>Ga0302323_100003616_pt1 | contig 12577 bp, 8 predicted proteins | sample Fen_T0_3_FD_201950 | JGI IMG/M metagenome (GOLD analysis project Ga0302323, IMG submission 201950) | Peat permafrost microbial communities from Stordalen Mire near Abisko, Sweden - Fen_T0_3 | ecosystem: Environmental > Terrestrial > Soil > Wetlands > Permafrost | place: Sweden: Abisko... | reverse complement strand
ACTTCGGCCACAGTCTCGAGAATGACAGTAAGTCGAGCTGTCTGAAGATCAACTAAGTCCCCGAGAGCATCGAGTTGATCGACTATCAGTACCACGGGGCTCAATTCAGCAGCGGCCCGAACAACTCGGACGACTGTATCAGTGAAGCCGAGTTCCCGGGCCAATTCACTTTGTGAGTCCATGGTGTTGGGAAGTCGGTCTGCCTTTATTGCGAGCACGATTGTCCCTTGCGCCGCGAGCTGTGTAGCAAGGCGGCCGAGTAGTGCCGATTTTCCACTCCCGGGCGGTCCCAAAACCACGACAGAATTGGCCTTGGGGTCAGCCACAAATTCTAGAATTTGTTCTAGTTCGGGACGAGCTAGCCACTTTCCGTTGCTCCGCAATGTTTGGCGCCAACTCGAGAGACCCAACGACGCGCGATGAACCATCTCGCGCATTGAATTGAGAATGTTAACGGAAGTGTCAAAAATTGGCGCTGGGCTTGAGACGCTTCCTTGTGTTGGCTGTAGGCCATCATCATTGAGCGCGTCGATTAGTTCACGCGCCGCTCGGGTCCAGTCGAAGTGCGCCTCCATTTGTGTGCGAAGTGCCTCCGCGTAACGAAATGCAGCATTCTGATCGTCAAGAATCCTTGCCATCTGCTTGGCAAGCTCCGGCGCTCCGCCACTTACGTCGAATATGGCCTGGGCTGCCAAGTGTGGGACTTTGGACTTGAGGGCTCTTGCGAGTCCGCTCTTGTGGCTCAAGAGTACCGGAATACCCTCCGAAATTGCCTCTAGGCCGCTAAGCCCAAAACCTTCTGCCAACGATGGCATTAGTACCAAGGATGCTCGCTGAATTTCCTCGATGACTTCGCGCTTATTGTTCGTATACGGCTCGACCACTACTTCACATTTCCCAGCATGCTTCTGGAGCCGGGCTCGCAAGCTATCGCCTTCGTCATTGGAGGCTCCTAGAATGCACAGGCGCGAGTATTCCCATTTCGGATTCGCGCTCAAAATATTCATGGCCTTTGCGGCGATGGTGACTCCCTTAAGGTTTTCGTCTTCTGTTCTTCCAAACAAGAGACAACTTACGCTCGACGGCGGCAGAGGATTCCACGTGCGTGGAAACAACCCGGGGAGAAAGTTGAATACAGAAATCTCATTAGAATAGGGATGAAAGTAAGTAGAGTACTTTTCGTGGAGTTCAGGCCCAACGGCGGCCACCAGATTCGATTGGCGGCCCAGACTTATCTCTAGGTTGCACCGATCAGTTGCAGAGTTCGTTGCGCTAGAAGTTTTCCGTGGCTTGTGCCATTCAATCGCTTTTGGATCCATATGAACGAAATGAATGTGGCGAGCGCTGCAATAGTAGTCCTGTTTTAGTGCGAGCGCGTAGTGTCCGGTTATACGACCATGCCCGACGATGAGGTCGACGGTCTCGTCCAGAGCGCTGAACTTCCTAAACAGGACGCTGTCGTCATCTGCGTCGAGGCCCAATGTTATAGGCGGTCGCACGAGTGCCACGTTATGTTGTGCTGCTGAGTTCCGCTCAGATTCCGAGAATGTTGGCAACCCGCAATATACTTTATGTCCCAACGTGGCGAGCGCCTTGCAAAGTTCGCGATTGAATGTACTGAGGCCCCCATGACCAGAATCCCATTCCGTTGCAATAGACAAGATGGTCAACTGGGAAGAATCATTGGACGTGCTGTTAGCCATTGCCGTTGCCCGACTGAGTCGAAATGCTCAGCTAGGATAATTGCGCCAGCCGCTGGGCTATTACAACAGATTAAAATACGTTAGAAATGTTACGAGCTCGTTAGCCGGCGCGACCTGCATACGGCGCCTCTAAAATTGCAGCCCGAACTCCGTCTGTCGCCTCTGCCAACCGAGTAAGCACAAGTTGAGCATCCAACCGCAACACCCTATACCCAAGCCTGGATAAGTAGCGCTCCCGGCGAGCATCAGCTGTAACGCGCCGAGCGTGATAACCGCCATCAACTTCAACGACAAGCTTCAGGTTGGGCGCCAGAAAGTCCACAATATACCAGTTGCCAATGAGCACTTGCCGCCGAAATATAAGGCCAAGCTGATTGCTTTTGAGCGCCGCCCAAAGCGCGGCTTCTGATTCCGTGGGCTGATGCCGCATGGCGTGGGCGCGTTCTTCGAGGAGCGCCTGGCGTTTGACTTGTTGAAGTTGTTTGAACATGTTTCTCCTGGCGCCCAGCAAAGCTGCCGGGCTTCGTCCCAATTCGCGCAGGACCCGTGACACATGCGAGTCGTGATTTACGATGGTGGACGGCATGTGGCGCGGAGCGTGCGCGGTCGGCGGGGCCCGGCGGATTTGCTGGGACCGGGTGAATGCGAGCAATCTCAACACCGAGCACGCGCGAAGTGGAAGCGATATCGGCGGCGGAGCGATCGTCAATTGAGCGGAGCAATGGCGACGGTGTTTGGGGGTAATCCGACGGGGTAAGCAGGCGCCCTGTGCGTTGCAGCAGACCGACGTTGTCTTCCGCCGTACCTACACGATCTGCCGGTTTCGGCGCGCGGGCTGGTCCTACCCTAGGCGTACTGTAGGCGTACTCTAGGTATACCCAAGCCAAACTAGGTCTAAGTTGCGCCCCGAGTGCACGCGAAAGCCCCCGAGCGAACCCAATTGAACTACCTCCTTCCCGCCACACGCAGGGCGCCGAAGGCGACCGAGTATGGCGTTGGAGGAGGTCGGCGGCGCGCAGCGCCGACGGGTGGAGGCAGCACAAGTTTCCAATGAGGACTACGGTGCTCGCGCAGCGAGCAACGCGCGAAGCGCGTAGTGCATCCCTCCCTCTCCGCTGATGAGATTTATGACGGCACTTGGACACAAGGGATCCCGGTGCCGGTTACTGCTACAGCGACGGTGACAGGAACAGTTCCCTTTCACGTTGAAGGGGTTTGCTGTGCCTCCAAGTCCGCGCGGCTAGTATGCTGCGGGGTTAGCACTCAAGACAACTGGAGCCCTGAAGACAATTTCGCAGCAAGTGGAACAAATCAAACCCAATAGTGTTGGAGCATCCCGTCGCGACGGAGTAATATGACCTATTCATGAATGTGACGTATTGCTATCGAACAGCCTTGGCAGCTCTGCGCGTAACGCTTAGCGCATCTGCGGCACCGGCAACCTTCGCTCTGCTATTTCTTGCCTGTTATTGCACGGTGAATGCTCGAAAGGACGGCTCTAGCGCCCCAGCGATGCGTGCCACGGGTGTTCCGGAGGCCCCAAACAGACCGGGAATGGACGCAAGTTTCACAGCCGGCAGCTCAACTGACGGGAGCGTCCCTGAGCATAATTCGAGGCAGCTTTCGCCATTGGACATGGGCTGCTTGCGGCAAGGAAGACTCGCGCTGCTGCGCGTGTTGAGTTCCACTCCAGACTGTTCGGGCGTCGGCCACTTGCAAATAGTGCTTGAAGTAGTTGAGCAAGGTAAGACATCCGCAAAACGTGTTCACGCGCAATGCAATCTTGGGAGCTGCGGTTTTGGGCCAATTGCGGAACCAAGCGAGGGGTCAAGTTCTCTGCTCGTGGCGTCACTACGTATTCAACACACGCGAGCCGGAACCACCCAGTGTGTGCCCCTGCCCGCCACCGACGCAGAGGTCAATTGCGCCTTGCCGGTCGCCACTGAAGCCGAAGGACGGGCACTTCTCTCCGCAGCGGCACAAGTCGACTCGGCATCAAGCGTCCGCCGGTGAGTTAGGCGGATCGGACGCTGCTAAGGGTAAATCGAGAAGGGGGAGGGCCACTTGCGGCTAGCGCTGTGCAAGCGTATCGTGGGAGACCCAATTGTGAAGCTACGCAAATCCGTCATCCTGGTCTCAGCCGCCTTGCTCATTGGCCTTGCTGTTCTGTTATCGGCGCAATCACGACGCAGGCAAGTTCCGCCGCTCGCATCGTTACCACCCGAGGAGCGCTGCGACGCTAACGGTTGGTGCGACCAATCCCCGCAGGTGCTCGGTGCGACGTTCAACACCCTCAAGGCAGTCTGGGCAGCGGGCGCCAATGACGTGTGGGCAGCCGGATTCGACGGACTCGCTTGGCATTGGAACGGTGTGCATTGGGCCTCACACGCCACTGGCCTGGATAGACTGACCGGCGTCTACGGATTTGGTGTCAAGGCAGTGTGGTTCGTTGGCAAACAGGTTGCCTTGTATTGGGACGGCGCCCACTTCAAGCGCTACGATCTGCCAATGCGCGGCGGGCTAGGCGCTGTGTATGGTGTGAGCGAGAGCGACGTCTGGGCGGTAGGTACTACGAGTGCTCATTGGGACGGTCAGACATGGTCGATGCTCGACGTCCCTACCAACTGTTCGTTGAAAGCAGTTTGGGGTGCGCGCAAATCGGACTATTGGGCGACGGACTGTCGGGGGAAAGATGAAAGCGAGCGCTTCATCTTGCGTTTCGATGGAAAAGCGTGGAGCAAGGTGCGTTTACCCACTAACTTGGGCCTATCCGCACTGTCAGGCACGGCAAGCGACGATGTTTGGGCCGTGGGAGATTGGGGAGTCATTCTGCATTTCGATGGGAAAGCCTGGGTGCAAATGTCATCGCCGATGCAGCGTGGGCTGCTAGCTGTATGGGCCGGTGCGCGCAACGACGTGTGGGCCGTCGGCGAAGAGGGGAAGGTTCTTCACTACGACGGCAAGGCCTGGGCTGTCGCCAAGCCCGGTTGGAAGTGGTTGTACGGCGTCACAGGGATCCCGTCGCGCGAGCTTTGGGCAGTGGGGCAAGATGCTTGGATCCTGCATTGGCACGGGGAGCGATACCGTCCGGAACCGGCAGCGCCTACGCAAGCGCCGAAGCCCGCTGCCGACAATGCGACCGCACCTAACGCGCTCGAGGCAAAGTCATTGGCCGCTCTGGCTCGCGCGCGTAGGCTTGGGAAAGAAGGCAAATTCGAGCAGGCCCAAGCCGCCTACGTCGAGGCAACGGGACAGGGGCACGAGGTCAACCTGCGCGCGCTCGTCGAACTTGGCTACAGCATGCTCTCGAGTGACGCCGGAACACTAACGGGCATCGAATTGGCGTTACTCGCAGGCACCGCGAGCGACGACGCCGAGATCGAGGCACAGGCCTGGTTCAATCTGGCTTTGCTCTACAACAAGCAAGACGAACCGGAAGCGGAGCGGGCAGCGCTGGCCCGTTCGCTCGCACGTCGCGAACACAAGGGCGTCAGAGCCAAGCTCAAGGGGCGTTCGTCCTGTGTCGCTGAGTTTGGCGCACGGCGTGTAGAAGTCACACCCGAAACTGCCGTTGGGTGGCCAGGTGTCTGTGTCTCGCTCGGACTTTGTGCCAAGAACGAAGCCGTCAACGCCGCGCTTGGACGTCAACGATCGTGCGTAACATCCTCGATGACCGCACAGGGTTCCGACACGATCCATGGCTGCACAGGTGCTGGCCCCTGGGACTCTTCATTCGGGTACTCTATGTATAGTATGAACACTGCCTGGATCGCACCAGTTGACCGCGAAAAATTCTTCGTGGCACTCAATCGAGAAGGCTCATGGGAGACAATTTGTCGAGGAAGCTCGCATATGAGCTGGGAAAGCGTGGGTCGCTACGCGAAACTCACACTCGAACACAACAGCATGTCATCGGCACCGGGAAGACCCATCCCGCAGAGTGAAGCTGAAAACGCCGCCTGCATCGAAGAGCCCGCAACGACGACCACGGCCGTCTTCGACATCGAAAGTGCCAAGTTGCGCTCGGCAGTGACGGTCGTAAAGTCTCACCCTGTCGGCGTCGCCCTCGATACGGCGAACGGGCGCTTGATGCTCTCCGGTGGCAGCTGCGAGGGAATCGTGCCAAGGTAGTGGCGCAGCAAGGTGATGCCCTTATTGTTGGCATCGGTAACGCACGTTGCACGAAGCGGTGCAGCGCAGGGATCGCGATCTTGCATCACAGCTGCGGCGCGCCATTAGCTCAATCGCGCTCAACTTGGCGGAGGGTTTGGGTTGTACCGGCGGTAGCGCTCGCGCTCGGTTTGAGACGGCACGCGGGTCGCTGAACGAAGCGAAGACGGGCATTCAGGTTGCGGTGGCTTGGGGGTATGTTTCGCGGGCTTCCGCAAGTCCTGTTGTTAAATCCATGCATTGCTTGTTTATGGGTTGGTTAGGCGTTAGCGTTGTCGCGTTCCCAATCAGATTTTCTTGCTAGAAAACTCCGCAATTCGGCGAATCAGGTCGGGGCCACCCACGTCATACAGGTCGTTATGATTCGCACCAGGCACCCACTCCACAGTCACAAATGGGAGTTGGTTTGCCAAGGTGCGTCCCATTGGCAACATGCGAACGTGCAAGATACGGGTAACGACAATGCCCTCCTTTTCAATTCGGTAGAAGACGACGTGCTTCCCTTGTTCCGTACGCCAATAGCCCGGACGCAATGATTCACACGAGCGTCCCAATTTCGGATTGTCAGCAAGCCTCTGGCAGCAGGATTCAAGCCCGTCAATGTAGCGTGCACACTGTTCGATTCCCCAGGTACGAAGAGTGTATTCACCGATTTCGAAAAGATCATTTTCGGCGCCGCGAGTCAGTCGATAGCGGCCCATTTGGGCACGCTATTTAAGACCGAGTTGCCCGCGCACGCGCTCAAAGGCATCGCCTTCGGCAATGCCGCTCGATTCGCCCTCTTCTAGCGCTGCACGAAGGGTTGAGAGCTTTTGTTCTTCGGTCTCTAGCAAACGTAAACCGGCGCTGACGACTTCACTGGCGCTGCTATAGCGACCCGCCATAACCTCGCGGTCCACAAATTCATTGAGGTGATCGTCGAGCGTAATGTTGGGGTTGTTCGGCATGCGGCAACTTCCGTATTGCAGTTGCACCATAATACCATTCGAAAGTGGGAGGAGCAATCATTGCAATTTATGCTGTTTTGCGAAATCCGTCAGAGACGCCCCCCCTTTCTACCTGCAAGTTGGCGGCAAGCAAATGCGCCCCAGACCGGAAAGACGCGTCTCCCCCTGCTGCACGGAATACGTGGCGCAACAATGACGCGATGGACGCCATCGCTCGAGTTCAACCAGTTGCGACGCGTATGAGTACAGCTTTGGGGGAGACCGCGCAGCCGCAGGCGGCGACTTCATCAGAGAACGTACAATCGACGCGCCGCGAGGAGCCGAGGATTGCGCGAGAGGGGGCAGCCCCAGAGCGGCCGAAGGTGCATGACTGGAAATCATGTGTACGGGCAACTGTACCGAGGGTTCGAACCGGAGTGGAATGTTCAACGCAGTGGAAGATTCCACGCAGGACCACGGTGCTTGCGCAGCAAGCAACGCGCGTAGTGCATCCCTCCCTCTCCGCCCTCGAGAGATCGCGATGTTGATCGTCCCGCGACGGATCCTGATGTCTGATTCGTAGCCTGATGTCTGATATCAGAATTCCGCCATCGGAAGCTGACGAATGAATTGTTTGCCGAGCGGCGCTCGGTGCGGCGCGATCACAATGACAAGGGCTCTTGCGGTTGTCCCCCTTGAGCTCGCGCCATGGCAGCCAACGAAACCAAGCTTTCTTCGAGATCCAGCCATTGGTAAAATGCTTTGGTGCGTATTCGTGTCATCGAAGCTCGGATTCCGGACGGACCCGTGTGAAGCTCGAAACCTTGGGCGAGAAGTTGGGGGCGCCCATCGGAAGTTCTCTTTCTTTGCGGTCCCTTGCCGAACTCTGAACAACCTTCGTACCACACAGACAGAAGTACCTCGAGCGACCCGTGCTTATGAATCGGATTGATGATTACCAAGGCTGGATATCCGCTAACGGCGCATGCAACTGCCGGGCACTCGGCTGCAGTAGAAAGCCGGTTTATTGGGAAATCGTCGGACCAAAATACATCGAGCCATTCCGCCAATGCCGGCACCCCCTTGAGCGCTCGTCCCCCAAAGCGATCGATCAACCTATCCGCGATCTTGGCAGCGTGCCAAATGTGCGTTCTCTTCCACCACCAATGGCCGCCGATGCCCAGTGCCACTAACCCGCAGAACAACCAGGAGACCAGTGCACTTTCGCGACTATCAGGTGAACTACCGGTGGAAAACGACACGCCCGCGACGAGAAACACGGCGATTGCAGAGAAGCGAGCCAACGTGACCACGATGCGCAACTTGAGGGTGGACTGGATACTCCATTGGCGCTCGGATTGGAGCGCACTCAATTTCGCCATCCGCGCGGCGCGCGCGGCCTCGGCAGTGCCGCGAACGATTGTATCGGAGGTCGCGAGCAGCGACGCATGACAGAAGTGGCATCGAGCAACCGCTACTCCCACTTCGAATTGGGTGGATGCTCCGCAGTAGCGGCAACGAGTGCCACCGACCTTGAGCGCTGCGAGGTCGTAGCGGTTTGCGCGGTTGCTGCGGCCGAAATAGAAATTCCCAGCGAAACCAACAATGGCGGCAGCGACCAGAAGGGACATGATGAGCCCAGCTGCCCCCGATTGCTCAGAGCCTGGTGCGCTTGAAGCCGCGAACATGCATAGTGGAAGCAACACCATGAACGGCAAGAACCAAAGTATTTGCCAATTACTCGAAAGCTCGGAGTAACGATGGGTGACTAAGGCGTGCTTATCCGCCTTTAGAGCTTGGCGTCGCGTGCTGTTCTGGTACGCTGTCGCCTCCCGAATGACTTCGGTGTCGAGCCTACGCGTGTGGTTGCAGCTTGAACAGTGGAGGCGCGAGGCACCAACCTCTACGTCGTAGACGGCTCCGCAACGATCGCAATTTGAAATATGCATGTTTACTCTTTCGCTCCAACTACCATGAATTCGCTACCCGACGGGTCTACGAAGTTGGCACTTGCTCTGCGGCTGGAATTGGCCCGTATCGGGAACCGTCGGCGGCGGTTCCTGTCCACCAAGGCGGGGCAAGAATTGGGACTCGTCGTTACACCCGACAGTTATCGTTCACGGCGAATTTGTTCAAGCGCGAGTTCAATTATAGTGGCCGTGACGAACAAGGTGCTAGTCGTCTGAAGCAGCCGAATCGCGTCCTCGGCCTCGCTCAACTCCAGACGGCCGACACGGTACGCGCGCACGATGATACCAAGGGATCCCACGGGTGTAATGGCCAGCCGTTTTGCTGTATCGCGAGCTGCGCGGATCCAGCCTGCAACTTACTCCCTTGCTCGAGCCAACGATCGATCTCGTGCCGTAAGCAACGGCCGTCCTCGATCCGCCAGCACATTGCCTATTTGGACACGCACACTGATCGCGTTTCCGTAAAATTCGATAGCGTGAGCTGGAAGTTCGATTCCCGCGGGTTTACGTCCGCGTGGAAGATCGCAACCTCGTACGTGTCGCCTGCCGTAAGACCCGTACCAATCTCCGCGGAGCCCTTGGCGCGCTCGTGGGGTCCGCCTAGGTCGACGACGAGCTGACCATTGACGAAGATCCAGAGGTCATCATCGCCTTCGAACTCAATCGAGGCTGGGGTTCCGTTGTAATGGAACGGGAAGCGAATCTCAGTCGTGAAATGGAAGTTTCGAGGCACTCCATTCACTTGGCCGCCAGTTCCCGTGGAACTCGGAACGTAGCCGCCCACGCCCGATGCGGGACAATTATCATAGGCAGCAAGGGGATCGAATTGGTTCAAGATTGGGCAAGTACTCCCTGCGCAACAATGATCGGCTAGTCCATCAACCCAGTACGGCCAGAGATTGCAGATCTTCTGTCGGTTAGAAGCCTCGAGCGGGAAGAAGCCGGAACCGAGCGAACCCGTATGCGGCACTGCAAGACAGATATCGTGCAAATCGTCGAGCACGGTGCGGCCAGCAGCACCAGCGATATCGCCCGGTTTGCTGCTGCTAAACCGGAATTGCCCCGGTGCGATCGAAGCCAACTCGAGGACGCTATCGGACTTCGTGCTGAAGGAAGAATCGCTGTACCATTGTTTGAAGCTCTCCGCGCTTTGAATTACGCTCACTGTCGCGTCAGCGTGAAGGTAACGCAACCCAGAGCCGGTCATGCGGCAGTACGATATGCTGCTCGAGGCGAATGCGAAGGTGCAGGATCCCATGAACGGGCAGCTGCCGAGCACGCCGGTTTCTTCCCAATCCGTATACACACACGGGCAAGTGCCCCGGGTGAACGCCGGCTTGCCGTCAGGGCCTAGCGCATTGCCAACCAAGCCCAAACACGGGCCCGCAGTGTCAATCGAGGGGCAGTCTTGACCGGGAGTGTAAGCCGCTTTGGTCCCGAACGCGTCTGGAACACACGTGGTTTTGTTCGAACCGGGGATGACACCCGTCGTTCGACCTCCGGTCGCCGGCGCGCCCATGTAGAAGAAGTCAGGGTGCCCACCAGATACTTGTTGCCCATCGAAGTCACGATACGTGACGGGCATGATCATACAATTGAGCGCGGGGTTACTCGGACAAGGCACAGTCTCGTTCACGGATTGAGGCGTGCAGACGAAACCCGACTCCACCGTGCACTGTGCCGAACACCCGTCTCCGTCGGTTTTGTTCCCATCGTCGCAGCCTTCGACCGCATCGACATTGCCATCGCCACACACGGCGGCGCATGCGACAGTGATTCCGCTTGTATCGCGGCACGTTGGCTCTTTCGTGCACCTGGCTGAGCAACCCGTGCCGTCGCCGTGGAACAAGCCGTTGAGCAGGCCCGCATCACAGCTCTCACCCGATTCGACCGTTCCGTTGCCACACACGGATGCACTCGTGGTGCCTCCGGTTGTGCTCGAACCGCCGATCGTTGACGAGGCCCCAGCAATCGAGGAACCGCCAGTGCTCGAACTGCCGCCCGATTGCGGCGTTCCACCGAAGGCTGACATACCGCCGACTGCCGTAGCGCCTCCGACGCTTGGTGCCCCGCCGGTACCCGTAGCCCCTGCAGCGCTGGTTGTGCCGCCTCCGATGCTTGGTGCCCCGCCGGTACCCGAAGCCCCTGCAGTGCTCGTTGTGCCGCCAATCGAAACGGTCCCGCCGGAGATAGGACTACCGCTGCTGGTAGTTCCTCCCGTGCCATTCGTGCCACCGAGCGCACTTGAGCCCGAAACGGCAATGCCCCCTGTTGCCACGTTACCTGCCGTTGCGCTGGCACCCCCGCTGAACGTGTTGGAGGTCGTAACGGAGCGCCCCCCGATGACGTCGGGCACGACGACATTGTGCTCGGGGTTACTGGAACAGGCAGGGACGATGACGAAAGTGAGCAGTACACCAAGTTTTGACATCCGCATTTCTCGCTAGGCGAAGCTTTGCATACCGCCGTGCTACTTCACAAGAACCAAGCAGTCCTAGTCAGCAGCAGCAGTAAGCCGTGCCCGTTAGCAGTCCTCCCCTCCCGGTCCTCGACCGCATCCGGGACCGCCGGGATCCCCGTTAGGGAGGGATGCACTAGGCACTGCGCGCCTTGCTCGCTTCGCGAGCACCGTGGTCCTCCGACGAACTTCGGTGCGGAATGACTCGCGGCGAGGGCAGAAACGCCCGACCTTGGCAGGCTCGCGTTGACCGGAGACGCGCGGTTCGTCGTCGAATCGTCCCCGAGCGCCCCAGCCACCGGTTACCATGGCCAAGAAGGTTACCGCACCAGTGATGCCAGCGACGCGAACCGGCGAAAGGCTATCGTTGTTGGTGCCGTTACCGAGCTCGCCGAATGAGTTTCCACCCCAACACTGAACTCCCTCCTGCCAAATGCTGCATAACCGCCACTTGCGTCGAGCGAGTGAGCATTCAAAATGCTCAACGTCAAGTCATTTGGATTTGTTGACGGTTGCGAATTAGCAGGTGGCACATCCACGACGCCCACGCCAAAGGCGCGCTCGCTTAATTAGCGCCACTAGCGGTACCTTCGTCGGCGGTTTGGCGGGATGCGGGAGACTGTCGGGACTATCGCTGCTCAAGAACACCCAAACGCGCGCAGTTGCACCACCTCCTTTCCGCTTGACCTAGAGACGACGCGTCAAGACTAGAACGTCCTCCACAAGCGGTTAGTGTCACGATTGAACTTGCGCAAAATGGATGTGAGAGACGCATAATTAATGGCTCGGCGGATGAGCAAGGAACGACGATGCAGGCTCACTGGCGCGGGGTTCACCTCGCGAGACGTCCCCGTGCGCGGGCCTCAACTTCACAGAGGACTTGACTCATTCTGACGTACAGCCTGGCATCATCAAAATCGCGAACGCGCCCAATTACTCGTTCGGTCTCTCCGATGCGACTACGCAGCCCGCGACTTTCGACGCGACAGAATCTTCTCGTCGAACATGCGACTCGTCTCTATGTCAAAGATGCGCTCACCGCAGCTCTTGCAGAACTCGTGCTTCACCTTTTCAAACCGGTAGCTGCGGCCCTTTACTCGCAGTACCACGTCCTCGACGACATCGACCACCGACCCTTTACGGCACACCGGACACGTGCGCGATTGTGGCTTACGTTGTGAGTTTCGAGGAGATGAAGACATAGTAGATTTCGCGACCGCCTTTGCGGCGAATGGATCCTTTGGAGTAAATCCAAAGCCCAGTGTAGCTCGGACTTTCGATCACGTACAGATAGTCGCGACTTGTTTGTCGAACAGGTGATTGGGACCGCAATACCTTCTTGATTGCGTT
>Ga0302323_100003609_pt1 | contig 12589 bp, 9 predicted proteins | sample Fen_T0_3_FD_201950 | JGI IMG/M metagenome (GOLD analysis project Ga0302323, IMG submission 201950) | Peat permafrost microbial communities from Stordalen Mire near Abisko, Sweden - Fen_T0_3 | ecosystem: Environmental > Terrestrial > Soil > Wetlands > Permafrost | place: Sweden: Abisko... | reverse complement strand
CGGTTGACCACCATGGCCAGGCGCTCGCGGATGTCCAGTTCGACGGCGACCTCGCGGAGCTGCACGGCGGCCCGGATTGCCGGAACGTCCGGCGTAACCGGGACCAGGATCTTGTCGGCACGCTCGAAGATGACCTGGTTGAGGGGCCCGTAGTCCGGGTGCATGTCCACGATGACCCAGTCGTACACGTGGCAAGCCTGGGTGATGGCCTCGGCGACGCGTTTTGGCTCGAGGATCTCGGTGTGGAGCGGGGACTCCGCCATGACCAGAACCGAGACGCCGTTCTGGTGCTTGGACGCGATCTCCGAGAAGGTCTCCGCGTCGCCGGTGTTGAGATCCTCCGTCCAGGCGTCGGCCACGGTGCGGATGTTCTCCATGCCGAGCGATGAGGCTACGTGGCCCGTCACGGTGTCGCAGTCAACGAGAAGGACCTGCTCGCCCTTCTTGACCTGCAGCATTGCGGCGATGTTCACCGCGATGGTGGTCTTGCCGACGCCTCCCTTGGGATTGAAGACGATCACGATCTGGCCGCGCGGAGCATCGTCCGACAGTACGGCGGAAGAACTCGAGGCCGATCTGGCAGCCTCCTCGGTCGGCGACTCGATGACGCCGGCGTTGATGTCCTCAACCGGGATTTCGGCCCGGATGAGCATCGCCTCGACCCGCCACCGCAGCGACTCGGCCGAATAGGGGCGGGTGAAGTACTCGTCGTTGACGCGCGCCTTGCCGGCTAGGCTCATCCGATCGAGGGCCCGAGCGGCGACCACCATCAGGGCCGGGATGTTCCGGTCCTCGTCGTGGAGCAGGGCGTACATCTCCAGGGTCCGGTCGAATTCGTTCTCGCCGTCGAGGATGGCTACGCCGATGTCCCGGCGATTGTTCAGCAACTCCTCGAGTTCGTCGGCGGTCTTGACCTCGATCGGCTCATAGCCGGCCTCGGCGAGCTGCGCGCTTACAGCGGCGTACTCTGCCGGGGGTAGGGCGATGGCGACTGCTGACCGAGGCACGTGACGGAGTCTCCCTGTGGCATGAGAGGCGCGCGATGAAGTCTAGCCCTCCGCCTCCGGATCGTGTGCTGAAACGCTCAGAACCCCCTCGCGCTCGCTGGTGATGCGCGCCTGGAAGTTCGGAAGCGTGGGTACGAGCTGGGCGAGCGACGTGTCCGAACCGTGGCCCACCGTGAAGATGAACTCACCGTCGGGCCCGGACGACACGCCGACGTTCTTGACCCCCGGTAGACGGCCGAGCTGGCGCTTGAACGTGGCGATGCTGGCAACGCTGATCAGTCCGACGACCACGACCTGAGTGGACTCCAACGGCGGCGTCTTTGCGGCCGACGGCCGAGCGCCGATCAGCTGCGAGTCGTCCGACCCTCCGTCGGCGCCGTCGTCGGCCGCCTGTGGGGCCTCTGGGGCTGCAGCCGCGGCGGGCGAGCCGGAGCGCATTATCTGCTCGCGGCGTTCGCGCAGGTCCGGGGTGACGTTTCCGCGGCCGCCGTCCTCGAAGGAGGGCGGGTCGGGCATCTGAGCCGCCATGCTGGCGAAGACGGTCGGATCGGCTTCCTGGAGGAGCTGCTCGAAGAAGGTCGCGACCTCGCCTTCGAAATGGGTGACGCGGCTCTGGACGCGCTCGATCTCGAGTTCGATGGCGGAGTTGTATTCCTGCAGCTCCTGCTCGAGGAGTTCGCGGCGGCGAGAGATGCGCTGCTCCGTTTCGACGCGGATGCGCTCCATCTCGGCCTTGGACCAGTCGCGAATCGCGCTGACATCGGCCTCGGCGGCCTTTCGCAGCGATGCGGCCTCGTCGTCCGTGCGGGCGTGTAGCTTCTCGGTATATGCCTTGGCGTCCGCCTGGCACTGCTCGATCGTCGCCTGCCGCGCCGTCTCGGCGGTCGAACGCATCGCTTGCGTGAGGTCCGCCAGGAATCGGTTCGGATGACGCGCGGCCGTCTCGTTCACGCTCATCTCCCCGTGGTCTGTACTCCGGGCCCCGGCCGGGCGCCGGAGAAAATCCCGCTTAGATTACTACCCCGCCGCTAGTTATAGGCTCCAGGACGTTGCACCTCTGGATCCACGCTCATTATCGCGCTCCAAAGCCGAAGTGCCACGGACCTTCTGCTGGACGGATCATGGGCCAGGTGGTGCGGCGGGGCACTCCGCTGGAGGTACCAGGACCGGCCGCCTTACGTACCGCCTTGCAGCCGCCCGGTGGGCGGCGAGGCCGTAAGACTAGCCGGGGTTTTCGTCCTTCTTGCGCGCGCTCAGCTTGGACGGTGAGTCGAGCCACCAGTGGTCGGGCAGCTTCTCCTTGGGGGCATCGGGCGCATTGGCCGGGGCGGTCTCGCCTCTCTCGGCGGCCTCGGCCATCTGACGCTCGGCCTGCAGCTCGTGGGCCAGGGACTCGCGGTCCAGCTCGACGAACGGCGGCGGCTCGGGCATCTGCGAAGCCATGCTTGCCAGAAGCGAAGGGTCGTCTCCCACGAGGATCTTCTCGAAGAATCGATCAACTTCGCTCTTGTAGGCCTCGACCCGGGCGTTTGTTCTCTCAAGTTCCAGGCCTACGGCGGCCGTGTAGTCCTGGAGTTCCTGGTCGAGGAGTTCTCTGCGGCGGGCGATGCGATCCTCGGTCTCGTGCCGGACGCGATCCACCTGTGCCTTGGAGCGCTCTCGAATCGTGGCCACGTCGCTCTCGGCGGACTTGCGCAAGTCCTCGGCGTCGAGGAGCGAGCGGGCGCGCAGCTGCTCGACATAGACCCGAGCGTTGTCGCGGCCCTGCTCTACGGTCGAGAGCTTCGCCATTTCGGCGGTGGAACGCATCGCCTGCGTCAGATCGGCCAGGAACCTGTTCGGGTGGTTTGCCGCCGATTCAGTCACAGTGATCTCCAGGATTCGCAGTCTTGGGCCTGGTACGGCCCGAAGCTACGTCTACTGCCCTAAATCATGGGCGCGGGTTCCGACCGGGGGCACTACGCCTGAGGTACCAGATTCGGGTTCCTAAGGTACCGCCATTTCAGTGCCGCTACGGGCATCGATTCTCGCCCGCAGGCGGTATGCATGCAACGACTTTGGCTATGACTGTTCGGCCCGCTCGGTCCGAGTCCGGGCTGCCTTCTCCGCCCAGGCCCCGAGGACTTTGTCCTTGTGCGGCCTGATCGGGCAATGCTCATCGCGGTTCCCGGCCTCGTCGCAATAACCAAGGGGTACACACTTGGGAGCGAGGAAGCTGCCCAGGAACGGGCTGGTGGCGAAGACCTCGTGGCGCACAAGCTGGAATAGCCGCCGGATCTCCCACTGCGCCATCGTGCACAGCCGCAGCCCCGACATGTGGATCAGGGCCCGCAGGTTGGTAGTCATGACCAGGTTCGTACGCGTGGCATTGGGGAAGACGAATCGGGCGTCTTCGGCGGGAATTCCGGCATCGACGAGCTCCGTGTACAACTCGAGCGCGCCCTCGACCTGATCCTCGTAGCGCTCCAGGAGGGCCGGGTCGGCTTCCGCGATCGTGCCGGGCAGCATCGTGGTCGCGCCCTTCTTGTACGACACGTAGCGCTGGCTCTGCTGGTCGAAAGCCACTCCGGCCCGATGCCGGACGAGCTGGTGGCTCAGTGTTCGGCTGACGCCTGTGATGGCGAAGGTGAACACCACGTGCTCGATTGTGCTGCCGTGGCCCGACTCGATCACGCGGCCGATCAGCTCGCGCTGCTTCTCGGGCGTGATCCGGCCGTCCACCGCCCGCTCGAAGATGTCGTCCGGAGCGAGCTCCGAGTAGCACGTCCGGCAGGCTGTGTAGATGAGCGGGACGTAGTACTTCTCCACGATCTCGCGGTTCGGGAAGATCATGGTGGCCCGCATGCCCAGGTCGCGGCGTCCCGGGTTCAGCGGGATCGACGGCGCAGGGGAGCCGGGCTTTTCGGTGGCGCGGGGTTCGGCGGTCACCCGACCAGAATAGCCGGTGCGGAGGCCGCCGCACCGTCGCGTCTCGAAGGCCGCGCATCGCGCGACGGTGAAGCCGGCCGCATGGTGGATGCCGTGCCATGGTAGCTGCGAACGACTACTACCTATCAAGATAGTCGTTGACGGCTATCCCATCGAGAGTTAGTCTCTGACGAATGACAGAGTCGTTGGCACTAGTTCTGTTTGGAGACGTCGTCGGGTCGCGCCGCGACAGCGCCGGATCCACAGCGTGGTTGCGCGAGCTCGTCGCCGAGCTGGACACGGCGTACGCGCCGGCGAGGCTTGCTCCGTTTGGTTTCACCCAGGGCGATGAACTCCAGGGCCTGCTCGCAGCGGACGCCGATCCCATCGCGGCCGTGCTCCGAGCCGCACTCGGCCCCGAAGGCCGTCGCATGCGCTGGGTCGTGGTTCGCGGACCGGTGGATCCAGACGCGACGGGGGACGCGCCGGCGACCGAACGAACCGGTCCTGTGTTCGTGGCGGCGCGATCCGCCATCGACGAGGCCCGCGCCGGCCACGAACGCCTCGTCATCCTGACCGGACAGCCGGACGTGGACGCTCTGCTGTCCAATCTGGCTCCGGCACTGGTGGACATGCTGGACGGGCTCACCGCACGGCAGCGCACCGTCGCCCGGATGGCACTGATCGAGGACCTTCGACAGTCCGAAGTCGCCGATCGGCTCAACGTGCGGCGGGCGACGATCTCGGTGTCGTTCAACAGAGCCCGGGTGCGGTCGCTGCAGCGGCTCGTGGCCGGTATACGACGTGTCTACGCCAGCGGGTCCGGCGATCCGTGGCGGGAGGCCGGCGGTACTGTGGCTGCTGCCGACGCCGAACCCGCCTCCCGATCGGTCCCGGCCGACACCCAAGCGAAAGGAGCGCCGTCGTGAACGACCCCATGATCGTCCTCGGTTGGCTATGGGCGATCTATCTCGCCGCCCGGCTCGCGGGTGAGGCGGTCGATGCCGTCTTCCTGCCACGGCTCCTGAAGTCGGCCCCGGCCGCGTCGGCCGACGCGGCCGGTACGGTGGAGCCGCACGCCTCGAGCGCACACCCCTCGAGCGTGCGCCGCCGCGATCGCCGCTGGACTCCGCTGCCGGCCGTCGCCTGGCTGGCGGGCGAGGGGCTGCTCGCGGCAATCGTGGTCGGCGTCCTCTGGTTCTACCTGCGCGACACCAGCGTCAATCTCGTTCCGGCGGCCGTGTCGGCGGCGCCCGGAGACGTGCGCCGGGTCGCGGTGGCAGTCATCGTGGTCTGGACGCTGTTCGTCATGAACGTTCCGGTGGCGATGCGCCTCATCAGCCGGTTGCTGCCTGCGGAGCCCAAGTCCAAGAAGCCGGCCGGAGGCGTTGACCCGGAACGGATGGGTGCCACGATCGGCGTCCTCGAGAGAGTGCTGATCGTCGCCCTGCTGCCCGGCGGCGGGCCGGCCGCGGTCGGTTTCGTGATGACCGCCAAGACCCTGGCCCGCTTCAAGGAACTCGACAAGAAGCGATTCGCCGAGCGCTACCTTCTAGGCACGATGGCCAGCGTGACGGTTGCGCTGATCAGCTCGCTCGCGGCGCAGTGGTTGTGGGCAAATCAGATCTAGGGCAGGTTTCGCTCGGCACGGGCCGGGCAGAGTAGAGGAGTCCAGCATGGCCGACGGCTCGAAGCCGGTAACCGTCCAGTACTTCTACAGAGTCCGTTGGGGATTCCAGAAGGAATTCGTCGAGCTGTTCGAGCGCAATCACTGGCCGCTGCTGCGCGCCCAGCTCGAGTCCGGCCGCTTGCTCGACGTCCATGCTTACGAGCCGCGTTTCCACGGCGACGGCCGGCAGGACTGGACGTTCGAGGTCACGATCGTCTATCGCGACTGGGCGGCGATGGAGGAGCACACCGATCCCGCGATCGTGCACCGGCTCTACCCCGACGCGGAGAAGCTGGCCCGTGAGGAGCAGCACCGTTTCGAGCTGATAGAGGCTCATTGGGACACGCCGCTCGAAGAGCACGCCCTGGCCCGGTAGGACGCCGCCGGAAGAAACAGAAGGGCGCGATCGCCGAAGCGTCGCGCCCTTCTTGGTTGCCTGTTGAGCGGCGCCGCCGGCGCCGGCAGCTACTTGGTGGAGCCGCTCCATGAGCGGAGCGTCTGGAAGTAGTTGGCCCGTTCGAAGGCCGTGGGATCGACCACGGCCGTCCGGCTGGCGCTGCCGCGAAGCTGCGCAACCGAGACGTATTCGTGTTCGGTCATCCAGGCCCGCATCTCCGACTCGACGGCCCGGACGTGGTCCGGACCCTTGCGCAGAAGCTCCGAGGTGACCATCGCCACGTCGGCGCCGACCATGAGGGCCTTGAGCGCATCCGTGCCGGAGCAGATGCCGGACGAAGCCGCGATGGCTACGCCGGCCCCGAGCTGTGGCCGCAGGATGGCGATCCACCGCAGCGGCAGTCGTACCTCCCACGGAGCACTGAGTGCGATCTTGTTGGCGACTTCGAGAGTGTCGAGATCCAGATCCGGCTGGTAGAAGCGGTTGAACAGCACGAGGCCGTTGGCGCCGCTCTTGACCACGCGCGCGGCGAATCCCGGCAGCGAGGTGTAGTAGGGGCTGAGCTTCACTGCCATCGGGATCGTGACGGCGGACCGGACCGACGCGACGAGATCCACGTCGGCAGCTTCCAGGTCCTCGGCGGACTTGGCGGCATTTGCCGCGACCCGGTAGACGTTGAGCTCTATGGCATCGGCACCGGCGTCCTGCATGCGCTTCGCATACCGGATCCAGCCGCCCGTTGAGGTGGCGTTGAGGCTGGCGATGACCGGCGTCGATACCCGCTTCTTGATCTGCTCGAGATTGGCGATGTAGCGGTCACCGACTCCGACATAGCTCCCGAGAGCCGGGAAGTAGTCGAGCGATTCGGCGAAGGCATTGGTGCCCCGGTCGAGGGAGCTGTTGAGCTCGGATTCCTCGGCCAGGATCTCTTCCTCGAACAGCGACGGCAGGACTATCGCCCCGACGCCGGCCTCGTCGAGCTTGACGGCCGTCTCCGGGTCGCCGGTGAGCGGCGACGGGGAGGCGACGATCGGCGAACGAAGCTTGAGCCCCAGGTAGGTTGTGCTGAGATCGACAGTCATGCCTGCGCGCCCGTCTCGGCGTCGATGGCGCCGTCTTCGAGGTGGGGGATGGTCTGGCGAACTCCGGCCAGCTGCTCGTAGTAGCGGTAGCGCTCATTCGCGTCGGCCTGAGCGAGTTCGGCCAGTTCGGCGGCCCGCTCCGGGTTCGAGCGCTTGAGGACGGCGAAGCGCGTTTCGACACCGGCGAATTCGCTGATCGGCATCGAAGGCGCCGCCGAGTCGAGCTTGAACGGCTGGCCGTTCTCGATCTCACTCGGCTGGTAGCGGTACAGCGACCAGTAGCCGCTCTTGACCGCGTCCTTCTGATGGGCCATCGACGTTTCCATGTCGATGCCGTGGGCGATGCAGGTTGCGTAGGCGATGACCAGGGACGGCCCCGGCCAGGCATCCGCCTCGAGTAGCGCCTTTGTCGTCTGGACGTCGTTGGCGCCCATCGAAATCTGGGCGACGTAGACGTTGCCGTAGGAGCGGGCGATGGCGCCGAGGTCCTTCTTGCCGGTGCCCTTGCCGGCCGCGGCGAACTTCGCCACTGCGCCGCGCGGGGTGGCCTTGGAGGCCTGGCCGCCGGTGTTGGAGTAGACCTCGGTGTCGAGGACCAGAACGTTGATGTTGCGACCCGAGCTCAGGACCTGATCCAGGCCGCCGAAGCCGATGTCGTAGGCCCAACCGTCGCCACCGACGATCCAGACGCCCTGGCGGACCAGATCGCCCGAGAGGGCCAGCAGGCTCGCGGCATCGGCCTTGTTCTCGCCGTTGACGCCGGCCAGGACCTTGCGGAGCTTGGCGACGCGTTCTCGCTGCGCCTCGATCTCCGGCTCGGTGCCTTGAGGGCTGTCGATGAGGCCGCGCACGAGCTCGTCGCCGACGACCGGGGCCAGCTTGCCGAGAAGGTACTTGGCGTGGTCGCTCTGCGCGTCCAGCCCGAGGCGCATGCCGAGACCGAACTCGGCGTTGTCCTCGAACAGGGAGTTGTTCCAGGCCGGCCCGCGGCCCTTGGCGTTCTTCGTCCAGGGTGTCGTGGGCAGGTTGGCGCCGTAGATCGAGGTGCAGCCGGTGGCATTGGCCACGATCATCCGATCGCCGAAGAGCTGGCTGACGAGCTTGAGATACGGCGTCTCGCCGCAGCCCGCGCACGCGCCGGAGAACTCGAAGAGCGGCTCGAGGACCTGCGAACCCTTGATCGTGTCGTGGGCGAGCAGGCTTCGGTCGAGCATCGGGATGGACTGGAAGAAGTCCCAGTTCACGAGCTCGGCGTCGCGAGCGTCCTCGACGGGAGTCATGTTGATGGCCTTGTGCTTGGCCTCGGACTTGCTCTTGGCGGGGCAGACGTCAACGCACACACCGCAGCCGGTGCAGTCGTCGGGCGAGACCTGGATCGTGATGCGGTGGTCCACCAGCTCGCGGGACTTGAACTCCTTGGACTGGTAACCGGCCGGGGCGCCGCCGACGGCGGCGGCCGGGAAGACCTTCATGCGGATCGAGGCGTGCGGGCAAACGATGGCGCACTTGCCGCAGTCGATGCAGATGCTGTTGTCCCAGACCGGGATGTGCTGGGCGATGGCCCGCTTCTCGTACTGAGTCGTGCCGGTCGGGAAGGTGCCGTCGGCGGGCATGGCGCTCACCGGCAGCAGATCGCCGCGGCCGGCGATGATTTCGGCCTGGACGCGGTCGAAGAACTCCGGCCGCTTGACGGTCGCGGCCGCAATCGCGGCATCGCTGCCCTTGACCGTGCCGAGAGCGACGTGATCCATGCGCGCGAGCGACGCGTCGATGGCGGCGTAGTTGGCCTGGACGACCGCATCACCGCGCTTGGCGTAAGTCTTCTTGACCGAGTCCTTGATGCGCTTGATCGCGTCGGCCGGCGGCAGGATGTTGGCCAGCGAGAAGAAGCAGGGCTGCATCACGGTGTTGATGCGATTGCCCATGCCGACTTCCTCGGCGACCTTGAAGGCGTCGATCACGTACAGATCGATGGCCTTGTCAACGAGCTGCTGCTGAACGCTCTTGGGCAGGTGATCCCAGACTTCGGTCGGGCCGTAAGGCGAGTTGAGCAGGAACGTGGCGCCCTGCTTGGCCCGTCCGAGGACGTCCAGCTTGCCCATCAGACCGAACTGGTGGCAGGCGATGAAGTCCGCCTTCTCGACGAGATAGGTGGAGCGGATCTGCTGCGGGCCGAAACGAAGATGCGACTCGGTCACCGACCCCGACTTCTTGGAGTCGTAGACGAAATAGCCCTGCGTGAACAGGTCCGTGCCCTCGCCGATGATCTTGACCGACGACTTGTTGGCACCGACGGTTCCGTCCGAGCCGAGGCCGAAGAAGAGCGCCTGGACCTCGCCGGCCGGCCGCTTGTGGCGGAAGTCCGTGTCGATCGAGAGGCTCAGGTTGGTCACGTCGTCGTAGATGCCGACGGTGAAGTGGCGCTTGGGCTTGGCCGACGCGATCTCCTCGAAGATCGGCTTGATCATGCCCGGGGTCATTTCCTTGGAGGAGAGGCCGTAGCGGCCGCCGACCAGGCGCGGTGCGGTCGCGAACGGGGCCTTGTCGCCGTCCATGGCTTCGGCCAGCGCGGCGACCATCTCGAGGTAGAGCGGCTCGCCGACGGCGCCCGGCTCCTTGGTGCGGTCCAGGACCGCGATGGTCTTCACCGTGCGCGGCAACGCGGCCATGATCTCGGCGGCCGGGAACGGCTGGAAGAGCCGGATCTTGAGCATGCCGACCTTCTCGCCGGCCGCGACCATCTCGTCTACGGTTTCCTCGACGGCACCGGCCGCGGAACCCATCACGACGATGACCCGCTCCGCATCCGGAGCGCCGTAATACTCGACCAGCTTGTACTTGCGGCCGGTCCGGGCGCCGAACTCATCCATGACCGTCTGCACGATGCCGGGCAGGGCAAGGTAGTACGGGTTGGATGCTTCGCGAGCCTGGAAGAACACGTCCGGGTTCTGGGCGGTGCCGCGCACGACCGGGGCCTCGGAGGTGAGGCCGCGGCCGCGGAATGCCAGAACGTCGTCCTCGCGGATGAGGGCGCGGATGTCGTCGGAGCTCAACGTCGAGATCTTGTTGACCTCGTGCGAGGTCCGGAAACCGTCGAAGTAGTGGAGGAACGGGATTCGGGCGCGGAGCGTGGCGGCATGGGAGACAAGGGCGAAGTCGTGCGCCTCCTGGACGGAGTTGGCGCAGAGCATGGCCCAGCCGGTGGCCCGGGCGTGCATGACGTCGCTGTGATCGCCGAAGATCGACAGGGCGTGGGTGGCGAGGGTCCTGGCCGCAACATGAATGACAGCCGGAGTCAGCTCGCCGGCGATCTTGAACATGTTCGGGATCATGAGGAGGAGGCCCTGCGACGCAGTGAAGGTCGTCGAAAGAGCGCCCTTCTGGAGTGCGCCGTGCATCGCGCCCGCGGCACCGCCCTCGGACTGCATCTCGACCACGTCCGGAACCTTGCCCCAGATGTTGGTCTTGCCTGCCGCGGCCCAGTCGTCGCAGTGTTCCGCCATCGGCGAGGCGGGGGTGATCGGGAAGATCGAGATCACCTCACTGACGGCGAAGGCTACGCGGGCCGCAGCCTCATTGCCATCGATGCATTCCCACTTTGGTGCCATCTGCCCGACTCCTCATTGCTGATTCCGATCGGGCCCGGGGGCGCGTTTCGTGGCATTCCCACGCAAGATCCGCCCGAAACCGACTAATCCAAACTATGTGACGTTAGTTATACGCAGTCCCGCGGCTCACGGGAGGGGCCAACGGCACCACGACGCCGATGCCCGATGGCCCACGTTCGGCCCCTCGATTGGGTATCAGTCGCCCAGGCAGGTCCCGACGTGCCGGGCCGCTTGAACCCACGAGTGGTCCACGGGGACCCGGTTGCCCTTCCCGGCGACCTGGTCGAGGGGCACGGGGAAGGTGCCGTCGCCGCGGGCCGCGACCATCACGCCGTAGACGCCCTGGGCGATGAGGTCGGCGCCGGCGGTCCCCAGCCTGGTTGCGAGCAGCCGGTCCACGGGGGACGGTGTCCCACCGCGGGTCACGTAGCCGAGGATCGTGACGCGCGACTCCAGCCCGGTCAGCGCTTCGAGTTGTCTGGCCAGCTGCAGCGTGTGCTCGTCGTGGGCGGCATCGAGGGCCGCCAGATCGGCCTCGGCCGCAGCCTTCGCCTCGGGAGTTGTTGCGGCATCCTCGCAGGCTTCGGCGTCCACGTAGGCCCGATGCTCGTCGGAGTTCTTGGCGCCCTCGGCCACGGCCACGATGCTGAAGTTCAGGCCGCGTTTGGCGCGCTCTCCGATGGCGGCGACGATGCTGCCGACCGCGTACGGGATTTCGGGGATCAGGATCACGTCGGCTCCACCGGCAAGGCCGGCGCCGAGCGTCAGCCAGCCGACGCGGTGGCCCATCAGCTCCGCGACGATGATGCGGTGATGGCTGTAGGCGGTGCTGTGGAGTCTGTCGATCGCCTCGGTCGAGATTTCCAGAGCGGTCGCAAACCCGATCGTGGCGTCGGTCATGGCCACGTCGTTGTCGATGGTCTTGGGCAGCAGGATCACGTTCAGCCCCGCCCTGGACAGCCGGAGCGCATTCTTGGCCGTGCCGCCGCCGCCGAGGCAAACGAGCGCGTCGAGGGAGTGCTTGTGGTAGGTGGCGACTGCGGCCTCGGTCATGTCACGGACCTGGCCGTCCACGAGCATTCGGTGCGGCTTGTCCCGCGTTGTGCCGAGCATCGTGCCGCCGACGGTGAGGATGCCCGACATCCGATTGAGGTCGAGCCGGATCGAGTTGTCCTCCACCAGGCCGCGGAATCCGTCCCGGAAACCGATCAACTCCATTCCGTAGTTGCCGATGGCGGCCTTGCCGATGCCGCGGATCGCCGCATTCAAACCCGGGCTGTCGCCCCCTGCGGTCAGGATGCCGACCCGCGTCGTCTTGGCCATATCGCTGCTCCCTGGCTCGTGCGGTTTTCCGCCACGCGAGCATACTCCGGCGCTTCCGTCCGGGCGACCGAGGTCTCGGCCGGGATGCGGATCCACTTGAACACGGGTCCGCCCGCCGCCGCTAGACTGAGCCGCAGTCTCCGCAGCAGGGGTTGCGATCCATGGAACCGAGGCGGCGTATCGCCGCAGGTGTTGGCGGAGCGGCAATCGTCCTCATGGTTGTGGGCGTTGCCGTGGTGGTCCTGGCGTCCGGCGGTGGCGGCGGCCTTGTAGCCGACACCAGAGGCGCCGGCACGACGATGCCCAGCCCGACCTCGCTCGGCACGCCGATCGCCTCGTCCGCCACTCCGGCCGCCAGGCCTTCGGGGTCGCAAGCCAGCGCGTCGCCCAGCGCCTCGGTTTCCCCGGGAGTCTCGGCCGAGCCGTCGCAACGCCCGATCGGATTCGTTGTGGTCGGCTCCACAACCCTCTACTACGCAGCCGACGGCACCGTCGTCCCGGTGCCCGCAGTGGACGGACTGAAGATCCGCATCAATGCCGGCAAGGCCGAATATCGAGCCGTGCAGGCGAATCCATACGGCCTCGGCGCCGGCGCC
>Ga0302323_100003608_pt1 | contig 12593 bp, 9 predicted proteins | sample Fen_T0_3_FD_201950 | JGI IMG/M metagenome (GOLD analysis project Ga0302323, IMG submission 201950) | Peat permafrost microbial communities from Stordalen Mire near Abisko, Sweden - Fen_T0_3 | ecosystem: Environmental > Terrestrial > Soil > Wetlands > Permafrost | place: Sweden: Abisko... | reverse complement strand
AACCGCCCTGGCCAACGAGGCGGTGGAGATTCTTGCGGTGGTGCAGCGGGGGGCCGCACGCACGAAAGCCATCGTCCAGGCGTTGCACGGGTATGCTCGGGGCGACGATTCGGTCCAGCGCGAGGTTCTGCTTTCACGCGGGGTCGACGAGACGCTTGGCCTTCTTCAACATCGGATGCGCCAAGTTAAGGTGGTGAAGGACGTCGAGCCCAACGTTCGCATCATGGGTTTTCCCGGGCAGATCGACCAGGTGTTGATGAATCTTCTGACCAACGCGGCCCAGGCCATGGGGGACAAAGGCGGAACCATCAAGGTGGCTGCATCGAACCAGGACCATTGCGTCCTGCTGACCGTCGCCGATGATGGGCCGGGTATTCCCAAAGACGTCCTTCCTCGAATTTTCGACCCTTTCTTTACCACCAAAGACGTCGGGGAGGGGTCGGGCCTGGGCCTTTCCATCGTTCACGGCATCGTCGAACGCCACGGCGGTCACATCGACGTGGAGAGCGAGCCAGGGCAGGGCACCAAGTTTTCTATTTCCTTTCCGCTGCCTCCGGCGGTCCGCCCCTCGTAGCCCTGCCGCCTTGGCCGCCGTCGCGGAGGTTACCTTTCGGCTGATCAGTGCACATTTCGCAGGTGAATAACAAGTGAGCCACTTTGTCCTCCGGTACTCACTGCTGGTGTAGAGAGTTGCCGAGATGTTAACGCGACTCGCCTAGCTCTCACTGCGATCCTCCATCATGTACGCCACGACTCGTGCCAGAATAGCCTCTGTGTCTGATCGGTTCACCCATGGAGACAGCCACGTACGCGTGGGCTCCACGTCGTCCGAGACCTCGCTGCCACGCCCGCAGGCGGCGCGAGAACCGGTAGGCAGGGAGGATGGTGGCCAGGCCGAGCGGGTGGGTGCCAAGACCGACGACGAGACGTTGGTGCGTGAGACGTTGGCAGGAAAACGATGGGCGCAGCGCGAGGTCTGGTATCGCTTCGCTCCCATGGTCTATGGGCTCCTGAGACGGACCCTCGGTTCGCGACACGACCACGACGATCTCATGCAGGAGGTCTTTCTTCGGGTCTTTCGCCGGCTTCATTCGCTGGAGAAATTCTCAGCCCTGCGCAGCTTCGTCTATTCGGTGGCCATTCGCGTGGTCAGCGAAGAGATGCGTCGCTTTTCGGTCTTGCGCCGGGCCGAGCTTCAGCTGATGGATATCCCGCACGACCGCGAGAATGCCGGTGCCGATTTCGAATCGCGCGAAATGCTAGCGCGCATCCAGCGCATCTTGGATGGCATGAAGGTCAAGCATCGGGCGGTGTTCGTCTTGAGACATGTGGAGGGAATGGACCTCTACGAGATAGCCACGGGCATGGATATCTCTTTGGCCACGGTCAAGCGCTACCTGGTGAAGGCCATGCGTTGCATCGAACATTCGGTGGCACGCGACCCTGGGCTCAAGGCCAGCCTTGCTTCGATGATGTCCACCGAGGCGCGAGGGAACGGGTGATGCGTTCTACGAATGACGGGCAGACCCAAAGAGTCGTGGACTGCATTTCCCGCGTGTCCCGCGAGCAGGTGGGCCATATGTCGTCTGCCGAGCTGTCGGCGGGATGGGATAGGCTAGAGCGCTCGCTCAACGGCGGAAGCTTCCCCGCTGTCCCCATCGTTGCGGCCGCTCCTCGTTGGTGGCTGCGCGGCTTTGCCTTTGCCGCAGTTGCGTTGATTGTAGGATTTTCGACGTATCGGCTGTTGCCCTCGCGGACGCTTTCACCTTTGCACTACGTGCTCGAAGGGGCTGCCCTGGGGCCGGGCGAAACGGTCCAGGCGGCGGCGAACGCTCCTGCCAGCCTGATTTTCTCGGACCGTTCGTTGGTGCGCCTTGCTCCGGCTGGCAAACTGGCGGTTTCGTCGGTCGACGCCCAGGGGGCGCACATTGCGCTGGCTGATGGTGCCCTGGATGTTTCGGTCCAGCACCGCAAGAATACCTCCTGGCGATTCGATGCAGGGCCTTTCTGGGTCCACGTCAAGGGAACCTCCTTTCATTTGGCGTTCGACGCCGAGCGAGGGCATTTGTCCCTTCAAATGTTGACTGGCGTGGTCGAGGTGCGCGGCCCGGCAGACGATCGGGTGCTCACCTTGCGCGGCGGAGAATCGCTCGAGCTTTTTGCGGGCACGGGGCCCAAGGCCCCCGCCACGGCGCCGGCCGAGGCGGCGCCATCCGATAGGGACGACCAGGTCGAACAGGGTGAACGAAGCCAACCGATCGAGAGTGGAAGACTGGAAACCGCGCCGCCACCCAGTGCAGCCGCGCGCGGAGCAGGTAGTCTTGCTAGGCGGCGTGGCCAGCGCAACGAAGAACATGTCGATAGTCAGCCGTCGTCGCCCCCCTGGTCCAAGCTGATCGCCCAGGGCGATTTTTCAGCTGTGGTGAGGGACGCCGAACGCCGTGGGCTCGACGCCACCCTGGCCAACGCCTCACCCGCGGATTTGACCTTGCTTGCTGATGCGGCCCGCTACACGCGGAGAAACGATCTGGCCCGACAGGCCCTCCTCGGTTTGCGGGCCCGCTTCCCGGGAACCGAGCGTGCTCGCGATGCGGCTTTCTTCCTGGGCCGACTGGCGGAAAGCCCGCTTTCGTCCGCCAACGTCGCCGTGTCCTGGTACGAGACCTATTTGAACGAAGCGGCCCGCGGTCCTTATGCCGGCGATGCGCTTGGGCGCGAGCTGTCCGTGCTGGCCCGCACCGATCGTCCGCGGGCGCGCAAACTGGCACAGACTTACCTGGAAAGATTTCCGCACGGTACCCAGGCCGAGCTGGCCAAGTCTCTAGTACAATCCATTCCTGAGTGATTTCCGCACTAGCCCTAGGGCTGTTAGGCCTGCTGGCCGTCGACGTACCCGGCGACGTTGCTGCCGTCGATAGCCACACGGCTGCGCTGGTGGCGGTGGCACTACCCGCCAACGCGAACCGCGCCATCATCGAAGCGCTCAACCGTTTGCGCGGGGAAGCAACCTCGGTGGGATTCGAAGTACGCTTCATCGATGCCAGCACGGAATCGATGACCCTCACGCAGCTGGACAGTCTGTCGCGCGGGCTACGCCCGGCAGCGGTGGTCGCGTTCGCCGGGTCCCAGGAAGAACAGCAGTCGGCTCGTTCCTTGGACGTTTGGTTCTTGGACCGCGCAACCGGGCGGACGTCGGTTGCCCACCTCACGGCTGGCGAGTCAACCGACACAGGCGATCGGGCAGACGTCATCCTAGCCGTCAGGGCGGTGGACTTTATCCGCGCACGCATGTTCGATACGCTCGCAACTAGGCAGGCCGAGCCGGCAAAGAAACCGCCGGAGGCAGTAGCGCAGGCGTTGCCGCGCCTCTACCTTGCCGTGGGCCTGGGAATTCTTGCCGATTTTTCCGGATTTCAGCCAGCGTTGGCGCCTCAGCTGGAAGCGGGCTACCAGTTGAGGCCGTGGGCTCGATTGTCTGCCATGGCCCTTGGTTTCGGTAGCCGAGCCGCAAAGGACACCACCGCGGGCCAGGTTTCCCTGGACCAGCGCCTGGTGGAGGCCGCCTTGACCCTGGTCGGGCCGACGTGGCACGGACTCCGGCCTGCCGTCGAGGTCGGCGGCGCCGAGTACTTTGCGCTGGTTCGGGGGGAGGCCAAACAAAGCCAGACCGTTGGCCAGGACGTTACCGTTTCAAGTCACGGTGCCGTGGTGGCGCTGGGTGTTTCCGTGGCCATTGTGCGCCACCTCGATCTGGTATTGCGCAGCGGAACCCTATGGCTGCAAAATCGACCGCAGATCTACGGCACAGCCGACGCCTACCTGGGCAACGTGGGCGGGCCGACGTGGTTTAGCAGCGCCTGTTTGGGGCTGACCCTGTAGGTCACTAGAGCCCGACGACGTCGACTTGGTCGACGGAGGCCTTCATTCCCTTGTCGACCTGAATGCCGACAGCGGTTTGATCGGCCAGGCAACCTCCGTTGGGCACCGTGGGCGGTGACGACCCGGTTGGTACGAGGGGCGACGTGCAGTCGTCGGTTACCGTCACCATCACCGTCTTTTCGTAGTAGGCCGTCAAGGTGACAGGCGACGTTCCACTGATCTTGAGCGCGATGGTGCGCCATTGGCTGATGGCCACGGGCGAGGCGAGTTTTTCCGCGTCGGGCTTGTTGGGGTCGGTCAGGGCGCAAATCGTGTAGGCCACCTTGCCGTTGCTGTCGGTATACGGGACCTTCTTGAAGATCCCCACCTTCGTGATGGCACCGGTCCCTGAATCAATGCTTGCGCCAACCGCGTAGAAGATGTTCACGGTGGTCGGCGACTGCCTGGCCGTCAGGCGAACCATTCTTCCGGAACTGGGAGGAGAGTCGATGCGAAATGTCATCGAGGCGGAGATGTTGACCGCATCGTTCACCAGGACGCTGAGGCGGGAAAAATCCCCGGTGTTCGGATCCGTGGTGTCTAGTGAGACCGTGCTATGGGCGATGTCCGAGATTGCTGGCGCATCGCCAGCAGGGGCAGCCCAATTCGGTTCGAAGCCCGAGCTGAAATCGTCGTGGAAGGGAAGGTTGACCGGTTTCAACGGCGGTGCAGTGTCGGTCGCGAGCGCGTCTGCTGTCGCCGTGGCGGTCGACTGTCCGTCGGTCACTGCTGTCGAGGTCGACGGACCGTCGGAGGTTGACGTCGAGGTCGACGGACCGTCAGGGATGGGGGGAACAGCGCTGTCTCTCACCGACGTCGACGTTGACGTCGAAGTCGTCGCCCCATCCACCGTTGACACGATGGTAATCACCTTCTGCGAGGAGCAGGCACAGGTTCCGACCAAGGTCAGCATCAGACACAGGTGCCACAACTCTGGTACGCGGAATGCCGGTAGCCGCAAACCTGCTGTCTCGATCGGGGGGCTTTCTTGCATCGCGCGCTGGACTTGGATGATAGGCGATTCGTTGGGCTATTTCTGCATCGATGATGGGACCTGTGCGGTGCCGACAAAGCAGCCGAGGCCGGTCAGGTCGACGGAGGTCTTCGGTTTGCGCGCGGGCGCGCTGGATGGGGACGAACTGGCGGTTCGGCGTGGCGCCCGCCCTGGTCGGACCAGCGCGAGAGGCGGATGAAGGACGCGATGCGCAGTTGGCTTGGAAACCTAAAACTTGACGGGAGGGCGTCTCGGTTTACGGTGGTGATGTAGGTATAGGTAGTAAGAGAAGTACATCCTCCGACATACAGCAGGGACAACATGGCCACATCCAAGAGCAAGGGAGCATCAACCGGTCGCCGTCGAGAAATCTTCGGCATCGGCATGCTGGGACTGGGTCTTTTCTCGGTGGTTTCGGTCATCTCGATGCAGGCTGGCAACCATCATCTCATGGGCCCCGGCGGGGCGGCTGCCGCGACTGCGATCTATTCGCTGGCTGGCGTCGCCTCGTACTTGTTGATGGCGGCGACCCTTGTCGTGGCCGTGCGACTTTGCCGGGGCCGGTCCCTGATCCAGGGGCTGCTTGAACCCGTCGGCTTCTTGTCCTTGTTCTGTTCGGTGGCCGTGCTCTGCCATCTGCCGTTTGCTGAGGGCAAGGTCCTGTTGCGCGGACCGGGCGGTTTGCTTGGGCAATACCTTGGCCAAATTGCTGCCAGCTTCATCGGGGGCGTGGGGGCCGCCTTGGCAGCCACCACGCTGTTTTCCGTCGCCATTCTTTTGCTCACCGATATCAAAGTGGCTGAAGTCCTCGACTCTCTCGCCTGGGCCGGCAATCACCTGGGTCGGGTCGGCGTGTGGTTTGCGGGCTTGACTTGCCGCGCCGCGGTGGCAACCGGTCGTGCCGTGGGCCGGGTCGTGGTCGCCATGTTTCCGGACAAGTCGGAAGCCGAAGAAGCCGCCGAGGAAGACGCCGAAAACGACGCGGAACGGGCCTCGGAACGAGCTTCGCTACGGGCCTTGGACGACGTTTCGGACGACCTTTCTGCGGACGCGGACGCTGACGACCAAAACGACGAACCCAAGCTCCTGCATGCTGCGGAACACGAGGTCGAAAGCGATCTTGCCGATGAGGAAGTTCTCTCGGTCGGGGCGGGCGTACCTGCCGGCGATCTGGACGAGGCCATATCCGCCGATGGCATGGCGGTCGGTACGAACGAGCCCATCAGAGAGACCGAGTCACGCCGTGCGGTTGCTGCGGTCGTGGCCGAAGTGGCAGCTGTCGAATGCGCCACCTTGGCTGAGGTTCAGGCCAACACAGTCGTCCACTCGGTCGATCGCCCTGCGCCCATTGCCATCATCGCACCCGTGACCAGCCCGCTAGACGACGGCCCGACCGAAGCCAACGCTGCCGCGCCTGAAATGGTGCCCGCCGACAGGGGACCCACCATCGTGCCCCCGGCTGCCCGCCCTCTGGACAACCTGGCGGCCAAGAAGGCAGAGCCCGACGGTCCGGGTTTCATTCGTCTCTCCGACGGGGCCTTCAAGTTGCCGTCGACGGATCTGCTGGAATACACCCCGCCCAAGGGGACCGAGACCGACGAGGCGACCTTGCGGGCCATGGCCGAGCGGCTGGAACAAGCGCTGGGCAACTACGGCGTGCGTGGCAAAGTGACGGCTATCCAAATGGGACCGGTCATCGTGACGTTCGAGTTCGCGCCTGCACCGGGAACGCGCACCGGAAAGATCGTTCAGCTCGAAAACGATCTGGCCATGGCGCTGGAAGCCCAGTCGGTTCGTATCGTAGCGCCCATTCCCGGCAAGGCCGTGGTCGGCATCGAAATCCCCAACAAGAAGCGCGAGACCGTCTACCTGAAGGAAATCCTCGAGGAGGATGGCTTCCGCAAGTCGAACTCGAAGTTGCAGATTTGCTTGGGCAAGGACACCAAGGGCACGCCGGTTAGCGTGAACCTTTCGAAGATGCCCCACCTATTGGTGGCAGGCACGACCGGGTCGGGCAAGTCGGTTGCGGTGAACGGCATGATCACCAGCATTCTCTATTCGGCCAGTCCCGAAGAGGTGCGCTTCATCATGGTCGACCCGAAGATGCTGGAGCTTTCGATCTACGAGGGCATTCCCCACCTGCTTCTCCCGGTCGTCACCGACCCGAAAAAAGCCTCTCTTGCTTTGCGCTGGGCGGTCGACGAGATGGAGCGGCGCTATGAGTTGCTGGCCAAGAGCGGCGTGCGCGACATATCGAGCTACAACGCCCGCCTCGATGCCGAGGAGAACCGCATCGAGGCAAGCGAAACGGCAGGCGGCGCCATGTCGAATCCAAGCAAACGCCTGAAAGTCGTCATGGCCGATGCCGACGGTGTCGAGCACGAGGTCGAGGTCGATGCCGACAGCGGTCCGATGGAAGCGGCAGGCGACGGCGCCATCACTGCAGAGTTGGCCGAAGAGATTTCCGCCAAAGCAGCAGCGCTTCAGGCCGCCAAGGAAAAGAACGAGCCCCCGGCGCGCAAACTGCCCTACATCGTTATCGTCATCGACGAGTTCGCCGACCTGATGATGGTTGCTTCCAAGGAAGTCGACACCGCCGTGGCACGCCTGGCCCAGAAGGCCCGCGCGGCCGGTCTGCACCTTATCCTCGCAACCCAGCGTCCTTCGGTCGACGTGATCACCGGCGTCATCAAAGCCAACTTCCCCAGCCGCATCGCCCTGCAGGTAGCTTCGCAGATCGATTCGCGCACCATCATGGGGCAGCCCGGCGCCGAGACACTGCTGGGCAACGGCGACATGCTGTTCTCGGATCGCGGCACCAAGCTGCGCCGTATCCAGGGCGCCTTCTTGTCCGACGACGAGGTTCATCGCGTGGTGGACTTCTTGAAGAAGCAGGCCAAGCCTGTCTACGACATGAACATCCTGACCGCGCGCGAAGACGAGGATGGCGAAGATGCGGGCCGATTGGACGACTTTCACGATGATCTCTATGATCAAGCCGTGGCCATCGTGTGCGACACGAGGCAAGCGAGCGTCTCGTTCATTCAGCGCCGTTTGCAGATTGGCTACAACCGGGCCGCACGTATGGTCGAGCAGATGGAGCGCGAGGGCTTGGTCGGCGCAGCCAATGGCATCAAGCCACGCGAGGTCATTGCTCCACGAGGCGAGTATCTGAGTCAGCCAGGAGCCTAGGGGTAGGGGGAGAGGCGAGAGGCTTCAGAATTCAGGCTTCGGGCTTCGGGCTTCGGGCTTCGGGCTTGAGGCTTGGGGCTTCAGGGTTCTCGTCGCCCCGACCCTTCACGCCTTTGGCTTGCCGATCCCGTTTCTCGATTGCTAGATGCTGTGCACCAACGGCGGCTAGCTTTGCTAAGCTGGGCCCGATGACGATATTTCTGCTTACCCTGGTTCTCGCCACTGGTACCCAGGCGCATCCGGCAGCCGGACAGACCGCCGCTCCGGCGGCCGACGGGCTCGACCTCGCGACCGTGGTCGATCGAATGCAAAAGCGATACGATCAGGCCAAGGATTTTCGGGCGCATTTTACGCAAGAATATGGCCGTGCGGTGGTGGGCAGAACGACGGTGTCGACAGGCGAGATCACCTTCAAGAAGCCGGGGCGCATGCGTTGGGACTACGACAAGCCCGAGCCCCGTATGTTCTTGTCGAACGGGCAGATTCTTTGGCTCTATGAGCCATCGGAAAAGCAAGCCTTCAAGCAGGACCTGAAGACTTCGCAGCTGCCTGCCGCGCTGGCCTTCTTGATGGGCAAAGGCAGGATCGCTGACGAATTCGAAGTGTCCTTCGCCAAGGAGGCCCAGCCGGGACGTCCCGGTGATTACCGGCTTGCGCTCACGCCGAAGCAACCGCAGTCGGCTTACAAGTCCATACTCTTCGTTGTCGATCCCAAGGAATTTCTAGTGCGCGAGAGCGTGCTGGTCGATTCCCAGGGCAACACCAATCATTTCATCTTCGAAACCATGGCAGCGAATACCAAGGTTCCTGATTCTCTTTTCAAGTGGTCACCGCCGGCGGGGATCCGTGTGGTCGATACGGGTCAGATAGGGAAGTAACGGGTCAGCGCTTTCCTTCGCCTTGGGAAAGGTAGGCGAGGATGACGTCGTCCAGACTCTGATCCGTGACGAACGTGCTTGGCGCGCCCTCTTGGACCGGACCGGTCGGCGATGCGGTTCGTGGCGCATTGGCGGGATCTGCGGTTGCCACCAAGGGCAGAGGCGGTGGCTTGGCTTGGCCGGTTGCAGGGGGATCGGGTGGATGGCTTGGGCTGTTGCTCAGCATCACAGAGTGGCTGCCTTCCTTGACGACGTAGGGCCCCGTGGAGATGGGCCTGCGGCGCACCGGCAGGGTCGCTGGAATTCGCTGCAAGGGTGGCGGCGTGACACCCCCGCCCACCCCGCCCACGACAACCTGCCTCTGCACGATCACGGGTATCGTCGCGTGGGCGGTTACCGGAGCCACCGGAGGTGGCGTGGTTTCGATGCTAGGCAAGGAAGGCAAGGGACACGGGACCGGCGGCGGCTCTACCTCGTTTGGCCCGCGCTCGCGCACAGGGCGTCTGAAGGTATAGGTCCCGGGCCCTGGCATAGCAGGCTTGGTGACGTGGATGGGGAGCGGTTCCGGGGTCTCGGTTCGGTCGACGGGAGTCGTCGGGAGGGCATCGAGATCCAGGACCTCGGCTGTGGGGCTGGTTGGCGCCGCGCGGACATCCGGGGGAGGTGTGACCAGCGCTTCTGCCGGGGCTGGCTGCGCCGTCGTCTCGCCGAAGAAATCCTCAGACGGAAAGGTTTCCCCGCGCAAGGCAAAAAAGCGTGCGAGGCGTTCGTTGAATGAGCTCTGCTTGAGCTCCTTGAGGATGCCTTTGTGCTGGGCTTGCATCAGGGCGCGCACCTGGTCCTCGCCGGTGCTGGGGTCGTACTGACCGCGCTTGCTGGCGATGATGCTGCCTTCGAAGAACAAATGCGTGAAAACATGAGGGTTTCCAGGCCCCGAGTCTTCGGTTTGGACATGGAAGATGTGCCCGCCGTACTTGACGTTGTGGTTGTACCCAACCAAGGGGCTGCGAGGCGGCTTCTCCATCTCCATCCGCAGTATAGCGCTAGCTGCGTTTATGCTAAACTGCCTTTAAGGGTTTCGGTATGGTCAGCATCACCGCCACGAAAATTCGTGACAACTCACGCGATCCATCGTGTGTCGTCGGTCTGGGCCGCGCTTTTCAGGGGTTTCTCATCAGCTACCCCACCATCGGGCGCGGCATGGTTATTTTCCGCGAGCCCAGCGGGCACCGCATGGTCACGACGCCGGTTCGGCGCGTGCTAGGCGAGTTTGGCGAGCCGGATATCTACGTCGAGACGGAAAACTCGGTCTACAAGCTGCGCGTTCGCGCTGGCGCCCAGGCCGTCGATAGTGCCCAGGCGGCCTCACGGTAGCTTTCGTCAACCCCTGACGAAAAGAGAACACCTCTACCACCCGTGACCTGACGCTTTTCTACGGATTGCGTGGTCTTGTCCAGCTTTGCTGACTGGGAATATGGCTTGCACCGGAAGTGCGTTATGTCGACATCCTCGTGCTACTCTCAGCCTGCTTTGGGCACAATTCGTCAAGCGTTGATTCTGGCTGCCGGGCGCGGTCGTCCCGTGGCCGAACGCGGTCGGGCCAACTGTCTTGCGACGGTCGGGGACCAGCCTCTCATTCTGCGCACCTTGCGTGTCTTGGCTTCGGCAGGTATCCGCCGCGCGGCCATCACGCTCGGATACGATGGCCAGCATGTGCGACGGGAAGTGGAGGCGATGAAACGCGCCGAGGCCAACTTGCCCGAGGTCGTGTTTTTCGACAATCCCGCCTGGGATCGACCCAACGGGCTCTCTGTCCTGGCTGCCCGCAAATTCGTCACCGAACGAACCCTGCTGGTCATGTCCGACCAGGTGGCAGCCCCGCACCTGATTCGCGAATTGACCCAAATGTCGGTCGAAGGCGATGCCACCGTCTTGGCGGTCGATTCCGATCTGTCGCGTGTTTTTGATTTCGACGATGCGACCAAGGTCAAGCTTTCGAAGCACGAGGACTGCGAGAAATGCGTGTCGAACATCGGCAAAGGGCTTTCCGACCACGATGCTGTCAGCGTCGGTCTGTTCGTCATGGCCCCTTCGTTGGTGGATTGCCTAGACGGCCTTGCCCAGACTGCCGAGCCTTCGCTGACCGAAGGCGTGGCCGAGGCTGCACGGCGCGGATGGGTGGTTGCCCACGATGTGGCGGGCGCTATTTGGCAAGACGTCGACTCGGCCGAGATGCGCCTGCATGCCGAATGGCTGCTGCGGGTCTATGGCGGTGACCTTCGTCATCCCGACGTGCGCTCGACCGTACGCTCGACGGGGGCCGATACCTTGGCTCTTATCGAGAGCCTTCTTGCCGAGAAGAATCTTCCGCGCTACACGCTGTTCAACCCTGGTCCGGTGGTGACCTCGGCGGGCGTCAAGGCGGCCCTGGTCCACTACGACGTCTGTCACCGCGATGAAGACTACTCCGGCGTGGTTCGTCGCTTGCAGCAGAAGCTGCGGCCGGTGTTTGGTGCCTCGGAAGAGCACGACATGGTGCTGCTTACCGGCTCGGGAACTGCGGCCATGGAGATGGCGGTGGCTTCGGTGGTGCCCGAGGGAAAGAAGATTCTGACCATCGAGAACGGTGCCTTTGGCGAGCGTTTGGGTGAAATTGCGCGTCTGCACCGGATGCCGCAAGTGTCGCTGTCTTTTCCGTGGGGTACGTTGCCCGATCCTGCGGCGCTGGATGCCCAGTTGGCCGGCGACCCTGCCATCGCGGTGGTGGCCATGATTCACCACGAGACCTCCGTTGGTGTCGTGAATCCGGTGGGCGCCATCGGGCGCATTTGTCGGGCGCGTGGGGTGACGTTGGTGGTGGACGCCGTCTCCTCCCTCGGTGCGGAAGATCTCGATGTGGTCCGCGACAACATCGACGTTTGTTTCTCGTCCGCCAACAAGTGTCTGCATTCGGTTTCGGGCGTGTCCTTCGTTTGCGTGGCACCAACGGTTTGGCCGCGCATCGCCGACATCGCGCCCCGTGTGTACTACCTGGACCTGAAGCGCTACCGACGCTATTTGACCGAGGTTGCGCAAACGCCATTCACACCAGCCGTATCGTCTTTCTTTGCCCTGGAGAAGGCTCTCGACGAACTGTTCGAGCAGGGTGGGGTTCAGGGGCGACGCGAAACCTACCGCAGGCGCAACCTGCTGATTCGCCGGGTCTTGACCGACCTTGGCTTCCAGTCCTTCACCAACACCGGCCGCGAGTCGCACACGATCTTCACTGCCCGTGTTCCGGCTTTCGTGTCTATCGACGCCTTGTACGCACGCATGAAAGAGCGGGGCTTCATCATCTACCGCTGCAAGGGCGCGCTTGGTGCGCATCATATCCAGATTGCCAACATGGGCGAGCTGCCGGATGCGACGATCGATGCGTTCCTGGGCGCCATGGCCGAGGAAGTCGCGTTGCTCAGGGATGCAGCCCCACCAGAACGCGAACGGCTACGTTCCGTTTGAAGCCAGCGCAGCTTGTCCGTGCCTCGAGCACGTCAAGCTGCTAACGTCCAGGGAAAGGAAGCGGAAGACGCGAAAGCCGATTCCAACACACATGGGTTTCTTCACGCCAGGAT
>Ga0302323_100003607_pt1 | contig 12593 bp, 9 predicted proteins | sample Fen_T0_3_FD_201950 | JGI IMG/M metagenome (GOLD analysis project Ga0302323, IMG submission 201950) | Peat permafrost microbial communities from Stordalen Mire near Abisko, Sweden - Fen_T0_3 | ecosystem: Environmental > Terrestrial > Soil > Wetlands > Permafrost | place: Sweden: Abisko... | reverse complement strand
CGGTGCGGAAAGGTCGAGCCAGTTTGGGTTGGCGTCGGCATGGGTCGCGATCTCGTTAAGAATAGCTTCGGTCGAAGTCTGTGCTCGCCAGCCCCAGATGCGGGCGGCTTTGGAGGAATCGAGCACCATCCACGGAATATCAAAGGGCCGAGGCGTAGAATCGGCGGTAATCGTGTGTGGGCCGTATTTTGCTGCGCACCAATCGCTGAGCTGACGGAGCGAACGGGCAGAGGCGATGCCGCCGGAGCAATTGATGACGCGGTCGTCGACGGCGAGTTTGGGTGAAGCCATTTGTTTTTCCAGTAGCGGAATCAGATCGCGTGGGTGCAGGCAGTCGCGGACCTGGTAACCGTTTCCGCCAAAGCCGATGTACTTAAGCGGGCGGCGGCGAAGATAACTGTTGAGCCAATATGCGAAAATGCCCTGGTCCGCGCGTCCGAACTGCCCGGCACCCGCCATCACGCCACAACGATTGATAAAAACGGGCAGGCTGAATGTTTCGCCGTATTCGAGCGCGAGGGCTTCGGAGGCGAGCTTGGTGGAGCCATAGAGAGAAACTGGCGATTGAGTGCTAAAGGTTTCGTTAACGCCCTCGGCAGTCAGGCCGGAGGGAAGTTTGGTGCCGCGAGCGGGCTGAAAGGCACTGTTTATTGGTTCGACCGAAAGCGCGGCTAAGGGCGGAATCGAATAAACGCGGCTCGTACTAAGAAGGATGAAGCCAGCGCGGTGCTGTTTGCAGAACTCCAGCATGTTCACCGTGCCGATCAGGTTGTGTTCGATGAGCTGGCGCGAGCTGGTTTTCCCATCCACGCCGGCAAGAACGGAAGGATTGGCTGCGGCGTCGATAACGAAGTCGACCGCGGGAATCGCCTCAAGATCACTCGCAGCGCGGATGTCGCCGTGAAAGAGTTTGACGCCGAGTTTCTTTAGTTCGGCGCGGTTGGCTTCGCTGCCAGGGCGGATGAAGTTATCAAGACCGAAGAGTGCGTGCTCGCGATTCGATTCGATAAGTGCACGCGCCAGCGTTGATCCGACGAACCCGCAAATTCCGGTGATGAGAATCTTCATAGCGTGCTATAAGCAGTTTTAGCGGGTAGAAGTTTGGCGTTAGCCGTGAGCTCGCTTTTTCCAAGCTTCGACAATTTGGCGAATGGTTTCTTCGAGAGACTGGGTGATATCCCACTTGGAGTAATGAGAGCGCATTTTGCGGAGGTCTGAATAATAACAGATGTGGTCGCCGATGCGGTTCTGATCGACGTAGGTAAAGACCTGCGCTTTGCCGGTGAACTTTTCGGTGAGTTTAAAAGCTTCGAGGATGGATGTGCTGTTCGCTTTGCCGCCGCCAAGGTTGTAAACCTCGCCGATGCGTGGGGCGCTGACAAAGGCAGCCATGAAGCGGGCGACGTCCAGCGAGTGGATGTTGTCGCGGACCTGTTTACCCTTGTAGCCGAAAACCTTGTACTCGCGGCCTTCGAGATTGCATTTTACGAGGTAGCTGAGGAAGCCGTGGAGTTCGACGCCGGAGTGATTCGGCCCTGTGAGGCAACCGCCGCGAAGGCAGCAGGTCGGCATATTGAAATAGCGACCGTATTCCTGCGTCATCACGTCGGCGGCGACTTTGGAGGCGCCGAAAAGCGAATGCTTAGATTGGTCGATGGTGAAAGTCTCGGCAATGCCGTGTTCGTAGGCCGGATCGGCGTAGTCCCAGCGGGTTGCGAGTTCCTTGAGCGCAATTTTGTTGGGCGCATCACCGTAGACCTTGTTGGTCGACATATTCACGAAGGGCGACTCGGGGCAGGCCTGACGCGCGGCTTCGAGGAGGTTGAGCGTGCCGACGGCGTTTGTGTCGAAATCGTCGAAAGGAATAGCGGCGGCGCGATCGTGTGAAGGTTGTGCGGCGGTATGAACGATCGCTGCTGGTTTGAGCTGCTTGACCAAGGCGAGCACGCCAGCGCGGTCTCGGATATCAAGTTCGTGATGTTGAAAGCCGGGCAGCTCGCTTATTAGCCGATGCTGGTTCCAGCGGGTGTCGCCTTGGGCACCGAAAAACACGGCGCGTTGGTTGTTATCCACGCCATGGATCGTGTAACCAAGCTCGCGTGCGAAATACACGCATACTTCGGAACCAATTAACCCGGATGAGCCCGTAACAAGTAACGTCTTCGACATAGTTAAACTAGAAGGGCAGAATCCCCATGGAGTAAACCATTTATCTGCCGATAGGCATCAGGGTTTCCCTGAAAAACACCCAAACCGCGAGGGCTCGCAGCTTGGGTTACGATATTTCCTGGTTTGCGCTCGCGCGAACCGGCTCAAATCACCCAGTCGACGAGTTCTTCCAGGAGGGCTTCCCGGTTCTTGCGTGGACGAATGATCGAGGCGGCATCACCTTGATAGTAAGCGATGCTATTGGGCGGCATCGATTGCATAAGCCAGACGTTGGAGCCAACGATCGAGTTTTCGCCCACCACGGTATCACCGCCAAGAATCGTAGCCCCAGGATAAACAACCACGTTATCCCTGAGCTCCGGGTGACGTTTCACGCCTTTAACTGGGAGGCCTTTCTCGTCGGTAGCAAAGGATTTCGCGCCAAGGGTCACGCCTTGATAAATTTTAACGTGATTACCGATACGGGCTGTTTCCCCAACGACGACGCCTGTGCAATGATCAATAAAGAAATGTGTACCGATCTCGGCGCCAGGGTGGATGTCGGCGCCCGTGCGTTCATGCGCATACTCGGTGAGCATACGTGGAAGAAGAGGCACGCCGATCCGATAAAGCACGTGAGCGATGCGCTGGAGCGAAATGACCAGTACGCACGGGTAGGAGAGTATGATTTCCTCGACGCTGCGCGCGGCAGGATCGCCTTGATAAGCGGCGATCACGTCGGTCTGCAGAATGCGGCGGACCTCGGGGAGTTGGCCGAGTAAATGCGCTGTTAGTTCGCGAGCACGGCCAGCGGAATCTGCGTCGCGATTGAAGCGCATGCATTTTTCCAGTTCGGCTGCGAGGCGGGTCTCGATCTTTTTCAGCAAGCGATCCACCAGCGTCGGGACTTCCTTCTTGGTCACGCAACTTTCCTGAAAATAGCCAGGGAAGAGTAAATGCATGAAGTCACGCGCGAGGTCATTGACCGATTCTTCGGCAGGCAGGTTGATGCCGTCGAAGTGGTTGATGCCACCGTCGGTTTCGTAAGAGGCGAGGAGGGCGCGTTTGATCTCTTCGTGCGTCATGGCGTGGCGCTCACATTTGCTAGAGGCTTTCCCGAAAGTCAAAATGAACAGCTAAATGAGAATGGATCGGTGGGCATATAGGATGCGGCTAAATACATTTTTCTTTTTTGCGATTTCCGGGCTTTACAAGGTCAATTGGATGTCTCTTAGTCCGCGTTTCTCCGACTGGTACGCTCAGGTGGTGGAATTGGTAGACACACACGTTTGAGGGGCGTGTGCCGTAAGGCGTAAGGGTTCGAGTCCCTTCCTGAGCACCATTTCCAGTTCGGCACAAGCCGTCATGGGAATTTTTCCAGAAATATTTGCCTGAATTTGGCGGGAAATCACGCTTGCCACGCGAGAGGAGCCGTAAAGACTCGACCGCCTTTCCGTAAACCTAGGCACAATACCTGCCACAACACCCCACGGGGGCAGCTGCCCTCTTTCGCAAACTGAACGACATGGACGATTCCGCATCCAACGAAAATCCTACCAAGGATTTTAACAAAATCGACCTCACTCAACTCCAAGGCTTCAGCTTCGGCACCCAATGGACCCAGGACAAATCGTCCCCCCGCGAAGGTCGCCGAGATGATCGGCCTCATCGCGACGACGATCGTCGACGCGACGGAGGAGCCCCAGGTGAACCGAAGCGCGATCGCCGCGGCTTCCGTAAACCTGCTGGCCCAACCGACGGAGCTGCTCCGCAAACACCCGCGGGCGAAACGCCCCGGCCTGAGGGCGAATTCCGCGGTGGTCCGCGTCGTCCGCAAGGTGAATTCCGTGGAGGTCCTCGTCGCGACGGCGGTGCTGGTCCACGCGGTGATTTCCGTGGTGGCCCGCGTTCGGGCCCGCGCGAAGGTGGTTTTCAAGAGCGGGATCGTGGTCCCTACATCAGCCCGTTTTTCAATGTCACGTTCTACCCCGAAGACATTGGTTTTTCCGCTTTGGCGAAAGCGATCCGAACCTCTTGCCGTACCTACGAATTGTTTGAAATTGCCCGCGTGATCATTGGAAAAAATGACCGCTTCGTCGCCGTGATCCAGCGTAAGTCGCCCGGTGAAGGCGAATCAGCTCCCGCTCAGGCAAGTTCCGAGCAGAAAACTGATGGGGCCGGAATTCCGACTATTAGGTCCACGCCGATGGCTATTTCCATGCCTGACGGTTTGCCCTTCGAAACCGAAGAGGCAGCGGTTGCACATGTGATCGGTAACCATCTCGGCGCGTTTTTCGACGCAGCAGAAGTTGAGGTCGAACCACCAAAGGGTAATTTTCAAGTCATCAACAAATGTAGCGTCACGGGCGAGCTTCTTGGGCCCCCGAATTATCACCGCTACAACCAGATCGTGCAGCAGCATCACGCGAATCACATTTCGCGCATGTCGTTTGACGCGTTCCGTGCACGCATTGAGACCGTACGCGATCCTGAGGCGGTCAACCAGTGGCTGGCCAAGATGAAAAAGGCCACACGCTATACTTGGAAGCTCTCGGTCGAGGGCGAAGCAACGCAAGCGTTCGATACGTTGGAAGAAGCGCGGATGTATCTGCTAACTCATGCTAAGGAGAAAGTCGTCAAGCTCGTCGAAACGGCTCGTTTCCACGGCAAATTGCTCGAACAACTCCCGCAAAGTGAAATCCGCCGTTCGCTTGAAGGAGCGTTGGAACGTCAACGTCGTTTCCCGCTGGATACAGCCAACGCGCTCCGCGGCCGTTTGCGTCGCGAGGGATTCACGATTTTCAAGAAAGGCTCGAAAGGCATTTCTTATGTCTGCGCCGTAAAACGGAAATTCCGCGTACCCGGTCAGACATTCTCCGACACGATCGGCGCGCTCATCTCGTTTATCGAGTCCAACCCAATGGTTAAAGCGAGCGAGCTGCCATTGAAATTCCTCGGTATTCGTCCGCCGGAACCGCCAGCAGCACCGACGCCTCTTCCTGAAAACGCGACCGTACCGCCGATCCAGACCAGCGGCACGTTGCCGCCGTTGACTCCCGAAGCGGCTACAGCGCTCACGGCCGAGGATCAATCTAAACTCACCCGTCTTAACGGTGATCTGCGCTGGCTTGTCACCGAGGGTTACGTGACCGAATTTATCGACGGTCGACTTTTTGCCGCACCGCCGATGACCGAAGCGCGCAAGCAAGAGGTTGAGAAGGACGAGCACGATCCTGAAAACTTCCCCGACGCTCCTATGACTACGCCGCCCATTCCGGTCGTTGAAGCAGCAGCAGCAGAGTCGACGGAGGCCGACACTTCTGCGATGAGTGAGACGGTGGCACCGGTGGAAGCTGCGCCAGAACCGGAGCCAGCTCCTGAGGTTTCCGAAACCACGCCTAAGGTGGAATAATCCGACGGCGAATTTACTGAACTTACGAACGGTGGCTTTTTAGAAAGCCACCGTTTTTGTTTTCAGATTGGCGGCGCCTTGCTGATAAGCTGCAGATGATGGTGCTGCTCATCGAGGATTCGGAGCGCGAAGTGCCACGTGCCAATGGGCAGCCACGCAGCGATTTTTTCCGGCCATTCCACAGCAAGGCAAAAAGGGCTCGTAAGAAAATCATCGAGCATGAGTGACTCGATTTGCCGATCATTGTCCAATCGGTAAGCATCGAGATGTACCAACGTTTGCGTGCCGCCGCGATGCAGCGTAAAGATATTGAACGTCGGGCTGGTGACGACATCGGTCACACCAAATCCTTTGGCGAGTCCTTGCACGAAAGTGGTCTTGCCGACTCCGAGATCGCCATGCAACGCGAGTGTAGCATCGAGCGGCATGGCTTGAGCGAGACGAAATGCGATCGCACGCGTTTCGTCGGCGGACTGTGTCCTTATGCCGGCCGTGAGTTCAGCGAAGATGCTCATAACCGTGATATTGTTTCAGATCGATGGTTTTGGCGTCGCGTTGGCCAATGTGGACAAAGCGCCCGATGCAACTGAGCGGAGTTTTGAAACGCTTATGCCAAGCGCGTTCGAAGGCGACGCGATCGGTATTCTTTGCGAGCGCAAAAAGGAGCTCGTAATCTTCGCCATCTGAAAGTGCGTGGTCCAACGGCGTGCGGCCCGATTTCTTCGCAAGGAGGAGTGCATCGCGGCTGATAGGTATGGCGGCAGGGTCGAGTGCGGGCTCAGCGCCCGCCGGTGTGAGTGCCCGAAGATCTTTGGCCGGACCGTCGCTTAGATCGATAAGCGAGCGGGTTTCAGGGCGGGTGGCGAGCCAGGTACCCTCGGCGAGGCGTGGTTTAAATTTGAAATGATGTCCGACTAGACTGCCACCGAGCGAACCGGTGACGTAGATCCAATCGCCAATGCGCGCGCCCTTGCGCATAAGTAAACGCGAACCAGCAGTTTGGCCTAATAAGGTGAGACTTGCGGCCAGAACACCGCTGGCCTGGGCGATGTCGCCTCCGACGATTGGCACACCGTATTCGTGAGCGGAAGCCGAGAGGCCACGGTAAAAATTTTCTAGCCAGCTCAGGCTGACGCGTGGATCAAGCGTGAGTGCAATCACGGCAGCCGTGGGGCGTGCGCCCATCGCTGCGAGGTCGCTGAGATTGCGCTTGAGGAGTTTTGCGCCGACTGCCTGCGGAGGCACACGATCGTCGAAATGGCGGCCATAGATCACTGGATCGACGGTGATGACCTGCTTTTTTTTTGCTGCTGACAGAACTGCACAGTCATCGCCGATGCCTCGCGGCGCAGGTGGTGTGGCCGAACCAAGCCAGCGCCGGATGGCCGCGATGAGTCGTTCTTCGCCGAGCGAAGCGACTGAGTCAGAGGTGCGATTAGCAAACGGTTTCATCGAAGAGTCTAGTCGCCAATGCCTAACAGAAGAAACAGGACCGTGTGCAGATTAAAAAGCGCGTGAGCCAGAATCGGCACGGCGATACGGCCGGTACGCTCGTAGGCGAGTGAGAAAATAATACCGAGCGCGGTGAGCGGCGCCACGGTTACGAGGCCACTCAGAGTTGAGTGGTTCACGTGAAGAGAAGCAAAAAACAAAGCAGGCAATACGAGTGCGATCCAACGCGGGAGTCGCCCGCGAAAATAATGAAAAAGACCGGCGCGAAAAACGAGTTCTTCGGCCACGGGCGCAAGGACAACCGCCATCGTGGTTAGTCCAAGCAGGCGGTAGGGCGAGGCAGTGCGGAAGAATATCTCAACCATGTCCTGCTTTTCAGTCGGTAGGTGACAAATCGTGAGAATCCATTCCCAGAGGAATTGTACGACGTGAACGACAGCGATCGTAATAATACAGGTAATAACTGCGGCGAGAAGAAGACGTGTTTTTTTTAACCCAACGGCTGATGGATTGTGAATAGAAATAGTCCTAACGTCAGGTTTGCTCTTTCGGATGAAAATGACGCCGGCAACTGTACCTGCGATCAGGCATATCTCAGCCAAGCTCCCGCCAGTGATCGTCATGAGGGTCTCGTCAGTTTTGAGCACCGGAAAAATTTTGATCAACAGTCCCATGAGAACTTGTGCACTCAACCAACCAGCGAGAACGCAGATTGCAGCCATGCCAAAATCCGTCGCGGAGATGCCCCAGTATGGCAGTACGGGCGGTGTAGGCCGGGTCCTGGACCTTGAGGACATGTAAAACCGCCAAACCAGTATCCAGCCCGCTGCGACGAGCGCGTATTCGAAGAGACTGGCGGTGAGGACCTTTGGCGACATGGCCTGACACACTTTCAGGCCTGCGGAGGCATTTCAAGGCGATGGCGGTTGAATTACAGAACCCGTTCGAAATGAAGCAGGCCCGACTAGAGTCCCTCCTTAATAACACGCAATTTTGAGCCGATGTTACGAGATAAGGCTTATCCCTCAAAATTTCCGATGAATCCCCCGAGTGGCAGTCCTGCGTCCAACGCACCGCCGACAGCGGAGGGCCGTGCGATGACGGAATCGGCTTCGCCGCTTGATCTAGAGAACCTCAAATCCGGGGCGCGCTGGCGTGGTCTCTATCAAATGGGTGAGCTTTTACCTGATGTAACTTACGGTCGGATCTTCAAGGCTCAGCATGTGGGCTTAATGACCGATGTCATTATTCGCGTATTCAAGGTTTGCGATGATACTCGCGCGCGGACTTGTGAAGCTATCCGTAACGCGCAAAATGGCGGATTAGTGGAATTCGTTGAGGCAGTTGAAAGTGACGGCCGCCGCGTTGAAATAATGCAGGCTGCGCCGGCTGTGACTTTGCGTGAATGGATTGGTCGGAAAAACAACAATCCCGCTGAGCTCGTGTTGATCGTGAAGCAACTTGCTCATATTTTGGGCAATCTTCACCAGCATGGCGTGGTGCACCTCAACGTGCGCCCCAGCACTGTTTATGTGCGCACGACGGACGGAGGATTGGCAGTTTTCCTCGGGGGCTTTGATATGGCGCAGTTATTGGAGGGAGTTGAAGGTCACATTTCAGGTCCCGGTAGAAAAGGGCTTCGGCTTAATGCTTTATAATGGACGCACCGGAAAAATGTTCGGCAAAAAAGTCTACGTCATCGGTTTTCTTTCGATAACTAAATCCTGGCTCGAAATCGACTCGAACAAAGTGGTCTTCCTAAGCGGGCAGTAATAAGAAGTGGCGACTTCGCATTTCTGCAATGCGGGTTTACTTGATCTTGCCGCCTACGTAAACGATGCGGCCATCCACGATGGTGGTTTTGACCAGGCCCTTGAGCGTTTCTCCGTGCCACGGGGAATTGCTCGATTTACTGAATCCCTTTTTCGAGTTATAAACCCATTCTTCGTCAGGGTCGAACAGGCAGACATCGCCAGCCGCGCCTTCGGTGAGTGTGCCTGCTTCGAGTTTGACAATGTCAGCTGGTTTTCGAGTCATCAGGTCGATGACGTAGGCCAACTTGAATTTATTTTCCCGCACGAGCACCTGGAGGGTGATAGCGAGCGACGTCTCCAGTCCGAGGATACCGTTGGGTGCGAAGTCGAACTCCTTGTCCTTTTCGTAATCGGTGTGCGGCGCATGATCGGTGGAGATGCAGTCGAGCGTACCATCGCGTAGGCCGGCGATGATTTCCTGTCGGTCGGCTTCAGTGCGAAGCGGCGGGTTCATTTTGAAATTTGGGTCGTAGTTCGCGAGCTTGGCATCTGTAAGCGCGATGTGATGCGGTGTAGCTTCGGCCGTGACGTTGACACCGCGAGATTTTGCACGGCGGAGAATCTCGACGGAATTTTTCGACGAGACGTGCTGCATATGAATGTGAGCGCCAGTGTAAGTTGAGAGAATGACGTTGCGTGAAACGATCACGTCTTCGGCGGCATTGGGCCAGCCACGGAGTCCGAGGCGGATCGACATAATGCCTTCGTTCATGACGGCGCCTTGAGTCATTGAGGCATCCTGGCAATGGTCCATCACGGGAAGGTCGAACATTTTTGCGTATTCGGCGGCTCGGCGCATGAGTTCGTTATTTTGCACGCACTCGCCGTCGTCGGTGATGGCGACGACGCCGGCACGTTTGAGCGAGCCGATAGGCGCGAGAGCCTGGCCCTTCATACCGACAGTGATACAGCCGGTTGGGTAAATTTTGACCACAGCGTCGCGGCGAATGGCGTCGTTAATGTACTGGATCGTGCCGGCTGTATCCGCGACCGGTGAAGTGTTGGGCATGCAAACGACAGAGGTAAAACCGCCGGCGGCCGCGGCCTGTGAGCCTGTGGCAATCGTTTCTTTGTGTGTTTGGCCTGGTTCGCGGAAATGGACGTGTATGTCGACAAGGCCAGGGCAGGCGATGAGGCCACGTGCATCGATCTTCTTTGCCCGTTTTTTTGCGGCGGCAGAAAGAGAGGAGACGATTTTTCCGTCGTCGATATAAAGGTTGCCGACTTCGTCTCGACCGGAGGCTGGGTCGATTACGCGGGCGTTGGAAATCCAGAGGGAGGGCATGGCGTTTCTTGAAGGCCAAATCCAAACACTGAGAGGATGCTCTACGAGAGCGGAGGTGTTGGATCGATTTGGCGGTTGGGATTTACTTGGCTTTCGGTTTTTAGTCGGTTGCGGTGGCGTTTTCGGGTTGTCCGCCCGAGCAGAGATAAAGGGCGGCCATTCGGACGGCGATGCCGTTGGTGACTTGTTCGAGAATCACGCTACGTTCACCGTCGGCGAGTTCGCTGTCGATTTCGACGCCGCGGTTGATCGGGCCTGGGTGCATGATGATGGCCTTTGGGTTAAGCCAGGAAGCGCGGGTTTTGTTGAGGCCGAACATACTGGTGTATTCGCCGAGGGACGGGAAATGGCTGCTGGCCTGGCGTTCGTGTTGTATCCGGAGGAGCATGACGACCTCGGCGTCGGCCAGAGCGCTCTTTAGATCGTGCGAAACCTTAACGCCGAGTTCCGTGAAGCCATGAGGGACCAATGTCGATGGACCAACGAGGGTGACGTCAGCGCCCATCTTAGTTAGAGCATAGATATTGGATCGGGCGACACGACTAAAGAGAATGTCGCCGAGGATAACGATCTTGTGGCCTTTCAGTGGGCCGAGATGCTCCTTCATCGTGAAGGTGTCGAGCAGTCCTTGAGTGGGATGCTCGTGGGCGCCGTCACCCGCATTGATGACCGGGATGCCTAGAATTTTACTCAGGTAGAGCGGCGAGCCAGACGCGGCATGGCGGATAACAATCATATCAGCGTTGAGCGCCTCGATGTTTTGGGCGGTGTCGCGGAGCGTTTCGCCTTTAGTGGTGCTGCTGCTGGCAGCATCGAAAGAGATCACGTCGGCACTGAGGCGCTTGGCGGCCATGTCGAACGCCATGCGTGTGCGTGTGCTTGGCTCTAGAAAGAGGTTGACGACCGTTTTGCCGCGGAGAGCAGGGAGTTTGCGGACGCCGCTGAGAAGGACTTTTTTGAAAGCGGCGGCGGTTGTATGGATTTGCTCGATCTCGGTGAGGCTGAGCTCTTCGAGCGTGATCAGGTGTTTGCGCGTCCAGGGCATGTTGTCAGGAGTGCCGTCCCTGGTTGGAAGCCGAAAGGCTGAAGCTGGTCCGCGTCGTGTTGGCGCGGATTAATGTAGCGATCGAGCTTTGCAGGGCAGGCACTGGGTTTTGTTGTGCCGTTTCAGACCGCTCTTTGGAAGAAATTTCTGCTGAAGCTCTGCAGCGTGGGATCGCTGCCCTAGTTTTTGAGGCACAAAAAAAGCAACCGACGGACGGTTGCTTGAGAGAGCTTTGCGTTGAGTTGCTGGCCTCAGTAGGCGTTTTTCGGCGGGAATATTACCTGCCGAGCTGTGGCTAGGAGAATCTTGATATCGAGCAACAGCGACCACTGGTTGATGTAAATCATGTCATATCCGACACGTTTTTCGAGAAGCGAAAGTTCAGAGATTTCACCTCGGAAACCTTTGCTCTGAGCGAGACCGGTGATGCCAGGTTTAACGTAGTGGCGTGAGTAGTAGTTGCGGAGGAGCTTTGCGAACTGTTCGTCGTGCTCGATCATGTGCGGACGAGGACCAGAAACACTCATTTCACCGGTGAGCACGTTGAGAAACTGGGGAACTTCGTCGAGGCTGGTCCGACGGAGAAAACGGCCAAACGCATATACGCGAGAGTCACTGCTTTTCGCCTGAATTTTCTCCTGATCCTTGGTCTGGGACGCGACATGCATTGTGCGAAACTTCCAGATATTGAAGCGCTGTTTATTAATACCGGTGCGTAGCTGCGGATAGAAAATCGGGCCGGGCGACTGTAGGCGCTGGAAGATCGCGACGAGAATCGTGAGTGGAGGCAGCAGGAACATTACCACGGGCAGCGCGATGGCGATATCGAGGCAGCGTTTCTTGATTCGGTTGACTGGATTTTCCAACGGCTCGTCTTCAAGGGTGAAGAAGGTATATTCACCCTCGTGATCGATCGTGATCGGATGATCGTAGAAAACGTTAAGATTGTTATACAGGCGGACGCGACAGCCGAGGCGCTGAGCGGCGCGGATCACCTTGTTAGACCGTTCGTGATCAAGGTAAAACTGTAGCAAGACGATTTGGCCGATGCGCTCCTCGGCCATGACGTGGCCAATCTCGTCAATGCGCCCGAAATGGGGCAACCCATCGATTTCTGACGGGTTCTCCTCGTTGCAAATAAAGCCCACAGGTTCGACTCCGAGATGTGCTTTTCGCGTGATCCAAGTCTTTAGCTGACGTACGTCGTCTGGCGAACCGACGAAGAGCGTACGTACGGCATTATCTCGGAAAAAGATTCGGGCGAGAATACCGGGCAGGAAGCAATTGAGCAGGTAAAGGACGACTGCGGCGGCAGCGAGGTATGAACCTAGAAAAATGCGGCTGATGAACGCGTCTTTGGTAGTGAACGCGAGGGCGAACAAAACCAGCGCGATCCGTACGAGCTGGCGCTGCGTCATCTGAAACAACTCCATCCAA
>Ga0302323_100003606_pt1 | contig 12595 bp, 2 predicted proteins | sample Fen_T0_3_FD_201950 | JGI IMG/M metagenome (GOLD analysis project Ga0302323, IMG submission 201950) | Peat permafrost microbial communities from Stordalen Mire near Abisko, Sweden - Fen_T0_3 | ecosystem: Environmental > Terrestrial > Soil > Wetlands > Permafrost | place: Sweden: Abisko... | reverse complement strand
GTGGCGCAGCCGATTCCGCGCTGCCGCCTCGACCGTGTCTGCCCGGCGGCGCAGAAGCTCCACGCGTTCACGCGCCTGGCCCGATTCCTGGAAGATGCGTTCCAGGTTCTCAAAAGCCGCATCCGCCGCTTCACCCTCGCTGTCGAGCAGGCTGCGGTAGGTGGCCACCGCCGCCGGGAGATCGTGCAGGGAGTTCTCCTCCAGACCAGCGATACGAAGACAAAGAGCGTTCTGCTCGCGATGATCCTCGGCCCATTCACTCCGGCCGCGCAGCACATAGACCAGACCCTGGATGTCCGACGTCTCGAGGTAGAGCGTCTCCAGCGCCGCCGCGGCCGCCGCGCCGGTTCGCGCGTTGCCGATGTCCAGGTCGAGGACACGCCGCCATGTGCGAATGGCCGCGCTGCGATCCGCCAGCGGACCCTGGAAGAGCCGGGCCGCGCGCGAGAGCAGGTCGGCGATTCCGGCGATGTCCGAGGGGTCGCGCTTGCCCGCGAGATCCTGGTAGAGCGCTTGCAGATCGCTCCAGCATCCCAGAGCACCCGCCAGTCGCTCGGCCTGCACCAGGGCCGTCTCGGACTGTGGGTCACACGCCAGCACCGCACGCCATGTGTCCCAGGCAGCCGCCGGTGCCTGCAGTTGCTTCTCCTGCACCTCGGCCTTGCGCATCAGCAGGGCAACCGCCGCCGACCCCTCTTGCCCCTCGCGCTCGATGTCGAGGATCTCCACCAGACGTGTCCAGTTTTCTGCGGACGCATACAGCGGTTCCAGCATCATGGCTGCGCGCCGCCGCTGTTCCGGATCCTCGAGCACCCGTTCGACCACCGCGGTCGCCCGAGCATACCCAGGCGTCAGTTCCAAGGCTTCGGCCAGCAGATCGAGCGCCGCACCCGCATCGTTGAAGCGGACGAGTGCGAGCTCGGCCCGGCGCAGTTTCAGCTCAGGCAGCTCCTCGCGCGCCACGAGATCGGCCTCATGGACGAGAAGGTGATCCAGATCCCGCCAGCGCTCGGCCGCCGCGTAATTTCGTTCCAGCACACGACACGCGCGCAGGTCCGTCGGATCCAACTGCACGATCCGGCGCAGCACCTCGGTCGTGTGGTCGCGGTCATACAGCAGCGCCTCGTCGATCTCGACCGCCTGCCACAACAGGGCCAGCCGCTCCTTCACGTCGGGCAGGTTCCGCTCGCGCGCCTCGATCAGATCGCGCAGGGCCCCCCAGCGCTCACCGTCCCGCACCAGCCGCGCCAGCGCGCGATAGGCCCCCATATGCAGAGGATCTAGTTGCAGGACCGCACGCAGCGCCTCCTCGGCCTCGCTCTTGCGGTCGGGCTGGCGCTCCTCGACCTCGGCGATGAGCATGAGGATCTCCTGCCGCAGGGAAGGCTCCTCGGCCGTGGTCAGCACCCCCCGCGCGGCCCCGGCGAGCGCCGGCAGCTTGCCTGCTTCCGCCCCCAGTTCCACCAACCGCTCGCGCACCGACGGGTTGGACGGATCCATCTCGAACACCCGCAGCACCGCACCGAAGGCCGCCGTCGCATCAGCCAGTGGGCCTTGGTATAGATCCGCCAGCAGTTCCAGTTGCCCTCGCCGCTCGTTCCGATCCGTGGTCACCGACACCAACGCCTCGAGCATTCCGCCCCACTTGTCGAAGCGTTCGGTCAACTCGTAGTACGGCAGAAGCCGGCCCGCCACCTTGGCAATGTCTTCTTGGCGAACCAAACCTGCGACAAACAGCCGCTCCAATCCCTCGACCGCCTCGGCCGAGATGGGGTCAGCTTCCAGGACTTGCAGGTACGCATCGGTGGCAGGCGCGGGCTGGGCCAGGGGAGTTTCCAGCAGCCGCCCCATGCGCAGAAGAACCGCGGCCCGCTCAACGTCAGGGCACAAGCCCACCTGACGGGCGAGAGCCTCGACCAGACCCCGGACGTCCCCCACCGCATCCAGGACGCGCACCAACTCGCGCAACTGGCGCATGTTCTTCGGCTCGATCTCGCAGGCCTCGCGCAACGTGGCCGCGGCTGCTACGCGGTCACCCAGACGCTCCTCCTGCATGTGCGCAATCCGCAGCAAGACTTCAGCGCGCTGGGCTGGGTCTTGCAGGCGCGCCTGGCGCATGTGCTGCAAGTCGATCAGATCGGCCCAGCGCTCGCTGTTCGTGTAGAACTTGAGCAGGGCATTTTCGGCCTCGTCATCCCCGGGTACCAGGGCCAGGATACGCTGGGCGAATCGCTTGAGATCATCAGGACGCTTCACCCGCTCGCCGGCGATGAACAAGCACCGGCGCAAAAGGGAGAGTTGCTCCTCCGCATCCGGCCCCTCCGCCGCGCCCTCATTGTCCAACCGGGCAGCCAGCAATCCCAGTAGCGCCTCCCACTCCTCGGCTGCCTCGCCAATGCGCTCCAGGTCGGCACGCACGTCGGAATCGGTAGGTGCCAGACGGTAGGCCCGGGCGCACCACTTGAAGGCCAGGGACTTGGATTCCAGCTTCTTCTCGCAGACGAAGCGCGCCCTCTCGAGAACGGCCAGGCTCTCGCCCACGGAAAGCGCCGGAGCCAACTCGGGACCGAGCAGGATCTCGTAGGTCGCCACCAGGCGGCCCCAGCGCTCGGTCGCCTCATAGAGATCAGCCGCGGCCCGCGCCACCACCCGGTTGTCCGGGTCGGTAGCCAGGATGCCCTCGTAGGCCTTGAGCACGCGCTCGGGCTGATTGAGCTTGCCCCCAGCGACGTCGGCCACGCGACCGAGCAGGCGCGCGCGCACGGCCATGTCGTCGGTGCGTTCCGCGACCTGCGAAAGCACGTCGCACAGCTCTTCCCATGCGCCCCGCCCCGAATAGAGAGCCTCGAGCGAATCGAAGTCACCCATCTGGGTGTAAGCATCGCGCAGGGCACGCAGAACGCGCGGGTTCTCGCTCTGACTGCGTCGCACGCGCGAAAGCACCTCGACCGCGGCAGCGGGCGCGCCCAGCTTCTCGAACAAGATGAGGCCACGCTTCTCCAACAGGGCGCACCCTTCGGGCGTCGAATCCCCCCCTGCTGATTCGGCCAGGCGGCCGAGGATCTCCGCTAGAGCCGGCCAGCGCTTTTCTCGTTCGTAGAGCACGGACAGCGCCACGACCGCGTCGCGATCCTGAGGAGCGAGTTGCAGCACCTCGTTCCACAGACCGATGGCCTGGCGCAGATCGGCCAGGCGCTCGGCCGCCAAGGTCGCCATCTCGGCCAGGCGTGCTGGCCGGGCACCCGCGTCCAGGAGGGGAAGCTCGCGGCGCATGAAATCCAACAGCGCACGCCAGGATCGTGCGCGCATATAGATCTCCCGCAACGTGGCCCGCGCTCTCTCGTCGCTGGGCACCAGCTCGAGCACCTTCTCCAGCGCCGCCACGGCGTTGTGGTGGTTGTTGAACTTGTCCATCCACAACTGCGCCACCCGGTGGTAGAGCGCCACCTTCTCGGCAGGTTCCGAGCTCGACTGCGCCTGGCGCGCCAGGATATTGGCCAGATCGCCCCAGCGCCCCTGTGCCTGGTAGCGTTCAGCCAGCGCCGAGAGCGCCTCCGCATGGTCGGCGCGCAGGGCCAAGATGGCCACGTAGGTGTTGACCACCATCACGTCCAGCTTGAGGTGATCGCGGTAGATGGGAATCATCTCCAGGTAGAGCGCGACCTTCTCGTCCAAGGCATCGGGAGGCAGCGCTTCGCAGCGTTCCTTGAGCAACTCGAGCAGTGCGTTCCACTTCTCGGTCTTGGTGTACAGGCGGCGCAAAGCGGTCACCGCTTCGGGCAACCCCGGCTTGAGGCGCCGGAGGGCCTTCCAGGCGTCGACCGCCTTTTCCAGCAACTGCGGCCGGCGCTCGGCCAACTCGGCCATCTCGACGCCATAGCGCACGCGGGCTTCGGGGTCGGCTTCGGCCTTCTGGGCCTGGCCCAGCAGCGCGAACAGCTGGGGGATCTCGTCGCGCGACAAATGGTACTCTCGGTAGAAGTCGAGCGCCGACGCCACCGCGGGCATAGTCTTGCGGGCCCGACGGAAGCACGCCTCGGCCTGGGCGATCTGGTTGAGGCGCTTCCAGTAGATCTCACCCAGAGCGATCAGAATGGGGCCCTCGGCCACACCGCGCTTGGCCGCGCGCAGGGCCGTCTCGTAGACAGTCACCAACTCGCCCCAGCTTTCGCGTGCGCTCAGGATGCGCGCCACTCCGTGAAGCGCGCGTTCGTGACCGGGAAAAGCGGCCAGTGCCTCGCGGTAGTGTTCGAATGCCTGGTCGGGGCGGTTCATCTGCTCGGCCAGGCGTCCCGCCGCCGCTCGGGCCGCGGCAAGGTCCTGGGAATTGCCCGCGGCCGCGACACGCCGCTGGAGATGCTCGGCCAACTCGTCTCGACGGCCGGCTTTGCGGAGCAAACGTTCCAGCAACACATCAGCGCGGCGCTGGTGGGGATCGAGAGCGAAGCTCCGACGCAAGAAGGCTTCACCTTCGCTGGTAAGCGGGCGGTAACGCAGATACAACTCGCCGGCAGCGGCCAGCAAAGGAGCACCAGCCGGGCTGTCTCCCGCCTCGTCCGCCTGCCGCACCAGCATGTCTGCCCGTTCTTGCCAGCCGGCTTCCTCCTCTTCGAGCGCCCGCCTGAACTCGACCGCCGCCGGGTGGTTACGCGCGATCTCCAGCGCCTCGTTCACGCACGCGTGGGCCGGTTCCCACTCACACATCTCACGGTGGAGCAGACGCGCCTTTTCAACGAACAGGGTCGCGCGGCGGATCGGATCTTGCCCCCAAGCCAACTCCAGGTCGAGCAGGCGCAGACAAGGCTCCACGTTCTCCCGGTCGGTATGCCAGGCCCGTTCGGCAGCCAGCGCCACCTGAACAGCGTCGCGCTCAGATGCCGTCGCATCGCCCGGTTTCATTGCAGCCAGCAGCGCAAGCGCCTGGCCATCTTCTGGATCCGATCTCAGCGTGGCAAGTGCAGTCGAAAGGTCGTTGTTCATGTTTGCAATCCAAGCCCCCCCGCCCGGAATGAGCCACTGGTTGGGCGGCCCTTGACTATAACCTCTTTCGGGTCGCTCCAAATCGGAATCCCGCGAGGTTCCGACGCGTTTTGCCGCAAGCAGAAATGGTGGGGGTGGCGGCGGGGCCGGCAAGGGCACACGCGAAGCGCGCGGGCTGGCAAGGGCGGGTGGTAAATCCCGAAGCCCCCGAAGGGGGGCCGGCCACCGGCCCCGACCTTTCGCGATTCCCCCAACCCGCCTCTGTGTGTATGCTGCCACCTGCTTCCCCCCACAACGGAGGTCCCCATCATGAAACCAGGGATGCATGGCAAGTCTGCTTTTTCCGCGGCCCTTCTCGGCGCGATGCTTCTACTTCCGGGCTGCGAGAAAAGGGCAGAAGGGCCCAAGCCCTGTTGCGATCAGCCCGACATCCCCGCGAACGTCGCGAAGTTCAAGATCGTGGCCGACGACGTGACCGGCCCGGGCGACGGCCTGACGGTCATGCTTCGCGCTGGGCTGACCCAGCCTATCAAGCGCGATCAGGTCTATGGCCCGCTCAAGGTGCTGTACGCCTATGCCATGAAACGTTCGCCTCTTGAGCCTATTCACGTCGAGGGCTGGCTGTACGCCAACGAGAGCAACGCCCAGGCCGGCGGCGAAGCCACGGCTATCGCCAAGGTCATCCGCGAACAGAAAGACCAGGCGCCCCGGTGCGAGAACATGGTCAAGTACGACTTCCCTGAGCAGGTGGAGCGCGCGTACATCTGGAGCACGCGTGGCGAGCAGGAGCTGCAGGAGGATCTCAACGACACCTGCCACATTGGCGAGAAGAAGAAGGTGGCTCGCTACGACGAGAAGTTCACCCACAAGACCACTTACAAGCTCGACCCGGCCCATGCGGGGGTCGAGATCACCTATCCCTATCTAGAGATGGGCAAGGACGAGTACGTGGCCGATCTGAGGCTGAACTCAGCGCTCGCCACTTGGGCCGAGTTCATGACCAGTATGTTCAGCAAGGTCGATGGGCTGAAAGAGCTCGCGTTCAACGGCCTCTACAAGGATGAGCCGGCTATCAAGATCCGGGTGAGCAGGGACCAGTTCGACAACATCCTGGCGCGCTTGCAGGAACAGATCGCCTCCCACGCCGCCTTCACCTTCCAGGTCATCGGCATGGGCAAGAAGACCAGCGAAGCGGCCGAGAAAGAGCAGGAGAAGTTCAAGAGCAAGAGTTACAAGGCCGCCCTCGAAAAGCTACCCAAGGAGCAGGTCTTCATCTCGCCCAAGCTGAAGTGGGTCAAGTAGGCCCTAGTTCGCCTGCACGATCACGTCGTCAACGTACATGCCGTCGGACTGCACAGTGCCGTTCGAGGTGAGGCGGAAACGGATCTGCAAGGTGGTCGTGCCAGGGGGGAGCGTGATGTTGCGGGAATGCTGCGCCCAGTTCTGGTTTCCCGACCAGGTGTCGAGCGTATTCCAGAAACCCCCGTTGGTCGAATACTCGAAACGGAGGAAGTCCGCGCCGGCTTGGGTTTGTCCGCTCAGCCAGTAGCTCACTGACACTGCCGCGACGCCTGTGACGTTGATAGGGACACTGGTGGCACTGAGGCCGGTAGTGAGGTTGGGCGCGTAGTTTCCACCCGGGCTGTCGGTCAAGCTGTGGCTCGCGCTCACGGACTGGTCCGTGGTCAGGCCCCAGGGCGGAGTCAATGTCCAGTTGGTGGTTCCTGACTCGAACGAGTCGGCGAAAAGGGTATTGGTGGTGGTGAACGTCGAGGTGAACGCCGCGCTCATGACGTTGCCCGCCAGATCATCCACGCCGGCCACTGTGACCGTGTAAAGAGTCTGGCTGGCCAGCAGGCCCACCGGTGTCAAGGTCGCCGTCTGGGTGGCAGGGTTGTAGGTCACGCTGCCCGGCACCGCGTTTGCGCCAGCGGCCAGCAGGATGCCGCCCAGCGCAGTTGGGTCGACCGGCTCGCTGAAGGTCACGGCCACGCTCGTCGCTGCCGAGGCGCGTGTGGCCGCGGCTGTTGGCGACACCGCCGTCACCGTGGGAGGCGTGGTATCGGCCGCTCCGGCCGTGTTGAAGTTCCAGGTGGTCGTCGGGGTGGTGTTGCCCGACAGATCCTTGATGCCGCTGACCCGAGCAGTATAGGTGGCGAAGGCTGACAACGGGGCGGCAGGCACGAAGATGATCGTGGATGTTTTCGCGTCGTACGAGAGCGTGCCTGTCACATTGGTCGGACCGGTCGCCAGCGTGAAGTTGGCAGCCGTCAGCGTGGCAGGGTCGAGCGTCTCGCTGAAAGTAACCGTCACACTGGTGTTGGTGGCCACCCCATTCGCGAACGGGGCCGGGCTACGCGAGACGATGGTCGGCGCGGCGAAATCGGACGTGGTCGCGAGCGTGAAGCGAACGGAGATGTCGTTCGCCAGGAGTTGCGGCCGGAGGGGATCGCCGGAAACGATTCCCGAGGCGCCCCCAACCAGTGTCAATGTGTACTTTCCCAGGGTCGCGTTGTAGTTCGCCCCGCTTGGGGTGATGGTGAGCACATGCAGGGCCGGATTGTAGGCGTACGAGAACGCCACCGGAGTGCCGCTCGCAGACTCGCTCAAGCCCACCGTGTTGGTCGAAATCGACGAGGCCAGCACGCTGGCGCCGAACTGCACCAACAGCAGCGGTGCCGACGTCCCTGGGCCTGGCGTTGCGGCTGGGTATGCGGTCTCGCCGTCTTTCGGCGTGGTGCTCACCGGAAGGTTCACCCAAACTGTGGCGCTGGCGCTGGCGGTGCAACCCTCCGGGCTGGTCACCGCTACGGTGTACATCGTGGACAATCTCGGATTCACAGTCGGCTGGGCGGTCGTCGGGCCTGATAGGGCACATGTCGGCCGGTCGCAGGTCCAGGCGTAGGTGTAGCCAACCCGGGCCGGCGTGCCGATGCGGACCGGCGCGCCGGGATCGACCGAGACGTCAGGGCCGGCGTCGGCCATCGCGTTCACGACCGTTATGATCACCGAGTCAGTCGCGACCGCGCTCAGCGAGTCGCGGGCCGTCACGGTGAACGTCGTCGTGGCAGTCGGCACGACGTCCGTCTGCGCCGCGTTCGTGCTGTTGATGCAGCCCGAACAGGTAGGGTTCGCCGACCAAGCGTAGGTGTAGGGTCGCGCGCCCCCCTGAGCCGGCGAGCCAATGGTGGCCGGCCAGCCGTAGCAAATGGTCTGGTCGGGACCCGCATTGACGGTGACAGGAGTGCTCGCGACGTCAGGCGGCCGGTTATCGGGTGTCCCAACCTCCACGCTGGGTGCGCCGCTGTCCGGAGCAGGGCCATCGCCGGGGCGGTCAGCCAGAACCTCGCTTCGGGCGTCGACAGGCGCGACATCGACTACAACCAAGACGTCGGGTTGGCCGGCGCCGTCTTCATCGGCGGAAAGGTTGCTGTCAGGAGGTGCCGGAGAGGCGTCACCCGTCTCGCCCGCAGCGCCCCCTGCACCACCTGTCCCCCCAAACCCATCCGAGCCGCCAGCCGCATCGAGGCCAGCGGTCGGCTCGGGTGCATCGAGGCCAGCGGCCGGTCCGGGCGCGTCATCGCCGACCTCCCTAAGTGCGCGGTCAAGCTGTGAATCGACCGGCAAAATAGACTCGCCGTCTTTCTGGTTGGCGCCAGTCTCGACGGAGCCGCGGCCAGCTTCTACTGACCCGGTTCCGTCGCGTGTAACCGCTTCGAGCCCACCATCGGGAGGCACAGGCGGGGCCTTGGTCAAACCGCTACACCCTGCTACGAAAACCACTCCGGCCAACCACCACCCCGCGATCCCCGACCGTGGCAATCGCGCCATTCTCATAATCTCTGGATTGTAGTCAGTAGTACAGGTCCCGTCAAACCAGTTCCCGGGTGCGTCTTCGCCTTACAGTCAGAAGAACCTGGGACAATTCGCGGTCATTGCAAACGCACGCTAGTCGCGCCAGTCTGCTGCCGGTTCACGATGTCTATGCTCTCTTTCGCTGGTGCCTCTGCTTTCACCCCTGCCCGACTGGCCAAGCGGTTGGCCAGGATTCAGGCCGCCAACCCACAGGTAACGGCCCTCGTCGCGGAATTCGTCCATTTCGTGGAGCTGAGCTCGCCTCTGGCCGACGCTGAACAGCTCGTACTGGCGCGCGTGCTCCGCTACGGCCCGCGGGTATCGAAAAATGATCTGGCAGGCCGTCGCCTGCTCGTGGTTCCGCGCATCGGCACGATCTCGCCCTGGTCGTCCAAGGCCACCGACGTGGCCCACAACTGCGGCCTTCAGCGCGTGCGTCGCATCGAGCGCGGCATCTGGTACACCTTGGCGGGACAGGTGCAGGACGAGCCTGCGCTGCGAGCCGCTCTGCACGACCGCATGACCGAGTCAGTGCTGGCGAGCGAGGCCGAAGCCGAGCGCCTGTTCGGCCACGCCCAACCAAAGCCGTTGGAAGCCATTGACGTGCTGTCCGGCGGCCGCGCTGCCATCGAAACAGCCAATGTGACGTTGGGTCTCGCGCTGGCGCCCGACGAGATCGATTACCTGGTGGAGAGCTTCCTTGCCCTCGGCCGCAACCCGACCGATGTCGAGCTGATGATGTTCGCCCAGGCCAACAGCGAGCACTGCCGCCACAAGATCTTCAACGCCGAGCTCATCCTCGACGGCGAAAAACAGCCCCAGTCGCTCTTCCAGATGATCCGGCGCAGCACCCTAGCCAGCCCGACGGGCGTGCTGTCGGCATACAAAGACAACGCCGCCGTGATAGAGGGTCCCGAGGCTGACCGCTTCTTCCCCGACCCGGACACGAACGTCTATGCCTTTCATCGCGAGCCGGTAGGCATCTTGATGAAGGTCGAGACCCACAATCACCCGACTGCGATCTCGCCTCACCCGGGCGCGTCCACCGGTTCGGGTGGCGAAATCCGCGACGAGGGCGCGGTGGGCCGCGGGTCCAAGCCGAAGGCCGGGCTCACCGGATTCACGGTTTCAAACCTCCGCCTGCCCGGAGCCGTGCAACCCTGGGAGAAAGACTTCGGCAAGCCAGGCCGAATCGCCTCGGCGCTCGACATCATGCTGGAGGGGCCCATCGGGGGCGCGGCCTTCAACAACGAATACGGCCGCCCCAACCTGGCCGGCTATTTCCGCACTTTCGAGATGGAGGTGCCCGGTCCTGCCGGTCCCGAAATGCGTGGCTACCACAAGCCCATCATGATCGCGGGCGGGTTCGGCAACATCCGTCTGCCGCACGTGAAGAAGGCCGAGGTGCCGCCGGGCGCAGCCCTGGTCGTCCTGGGCGGGCCCGCGATGCTCATCGGCCTGGGTGGGGGCGCGGCCTCATCCATGGCCTCGGGCGCGTCCGAGGAGGATCTGGATTTCGCCTCGGTCCAGCGGGACAACCCAGAGATGCAGCGCCGCTGCCAGGAGGTCATCGATCGCTGCTGGGCGCTGGGCGAAGGCAGTCCGATCTACTCGATCCACGACGTGGGCGCGGGCGGGCTGTCCAACGCCCTGCCCGAACTGGTGCACGACAGTGGCCGCGGCGCCGTGTTCGAACTGCGCAAGATCCCCAACGACGAGCCCGGTATGTCGCCCAAGGAGATCTGGTGCAACGAGGCACAGGAACGCTACGTGCTGGCGGTGGCGCCCGAAGGCCTTGGCCGGTTCGCCGAGTTTTGCAGCCGCGAGCGTTGCCCCTTTGCCGTGCTCGGCCACGCCACAGCCGACGGCCGGCTGGTGCTGACCGATTCCCACTTCGGCAACAAACCCATCGACATGCCGCTGGCTCTCCTGCTGGGCAAGCCACCCAAGATGTTGCGCCGGACCGAGCGTGTCCGCGCCGCCAGACCGCCCTTCCCCACCGCTGACCTGGACCTGCGCGAGGCGATCCTGCGCGTGCTGCGCCTGCCTGCTGTGGCGGACAAAACCTTCCTCATCACCATCGGCGACCGCACGGTAACCGGCCTGGTGTGCCGCGATCAAATGGTGGGACCGTGGCAACTGCCGGTGGCGGACGCAGCGGTGACCAGCACAGGGTATGACGTCTTCACCGGCGAAGCCATGGCCATGGGCGAGCGCACGCCGCTGGCACTGCTGAATGCGGCAGCCTCGGCGCGTATGGCAGTGGGTGAGGCCTTGACCAACATTGCCAGTGCGCCTATCGCGAAGATCGGCGACGTGAAACTATCGGCCAACTGGATGGCCGCGGCCGGGCATCCGGGCGAGGACGCGTGCCTGTACGAGGCCGTGCGCGCCGTGGGATCCGAGCTGGCCCCGGCCCTTGGCATCGCCATCCCGGTGGGCAAGGACTCGATGTCGATGAGCACCGTCTGGCACGAGGCCGGCCAGGAGAGGCGGGTCACCGCTCCCTTGTCGCTCATCGTGAGCGCCTTTGCCCCGGTCACCGACGTGCGCCGGGCCTTGACCCCGCAACTGCGCCTGGACAAGGGCGACACCGAACTGCTGCTGGTGGATCTCGGCATGGGTCGCCATCGTCTGGGCGGCTCGGCGCTGGCGCAGGTCTACGGTCAGTTGGGCGACGAGGCGCCCGATCTTGATGATCCCGCGGCGGTGAAGATGTTCTTTGCCACCATCCAACAGCTCAATCGCCAGGGCCTTCTGCTCGCGTATCACGACCGTTCCGACGGCGGCCTCCTGGTCACGCTGCTGGAAATGGCATTTGCAGGTGGATGCGGGTTGGAGGTGGATCTGGCAGGACAGGCCTACGCAAGCCCAGCCCTGCTCTTCTCCGAAGAACTGGGCGCCGTCATCCAGGTGCGCAAGCCGGACGTGTCTGCCGTACGCGCGGCCTTCGCCGGTTCGGCCGGGCATATCCATACTCTCGGGCATCCGATCACCGGTTCGCGCATCGTCTTCCGCCGCGGCGATCAGACCTTGTTCGAGGACACACGCGCGAACCTGCGTCGGGTATGGTCAGAAACCACCTTCGTCCTGCAGGCCTTGCGCGACGATCCGACCTGCGCGCGCGAAGAGCATGAGGCCCGCTGCGATGAGAGCGACCCGGGCATCTCTGTGCGACTGACATTCGATCCCAATCAAGACATTGCGGCACCGCTAGGCAGTCATGGCACACAGCCACGTGTGGCCATCCTGCGCGAACAGGGTGTGAACGGCCAAGTCGAGATGGCGGCGGCCTTTGACCGCGCGGGCTTCGAGGCGGTGGATGTGCACATGAGCGACATCCTGAGCGGCCGCCTCGATCTGGACTCGTTCCGCGGGCTGGCGGCTTGTGGCGGCTTCTCCTACGGCGACGTGCTGGGCGCAGGCGAAGGCTGGGCCAAGTCGATCCTGTTCCACGCCCGAGCGCGCGCAGCCTTCGAGCACTTCTTTGCCCGGCCCGACACCTTCACGCTGGGTGTGTGCAACGGATGTCAGGCGGTTTCCAACCTGAAAGAGATCATCCCGGGCGCGCAGGACTGGCCGCGCTTCGTGCGCAACCGCTCTGAACAGTTCGAAGCGCGCCTGGCGCTCCTGCGCATCGAGGAGAGCCCCTCGGTGCTCTTGCGCGGCATGGCCGGTTCGCAATTGCCCATCGCGGTTGCCCACGGTGAGGGCCGCGCCGAGTTCGAATCCGACGCGCAGCAGGCCAGTCTGGAGAACG
>Ga0302323_100003604_pt1 | contig 12599 bp, 7 predicted proteins | sample Fen_T0_3_FD_201950 | JGI IMG/M metagenome (GOLD analysis project Ga0302323, IMG submission 201950) | Peat permafrost microbial communities from Stordalen Mire near Abisko, Sweden - Fen_T0_3 | ecosystem: Environmental > Terrestrial > Soil > Wetlands > Permafrost | place: Sweden: Abisko... | reverse complement strand
GGCGAGCGTCCGGCACCGGGTCCAAGGACCACTGTCTTGGCGTTGTTCGAAGCCGCCAGCCGGTTAAGCTCCTGGATTCTATCGAATTCGAGCATCGGTGCCGTCAGGCTGGCTGCGACGATACGGTTGTAGTCGGCGATGCCTTGGGCTTCTATCCGTCGCTGCTCGGCGCTAGCCTGGGCGACTTCGAGGACATACTTCATCTTCAGGACTTCTTGCTCGGCAGCAAGCTTCTGATCGATGGCGTGGCGAATGGCATCAGGGAGCTCGACGTTGCGAATGAGCACGGCCTCGAGCTCGATGTGCTTGCCCTCGATCTTGGAACGCAAGCCCTCGCGAATTTCGCGTTCGATGAGATCCCGCTTGGTCGAATAGATTTCCTCGGGCGTGTAGCGGCCGAATACACGGCGCGCCTCGGAGCGCAGGACCGGTTCGAGAATCGTTGGGTAGTAGTCCGGTCCAATCTCCCTATCGAGCGCGACGATCTCGCCCGGCTTGAGATGGTACCTGACCGATGCGTCCAATTTGATACCGAGGCCATTCACCGCGATCACGTCCAGCACCTCGTTGCGGTTCATGGCCCGCAAATCGTAGACAGAGAGGACATTCCACGGTGCGATGTATTGCAGCCCCTCACCGTAGGCCTTGGTCTGCGTACCAGTCGAAGCCCGCCACAAGACGCCCACGCGTCCAGGTCCCACGGTCGTGGCGCACCCCCCAACCGCGCCTAGCGCCCCGAACCCGCAGAGAACGAACAGAGCCTTTCCTATCGAAGTCACACGATCTGGTTTCATGGTTTCACCTCCAGTAGATAGGGTTGCGCGAGGGCGTGCACCTCGACGTGGGCCGACGGCGCACCGACCAGTCTGGCCCACGCACGATTCTCCTCATCCAGCAGCGAAGCAGGTGTGAGCGTTGGCGAGACGACCGACTGGGCGGCGGCGATGCCGCGTCCTTCAGCGCGAAGTGCCTCGGCCTGCTGCCAGGCCAGCTCGACCAACTGCCGCGTGGCCAGCGCCTCTTGCTCTTTCACGCCGGTTTCCACGACGGCTTGATAGGCTTCCGACCGGGGAGCAACGCGGAGGGTGCGCAAGCTGATGGCGTCGAAGACAATGTGGCACGGCCGCAAGCGCCGCGCGATTTCTTCCGTGACCGTCCTTTCGACCCCACCGATGCCGGGAGCATCCAGCGCGTCCGCGCGAAGTGCGGCGAGGGCCCTGCGCAAGGTCGAGCGAACCACCGGCCTCACCACCGTCTGGTAGTAGTCGGGCCCAATCTCCCGAGCCAACGCCACGACCTCTGCCGGTAACGGATGAAAGGTCATCACCGACGCTCGTGCCTCCAGCATTGCGCCGTCCCCGGAAAGCGCAGCCAAGTCCTCGCTGCGCTCCTGCGCGCGCAGGTCGTAGGTTTCCACGGCATCGAACGGCCCGACGAAATGGTCACCCTCGTGCAGTGGTTCGGCATCGACGCCGCCAGCGCGCACAAGGATGCCGACGTGCCCCGAGGGTACGGTCGCACAAGCGGAGAGCGCGACGGAAGAAGTCATCAACACAGTCGCAAGAAACGTGCTTCGCATGAATGTCACCGAAATCCGGCGACCATGGCCCAAAGAAAAGACATTCGTCCTACGGGCGTCATCAGCAGGTCGCGCTTGGTTGTCCAGCAAAATGCGCGCCCAAGGAACAACGGCCCGGATACGTCCATCCTAGATGGCCGACAGAGCCTCCCGTACGCTGCCGCCTCGGGAAAAATTCCCGACTCGCTACGGAAATTTCACCGACGACGGCGGTTCGATTTGCGCAAAACTGGTGCGCCAGCAACCAGCTTCGTCTGGTACGGGGTGTGCTTATGGCGAAGCTCGTGCGCAGAGCCGAGACGAACGAGCCAGCGAGGAAGCAATCGACGGGCAGCCGACGCGACCGCCCTGACCACCAGCGCGCCTTCACTCTGCGGCGCAGGGCTCGCCGGTTCGTCTCGACGCTGGTACTCCCATTGTCCATCACCGCGCGAGCGTCGGCCGACGATGGAGCGGGCCCCGACGATTCGTTTCCAACGACGCTCGCGCCCACGCGGGTGATTCGCCTGCGAGAGGCGCTGGCTTACGCCAAGGTACATCAACCCTCGTTGCGGGCCGCGCTCGATCGGGTCGCGGCTGCTCGGGTGGCTGCTCAAATTCCACGCGCTGGCTGGCTCCCGGTGGCAGGTGCGGAGGCCGAATTCTTTGCGGGCACCGCCAACAACACGACGGCGCTCTCCACCAACGTTCCCGAGGTCGACCTGCCGAGGATCGGAGCGACGCGCACCGTCGACAGGGGCTCTTGGGTCGCCTCCCCCTCCACCCTCGCAGCGGTCTCTGTCGGCCAGGAACTGTTCGACTTCGGGCGCATCGCCGCCGAGAGCGTAGCGGCCGATGCCAACGTCAAGACCGAACGCTACCGCGCCGACGCGGAACGCCTGGCCATCGACCTGGTGGTCAAGGAGTCGTTCTTTGGCGTTCAGGGCGCGAAGGCGGTCTTGCGCGCGGCCAAAGACGCGTACGAGCGCACCCTGGTTCACAGTCAAATGGCCGACGCTGGCGTTCGCACTGGACTTTACGCTCCCATCGAGCGCACCCGAGCCCAGGCCGATCTGGCCCGTTTCGAAGTCAATCGCATGCGTGCCCAAGGTGGCCTCATGAATGCCCAGGTCGTGCTTGCGGCGGCGGTGGGCACGCCGGAACGAATGCTCGACGCCGATGACGACGTGACGCCCGTTCCGCCGCTGCCCTCGCTGGACCATGCCATTGCTGCCGGCACGACACGTGACCCCGTCGTGCTACAGGGTCAGGCGCGCCTGCTGGCGCAGCAGGCACGCACGCGCGCCATCAGCGCCGAGATGCGACCGGACCTCGCGCTAAGTGGGACGTTCTCGGGGCGCGCCGGGGGAGCCGACCCGAGCTCGGGCGTCGCAGCGGGCAACGGCGGTTGGGTGCCGAACGTCCCCAACTGGGATGTCGGTCTTGTGCTGCGCGTGCCGCTCTACGATGGTGTCATCGCTTCCCGGCAGCGCGCCTCGGCGGCACAGGAAAAGGCCCTCAGCAGTGAGCTCGACGCGATTGCGCAGCAGGAATTGTCGGCAATTCAACAAGCCTGTGTCACTGCCCGGGTGGCGCGGGCGCAGCTGGGCAGCCTGCAGCGGGCCGTCGAGGCGGCGCGGGCCAACTATGCGCAGGCCGAAGCGCGCTTCAAGGCGGGCCTTGGCACGGCCCTGGAGCTGGCCGACGCCGAATACCTTCGCACCGAAGCCGAGATTCAACTTGCAGGGGGCCAGTTCGAGCTTTCGCGAACACGTGCCGTGCTGGGGAAGCTCATGGCGGAGGAATCGTGAAGAGATCTGCAGCAGACGAGACAACGGGGTCGGGAAAGGAGGCAGCTCGCAAACAGCGGGCCCGTCAGCGCGGAGTCCCGCTGACCATCGCCGCGGGAGTGGCCATGGTCCTGGCCCTCGGCTTGCTGATGGTGGCGCGCGCCAGCTCGCGGGTGAACAAGGTGGCCTTGGTCACCCTGCCCATGGGGGTCACGGTGGTAGAGGCGAAAGCGGCCGACTTCGATCCCCAGCGCAAATACGTCGGGACGCTGTTGCCGTGGGTAGAAGCCAAGATCGGACCGCAGCTGATCTCGGCCTACGTGGGCTCGGTGCTGGTTCGGCCGGGGGACCGCGTGCGGCGCGGACAGATCGTCGGCACGCTCGATTGCAGGAATGCTTCGGCGACCAGTCAAGCGGTGTCGATGCAAGCGCGGGCTCTCCAAACCCAGCAACAAGCATTGGCCCACGAAGCGGCACGCATCGCCGAGCTACAAAATGGTGGCTTCGCCTCGGAAAACGAAATCGAAAGGAAACAAGCCGACAGCGCCAGCAAACAAGCCGAGCTCATGTCCACGCGGGCGAAGCTGGAGCGGGCCACGTTGGAGGTCAACGATTGCGTGCTGCGTGCGCCGTTCGATGGCGAGGTATCGGACCGCACCATGGATCCGGGCGCCTACGTTCACCCGGGCCAGTCCATCGCGTCCATGGTCGACCGCACGACGGTCCGGGTGGCCGCCGACGTTCCCGAGGAGGACTTCGATCTCGTCAAACCCGGGGTCCAGGTCGCCATCCACACCCTGGCCAATGGCCTCGACCTGACCGGGTCGATTGCCCGCCGCTCGCCTGCCGCGGATGAATCGACCAGAACCGTGCACTTCGAGGTCGACATTCCCGATCGCGCGCGAAGCCTACCAGTCGGAACCACGGCAGAAATCAGCGTCGCCGCCGCGGCGCCAATCCGCGCCACCGAAGTCCCGCTGGCAGCGGGCGAAATCAAAGGCAGCAAGGCCACATTGTTCATCGTCGACCACGATGTCTCGCGCAAGCTGGTCGTCGATGTCTTCGGGGAAAAGGCGGGCGCGCTTTTCGTCGACAGAGCGCTCGCGCCAGGCGCGCTGGTCGTCACCGAGGGTCGGGCCCTGTTGAAAGACGGCGATCGTGTCGAGGCCAAGATCGAAGAGCTCGTCAAAAACGAGCCCATGGTCTCGCCGCAGGCCAGGGCCGGTACCCAATGACCAGTCTCTCGCTACGCAATCCCATCGCGATTCTGATGATTTGCCTCGGGCTGGTGGTGTTCGCAGCGGTGGTGACCCCACGCATGAGCGTGGATACTTTTCCCGAGCTCACGCCGCCGGTGCTGGTCGTGGGAACGCTGGCGCCCGGACTGGGTCCCAAGGACGTGGAGAAAACCATCACCTGGCGCGTGGAGAAATACGTCAGCGCCACACCGGGCGTGGACCACGTCGAGAGTAATTCCCGCAACAACCTCAGCGTGGTCTTCGTGTGGCTGAAGTGGGGAACCGATTTGAACTCGGCACAGACCCTTGTGCAGCAGCAGGTCGCCTTCGCCATGTCGGCCGTGCCCAAGTCGCTGGGCGTGCTGCCCCCGTTCGTCTTGCAGTACGATCCGTCGAACGCCCCTGTCATCCAGGTCTCGGTGTCCGGCGGCGGCCTGTCCGGTCCCCAGCTTTACGACTATGCCTTGAACGCCATCGAGCCTGTGCTGGAAGGGATCTCTGGCGTCGCCAGCGCCGCCATCAACGGCGGACGCCAGCGCCAGATCAACGTCATCGTCAATCCCGCTCGCGCCCAGGCACGCGGGCTGACCTCCAGAGACGTGGCGAGTGCGGTGGCACAATCCAACGCCTTGCTACCGTCGGGCGAGCTCATCGCCGCATCCTTCGACGCCAACGTCTACACCAACGCCGTCGCACAACGGGTCAGCGACATCGGCGACGCCTTGGTGAAGCTTCACGATGGCAAGCCGGTTCTCATCCGCGATGTGGCCCGGGTCGAGGACGGCGGTTCCCCCGAGACCCAGTCGGTGGCCGTCAACGGCAACGATGCGGTCTACTTGAACGTCCTGCGCATCCCCGGCGGAAACACGCTGGAAATCGTAGAGGCAGTGAAAAATGCCGTGCATGACCTGACCGACCTGCCCCACGGCGTGAGGGTCGAGCCCATCTTCGACCAGTCCACCTTCGTGCGCACGACCTACCAGGGCCTCAAGAAGGAAGTCGTGCAGGCGCTGGTGCTGGTCGCCCTGGTCATCTTGCTCTTTCTGCAAAGTGTGCGCGGCACGATCATCGTCTCGGTCGCCATTCCCCTGTCGTTCGCTGTCACGCTCATCGTGCTCTACGCTGGCGGCCACACCTTGAATGCTTTCACCCTCGGAGGTTTGACGTTGGCCATGGGGCGGCTGGTGGACGACGCCGTCGTCGTCCTGGAATCCATCCACCGACACCAGCGCCGGGGGCTCAGTCCCTACCAGTCCGCCCTCGAAGGTGCCAACGCCGTTGCCTTGCCGGTTCTGGCCTCGACCTTGACCACCATGGCAGTTCTCTTGCCGGTGGTCCTTCTCGCCGGTCTGGCCAAGAGGCTCTTCGTGCCCCTCGCCGTCACCGTCGCCGTGAGCATGACCGCTTCCTACTTCGTCAGCATGTGCGTAACGCCGCTCGCCTGCCGCTACTTCCTCGCGCACGAAAGGCCCGGTCGCTTTCGCACGGCGGTTGCGACCTTCATCGACGGCGTTGCCGAGAGCTACGCGGAGACCCTGCGCAAAGTTCTGTTCTTCCGTGGAACTGTCGTCGCTGCCGCGGCCGTGTTGGTAGCAACAAGCGCCTGGATGGCGATGAAGCTGCCCAGCACCTTCTTCCCGGAGATCGACGAGTCCATGGAACGCGTCTACGTGCGACTGGCGCCCGGCACATCGCTCGGCGATGCCGCCAAGAAGATCAATCGGATGGGTGCCGTCCTGGCGCGCGAGTTACCCAAGAACGACGTGGAGCTGGTCCTGACCAATGTAGGCTCACCACAAAACGCCCGAAGTGCCATGAACAGCCCCAACGCGGGCCCTCACATGGGCTTCATTCGCGTCGCGCTGAAGGACCCTGACCATCGCAAGGCAAACCAGCGTAACCTCGCCGACCAGATGCGCGAGATTCTGAATCGCAACTTCCCGGGCGTGGAATTCCTGCAATGGCCGGGCGGCTTGGTCGCCAGCGTCTTCTCCAACGGGTATTTGGCACCGCTGGTGGTCGAGCTCGAGGGCGACAATTTGCAGCTCCTGGAACGGGAAGCCCGAGCGGTGGCGGCGGTTGCCCGGACCGTTCCCGGCATTCGCGATATCTATCCCTCGTTGCAAGTGAACTACCCCGAGATTCGCGTCGAGACCGATCGCTCCAAAGCAGGCATGGTCAATGTCTCATCCCGTACCGCCGCCCAAGCCACCCTTGAAGCTACCCTGGGTAACATCAACACCCCCAGTGTCTGGATCGATGGCACCAATGGCCAATCCTACTACGCGGTCACCTATCTCGACGGCCATGTCGTCAATGACCCCGCTGCCTTGTCCAGCGTCCCGGTTCGCATCGGCGATAGCGGTGCCGCCGTCACGTTGGGCGCCTACAGCACTATTCGGCGGTCGCTCGGCCCCATCGCCATCGAGCGCAATCGCTTGCAACGTGTGGCGCACGTGCTGATGCAGACCGAAGGTCGCGACATTGGCAGCGCTGCGCGCGAGCTCGAGCAGAAGCTGAGGGCCGATCTGCGCACCCGCCACCTGAACTTTCGTTTCGTGGGCCAGGTAGAGCTGATGCGCACGACGTTCTCGGGCCTGGGCATGGCCCTGGGTTTGGCCGTCATGGTGGTGTTCATGATCATGGCGTCCCAGTTCAAGTCCCTGCGCCTGCCGTTCGTCATGCTGTTCACCATTCCAGTGTCCCTGCTTGGCATCGTGCTAGCGCTGCTGGCTGGCGGGCAAGGGTTCTCGGTCACCGCCCTCATGGGGATCTTGATGGTCATCGGCATCGCCGTGTCGAATGGCATTCTGCTGGTAGACGACGCCAACCGTCGGTTCATCGACGGGATCGACAAGGTGGAAGCCGTCATCGCGGCCGCGCGCACGCGCTTCATTCCCATCGCCATGACCAGCCTGGCAACGGTGATTGGCCTCATACCGACCGCCATGGGCCTGGAAGTCAGCACCGAATCCAACCGCCCGCTCGCCTTGACGGTGGTGGGTGGATTGACATCGTCCACCTTCCTTTCCCTGTTTCTCATTCCCGTGATGTTCCTCGTACTAGCCAAGCGACCAACGCCCGCGCCCGCTCCCGCCCAGAGCGTTCTGGCAGAAGCCTCGGCCTGATACGGGCACGGCGCTGGCTGTGCAGCCAAGAGGGAAAGGCGCTGGGCAGGCCTGGCGCCTCATCGGGCGGGCAGGTCCTTGAGCCCGCCGCCGTTGGTCACGTCCACGAACCCATTCTTCTCGAGGATTGACTTGGCCTGTTCCGCGCGGTGGCCGGAACGGCAGTAGAGGACGATGGCTCGCTTCGGGTCGCCCAATTCGGACAGTCGTTTCTCTACCTGGTCGACGGGAATATTGACCGCACCTTGGTAGGCGCCCGAGGCGAACTCGGCCGTGGTACGGACGTCCACCACCAAGGCGCCTGCCTGGATCTTGTCATGGACCTTGGCTGTATCCGCGCCGCCGGCGCGACATGCGAAGGTCAGGACCAGCAGGGCCAGGGCGGTCAGAAGTGCCGTTATGGGTTTCATGGGAACATCGCCTCCAAGCGAACCATGGTCCCATAGCCAGAATGGATTCGCCAGGACGGTCGGGGTAGCAAAAAAAGTCTCGCGCCTTGTGTCTCCTATACTAGAATCTGTCTTCCCTGATGAATTACGCGCCAGGCCGCACATCGCTGCTTGCACCCATCGCTTACGATAAGGAGCTTCCGTGAAACGATTCAACCGATCGAAAAAGCACGCCCCTCTTGCCGCGATCTATACGCTGGCCGCTGGATGGATCCTTCCAGTGGCTGCCGCGAACGCCCAGGACCAACAGACGCCCGCACCATCCCCGACCGACAAGGCAGCGCCGCCACCAAGCACGGCATCGACTGCCACGCTGGACGGCCGCATCGAAGTCATCGATCGGCAACTGCAGGACACTACCCACAGACTAGAGCTGGCCGAGAAAGCCCTGGCGGCGCAAACGCCAGGTCCAGCAAAATCACCCGCCGTCGTCACAGCCGAAGAGGCCGGCTTCGGCATCGGCAGCCCGGATCGTCAATTCCAGGTGCGCATCCATGGACAGCTGCAAATCGATGGACGACGCTTCGTGGGGGACGACTCACTAAGGGATCTAGATACCTTCCTTGTCCGCCGTGCGCGTCCGACCGTCGAGGTGACCCTCCTGGGGCTGGCCGATGCAGTGTTCACTCCGGACTTCGCCGGCAGCACGCTGCAACTTTACGATGCCTACATCGATGTCCACCCTCGCCCCTGGTTGCGCCTGCGGGCCGGCAAGTTCAAGCCGCCGGTGGGGCTTGAACGATTGCAGTCGGACAACAACCTGGTGTTCACCGAACGCGCGCTGGACCAAGATCTGTCCGCCCAGCGCGACATCGGTGTCCAGCTTTGGGGTGATGTCGTGGGCGGCATCCTTCGCTATGAGGCGGCCATCTTCAATGGCGTGCCCGATTCGACCCTCAACGATAGCGATAGCAGCTATTCCAAGAGCCTGGCTGGCCGGCTGTTCGTGCAACCCTTCGCCGCAAAGTCGCTGAGCTGGCTTGGCCGGCTTGGCATTGGCTTCGCCGCGGAGACCGGTTCGGAAAAAGGAAGCAGCGCCATTTCCAACGGCGCGGCGACTGGAACGTGGCTGGGCTCGTTCAAATCGATTGGACAGAATACCATCTTCTCCTACTTGACCAGCACCACCGACGCCGCCCAGACAGTTACAGCGCTCCATCGCCACACCCGGCTCAACCCCCAGCTGTACTACTACTATGGTCCGTTCGGCCTAGAATCGGAATACATCCGCGAACGCCAGTCCGTGGACAAGGGCGGCGTGGGGGCATCGGTCACCAATTCGGCCGGCCACGTAACCGTGGCCTATGTCATCGGGGGCGAGCGCACCTTCGAGGGCCCGCGCGTGCACAACCCGGTCAACCTTGCCGCCGGCACGCTGGGCGCGCTGGAAATCGGCGCACGCTACAACTGGCTGACGATTGACAGCGGAGCCTTTCCCAAGCTGGCCGATCCGACCAAGTCCATCGCCAAAGCCAAAGGGTTCGGCGTGGTGGCGAGCTGGTATCTGACCCGAAGTCTGCGCGTCGCTGCCAGCTACGACCAGACACGCTTCGATGGGGGAGCCAAGCTTGGCAGCGCCACAGCGGATCGAAACACCGAAAAGATCCTCATCGGCAGGCTGCAGGTCGGGTACTAGCAGCCAGCGCCCACCCCTCTTTACAAACGTCAAACATAGCGGAGGAAAACGGCGACGGTGCCGACGGCGCTGTTGCCCTGTCCTTCGCGTAGATGTAGGAATCCGCCACACTTTCATTGTCGTTTATCTCTCGTAGGGAGCAGCCATGCCGAATGCCGTTGATGCCAGCACACTCTTGAATGACGCAGCCGCGAGGCAAATTGCGAACACCACCAAGACGCCGCCCCAGTGGGTTGGCGCAACACCTCGCTGGCTGGTGCAGCTCCTACCCTGGACGCCGGTCGAGGCCGGTGTGTACCGGGTCAACCAGGTGATCGATAACAAGTTCGCGGTACAGTGCTCGCCTGAGCTAGGCAGCCAACTGCCCACGGCCTTCATCGACTACGAGCCCAAGCCGCGCGAGTATCTGTTGAACACGGTGTCCACCACGGTTCAGGTATCGACACGCATCTCGGACCTGTACCGCAGCCCCATGGACCAGGTGAAAGAACAGCTTCGCATAGCGGTCGAGCGCCTGAAGGAAAAGCAGGAAGACGAGCTGATCAACAACGGCAACTACGGGCTCATCAACAACATCCACGAGTCGATGCGGGTGAAGTCGCGCAATGGCCGGCCGACACCGGACGATCTCGACGAACTACTGGCGCGGGTTTGGAAAGAGCCGGCCTTCTTCCTGGCGCACCCGAGAACCATTGCGGCGTTTGGCCGTGAGTGCACGCGGAGGGGCGTCCCGCCATCGACGGTGACCTTGTTCGGCTCGCCCTTCATCACCTGGCGTGGCGTGCCCCTTGTTCCCTGCGACAAGCTGCACTTGGCCGGCAACAAGTCCGACATCCTTTTGCTCCGCACGGGCGAACAGCGCCGCGGCGTGATCGGTCTGTTTCAGCCCGGATTGCCCGGTGAAGTCAGCCCGAGCCTTACGGTTCGCTTGATGGGCATCGACCAGCGAGGCGTGGCCTCTTACCTCGTGTCGCTCTACTGCTCGGCGGCGGCGCTTACCACGGACGCTCTCGGTGCGCTCGAAAGTGTCGAGGTCGATGGCTACCATGAGTACAAGTGATTTGCCGGGGTCCCAGCCAGGAACGCCACCCATAGCGGCTCCGGCGTTCCCAGCTTCGGGTGTGCCGTCGTTTGCCGGGTGGGATCTGTCCGCTCTGGCGCAGGCCATGATGGACGTGGTCAGGGATCCCAATGCCCAGGTCTTTCTCGCAGCCAAGTCAGGGGTGACGCCCACGCTTTCACCCTCGTCGGTGTCCGAGCCGGCGATCGTGACCAGCACGCCTGGCTTGGCCGCTGGAGCTGGCCCCTCGAAGGGCGAGTTGCCGGTACAGACCCCGGGCGTGCCCAGCCCGGTGCCCGGGGCCGCACCAACCACGGAGGGCCTCGACGTCCTGGACGTCCTCGAGTTCCCTGACTTCGGCGCGGACTTCTCGCGATTCCCCCTGCTTGACACGGTGGAACCGACCTCTCCGCCCTATGTGCTAGCCCCGACGGGCGCAAGCGGCCTTGAAACGCCGGCGGATATCTCCTTGGTCGAAACCAAGGAAATCACGCCGGTCTCGCCAGCACTCAACAAGCCGTTGCGCCAGGGAACCTTCGATCCCTACGCCGTTCGCCGCGAATTCCCAATCCTGAACGAACGCGTTCACGGTCGACGACTGGTATGGCTGGACAACGCTGCCACCACCCAGAAGCCCCAGACGGTCATCGACCGCCTCTCGTACTTCTATGCACACGAGAATTCCAATATCCACCGGGCGGCGCACACCCTGGCGGCGCGAGCCACCGATGCTTACGAAAACGCCCGCCAGACCGTGGCACGCTTTCTCGGCGCGTCCAGTGCAAAGGACATCGTGTTCGTGCGGGGCGCCACCGAGGCTATCAATCTGGTGGCGCAGGCCTGGGGCGGCCAGTTCGTCGGCGCCAGCGACGAGATCGTCATCACCCACCTCGAACATCACGCCAACATCGTGCCCTGGCAGCAGCTTTGCGCCAAGACTGGGGCGAAACTCCGTGTCGCGCCGGTAAACGACCGCGGCGAGGTAATCCTAGAGGCCTACGGCAAGCTGCTGTGCCCGCGCACGAAGATAGTGGCGCTGACCCAGGTGTCGAATGCCCTTGGCACTATCACGCCAGCGCAGCAAATGGTCGCCATGGCCCACGCCGTGGGGGCGCGAACCTTGGTCGACGGAGCCCAGGCCGTAGCCCATTTCCCGGTGAATGTGCGCGCTCTCGACTGCGACTTCTACGTCTTCTCGGGGCACAAGATCTACGCACCGACTGGGATTGGCGCGCTCTACGGCAAGCCCGAGGTTCTCGACGCCATGGTGCCTTGGCAGGGCGGCGGCAACATGATCAAAGACGTGACCTTCGAGCGCACCACGTACCATCCGGCGCCCGCACGCTTCGAGGCGGGAACGGGCAACATAGCAGATGCGGTAGGACTGGGCGCTGCGCTCGACTGGCTGGACAACCTGGGCCACGAACGCGCAGCCGCGTACGAGCATGAGCTGCTGGACTACGCCACGGCTGAGCTGACCAAGGTTCCCGGGCTTACCATTATCGGAACATCACCTGCAAAGGCCGGCGTGATCTCTTTCGTGTTGGCAGGCCAAAAGACGGAGGATCTGGGCGCGGCCCTGGATCGTGAAGGCATCGCGGTGCGTTCGGGACATCACTGCGCCCAGCCCATTTTGCGCCGTTTTGGGCTTGAAGCCACGGTTCGAGCGTCGTTCGCCCCCTACAACGTCTGCGAAGACATCGATACCCTGGTGGAAGCGCTGAAGCGACTGAGCCGACA
>Ga0302323_100003603_pt1 | contig 12600 bp, 9 predicted proteins | sample Fen_T0_3_FD_201950 | JGI IMG/M metagenome (GOLD analysis project Ga0302323, IMG submission 201950) | Peat permafrost microbial communities from Stordalen Mire near Abisko, Sweden - Fen_T0_3 | ecosystem: Environmental > Terrestrial > Soil > Wetlands > Permafrost | place: Sweden: Abisko... | reverse complement strand
CCTGGCTGGCGACACGGCCCAGCGGCTCTTTCTCGACAACGGGTTCGGCGACTGGCGTGCGGTGCTTGGTCACCTGGGGCTGTCGGCTGTCGCGGTCGAGCCCCTGCGCATCGCCTACCGGTCGACTCGCGAGATTTTGGCCCTGGCTCGCCACGCGATGGGCACGCTGCCCATCGATGTCCCGGCCGAGGCCAAGCGCTCGGGTGCGCCGGTCGAGGCCTTTCGCTTTTCTGCGGCGGGCGCGGCGGTGGGATTTCTGGCCGAAGCCTTGCGCGATCTCTTGTTGCGCGAGCCGCGCGCCACGGTGGCCTTGCTGGCCCGCCACGCCGAGCAGGCCGATCGCTACTTCGAGGGCCTGCGCCGGGCCGAGGTGGCCAGCCTGCGCCGCGTGCGTGCCCAGGATTTCACCTTTCGCCCCGGCATCGACGTGACCGACGTGCGCCAGGTCAAGGGACTGGAGTTCGACTACGTGGTGTTGCTCGACGTGAACGCCAGCAGCTACGGCAGCGACGACGAATCCCGCCATCTCTTCCACATCGCCGCCACGCGCGCCGCCCACCAGCTGTGGCTGATCGTGACCGGGAAACCGTCGGTCCTGATTCCGCGCGAATGCTTGCGCGATTGAGCGCGGCTTCAGCTCGGCCTGCGATCCCTCTGTGCCGGAGGCCGTCGAGCCTGTAGTATTCGGCCTTGTCTCCGTCGGGTAGTCGAGCCATGTCACAACCCGCCCATGAAAATCGACGCTCCGTATCCGTGCTCACGGACGTTGCTCGAATGGGGCCGCGGTCGCGTGCCCTGGCGGCCAAGCTATTTGGAGATCCGGCGAGCGTCGGGCTCGATCACCGCTTCTTCTCCGGCATCATGCTTCTGGTCGTTCTGGCCGGTACCTTCTCGACCATCCAGAACCTTGCCCTCGGAACATCCATGCTTCAGGTCGCGGCTTCAAGTGCGGGTACCGTGGCTGGCATTGTCGGCTATTGGCTTTCGCGACGGAGGCGGCGCTGGCGTCTGCTCATTGTGCCGATGTATTCATTCTTTCTCGTCCTTCTCGCCGCGTGCTGGATGACCCAGGCGGGCAGCAACGGGACCATCGGCTACTACTTCATCATGCTCGTCTGCTATGCGGGCGTGTTTTTCAAGAGGACTGGGAAGCTCATTGCCTTGACCATGACCGCGGCGACCCTGGCGGCGCTCTTGCTGGTTGAACACCTTGTCCCGCAGGCCATCGTTCCCTATCCCACACCGTCTCAGCGATTTTTCGACGTCGCCTTCGCCATTCCCCTTTGTCTCGTCATGGTGGCCACCTTCATCTACCTTGTGCACGGTGAGTACCAACGCGAGCGGGGAGCCAAGGACGATCTATTGCGCATGATGACCGCCGAAAAGGAGCGGGTGGAGCACTCCATGCGCCAGAAGCAGCGGCTGCTCACGGCGGTGTCGCACGACATCGCCAACGCCTTGACGGTTCTGCAATGCGAGATATCACTCGTTCGAGGCCCCCTGCAAGCCGAGTCGCCGGCGCGCCGGACTGTCCTCGATAGGCTCGATAGGATGGATTATGCTTGCGGCAACATCGCTGAAATCATCGGCAGCGTGCGCATGATGGAAGCGGTGGAACAGGGCCTGATGCGGTTTAGTCCCCGGCCCGTCGATCTGCGTGCGGTCTTTCAGAATGCAGAAGTGCTCTTCACCGAGCGCCTGGCCAAGCGGCGCATGCACATCCAGTTCCCCGAGCTTACCGACGAGAATCGCTTCGTCATGGCCGATCCGAAAATCCTGGCCAACCACGTGTTCAACAACTTGATCTCCAATGCCATCAAGTTCTCGTACCCGGACTCCAGCATTGTGGTGACGGTCGACCGGGAAGGCGAGTCCACCACGATCCGGGTGGCTGATCGTGGCATTGGCATGCCGCCCGACCTGGTGGCGAACCTTTTCGATCTGGATGCGAAAACCATGCGCCCGGGCACCGACGGGGAACCAGGTACCGGCTTCGGCATGCGCACGGTGAAGAGCTTTATCGATATGTTCGGCGGGCAGATCGAAGTCTCTTCGACGGCGGAGCGCCAACACTCAGACGATCACGGCACAACCGTGGGCATTCGCCTGAAGAGCACCAAGCCGTAGTCTCCTCATCAGGCACGTGATGGGGTAGATTGCTGGCGGAATTCCGATGAGAACGTCCCATTCTGATCCAGCGCTACCAACTCGACTTGCCCATGTCGTGGTCCTTGGCCTGTTCGCCGCTGCCTGCGGCAGCCATCGTGCGGCATCCTCTCCAGTGGCGGCTGTGCCCAACCCGGCATTTCGCGTTGGACTCTGTACCGAGCCTCCCATCCATTTGAAGGGGCTTCCTGGTGCTCCGCAATCGCGAGGTTGCGTGGTGACCTTCACACAGGAGTTGACCGATCCGGCCACCATCCTCCAGCTTGGCGGGAGCCGCGTCGAGCGCCGCTACCTCGTGTACGCGCCGCCTAACTTGCCGTCGAGCGCGGTGCCGGTCGTATTCGTGTTTCCGGGTCGTTCAACCAGCGCCGAAGCTGTCGCCTTTTACACCACGGGCACGCGCTTCGAGAGCCTGGCTGATCGAGACGGCTTCATTGTCGTGTACGGAAACGGTCTGCCGAACACTCCCGACACCGCACAGGCATCGGCCATACCCAAGGCTGGGTTTTTCCAGGGCTGTTTGGCGGAACACACCGACGAGGGCGTGGACGTCACGTACGTTCGTCGCATCCTCGCCCAGTTGGAGACCGAGCTCAGGATCGATCGCACCCGCATCTTCGCGACAGGCATTTCCGCGGGCGGCGGGATGTCCTTTCAATTGGCCTTGGAGGCTCCGGACCTGGTGGCTGCCATTGCCCCGGTGGCGGGCCTGCCCTTTCAACCCGATGGCCTGTGGCTTCACCATTGCCACCCGAAGCAGGGCCATGAGCGTATCTCCATTGCCATGCTGGCGGCGACCCATGATCCGTCTATCTCCTACACGCCGGGCGGTTCACGCCAGTATCCCAGTGCTCACTATCCCGGCATGGAAGAGACGCGCGATGCCTGGCTTGCCGCCATGAGAATCCAGGGGCCGCCGACCATCGACAGGTTTCCGGATCTCGTTTCCGGGGACTCCTACGAGCCAAGCACGCACCTCACGAGCAGCACGATTGAACGACAACGCTATCCACTCGGCCCGGACGGGCAGGAATTCTGGTACTACAAGGCCACGGGGATGGGACACTGCTGGCCCAATCCCGTGCAGATATGGAGCGGTCTTTGGGAGCTGTTCGGCAAGACGAATCAGGACATCGACTTCGCCGACCAGGCCTGGGAGTTCTTCAAGCGCCACCCCAAGCGTTGAGACGGAAAAGCCGCCGCGCTCGTTACACCCCGTACTTTGCGCGAATCTGCAAGGTCAGTCCGCCGCCCTGGTAGGTGAACGCCGCGTCCTTGAACTTCGGCGGGCCCATGATCCCCTTCGCATCCCGCGTCGCCCCGTAGCCTTCTTTGGGGATCCCCATCCAGTCCGTGTCCATTTTGCCGTTCTCGTTCTCGTCGTGCAGCATGGTCACTGCGTACACACCGGGGGCGAGGTCAGCGAACTCACAGACGGCCTGGCGATCCTTGATGGCAGCCTTGACGCTGGCCTTGGCCTTGGACTGATCCGTGGGGAAACCGGTTCCAGGCTCGGCATACACAGCGCAGTAGACGGAACCTTGGTTGTTGTGCAAATTGCTCACTTCGATGCGCAGGCGGGCGTCCGGCGCGGCATCCGCGCGACCCTCGGCAGCGGATATGCCAGGTGCATGGGCGAGGACGCACGCGCCCAAGAGCGCCGTTGCGATTCTCGACATCGACATGGGTCTTCTCCTTTCCTCCTGATCCTGCCCTTGCCGGTCGGGATGGACCTTGTCCCATCTGATCGACGCGTCTGCTCGGGAAGTTGAGCGAGTAGGGTTGTGGGGCAGAGGGGTGGTTAGGTGTTTGTGATTGTATAAACTGTACACCAAGGTACAATTGAAGCAATTGTGAATCTTCCCCATCTTGCTGCGCTCGTGACAAGACCAAGCCGCCGACGCGTTCTACTGATGGCCGCAGCACACGGGGCTGCAACGGTGGCGCTCGCCATCTTGTTTCCCAGGGTGGGTTCGATCGCCGGGATATTCGGTCTTGGCGCGGTCCTGGTGGGAGCTTTCAGCTTCGGCTTGCGTGGAGGATTGCTGGCGGCGGTGACGCAATTGGGGCTGAACACGGCTGCCATGCAGCTGGTGATCCATCCCGAGGTGGCTATCGATAGCGCGTCCGTTGTCGGCATCATCTTCTATTTCGTGGCGGGAGCGGTTGCTGGCAATCAGCGCGACCTGTCGCGCAAGCTGCGCGCGGAGCTTTCCTTGAATGAGCGGCTTCGCGTTCGCGAAAAGGAAACCCTGGCAGCCATTCCAGATGCCCTGCTACGCATCGACGCGAATGGCGTATGCGCGTATCAGCCCGACCCTGGGCTGAAGTCGCTCGAAGAAGCCTTGGCCCATGCGCTGAATCATTCGCTGCCAATCGATAGCAAGGCGGCGGTCAACGACCTCGTGGCCAAGGTGCGCACCACAGCCATGGCGCAAGGGTTGACGCTCGAGTTGCCTGGCCCCGCATTCTTCGAAGTGCGCGCCCTTCCCGCCACGGATGCGTCGGTGCTGGTGGTGGTCAGCGATGTTACCGAACAACGCAAATTGGTTCGGCGGGTAGCAGCCGCGGAGAACCTCGCTTCCCTCGGTACGCTGGCCGCTGGCCTGGCCCACGAGATCAACAACCCACTGACCTACGTGATCACGAACTTGACCAGCGTCAAACAGTCGCTCGCTGCCATTGTAGGCAACGTCAAGCCAGAGCTCAACGCCGCTCTCGACGGGTGCTGGCGGATCCGAGATCTGGTGCGTGACATCCAGGACACGGCGGTGACCAAAAAGAACATCATCGCTGTGGTTCCCGTGCCCGAGGTGATCGATGCCGCGCTAGAGCTCGTGAAGACCCAAGTGCGCCATCGCGCGACCGTCCTCTGGAACTGCGAGGAAGTGCTCTACGTGCTCGGCCATCGCACGAAGCTGATGCAGGTGGTGGTCAATCTGGTGGCCAATGCCAGCCAAGCCTTCGACGACAATCGCGCCAGCGTCAACCGTATCGCGGTTCGCTGTTTCAAGGCGGACCAGGCCGTTGTCATCGAGGTCGAGGACAATGGCCCAGGCATGGATGAAACGACTCGGCTGCGGGCCGTTGAACCGTTCTTTACGACGAAGGAGCCGGGGCGCGGCGTGGGCCTGGGCCTTTTCCTTTGCAACGCCATCGTCGAGTCGTTAGGCGGGAAGCTTCAAATTGACAGTCAACGTGGGCGCGGTACCAAGGTCAGCGTGAGGCTTCCCAGGAGCGCGGAGGCTCCCCTGGCAAGCACCGTCGCATCGTCCGATGGGGCCGTGACGAACGGTGAATCCGCGCCGCGCTTGAAGATTCTGGTTGTCGACGACGAACCCGAAATCCGGCGTGGCTTAGGTCGCATTCTGGGCAAGAAGCACGACGTCGCCTTGTCCACGAACGGCGCCGAGGCATTGCAACGGTTCGTGGCGGGAGAGCGCTACGATGTGGTTCTGTGCGATGTGCTCATGCCAGAGATGACTGGGATAGAGCTTTCGGGCGAGCTTGATAGGCGTTTCCCCGAGCAATCCGATCGGGTTGTGTTCATGACCGGCGGAGCAACCTCGGAACCGGCACGCATCTTCATCGAAGAGAGACGGGCACGTGTCGTCAGCAAGCCGTTTACTCCGAGGGAAATCGAGACAGCGGTTCGCGCCATCGTCCGGCGCTCGTAGAAAGTCCTGGGCTGCCGATGCACCCCGCTGACGGCCGACCCAGCGGAATCTGTTCCAGAACTCCCGCGATCCAATTCTGAACACCACGCAGTGCCGCGGGTCACATGTCGGCACCTCGCAGGCATCAGCTGGTGCACCCACGGGTGATAGGCTGATCATGAAGGAGAGGTTGGCCCATGGCAAAGCAGCCGGTCGCAAGTGGATGTGATGTGGTACTTGTCGCGTATGAGCCGTCAAGCAGCGAGCACCTTGGGATTCGCCTGGTGGCCGCAGGGCTGGCGGCGGCGGGGTTCAGGCCGCTAGTGTTGCCCCTGGTGACACCCGCGCAGCTGGAAGCGACTGTCCGTGAAACCTTGGCGGCGCAGCCATTCTTGGTCGGCGCATCGGTCACCGATCCGCTGGTGGCCCCGCTGCTCCTGGCCTTCGTGCGCCTGTTGCGAGCGCGGGGCTACGCTGGCCACATCACCATCGGTGGCGCGCTGGCTACCCTTGAGCGCGGCAATCTGCTGGCGACACATCCGGCGATCGACAGCGTGGTGAGGCATGCGGGCGAAGCCAGCATTGTCGAGCTGGCGCATGCGCTCTGCGCGGGCCACAGCCTTGACGATGTGGCGGGACTGAGCACGCGAATGGGCGAGGGCAAGGGCAACCCTCACGCTTTCACGCCGAGCCGGCTGTGGCCACTTCGCGCAGCGGAGCCACCCACATTGCTCGGCATTCCCAAGGCGGCCGTCGCGGCCTCGCGCGGGTGTGCAGGGCGCTGCGCGTACTGTGGTATCGCGGCGCTGGAGCAAGATTTGGCCAGGGAACGCGGGCTGTTGGGGCTTGGCGCCGGCCCGCGTGGTGCCATCCTCCGTCCGGTTGACGACCTCGCCGACGAAGTGGCAGCGCTCTACCACGAGCGCGCCGTGCGGGTGATTCAGCTCGTGGACGACAATCTATTGGGGCCTGATCCACGCGCGGCACGCGCCTGGCTTGGCGATCTCGAGGCGGCGCTCGGCAAGCGTCGGGTGGGCAAGCTGGCCTGGCGCTTGATGGTAGAGCCGACCGCGCTGTCGGAAGATGTGGCCGACGCTCTCGCGCGGTTGGGCACGCTGTCCGTGCTGATCGGCATCGAATCCCTCACGCCGCAGGGAAAGTCGGCGCTGGGTCGGCGTGGCCGGCCCGACGCTGATCTGATTGCCCTGCGCAGGCTCGCCCGGCGCGGAATCGATCCGATGTTCAACGTGCTTGCGGTTCGGCCGGACGGAACGCTCGCCGACACAGGCGCCGAGCTCGCCCGGCTGGCAGAGTTCGATGACTTTGCATGGGACGTGATCCCGGTCGCGGTGTGGCCCGGAACGGCGCTGGCGCACGACCTGGCCGCGAACGGTATGCTCGTCGGACAGGGCGCGGGCCTGGCTTGGCGCCCCGCCGAGGCCGAAGCCGAGCGTTTCCTGTTTGCCCTGAACCGGTTGCGGCTGGGTGGCCTGGCCTGGCTGACCCGGCAGCCGAACCCGGTGGACGTGATGTTCGCGCTGCGCGTGGCCGGCCGCCTGGACCTGCCGGGCGCCACGCGCGACCGCATCGAGCAGGCATCGGTGTTGCTGGCGCAAGTCCAGCGTGTGCGCCGAAGCATTCTCGACCAGGCACTCGCATTGGCGACGGCGCAACTTTCCGCGCGCGAGTATGGCCAGGCGGTGGAAGCCCTGGCCGGGCAGGCAGCGAATCGGCTGTCGCCCTTCGACGAGCGCTTTGCCAGCTTGCTCGATGACGTGAGCTGGCCCGGCACGCACCCAGCCAGGCCGGCGCGACGCTTGTCCTCGCCGTGGCTGGCGCACGGATTGTTGATGGCCATGACCGCCGGCTGCGGGGCCGGGTCTCCGGGCAAGCACGATGCGAATCCTCCCATCTTTCAGTTCCCCGATGCGGGTGTCACCCTCGTGAAATCCGACGCGCCCCTTTCGGCCAAGCCGGACACGCAACCGATCCCGCTCGATGCATCCTGCGGGCTTGGCGATGCTCAGACCGCTGCGGTGGATGGATCGTGCAACTGGTTCAGCACCCTGGCGGATTCAGTGAGCCCGTACACGTGTGGTTCAATGGCAATCGTGCAATGGGATCGGCCAGGTTCCTATGCGGTGATGATCGACTGTGACGGGCGCGCGGTCGAGCTGCTCAGCATGTTGGACCAGACGCCCCTGCTAACGGGCGATGCGCGACAAGCCTGGCTCGACTCAGTCGCCAACGACCGCTGGCCCTGCCTGGCCGGGCAAACGATTCAATTCATGTGCTACGTGTCGCTCATCATGGCGCAGTAGCGGAAGACGGGGCCGTGGCCTGCGCCTAGATTTTGCGCGCGGGTTGTTGCTGGGTCAGGCAGTGCAGGGTGCCGAAGCCGAGCACCAGATCCACGGCGTGGATGCCGACCACGGGGCGGTCGCGGATGAGCTCGCCCAGAATGCCGAGCGCCTCGCGATCCGCGGGATCGTTGAACGTCGGCACGATGACCGCGGCGTTGGAGATGTAGAAATTGGCGTAGCTGGCGGGCAAGCGCCAGTCTCCGTGGAAAAGCGGCGCGGGCACCGGCAGTGCGACGACGTCGGGACGGGTGCCGTCTTCCAGGCGTGCATCCTTGAGGCGCTCCCAGTTGTCGCGCAGGGGCCGGTAGTTGATGTCGCGCTCGTTCTTCTCCTGGATCAGCACCATGGTGTCGCGGTTGACGAAGCGGCACAGATCGTCGACGTGGCCATGGGTGTCGTCGCCCACGATGCCGTTGCCCAGCCAGATCACGTTGCGCGCGCCGAGGTAGTCGCGGAAGACGCCGTCGTACTCCTCGCGGGTCATGCCGGGATTGCGGCACTGGGTTTTCTGGTCGAGGAAGCACTCCTCGGTGGTGAGCAGGGTTCCGCGGCCGTTGACGTCGATGCCGCCGCCTTCCAGGGCGACCATTCTGTCGCCGAGGGTGACGGGGAACATGCGCAGCTTCAGGCGCTTGGCGATGGCCGGGGCGATGCGGTCGTCCTTGTGCCAGTTGGGATACTTGGCCCAGGCCGTGAACTTGAATTTTGCGATGGCCACTTCGGGGCGTGGGCCGGACTTGCGCACGCAGATGGGTCCGAAGTCGCGCGCCCAGCCGCGATCACTGTCGCTGCGAAAGAACTCCACGTTGCCCAGGTCGGCGTGGGCGCGCGTGAGGATCCGGCGCGCCTTGGCTTCGCGGGCGGCGGAATCGATCACGATGCGCACCTTTTCGCCGACGGCGATCTTGCGCACCATCTCGCCATACACCCATTCGATGGCCGCCAGCTTGCCTGGCCAATCGCTGCGGCAGTGCGGCCAGCCCAGCCAGGTCGCCTCGTGCGGCTCCCATTCGGCGGGCATGGCGAATCCAAGTTCTGCAGGTGTCTTCGAGCGCATGGCTAGTCCTTGTCAAAAAAGCGGCGATCCATGCCGGCATAGGCGTCGATGCGGCGGTCGCGCAGGAAGGGCCAGTTGCGGCGTACGTCTTCGATGCGGGCCGGATCCACTGTGCCGTACAGGGTTTCCTGGCGATCGCTCGATGCCTCGGTAAGCATCACGCCCTGCGGGTCGCACAAGAAGCTCGAGCCCCAGAATTCCAGGCCAGGCGGGCCAGCGGGTGTCTCCAGGCCCACGCGGTTGATGGCGGCCACGTACACGCCATTGGAGATGGCGTGTCCGCGCTGCACGGTTCGCCAGGCATCGCGCTGGGAGGCGCCGTGCTCGGCCTTCTCGGCCGGGTGCCAGCCGATGGCCGTGGGGTAGAAGATGACGTCGGCCCCGCGCAGGGCCACCAGGCGCGCAGCCTCAGGAAACCACTGGTCCCAGCAAATGAGCACGCCCAGGTTGCCGAACTCGGTGGGGAAGACGTGGAAGCCGAGATCCCCGGGCGTGAAATAGAACTTCTCGTAGTACGCCGGATCGTCGGGGATGTGCATCTTGCGGTACAGGCCCAAGATGGTGCCGTCCGTGCCGATGACCGCGGTGGTGTTGTGGTACAGGCCGGGCGCGCGGCGCTCGAACAGGGACGCGATGATGACCACCGAGCTTCGGCGCGCCTCCCAGCCCAGCGCCTCGGTGCTGGGGCCAGGGATGGATTCGGCCAGGGCGAACAGCGACGCATCTTCCTTCTGGCAGAAATAGGGCGAGCGGAAGAGCTCGGGCAAACACACGACCCTGGCGCCGTGGCTTGCGGCTTCGCGGACCTTGGCACAGGCGGCATCAAGGTTGGCCGCGGGATCGTCGGACATGGCCATTTGCACGAGGGCAATCTGGTAGGGCGCGCGAGCTTGCATGGGCAATCTCTACCTCAACCGCGGCGATCTTTCTACGAAGTGGCGCCCTTGACGAACCCGCGCCCATCGGGGAGAAGACGCAGCGTGAGCATCGACATTCGCGGAAAGTGGGCCTTGGTCACTGGCAGCAGCCGCGGCATCGGCCGCGAGATCGCACGCGGTCTGGCGGCCAAGGGCTGCAACGTGGTTCTGCACGGCCGACTGCCCGAACACAATGCCAGCCTGGCGGACGAGCTCGGCAAGGTGGTCAAGGTCGCCGTCGTGGCCGCCGAGCTGAGCATCGAGGCTGACCTGGATCGTCTGATCCGCGAGTCGCAAGCAGCGAGTGGCGGCATCGACGTGCTCTACAACAACGCGGCCGTCATGACGCCGTTCCGCCAGGACTACGCCACGGTGACCGCGGACGACTACCGCCGCAGCTTCGAGGTCAACGTCATCGCGCCCGTCCGCATCACCCACGGCCTGCTGCCACGCATGCTTGAGCAACGCTTTGGCCGCATCGTGCAGGTCACCTCCGGGATCCGCGACCAGCCCGAGCTCATGGCCTACGCGGCTTCCAAGGCCGCGCTCGACAAGTTCGTGCGCGACACCGTCATCCGCCTGCGCGATACCGGCGTGACCATGAATCTGCTCGATCCCGGCTGGCTGCGCACCGACCTGGGCGGCCCCAACGCACCGAACGCGGTCGAATCGGTCATGCCTGGCGCCCTCGTGCCTGCCCTGGTTGAAGACGACGTGCAAGCAACCTGGTTCAGTGCTCAGGAATACGCTGCCAAGTCCTGAGCGCTAGCGCTTCGGAAATAGCTCGCCGATGAGGGTGGTGAACGCTTCGAAGGATCGCTCGTCGGCTTTCTGGTTGTAGGCCGCGCCGGTTTTGGCGTCCGAGCCAGCACCCACGTCGGTAAAGCTGTGCACGGCGCCGCCGTAGACGGTCATCTGCCAATCCACGTTGTGCGTGCGCATCTCGTTCTGGAAGGCGGCGATGTCGGCGGGCTTGACGTAGGGATCGTCGGCGCCTTGCAAGGCGATGACCTTGGCCTTGATGTTCTTGCCGTCGGCGGGCGTGGGGCTGTCGAGCCCGCCGTGAAAGCTGACCACGGCTTGCACGTCCGCGCCCGCGCGGGCCAGCTCGATGACGCCGGTGCCACCGAAGCAATAGCCGGCCGCGACAATCTTGGTCGGGTCGACTTCCTTCTGCTCGCGCAAGATCTCCAGGCCGCGCAGCACGCGCTCGCGGAACAGCTTGCGGTCGCCCTTGTACTTGCCCGCGAGCGGCATCGCATCCTGCGGGCCCTTGGCGCGAATGCCCTTGCCGTACACGTCCACGGCGAAGACCGCCAGGCCCAGCTTGGCCATGCGCTCGGCCTGCTTCTTGGTCTCGTCGGAAACGCCCATCCAGTTATGCACCATGAGCACGCCCGGGAGCTTTCCCTTGCTGGCCTGCGGAGTGACAAACAAACCCTCGAAAGTTTGATCGCCAATCTTGTATTCGACGGTCTTGCTCTTCACGGAAGCGGCGGCGGACGCCGAGGTCGCGGCCAGCAGGGAGCCGACAACCAACATCGCTTGCGAAATCATCATCGTGTCACCTCGTTTACCTTGCGATGTAGATGCGCGGGGGCATGACTTGGTGACAAACTGGAACAGATGGTTACGGACCCGCCCGATGACCGGACTCGATCCGAGGAGGAAGTTCCCTTGCCCCGCGCTAGCGGGGAGAGGGCTAGGGAGAGGGGACAAGCCCTTTGTGCGCTCGCGCTCGCACTGCTCGCCCAGGCTTGTGCCGGTCGACCGGTCGCAGCGGCAGTCGCGATGCCTGCGACGCAGCCAATGCCATTCGTGCACGCCGCGTCTATGCCACCTGGGCCGCCCATCTTCCTGCACCCGCCCGAGGTGTTGGCTCGCCACAAGGCGCGCTGGCATTCGGATCCGCAACATCCCGAGCCCGCACTCGCGCGCTTGCTCGACGATGCTGGCAAGGCGTTGGTGGAAAAGCCGTTCTCGGTCACCGAGAAGAGCGTGCTGCCGCCAAGTGGCGACAAGCGCGACTACCTGAGCCTGGCGCCCTACGCCTGGCCCGATCCGCGCAAGCCCAATGGGCTGCCCTACATCATGCGCGACGGACAGACCAACCCCGAACGCGACAGCATCGCGGACCACGCGTACTTTTCGCGCATTGTCGGGCTGACCGAAACCCTGGGATTGGCCTACTACTTTACCGGAGACGAATCCTTCTCCAAGCACGCAGCCCTGCTTTTGCACACCTTCTTCGTCGAGCCCGCCACGCGCATGAATCCCAACCTCAACTTCGCGCAAGGCGTGCGTGGCAAGGAAAATGGCAGAGCCTCCGGCATCATCGACACCGCCGGGATCGCCCGCCTGGTCGATGGCGCCCAGTTGCTCATGGGCAGTCCATCCTTGTCGAAAGAAGACCGGGATGGACTTCTGGGTTGGTTCCGCGA
>Ga0302323_100003601_pt1 | contig 12603 bp, 7 predicted proteins | sample Fen_T0_3_FD_201950 | JGI IMG/M metagenome (GOLD analysis project Ga0302323, IMG submission 201950) | Peat permafrost microbial communities from Stordalen Mire near Abisko, Sweden - Fen_T0_3 | ecosystem: Environmental > Terrestrial > Soil > Wetlands > Permafrost | place: Sweden: Abisko... | reverse complement strand
GTGATGTTGACCTTGTCCGGCGCCACGAGCTTGACGGCCGTGACCGGCAGCTTCTGCGACTTGAGCTGGGCCAGGGCGAGGCCCTCCAATTCGGAATTCGAGAGCGTCAGGGTTGCCGTGGCGTTCGTGCCTGTGCCATCCACGACGACGGTCCGGGCCGTCACGAACGCGCCGTTGGGGGTCGGCACATGGACGCCGTTCAGGCTGCCGTGGACGCCGCCCACCGTGCGGTCGAAGAGTTCGACGTCGGCCAGCGTGATGTCGACGGCCGAGGCGTGAAGGTCGCCGACGCTGACCTTCGTCGAGGTCAGGCGGATGTTGTCGGCGTGGCCGAGGAGTATCCGCGGCGGCAGGCCGGCCGAGACCGCGACCTTCGTGTCCGTTCCCGTGAAGCCCGCGGCGTTGAGCGCGTTCGTGGCCAGCCAGCCCGCGCCGAAGGGAAGGCCGAACCAGAGCAGGGCGAAGATCAGAGCGGCCGTGACGAGTAGCTGGAACAAACAGGATCGCATTATCGGTCGCCTACCCTATCGCTCTTCGAAGCCCAGTCGGCCTAGCGCTCGTATCGCCTCGGAGCGCTCGTCCCACGGCACCGCGCCGTCGGCCATGATTATCGTCTGTTCGTGGCCTTTGCCTGCGAGAAGGACAACATCGCCGGGCCGCGCGGCGGCAAACGCCGCGTCGATTGCGGCGCGCCGGTCGGCGATGGTCAGGATGTCGCGGCCGCGGATCCGGCCGGTGGCCTCCGCGCCCGCGGCTATCTCGTCGAGGATCGTCCCGCTGTCCTCACCCCGGGGATCCTCGTCCGTAACGACGACCAGCCGGCAACGTTCGGCCGCGATGCGGCCCATCATCGGCCGCTTCTGGACGTCCCGTTCACCGGCCGATCCGAACACGGCGATCAGCCCGCCACCGGCATGCGTGAGTGGCGCCAGAACGTCGAGGACCTTCGCCAGCGACGCCGGCGAGTGGGCGTAGTCAACGATCACGCCGAACGGCTGGCCGCAGTCCACGCGCTCCATCCGTCCGGGAACACCACGGACCGCGGCGAGACCGGCACGAACCTTGACCGGATCCAACTCCAGAACCTCGCCCAGGGCGACCGCGGCAAGGGCGTTGTGGACGTTGAACCGGCCCGCCAGCAGTAGCTCGACCGGCCCCGACCATCGGGGAGTTGCGACATCGATGCGCATCGACCGCGACCCCTCCGACACCCCAGTGGCACGGACGTCGGCGTCGTCAGATTCGCCGTACGTCACGACACGCCCCCCAGCGCCCCGGGCAGCGGAGATGAAGAGCGAAGCCGCAGGGTCATCGGCGTTGATCACCGCCGCCCGCGGCCACGGCCGCCCGAGCGACTTGGCCGCGGCTCCGGCAGCCAGCCCGCGGAAGAGGCTCAGCTTGGCATCGCGATAGGCCTCGAATGTGCCGTGCAACTCGAGATGCTCATGAGTGAGGTTCGTGAAGACGGCGATGTCGTAGGCGATTTCGGCGACACGCGCGAGAGCCAGACCGTGGGATGTCGTCTCCACGATCGCGGCGGCGTTGCCGGCCGTTGCCATCGCCCGCAAGAGCTGCTGGAGCTGCGGCGCTTCGGGCGTCGTGACGTGCTCCCGGTTGGCCGTCCGCAGTGAGCCGATCTTGGCTGCGGCCGTCGTGATGAGCCCGGTCGATATCCCGGCCGACTCCAGGACGGCCGTGGCCAGAAACGAAGTCGTGGTCTTGCCGTCCGTGCCCGTGACGCCGATGACGCCCAGCTCCAGGCTCGGGTCGCCGTACCACCACGCGGCGGTCGCGGCCAGAGCCCGCCGCGCGTCATCGACGACGATCTGCGGGACGGCGACATCCGCAATACGGCGCTCGACGAGCACTGCCGCGGCGCCGAGCGAAGCCGCCGCGGCCACGAAATCGTGCCCATCCGCCCGACCGCCCGGGACGGCCACGAAGACGAACCCCGGTCCGACGCGGCGCGAATCGAATGCGACGCCACGAACGTCAACCGCACCGATCCCCGGCTCCCCGGCCGGCTCGGCGCCTAGCCTCGCGATGAGATCCCCGAGGCGACGCGGCGCGACAGGCTCCGCGGCGCGGAGGAGGCGATCCCAGGCCTCGGCCGCCGCCGGATCCAAAGGTTCGGTCACTCGGCAGGTTCCCCGGCCGGTTCCTCGGCAGGGGCGTGCGGCCGGCCGCGGACCTTTCGGATACCGTGCCGCCAGGCCCCGAGGCGGTCCTGGGCAAGTTGCGCGGTGTCGAACGCCAGCCGGCCGGCCGGGTCCAGCACCAGATCCCAGGCGCCGACGTACTTGATCTCGCGCCCGCCGAAACCTGTCTTGAATTGCTCGATGCCCTCGTGAGAGATGCCCCACATGTCGTAGCTCACCGCGCCGGCATCTTTCGAGGTCCGCATGGCTTCCCACTTCAGCAGGTAGTTGGCCCGGTTATCCGCACCGGCCGGCGTCATTCCGCCGTAGGGCTCGACGACCCTGTTCCCGACGCGCAGCAAGAACAGCGTCGCAAGCCCAACGCCGTCCGGCCCCTCGGCGATCAGCAACCGCGCCATCCCCAGGCGGGCGAACGCCTGCCAGACACCCAGGTACGACTCGTAGGTCCGGATCACGAAGCCGGCTCGTTTGGCCGTGTCGCGATAGATCGAATAGAACTCCGGCAGCCGCTCGACGCCGGCGTCGACTACCCGAACCTCGGACTTGCGGGCCTTGTTGACGTACTGGCGCCACTTCTTGCGGAGATTGCCCCACAGGACCGTCTCGTCGGGCGTGAGATCCACCTGGCGCGTGCGGGGCGGCTGGATCGGCGTCGCAGCGCGCCAGCCGCATCGTCGCAGCGCGTGACGCAACTCGCCTTCCACGTCGGCCGGGCCGTTCAACTCGATCTCGGGCTCGATACGGACGTGCGACACGCGGGTCGGGCTGGCAACGAGGGCCTGCCTCAGACCGTGAGTGAAGGCCTCCAGAGTCGCCGGCGTCCAGCATTCGAAGATCGGACCGCGCGGCGCATAGGCGAAGCCCCACGGGAAGACGCGGGGCTTTCGAATCAGGAGTTGAGCCCCGAAGCCACAGTCTGCACCCGACTCTTCCGCGTCCGAACCTTCACTCGCCGCCGGCCTCTCGGGCGGCCGGCCACGCCCTCCCGCAAGCCCGGTCAACGCCATGAAACGGAGGGGGGTCCAGCCGTTGGACGCCTTGACCTCCGCCCAGGCGCTGGTTTGCAGGTACGAGCCAGGGTTCGAGCCCGACACGAAGGCGTCCCACGCATCGAGGTTCGGGGCGATGTCCAGGACGGAGGGGTCCATCGCGGCGGTCGCACGCGACGCCCCTACTCCGCTCGTGACTTCGTCTGGCATCGACCGGCCTCCTGACCAAAACGGAAGACGTGATTGCTACAAGTCCGCGTCCGTGCCGGGCAGGTCCGAGGCCGTCCGCCCCGGTCCGTCGCCGTGGACGCCGACCCCACCCGGCGGCATCGTTGCGCGGGGGTGAGAAGCAGTGTACGCGGCGCGAAGACGAGCCGGCGAGACGTGGGTGTATATCTGAGTCGTCGCCAGACTCTCGTGACCCAATAGCTCCTGAACGACTCGCAGGTCCGCGCCACCGTCGAGCATGTGCGTCGCGAAGCTGTGGCGCAGGGTGTGAGGCGAAACGCCCTCGTGCAATCCTGCCGCGACGCGCAGCCTCGCCAGACGGTAGCGCAGGCCTCGCGCGCCGAGGGCATCGCCCAGGTGGTTTAGGAACAACGCGTCGGCGGCCGCGTCCCGGCGCTCAGTAGATTCGCCGGCCGCGGAATCTCCCGACCCAGCCCGGGCGGCCAGCACCGGTCGAGCCTCGCGCAAGTAGCGCTCGACCGCGGCTCGGGCAGGACGGCCCAGCAGCGACGCCCGCTCCTTGCGGCCCTTGCCAAGCACTCTGACCTCACCGCGTTTGAGGTCCACAGAACCGACGGTCAGCGAGGCAAGCTCCCCGATACGAAGCCCGGCCGCGTACGCGGTCTCGATGATGGCGACGTCACGTAACGCCAGCGCTTCTTCGAGCGGCGTGCGGGCCGACTCACCATCTGCGGCGATTTCGGGGGCCTCGCCTCTACGGCCTTGCTCGGCGGCAGCCGAGATGAGCCGCTCGGTTTCGTCAACGGTCAGGACCTCGGGCAGGCGGCGAGATTGCCGCGGCGTCCCGAGTGCGGCCATCGGATTGCCGGCCGTGAGTCCCTGGCGAGTGGTGTATCGATAGAACGACCTGAGGGCAGCCAGTCGCTGGGCAACCGTGCGCCGGCCGTGCCCATCGGCGAGCTCGCCCATGTAACTGCGGAGGGCAGCTCGCGAAGGCGTCCGCCAATCGTGGCCGTTGGCCGCAATCCAGGCCAGGTACGTCTCGAGGCCGGTTCGGTAGGAACGTAGCGTGTTGGGCGACGAGCCGCGCGCCTCGAGTGCCTGGAAGAAGCGCTCCGCGGCTTTGATCGCGGGCGCGTGATCGGCTGCGCCGCCGTCGGTCATCCCGCTTTGCGTACGGCCGTCTTGCGCGGGGCTTTGGCCTTGGCCGAAGCGGTCCTGGCCGGCGCAGCGGCACCGGCACGCGATGGCCGCCGAGCCCGTCCCGACGATGGCCGCGCCAGCGCTTCGGGATTGGCCTCGCCACCCGCAAGCTTCCGGCCGATCGGATCGTCGATGCCGGTCAGGTCGACCGCGGCGCCGCATAGCAGGCAGATGCCGGCTTCGGCGTTTCGCCCGATCGGGCCCTCGTCAACGTCATGCTGTGCGCCGGTCGGCTCGTGTGACGTCGTGAACCTGCAGGTCGGGTATCGCGAGCATCCCCAGAAGAGCGATCCGGTGCGCCGAGCCCGCCGCGTGACCAGATGACCCGTGCGGCAAGTGGGGCAGAGGGCCTCGAACGGGAGGGGCGGCGGCGGAGGCGGGCCGTCCTTCTTGATGTAGTCGCACTCAGGGTAGCGTGAGCAGCCCATGAACGGCCCGAACCGGCCGCGGCGGGCGACCAGAACACCGCCCTCGGCCTCACCGCACTTGGGGCAGACCTCGGGCGCGACGGGCTCACCTGTGCCGTCCGTAGCGCCATCGCCGGCCGGATTGGCTCCATTGGCGTTCGTGCCGGGCAGCTCGCGTGTTTCCTTGTGCTCCGGGTACATCGAGCAAGCCAGGAACTCGCCATAGCGGCCCAGGCGGATGACCATCGGGTGGCCGAGCGAGCAGACCTCGTCGGATGGCTTGGTCGTGAAGTCGGCTCGTTTGAGTTCCTTGGTCTTCTCGTCGATGCGCAGCCGGAACGGCGTGTAGAACGCCCGCACGACCGGCGCCCAGGCCCGCTTCCCGTCCGCGACGTCGTCCAGCTCGTCTTCCATGCGGGCCGTGAACTCGAGGTCCACGAACTCGCCGAAGTGGCCGACGAGCAGGTCCGTCACGACCTCTCCCACCGGCTCCGGGTACAGGCGCCGTTCCTGAACCTTGACGTAGCCACGGTCCATGATCGTGGAGATTGTGGCCGCGTACGTGGACGGGCGGCCGATGCCGTGCTCCTCGAGGGCCTTGATCAGACTCGCTTCCGTGTAGCGCGGCGGCGGCTCGGTGAAATGCTGGAGCGGTTCAACGGACTCGACGCCGGCGGTGTCGCCCTTGGTCAGCGCGGGAAGTCGGCACTCCGCCTCCTCCTCCTGATCGTCGTGGCCTTCGGTGTAGACACGTGAGAAGCCGTCGAACGTCGTCCGAGTGGCATTGGCGCGCAGCTCATACCCGTCGGCCGCCAGATCGACGCTGGTGGTCTCGATCTCCTTGGTCGCCATCTGGCTCGCCAGAGCTCGCTGCCAGATCAAGCGGTAGAGGCGAGCCTCGTCGCTGCCGAGCCGCTTGGCCAGGGTGTCGGGGTCGCGGCGGAACGACGTTGGACGGATGGCCTCGTGGGCCTCCTGGGCGTTTCGCGTCTTGGTCTTGAATACGCGGCCCTTGGGTGTGGCGTATTCCGGCCCGTACCGCTCGCCGATGACCTCTGTGGCCTCGGCCATGGCCTGGCTCGACAGAGCCACGGAGTCCGTTCTCATGTAGGTGATCAGGCCGACCTGGCCGTCGTCGGTCTCGACGCCTTCATAGAGGCGCTGTGCGGCGCTCATCGTCCGCTTTGGCGAGAAGCCGAGCTTGCGACTGGCTTCCTGCTGCAGGCTCGAGGTCGTGAACGGCGGCGCGGGGTTGCGGTTGCTCTTCTTGACGCTGACGTCGGTGACGACCGGGCGGCTGGCTCGGATGGCCGTGGCGTGGCGCTCTGCCGTCTCGCCGTCCCCGATCTCCGGCTTCTTGCCCTCGATGCGGACCAGGTCCGCTTCGAATGTCTCGCCGTTCGGGGCAACCAGGACGGCTTTGAGAGTCCAGTATTCGCGGGCCGTGAAGGCGCGGATCTCACGCTCGCGGTCCACAACGATTCGAACGGCGACGGATTGGACTCGCCCGGCGGAGAGCCCCGCCCGGACTTTGCGCCACAACAGCGGGCTCAGCGTGTAGCCGACCAGCCGGTCCACGATGCGACGGGCTTGCTGCGCATCGACGAGGTTCTGGTCGATGTCCCGCGGCTGCTCGAAGGCGCGCTTGATCGCCGATTCCGTGATCTCGGAGAAGGTGACGCGGCGGGTGCGCTCAGGCGTCAGATGTGCGGCCTCGGCCACATGCCACGCAATCGCCTCGCCCTCACGGTCAAGGTCGGTGGCCAGATAGACCATGTCGGCCTTGGCCGCGGCCTTCTGAATCGCCGCGAGCTGCTTCTTTCGATCGGCGACGACTTCGTATACGGGCTGGAAATCGTGGTCGACGTCTACGCCGAGCTGATTCTTGCCGGGGTTCTCCGGCAGGTCACGGACGTGGCCATACGAGGCGAGCACGGTGTATCCCGGGCCCAGATATCGCTCGATGGTCTTCGCCTTGGCGGGCGACTCGACTATCACAAGGTTGCCGCTCATCCGCGGGAGTCTAGCATCAGGTGCCCACTTGGCCGTTGCGGCGACCGGAACCAGCCTCAAACCTCGTGAATGCGGCGGATCAGGTCCCGGTCGATCTCGTCCTGACTCTGCGGGACGGCCGGCTCGGTTTCGACCTCGGCCTCCGCTCCCGGCTCCGGTGGCTCACCGCTGCCACTGGTCAGCCAGGCGAGTCGCGCCAGGGGGCCGGCGTCATAGCCTTCCTCCTCCGCGGCCTTGCCCGCCGCACGGTCGGTGGCTTTCGCACGCGCGGCATCGTCGGTTCGACTCACCTCCGCCTCGGCCATGGAAGCCAGGGGGATTTCCACGAAACGGATATGGGCCAGCGGCAGGATGAAGGTGGACTCGGTCTTGTCGATGAAGACCGGCTTCTTGCCGCCCATCGTCCGCAGGTTGCTGCAGATCAGGGCGACATCCGACGGCTTGGGTTCCATCAGGAGGTCGGCCAGGATCGGCTGCTCGTTGGCGATGTGAACTACGACATTACGAATCACGGGCATGTCCCACAGCCGCTCACCGGAGCGGGTCTCATGGACGTATCGGCACCGGACGCGTCAGCCGTAGAAATCTATCGCCACCCTGACGCTATTCGAGAACCAGACTCCGACCCCTGCCGAACTGAAGTGGCCGTTCATGATGTTCCCGTAGTGCTCGCAGCGGCACCAGTATTCGTTCTGATAGAAGATCTCGATCGAGATCATGCCGCCCGTCGAGGTGGAGCTCGGAGAGGCGATGTTCTCGCCCCAGCTGCCGCTGCAATAGCCCTTGGCGCACATTCTTGCGTGCGGATTGCATCCCCCGAAGCACAGGTAGTGGCTCAGGAGCCGCTTGTCGGCCATCAACCTCGCATACGGGCGGGAAACCGAGTTGGAAATCCCTGCGTTCAGGTAGAGCCTTCCCTGGGCCGGCAGAGTGTGGTGGGTCACGCTGCTGCAGGTGCCGTGTGAGGTCACCCAACCCCCGGTCCTCGTGCAGTTCATCAAGGCCATGTAGTAGACCTCGGAGCCATGCCAAGGGGAGCCGGTGATCCTGCCGCCGCCGCCATAGATACGAGCTGCCGGCCGGGCCGAGACCTTGAACGAAGCCGTCGCGGCCGCGTCGATGTGAAGCCCGCCGACGGCCCGGGCATTCGTCGTGACCGTCGCCACGATCGTCGATCCGACGCCGAACGAAGTCCGAGGAATCAGGGTCAGTACGGTGTTGCCTTCCGACCATCTCTTGGTCCCCGAGACGGCCACGCCGTCGTCAGTGACGGAGAACGCCGACGCCGTTGACTTGGTGTCCATCGCGGTCGTGAACCGCACCGAGATCGGCGAGTTGGTGTCGTAGGTTGTCGAACCGTTCCTCGGCAGGAACCTCAGCACGGCGGGCGCCGCCATAGTCGTCACTTGCAGCGAGGAAACGGGCTGCAAAGTGGACCCCGCCGCATCGCTCGCCTCGGTCTTGCCCGAACCCAGGCTGAACGAAACGACGAACGTGGACTTGGCCGAAAGTTGCGCCTTGGGAGTCGCGGTGAATACCTGGGAGGCGACGTCCGTGGGATCGTCACCGACGATGTCCATCGGTATGGCACCGGGGCATAGCCCCTTCACCGGAGACGGGCTCACGCCGTCCACCGCCGGACAGGTGGGCACCTGCGGAACGTCGTTCAGGGGTGGGCAGATGCCGTTGATGGGCACGCTGCTTTCGCCGTTTACCGGCGGGCACGGTGCCACGAGTGCGATGGTCAAGTGGGCCTGCACGGTGAAGAGCTTCACCGGGCGGGTGAAGCTGACCTGGAAGGCCGTCCCGGGCGAGACGAGGGTGTCAACGACCTGAGTGGCAGTCAGCGTTCCAGAAGTCAGATCGCCGGACTGGAACGAAGCGCTCATCGCCGTGGCCAGGCCAAGACCCTGCTGGTCTGTGGCATTGGTACCGACCACGACCAGGTAGACCGTCTTGGGGTTCCAGTGCGGGACCGGCATCAGGGCGACGGTCTGGCTTGTCGCATCCCATCGGTATTTGAGGCCCACGTTGGGAGTGATGGTGATCGAGTCACGTACCGACGCCTCATTCATCGGCTTGGTGAATTTCAGTTGATAGCCCACGTCCAACGGCACGTCGCCTTGCGTGCGGCCCGCCCCGGCCTGCGGCGGAAGCGGAGTGAAAGTGGGCGGCGCCACTATCGCAACTCCTCCCGTGGACGGTAGCCCCAGGAGGAGCCCGGAAACAAGCAACGCCACGGCGAGGGCGAGGGCCATGACCTGCACGATCGCCACGCCGTAAGACCCGTGATGGGCCTCGAGGTCCCCAGCCGCGCCAAGACCATGGCCGGGCGGCGGCGTCAGATCGACAACCCGAGGCCGGTCCATGGGTTCCATCCGGGGCGACGCCTGCCGGCCGGCGTATGAGCGGTCCAAGCCGGCGCCCTGGCCCCGCACAGACCGAGTGTCCACGTTGCGGATCGATCTAGCGGCGGATCCGAGCGCGGCCTGGCTCGACGGCGGGTCCGTCGCCGCGTTGACGACCTGAGGTTCAGTGCGGTCCGATGTCGAAACGACAGCCTCATTCGAGGCCGGTTTCGCAGTTCGCTCGGACTTGAAGGCGGCGGTCGATACGGCGTCCGAGGCGGCGTCCGAACCGGGGAAGAGATTGCGAAGGGCTGCCGCCATGTAGACGTAGGCGATCTTCGGGATTGCCGCGGCGGCGGCTGCGAGCTTCCGCACTCGGTTGTCTCCTGTGGCGGCGGGACCACAGTCCCGGGCTGCATCTGTCCGGGCAGGGTAACACCGCCCCGGAAGAAACGGCAAATCGGCCGGGGCGGCGCCGAACGGACGGCGGCCCGATCGCCACTCAGGATCTTGCCGTGTCGGCCCAGCCCGCCAGCGCTCCCGACGGGGAGTATCGGCCGTAAGCCGCCGCGACAAGGCCGCGTAGTTCGAGCAATGTCAAGGCGCTCAGAACCGCGGCGCTGGACAGAGATGTTCGCGCGGCAAGCTGGTCCGCGGTCGCCGCGCCGTTGGCCAGCTCCTCGGCCAGAACCCTCTCGACCGGGCCCAACGCCGCGATCGTTGCGGCCCGCCCGGCGCCCCGCAGCGACGACGCCGGCGCTGCGCCGGATCGCTTTCCGGCCGGCGTCGCTGCCTCTGTCGTGGGTTCCGCATCGGCGGCGCCCATTTCGAGGTCCTCGATCAGCTCCGCAACGCCCGACACGACTCGTGCCTGGCCGGGGAAGGCTCGTAGGAAGGCGTGGCACCCGGCACTGGCGGCGGACCCGAACGCTCCCGGGACGATGAAGCACTCTCTGCCCTGCTCGAGGGCCCAGCCGGCCGTGATCAGTGCTCCACTCCTGACTCCGGCTTCGACGACGACGGTCGCGTCTGAAAGCCCGCTCACAAGCCGATTGCGACGCGGGAACGTCCCCCTGCTGGGACTGATCTGCGGCGCGAGTTCCGACACCACCGCTCCCCCGCCGGCAACGATCGACTCGGCCAGGCGCTCGTGGGCCCTTGGAAAGAGCCTGTCGTGGCCACCTCCCAGAACGGCTACGGTTCGACCACGCTCCGCCACGACCGCAGCCTGGGCGGCCCCATCGATGCCCACCGCGAGGCCGGAAACGACGACGCCCCCGGCCTGGACGACGGCGGATGCAATCCAGCCGGCCACCAAACGCCCCTTGTCGGTCGGCCAGCGCGTGCCCACGACCGCGATGGCATGTCCGGCCGAGAGAACGGCCGGGTCGCCCCTCACGTACAGCACCGGCGGTGGCATCTCCACACGACGCAAACGATCCGGATACTCCGGCTCATCGAGCGTCATCACTGTCAGCCCGCAGGCGCGGATCCGGCCGGCAATCCTGGCTCCATCCAGCGCCGCTTCGCAGATCCGTGAAGCCAGGTTCAGCCCGATCGGCTGGCGGCCGGTCACAGCTCGCGCAGTCCTGGCCGCGTCGTGCCTGTCCATGGCCGCTCGCTGTGAGCCGTCAGCGGCCGCGGCCGATCCGTCGAACAACGCGCTGCTCGACGGATCGCATACGTTGGCGGCCGCCGCATCGGCCCTGGAACTGGCCAGGGCTTCGACCAAGCGCTCAGGCCCGTTCGGCTGGCACGCGGCCGATAGGACCTCGCGTGCCGAGCCAAATGCCCCCAGCAATGCCCCGAAACTCACGGGCCCGAGACCGGAGACGGACAGCAACACGACCCAGGCGTCGCGCTCCAGATCCGCCGCCCCGGCGGCAGACGGTACTGCCGGAGACTCGACCGCGGGTCGAGGCGCGCCATCGACGTTCCACCTCGAGGGGACGCCATCGGCCGCCTCCTGCAGGGAGTCCTCGGCAGCGCGGCGAGGCGCGACCGGGCCCAGGCTCTGCACGCCTATCATCGTCAGCCAACCGCCTCGAGACCGACCCTCTGCCACGACGGCGCCCGAAAACGAGCAGCCTCGTCCAGATGGGTGGCCTCCACCGCGTCCGCCCCGGCCAGATCGGCGACGGTCCTGGCCACCCGCAGGAGGCGTTCGATGCCGCGCGCGCTCCAGCCCTCCAGCTCGGCCAGTCTGATGGCGTGGGCCTGGTCCGCCGCACCGAGCGCACACGACGACCGCAGGGCCCGGCCGCCGAGCCGTGAGTTCATCCGGCCGCTCCGTTCCAGCTGCCGCCCCCTGGCCGCGGCAATACGGGCAGCCACCTCCGACGATCCCTCTGGTGCCACGGCCGCGACGTACTCCGCCGGGTCCACACGTGGCATATGGACCCACAGGTCGATACGGTCCCTCAACGGCCCGGAGATGCGAGCGGCGTACCGGGCCACGGTCCCGGGGCCGCACCGGCAACGCCCATCGCCTTGACCCGCGTACCCACATGGGCATGGGTTCATCGCCGCGATCAGCTGGAACCGCGCCGGAAAGACGGCGGCCCGACCGACTCGTGAGATTGCGACGTGGCCGTCCTCCAGCGGCTGCCGCAGTGCCTCCAAGGTGGACCTGTCGAACTCGGGCAATTCGTCCATGAACAACACTCCATCCGTGGCTCGGGTCACTTCGCCCGGTGTCATGTGCGGCCCGCCGCCGACCATCGCCGCGTAAGAGCACGAGTGGTGAGGAGCCCTGAACGGACGCGCCCGTACCAGGCTCCGCAGAGGCTCCGACCCGGACACGGATGCGATGATCGTGGCGACTCTCGCCTCCTCTTCGTCGAGAGGCGGAAGCAGCCCCGGCACAGTCCTCGCCAGGAGCGTCTTCCCCGAGCCAGGCGGCCCGACCATGACGATGCAGTGACCGCCGGCAATGGCGATCTCCATGGCGCGTCTGGCCTCGAGCTGGCCTCTCACTTCGGCCAGATCCGGGCATGGCTCGATCACCGCGGGTCCGGGCCGGCGCTCCGAATTGACGCCGCCCTCGGCGGACTCCTCGGCGTCCGCGGCCAGTTCCACCCTACGTGGCCGGGTGCGGGCAGCTCCGCGCCTGGTTACACGCAGCAGCGCGGCAGCTTCCGAGAGGGTATCAGCCGCCACGACCTCAATCCCGCCGGCCAGTGCCGCCTCTGCCAGACCGCTCGTCGGAACGACGACTCGGGCGACCCTTCGCCGCGCCAGCGCCGCGACCATCGGCAGAAGGCCCGGCATCGGACGCAGCTCGCCGCCGAGGGAG
>Ga0302323_100003600_pt1 | contig 12603 bp, 12 predicted proteins | sample Fen_T0_3_FD_201950 | JGI IMG/M metagenome (GOLD analysis project Ga0302323, IMG submission 201950) | Peat permafrost microbial communities from Stordalen Mire near Abisko, Sweden - Fen_T0_3 | ecosystem: Environmental > Terrestrial > Soil > Wetlands > Permafrost | place: Sweden: Abisko... | reverse complement strand
CGCGCCCGCGACCGGGTCGATCACTTTCTCGCCGTCCGTCGTGACGTGCTCCACGCCCGTCGTGTTCACCATGTACATGACTCTCCCGGCGACGGTGCTGCCGGGGGCTTCGCTCACTCAGAAGTTCGACGGCGTGGCCGGCGGAACGGTGACCCTCACAGAAGGCGACGGCATAACCCACAACGCCGACGGAACGTGGACCGCCGTGAGCCCTTCGACGACGGACCTGATGATCAGCGACTGCAACAACGGCGGCAAGAGTTCAGCAGGCCTGGCAGTCCTCGTTCCGGGCACACACACGATCGCCTACTACACGGCGGACGGTGCGCTCCTTGCCCAGGGCTCGTATACGGTCCTGGCCAGCTCAGGAGCGATCACCTTCTCGCCCGCGACCATCAGCTGCTCGGCTCCGGTGGATTTCGTTACGACGATCACCCTGCCGTCCTCCGTTCAATCCGGCGACGCGGTCACGGAGACGCTGGATGGCGCCACCTTCGGAAGCGGGACGGTCTCCGTCGCCTCAGGCTGGGTCCATGAGAGCGATGGAAGCTGGTCGAGCACCACCACCGACAGCACGGCTGCGGTGACCAAGTCGTGCACGTCCGGCGACAGTGTGCTGGCGGCCGGAACTCACCTCGTCAAGATCCTGGACTCCGCCGGCAACGTCCTCGCGGAAGGCCAATACACCGCCGCGCCGTAGCGGCCCTCGGCTGACGGGCGGCCTGCCGCGGCCGCCCGGCCCCGGCAACGGTCTCCGCAAAGGAATTCAGTTCAAGCCCCACTGGCTTGGCATGTCCAGGACGCGGCCGCGCGCTTCGCTCTGGAGTATCCGCGCATCGGCGTCCGAGACTCCGCCGTGGAAGGCCAATCCATCGGGACTGGCCCGGAAGATCGCGGCGTAGAAGACGCACGCCGCGAGATAGGTGCCGAGAGACGTTGGGTGGCTGCCGTCGTCCTGCCACAGGCTCATTTCGGGGTGATCGGCATGCACGTGGAGCCACGCGTCCCCGACCGGGGCGATCGGCAGTCTCAGCTGCCCGGCAAGCTCGAGGTAGGTCGCCTCAATCCGGCCCTGCGCCGCTTCGTACGTCCCGAGACCGGCCGACGGTTCGCCGTCCTTGTGAGCCCATGTCATGAACAGCATCGGCATAGCCCCGGCCTTGGCCGCCTGCCGGGCGAGCGTCTGGGCCGGCCCGTACATGTACGAGTTGGCCGACGAGTAGGCCGGCGTGTCGCTCTGCTCCTGCAATACCACGTACGACCATGGCGCCGAGACGATCTTCGCCGAATCTTCGGCGGAGGCGGCGTGCTGGCTGAGCGTCTCGCCGCCGTTGGCGACCATCCCAACCTCGACCGATCGGCCGGCGGAATGGGCCAGCTGGGCGAATACCGAAGGCAGGTCGTTGACGAACGTGTAGCTGTTGCCGAGAAAGAGAACTCGCGTGCAGGCGGCCGCCCCGGGTCCTGACCCGCAAGTTGGAGCGGCTGCGCCGCCGCAGCCGCTCACGAACGCGAGGATGACGCAGACCAGCCCGCCGAGGGTATGCCTGACCATGGCTGAGGTATCGGCAGATCTAGCCTCAGCAATGGCTGAGGTATCGGCAGGAACTTCCTCAGCGCCCGCCCGTAGTTGGGCCCGCGTCTCAGACCCTACGGCATCCAGGCTTGCCCGTTCACGGTCGTCTTGGAGCTTGCGCTGAAGCAATAGGCGATCGGAGCGTTGCCGTTCGCCTTGGCCTTCAACCGTCCAAGCCCGAATGGGATGTAGACGGCGACGGTCAGCTTCTGCTTGGGCGCCGACTTGCACCAGTTGTGCCACACGATCGTGTCGTAGACGGATCCGTCCGGAGCCAGAGTGTAGACGGGGTCGCCGGTCTTGATCTCGCCGCCACCGTCCACAAGGATGGCCCCGCTGCCGCTGATGATCTGGCTTCGTGGACTGCCGCGCATGTTGCAGCTGGCCGACGACACGTTGGTGAGGTGGACGTGGGCGTATGTGTCGGTGCCCGAGCTGCCGATCCAGTAGTCGAGCGTCAGCTTGAGCTGGCTGCCGGTGCACAACCCGATCGCCAGCGGCGGCAGTGGCGTCGGCTTGGGCGTCGGCTTGGGAGTCGGTGTCGCAGTTGCCGACGGAGTGGCCGTGTCGGTGGCCGCGGGCGTCGGTGCGACCGAGGCCGCAGGCGTGGGCGTGGCCGACGCCGTCGCGGTGGCTCCGGCCACACTCGAGAGCGGAGTGGCGGCCGGTGTGGCCGTCGCCGAGCAGGCGGCAAGCACACCCGCGAGGCTCAATCCGAAGGCAATACCGCGGAACGTCCGCAACGCCCGGACATCGAGCCTGCCACGGTCCGCAGTCGTGAGAATGGACATTGTTCGATCTCCCTGCCGGTCCGCCCCGGGCGGCCGTTGTGGACGCGTCGGAACCGACGATCAGGCATTCTCACAGCCGCGAACGCCCCACCAGCCCATCGGCCGCCAATGGCCTGACGCGTGAGACGACCGATCCGCAGGCTGAGCCCGACCGTGGTTCCAAGGGCTTGACCGACCGCGTAAAATCAGACCGACGGTCGGTTTGTTATTGAGAGATGGATGGTCCGGACCCAGAACCCGACAGCGCATGCCGTTCGGCGCGATTCGTTCGTTGACGCCGCGCAGGGTTTCATCCAGTCCAAGGGCTACGAGCAGATGAGCATTCAAGACGTGCTCGATGAGCTCGGGGCGTCCAAGGGCGCCTTCTACCACTACTTCGACTCCAAGCAGGCCCTCCTCCAGGCAGTCGTCGACCGGATGGTCGATGCCGCCGTTGCCGCCCAGACGCCTCTTGTGATGGACCCGACCGTTTCCGCGCCGGTGAAGATCCACGGCCTTTTCGCCGGCATCAGCCGCTACAAGAACGCCCGCCCGGAGTTGATGGCCGCGATCCTCGAGACGTGGATGTCGGACGACAACGCCGTGGTCCGCGAACGGGTCTGGCGCGGCGTGTCCGCCCGCCTCACCCCGATGCTGGCCGAGATCGTCCGCCAGGGCAACGCCGAGGGCAATTTCAATGTCGGATCGCCCGACGACTCGGCCGCGATCCTGATGGCGTTGACCATGGGCCTCAACCAGAGGGCCATCGAGCTATACGTCGCCCGGCAGGCCGGCACGATCACTCTCGAGGATGTCGAGCGGACGCTCGGGGCCTACGTCGAGGCCTTCGACAGGGTCCTGGACGCCCCGCCCGGATCCGTTGTACCTGTTGATCTGGCAGTCGTGCGCCAGTGGTTTGGCAAGCAGGAGATCGCTACATGACGGCCGTTATCCGCACCGAGAAGCTCACCAAGTCGTACGGCTCGCACCGCGGGATCGTCGATGTCAACCTCGAGGTCCAGCAGGGCGAAGTCTTCGGCTTCCTGGGACCCAACGGCGCGGGCAAGACGACCACGATCCGGATTCTCCTGGATCTGATCCGGCCCACGAGCGGCAAGGCCTATGTCTTCGACATCGAATCGTCGGCGGACCCGGCGGCCATACACCGCCGCATCGGTTACCTCCCCGGCGAATTCACCCTCTACGACCGGCTGACCGGCGCCCAAACGCTCGAGTACTTCGGCAACCTGCGCGGCGGAGTAGACAAGGCCTACCAGGCGGAGCTCATCGAGCGCTTCGACCTCGACGCGAGCCGGCGGTTCAAGGAGTACTCGAAGGGCAACAAGCAGAAGGTCGGCCTCGTGGCGGCACTGCAGCACAAGCCCGAGCTGCTACTCCTCGACGAGCCGACGTCCGGCCTCGATCCTCTCGTCCAGCAGACCTTCTTCACGGTTCTGCGCGAACAGGTTGCCGCCGGCAGCACGGTCTTCCTTTCGAGCCACGTCCTGAGCGAGGTGGAGCGGAGCTGCGATCGAGTCGCGATCATCCGCGAAGGGCGCCTGGTGCAGGTCGATCGCGTCGACGCACTGCGCGACCTGGCCCACCACCAGGTAGAGCTGCGTTTCGCAGGCGATCCGCCGGTCGGCGAGTTCAAGGGGCTGGCCGGCGTCAGCGACGTCGAGGTCGAGGACCACCTGATCCGGCTCCGCGTCCTGGGGCCGATCACACCGGTGGTTCAGGCCGCGGCCCGACTGGGCGTCACCGATTTCCTGAGCCGCGAGCCAAGTCTCGAAGAGACGTTCCTGGCCCAGTACGGCCGTGAAGCGGCGGAGGCGAAGGCGTGACCACTCAGGCCGGAGCGCCGCCCATCGCGGCACGCACGACGATCAAGCTCCGCAGCCGGATCGTCGGCTTCGGGAGCATCTACGGCAAGACGATGCGCGATTCGCGCTTGTCGCTGATCATCGCCGCCGGCCTCATGGGTGGAATGGCGCTGCTCCTTGCCGCCGCCGTCCCGAGCGTCTTTCCGAACGCGGCCGCGCGCCACGAGATCGACAAGCTGATCGGCGCCATTCCCGCCTCGATGGTCAACCTGTTCGGCAAGCCTGTCGGCCTGGGCACTCTCGGCGGGTATTTCACCTGGAAGTACGGCCCGATCTTCGCCCTCGGTGCGGCGCTGTGGTCGATCATGGCCCTGTCCGGCACCCTCGCCGGCGAGGCCGGCCGCGGCAGCCTCGACCTCGTCGCATCGACCCCATTCGGCAAGCGCCGGGTCGCGCTCGAGAAGCTGGCCGCGCACGTAACCGTACTGACGCTGGCACTCGCTGTGCTGGCCCTCGCATGCTGGGCCGGCTCACGCCTCTTCGGCGATGCCGCCCTCGGTGACACCATCGAGCCCTTGTCCGCCGTCGGGTTCTCCCTCTGGCTCGGGTTCCTCGCTCTCTTCTTCGGCGGGCTCGCGTTCGCGCTCGGGCCCATCCTCGGGCGGGCCGGATCGGCCGGCGTCGCGGCAGCCGTGTTGATCGTGCTGTGGCTGGCGAACGGATTCGAGGCCCTCAACCTCATTGCCACGGTCAGCCCATTCCGCTGGACGGCCGATCACATCGCCCTTGTCGGCCAGTACGACTGGGCGGGGCTGGCGCTGGTTGGAGTCGTGGCTGTGGCCTTCCTCGCCATTGGGGTTGAGCTGTTTGCGCGGCGCGACCTCGGCGTCACCAGCGGCCTCTCGATGCCGGGCCTGCCCAAGTTCCTGCTGGGCGTTCAAGGCTCGGGTACGCGGGCGTTCGGCGAGCAGCTGCCCCGGGCGTTGTCTTGGGGACTCGGCCTGGGCCTGATGGGGGCATTGATCGGAGCCCTGGTCGGTACGCTCTCGAGCCAGATCGGCTCGGACCCGGGGCTGTCGAAGACCTTCGGGACGATCTTCCCGACGGTGGACCTGGCCTCGGCCGGCGGCTGGTTCCAGCTGTACGCGGAGTTCCTGTTCATCGCCGCCGGGTTTGGAGCCGCCACGTTCATTTCCAAATGGGCCTCCGACGAGACCGGGGGCCGGCTCGAGATGCTCCTCTCCACTCCGCTGGCACGGTCGCGCTGGGTGGTCTCGGGCGGCATCTCGGCAATCCTGGCCGTCGTCGTCATGACCGCCCTGTTCGCGGCCGGCATCTGGCTGGGAGCAACGTCCGGTGGAGCCGCCGCTGGCAACGCGCTGACGGGATCCGCCGCGCTCGGCATCTACGCCCTCGCGGTCGTCGGCATCGGTGTGGCCGTCGGCGGTCTGTGGCGCACATCCATCGCCGCCGAGGTCGCGGCCGTCTTCGTTGTCCTGACCTACATCATCGATCTGGTCGTGCCGGCGCTCAAGCTGCCCGATTGGATCCACCAGTTCGCCCTCACGGCGCACCTCGGACAGCCGATGCTCGGTATCTGGGATCCGGCGGGGATTGCGGCGTGCGTGGCCATCGCGGTCGGCGGAATCGCTATCGGCGCGATCGGCATCCGGCGGCGCGACGTGGAGTAAGGACGCGGTGGGGGGGCGCCGCCGCCGGTGCTGTGCGGGCGCGCCCGTGCCTTACGGGGCGCGCCCGTGCCGCGGGGTGCCGCCCCCGGACGCCGCCCGTGCCGCGTTGCATCACCACTCCTCCGGACCGTGCTCACGATTCCTTCACAAGCGATCGCCAATCTTCGAGGTGAGGTTGGCGAACGCTCCCAGCCGACCAGGTTTCAAGTGGGAGCGCATCGCAAGGAGTTATGAGATGCGATACGGAGGCGGCTTCCGGGCTTTGGCCGCGCTATTACTGCTCGGGTTCATCGGACTGATTGCCGCGGGTGCCTACGGCGCCGGGTTCGCGGCCGGAAACACCTCGCCCGCGTTCACGCCGGCGCCGCCGGCCTGGGCTTATGGCGGCGCGTTCGGGTTCGGCCATTTCGTCGGGTTCCTCGTCACGATCCTGATCTTCATCATCGTCGTGCGGCTGATCCTGGCGGTGATCTTCGGCGGCCACCGCCGGCACGGCCCGTGGGGCCACCCCGGTTACTGGCAAGGCCCCGGCGACCCCGCACAGTTCGGGGCTTACGGACATCGCGGCGGCTGGCATCGCGGTCCGTGGCAGGAAGTTGGACAGCCCTACTTCGACGAGTTCCATCGCCGCGCGCACGCCGAGCCGACCGCCGCGCCTCCCGCCGGCGCGAACCCGGCCGCCGGTGCCGGCGCGGCCGGTGATCAGCCCCGATGATCGGCTCGCTGGCCCTTCTCGTTGTGCTGGCTCTGCTGGTAGCCCAGTCGTAGCCGCGGCCGATCCGCGAGATTTACCCGAGAGGGCGTGCAACGGCGAACACCCGCCGGAGCCGCCCTCTCATCCATTCCACGCCGTACGATGAGATCTCATGAAAACCGTCCTGGTCGTTGACGACGAACCGCGCATTGTCGAGCTTGCTCGCGACTACCTCGAGCACGCCGGTTTTGCCGTGATCACGGCCGTGGACGGGCCCTCGGCCTTGACTGCGGCACGCCTCCGAAAGCCCGATGTACTCGTTCTGGACCTGGGCCTGCCGGGCATGGACGGCCTGGACGTCGCCCGCCGATGACTACGTCACCAAGCCGTTCAGCCCGCGCGAGCTGGTGGCCCGCATCCGCGCCATCCTGCGGCGGGTTGACCGCCAGGACGACCCGGGCGACCGCATCGAGGTCGGCGAGGTCTCGATAGACGTGGCCCGGATGCGCGTCGCCGTCGCCGGCCGGATTGTCGACCTGACACCGACCGAGTTCCAGCTTCTCACCGCACTCGCGCGGCAGCCGGGCCGCATCTTCACCCGGTCCCAGCTGCTCGACTCGATACACGGCCTGGCCTTCGAGTCGTACGAGCGCGCCATCGACGCCCACGTCAAGAACCTGCGCCGCAAGCTCGAGGATGATCCGGCTCGGCCGCGCTACGTCCTGACCGTCTACGGTGTCGGCTACCGCTTTGCCGAGGAGCCCGAGTGAGCGGCGACGGGCAGGAGCCACGCGACCCGGCAGACGAGCGGGGTCCGGCGCAGGGCCCAGCGAGGGGCCCATGGACGGTTGTGCCTCGCCGTCACAGTCACCGCAGCGGCCGCATGAGCGGCTCGTGGGGCTTCGGGCCATTTCCGCCCGGTGGGCCATTTCCGCCCGGTGGGCCATTTCCGCCCGGCGGCCCTTTCGGCCCCGGCGGCCCCTACTCGCGGGGCTTCCGGGATCCATACAGCTACCCTCGCCCGCGGCCCGGCTGGTGGCCCAAGGACGAGCCGTGGCCCCCGGCCGGGCAATTCCCGTGGCGCAAGGTAAGGCGCCGCTTCTTCGTCCGGTTCGCCGTCGGCGTCACGATCGCGGCCGTGCTGCTGATCGGAATTCCTACATACGCCGTTGGCCAGATCCTCGGCGCGACCGGCCTCTCGGGCAGTGCGCCGCCGCTCGCCGCCGTCATCGTTCTCGTCATTGTCCTGCTCGCCATCTCAGGCACCGCGCGCAGCGCCCGCCGGTTTGCGGTTCCGTTCGGCCAGCTGATCGAAGCCGCCGGCAGAGTCGAAGCGGGTGACTACACCGCCCGTGTTCCCATGCCCCGCCACGGAGTCCGCGAGCTGCGCTGGCTGACCGAGGCGTTCAACTCGATGGCGGCTCACCTCGAGACCGACGAGCTGCAGCGCCGGACGCTCCTCGCCGACGTCAGCCATGAGCTTCGGACGCCCCTGGCCGTCCTGCGCGGCGAGTTGGAGGCGATGATCGACGGCGTCCACCCCATCGACGAGGCCCATCTCGTGGCGGCGGTCGATCAGATCGCGATGCTGACCAAACTCGTCGAGGACCTGCGGATCCTCGCTCTCGCCGAAGGCGGGACTCTGCCGCTCCACAAGGAACACACGGACCTCGCGATCCTCGCCACCGACGCGGCGGCCTCGTTCGACGCGCTCGCGGCCGCCGGCGAGGTCCGGATCGAAGTCGCCATGCCGCCCGACCTGCCGCTGGTAGACGTAGACCCGCTGCGAATTCAACAGGTCATCGGCAACCTCGTCGCCAATGCCCTCCGATACTCCCCGCCGGGAAGCACGGTCTCGATCGCCGGGGCGGCCCGCGACGGTGGCGTGACGGTCTCGGTCACCGACAGCGGCCCGGGCATCGACCCCGAGCTGCTGCCGCACTTGTTCGAACGCTTCGCGAAGTCGGAGGACTCGCGCGGGTCCGGCCTCGGACTCGCCATCGCCCGCCGCCTGGTCGAGGCCCACGGCGGATCGATTCGGGCCGAACGGCCAATGGACGGCGGTACCCGGATCACCTTCGACCTGCCGGCCTAGCCCCGGGGTAAGTGAAGAGGCGGCCAAAGCGGCCGCCTCTCTGCGCTGCGTTGCGGCCGGCGTCGCCGCAGGTCCGGAAGGCTCAGCCCGGGAGCTGGCCGAGTGTCAAGGTGATCGTCGCGTTGGTGCCGTCCTGATGCTGGACGGAAACCTTGACGCTGTCGCCGGGCTTGTGCGCGGCGATCGCTTCCCCGACTGCCGAGCTGTCGGCGGTGGCCGTGCCGTCGATCGAGACTATGACGTCGCCGACCAGCACGCCCGCGGTGGCGGCGGGACCGCCCGAGGTCAGGGCTACGACCACCGGGCCGGTGCCCTGGAGGCTGTCGCGCATCTCGACGCCCATGTAGGCGCGACCGGAATTGGTGACCTTGCCGCCGGCGATGAGCTGATCGGCGATGGTCTTGGCACGGTTGCTGGAGATGGCGAAGCCGATGCCGGCCGCGGCGCTGCCCTGGTCGGTGGCTTCGAGAGTCGGGATGCCCACAACGTTGCCGTTGAGATCGACGAGAGCCCCGCCGCTGTTACCGGGGTTGATCGCCGCACTGGTCTGGATGGCGTCGGGGAGAGCGTTTCCGGCGGGCTCGGTGACCTGGCGGCCGAGGGCGCTGACGATGCCTTCCGTCACGCTCGACTGCAGGCCGAGCGGATTACCCATGGCCATGACGAAGTCGCCGACGGACAGCTTGGACGAATCGCCGAACGTGGCCGGCGAGAGACCGGGCGCCGTGATGTGAACGACCGCGATGTCATCCGCGGTGTAGCTGCCCACGAGGGTGCCGTTGTAGACCTTGCCGTTGGCCAGAGTGACCTTGAACGTCTTCGAAGTGCCGACGACGTGGGCGTTGGTGACGATATCGCCGTTGTTGTCGTAGATGATCCCCGAGCCGAGACCCGTCGCGGTCTCGATCACGACGATCGAGGGCGAGACTTGCTTGATGACGGCGACCATCTGGGCCTGCAGTGCAAGCGCAGCCGAACCGGAGACCGCCAGCGACGTGGCCGGAGTGGCATCGGCGGAGGGCAGTACGGCCGGGACGACCGCGGCCGACGTGGTCGTGGCCGCGGCGGTGGAATGCGTGGGTAGGGCGCCGGCCGAGCCGCAGCCCGCCACGAGCATGGCAACCGCGAACATCGCGGCCAGTGGGGTGGAGATGCGGCGGATTGTCGTCCGCGGCTGTGAAACCATGATTGCCTCCTGCGGGCCGTCTTCCTTGGAACCGACGGCCTCGATGTGAAGGCATCGTTGCCCGCGCACCTGAATTGAATCTGAATGCCATCGAGCGGCTCGCGCGGCGCTCGCCCCCCGCGGGGTCGGGCCACGGCCGGAGTCCGTCATGGTCCCGGCCGGCGAGTCGGCCTAGTCTCGGGCCGCCTCGGTCTCGCTGAAACAGGTTGACTCGAAGACCTGCAGCCGGGCGCCGTGCCGCCACGCGTCGCCGGAGAGATTGGCCTTGCGGCAGACCGCGTCGAGCATCTGCTCCTCGTCCCAGCCCATCTCGTCGGCGACCTGCGGCAGGAGCAGAGCCCTGTGCATGCCCTGCTCGACGATGATCCCGTGGCGGCCCGCGATGAAGCCCTCCGGGTCCGGCAAGTCAACCGGGGGCTCCAGCACGGAGACTTCGAGTTCGAGTGCCGGCAATTCGGACTCGACGACCGGCATGAACCGCCGGTCCTCCAAGGCGGCCGCGCGGGCCGCGTCGCGGACATTCAGCCACAGCGGCTCATCGAACCGCATCAGGCCGATGCAACCACGAAGCTGACCGTGTTCGTGGATCGTCACGAAGGCCGCGGCCGGCTGCGACAGACCCGGTGCGAGCGCTGCCGTAGCCTCGCCCGTCGTGGCGGCCCCGGACGGGCCCGGCGTGGCGGCTACCGACGGCCGGCGCACCGCAGCCTCGATCGCCTCACGAGCGACCACAAGGAGCTGCCGCTGTTCCGCCCTGTCGAGTTGCATGACGTCGCCTCGCTGCGTGACATGTCTGAGGTTACTCCGTGTTGAGCCGGTCGGGGCCGTTCGGCCCTGGAAACGACCGGGCCAACGGGGTCACGATGTCGTGGAGGAGTCCTCGTCGATGGCCACACCGCAGTCCGCGCCCGATGCCGTCTCGTACGCAACGCCGGCCATACTCGGCCGGTCCGAGGCCGGCGGCGCCGTCCGTTGCGTGGCCTGCGCCCACCGCTGTCTGATCCGGCCGGGTCGAGCGGGGATTTGCCGGGTACGTGAGAACCGCGGCGGCGAGCTGGTCAGTCTCGTGTTCGGGCGCGCCGTCGCCGCCAACGCGGACCCAATCGAGAAGAAACCGCTGTTTCACGTCTATCCGGGCAGCGTCGCCTACTCGATCGCAACGCAAGGCTGCAACTTCCACTGCCGCAACTGCCAGAACTGGGCGATTTCGCAGTCCGAGCGCGAGGGTCTGGCAACGCCGACCTTCGACATGCCTCCGGCGCGAGTCGTGCGGGACGCTCGAGCCGCGGGGGCGCGCAGCGTGGCCTACACATACACAGAACCGACCGTGTTCATCGAGTATGTCCTCGAGACCGCGAGACTCGCCCTCGACGCCGGACTGGTCAACGTTCTGGTCACCAACGGCTACCAGACGCACGAGGCGCTGGACCTCCTGGCGCCGCTTGTTGCCGCCGCGAACGTCGACCTCAAGGCGTTCGACGACCGGTTCTATCGGCAAGTCGTCGGGGCGCGGCTTGCGCCGATACTCGATACGCTGGTGGGGATGCGCGAACGGGGCGTGTGGGTGGAGGTCACGACGTTGCTCATCCCGGGACTCAACGACGATCCGGCCGGATTGCAGGCGCTGGCGCGCTGGATTCACGCCGAGCTCGGGCCGGAAACGCCCTGGCACGTCAGCCGCTTCTTCCCGACATACCGGCTGACGGACCTCGATCCCACGCCGTCGGCGTCGATTCGGAGGGCCGTGGAAATCGGCCGCGGAGCCGGCCTTCACCACGTCTACACCGGGAACGTGGCCGAAGGCGACGACGACACCCGCTGCGCCGGTTGCGGCGAGACGCTGATCTTGAGGCCCGGATACGGCGCCACCGCGACCCAATTCCTTGCGGCCGGGGCATGCGCTCGCTGCGGACGGAGACTGGCCGGAGTCGGTCTGGCCGAGCTCGGTGCCGCGGAACGGCACCCATGAGCCTCACACCACGCCAGCCGTCGGTTGCCGGCACCTTCTACCCTGCCCAGCCGGATCGGCTCGAGCTGCTGGCGGCATCCCTCCTCGCCGCCGCCGCAGCGGCTCCCTGGCCACAGAACCTGCGGCCCGAGTCCGTGATCGGATTGCTGGTCCCGCATGCCGGGCTGAGCTACTCCGGCCCTATAGCCGCGCTGGGCTGGTACCTGGCCGGGCAGACCGACCCGTCCACGATCGTGCTCCTCGGCACCGACCATCAAGCCCGGGCCGAAGGCGTCGGCGTCTGGACGGGCGGGGCCTGGCTGACGCCCCTGGGCAGGGTCGAGATTGACACTGCTCTGGCGGAGGAAATGGCGGGGCTCGGCCCGACGTTCGCGGCGGACAACGGGGCTCACCGGGGCGAGCACTCGCTAGAAGTCCAGTTGCCGTTGCTCATGCGAGCGTGCCCGGCGGCCCGGATAGTGCCGCTGGCCGTGAGCCCGGGCCTGTCGAACCACATGCAGTCGGGGCAACTCATCGGTCGAGCGCTATCGCGGAGGCGCGCGGCCGGCGAACGAATCCTGCTGGCGGCCAGCTCCGACATGGCTCACTACCCGCCGGAGAAAGTCTGCCGTGAGACGGACGCCGAACTGCTGGAGCCGCTCCTGCGTCTGGACGCGGAGGAGCTGCGCCTGCGCGAGGCCCGGGTCCTGCGCGCCAACCGGCCCGGCCTCGTCTGCGGGCTGTGCGGCATCGATCCGGTCCGGGTCATGCTCGCGGCCGTGGCCGAGATGGGAGCGAGCCGAGGCATCCTGCTCGGCGT
>Ga0302323_100003599_pt1 | contig 12605 bp, 12 predicted proteins | sample Fen_T0_3_FD_201950 | JGI IMG/M metagenome (GOLD analysis project Ga0302323, IMG submission 201950) | Peat permafrost microbial communities from Stordalen Mire near Abisko, Sweden - Fen_T0_3 | ecosystem: Environmental > Terrestrial > Soil > Wetlands > Permafrost | place: Sweden: Abisko... | reverse complement strand
CTGCTGCCCTGGATCGCGCTGGCTCTCGGACCGAGCATCGCCGGCGCGCTCGTGGCCCAAGTGCGCGGAGGCCGCGCGTTCCTGCTCGAGCACCTGTGGCTCTGGGGCACGCTCGTCGCGGGCCTCACGCTGGCGCTGGCATTCGGCTCGCCCGGTCACAACGAACTCGCCTTCCTGCATCCCGGGCAGGTGGCGCTGGCGCTGCTCGCCGCCGGAGTCTTCACGAGTTGGGAGCCGAGGCTGTGGCTCTGCGCCGCGCCCTTCGTGCTCGGCGCGCTCGTGCGCACGGGGGAAAACCTCGCGCGCGAGCGGCGACTGCTCGCGACACCCGAGGAGAACGCGCCCGAACGCCGGGCGATGCAATGGATCCGCGAGAACACCCCTCCGGATGCGCTGATCGTGCTCGACTCGCCCTCGCTGTACGTCTCGGCCATCGCCGAGCGGCGCGCCTTCCACGAGAGCACGGCCTACACGCCGGCGGCCTACGAGATGCACTGGGTGCACGGCGACGGCGGCTGGACGCTGCTGCCGCCTTCGCTCGCCCCGGACATCGACAAGCGCCACTTGCGCGAGCGGCTCGTGGCGGGCGAGCCGGGCGCGCGCGAGGAATTGCGCGCGGCGCTGCCGAATGCGGCTGCGCTCTACCTGCTCTTCGAGTTCGGGAAGGTGCCGGACGAGCGCACGCTCGTGCCGCACGCGGAACGTGTATTCCGCAACGAGGCCTTCGAGCTCTGGCGCGAGCGCGAGTGAACGGCGCTCAGCGCAGGAAGCTCTTGGCCGCCTCGATCGCCGTGTCGAAGAACGCGCGCGGGAAGACTCCCAGCAGCACGACCGCCGCGCCGCTGACGATCAGCGCGAGCCGCAAGGGCGCGCCGACCGCGACCTTGCCCTGGCCCTCGGCCGGGTCGTCGAGATAGATGCTGCGCGCCAGGCGCAGGTAGTAGTACACCCCCACCACCGCCAGGCCCGCGCCGAGCAGCACGAGCCAGTAGTATCCGGCGTGCCAGGCGGCCATGAAGATGCCCATCTTGGCCCAGAAACCCGCGACGAACGGAATGCCGCCGAGCGAGAGCAGGAAGATCAGCATCGCGAGCGCCAGCGCCGGGCTGCGGCGCGCGAGGCCGCGGTAGGCCGAGATGTCGTCCGAGCCCGTCGAGGCATTGACGGCCGTCACGACCGCGAAGGCGCCGATGTTCGTGAACAGATACGCCGCCAGATAGAAGAGCAGCATCGCGACGCCGTCGCTCGACTGCGTCACGAGGCCGATCATCATGTATCCGACCTGCGCGATGCCGCTGTAGGCCAGCAGGCGCTTGACGTTGGTCTGCTTGAGCGCCATCACGTTGCCGACGACGAGCGTCAGCACGCACAAGACGAGCAGCGCCGGCTGCGTGCGGCCGCCGAGCGGCAGGAAGGCCTCGAGGTACAGGCGCAGGAGCACGGCGAAGCCCGCGGCCTTGGGTGCAACGGCGAGGAAGCCCACGAAAGGCGCCGCCGAGCCTTCGTAGGCATCCGGCACCCACATGTGGAAGGGCACGGCGCCGATCTTGAACAAGAGGCCCGCGAGCGTGGCGAAGATGCCCAGCACGAGCAGGGGCGAGTGCATGCCGCCTGCGCGGTGGGCGATCTCGGGCAGCATCGTCGTGCCGGTCGCCCCGTACACCAGACTCAGGCCGTAGAGCGTGATCGCGAGACTCGTCGCGCCGACGAGGTAGAACTTGAGCGCGCCCTCGATCGCGCGCTTGTCGCTCTTCGTGAAGGCGGCGAGCGAGTAGAGCGGCAAGCTCATCAGCTCGAAGCTCACGACGATCAGCAACAACTCGCGCGCGGAGGCGAGCAGCGACATCCCGAGCAGCGAGCACAAGAGCAGCAGGCAGTACTCGCCCTGCCGGCGCGGGAAGTGCTTCTCGGAGGAGTCGACCGCGACGAGCAGCGCCAGCGCGCCCGCGCCGAGGAAGATGCGCTTGAACCACAGCGCCAGCGGGTCGAGCACGAACACGCCGCCGAAGGCCTCGCCGCGCAGGTCGACCGCGAAGGTCGTGGCCAGGATCACGACCAGGCCGGCGCAGGCGAGGTGCCCGAGGCCGCGCTTCTCCTCGCTCGGCATGAGCAGGTCGGCCGTGAAGACGAGCAGCGCCAGGGCCGCGAGCGAGAGATCGATCAGCAGGGGTTCCATCGCGTGCGCCTCAGTGCGGCAGGAGCCCGGTGAGACGCGGGAGGAAGTTCATGGTGGTCGTGTCGATCGGATGCAGCGCGAGCGCCGGCCAGACGCCGAAGAGGACGATCATCGCGCCGAGCAGGAGCAGCGCGACCCACTCGGTGCCGCGCGCATCCGAGAGGTGCGGGAAGTTCTGGAGCTTCGAAGGGCCCCAGAAGATCTGGCGCGTCGCGCGCAGCACGTAGACCGCGGTGAAGAAGGCGCCCAGCACCGCCGGCACCATCCAGGCGGCGTGGTTCGACTCCCAGGCGCCGAGGAAGACCAGGAACTCGGACACGAAACCGGCCGTTCCGGGCAGGCCCAGGCTCGAGAGTCCCGCCAGCGTGAAGCACACCGCGACGCCGGGCATCGCACGGCCGAAGCCGCCCATCGACGGGATGTCGCGCGAGTGTGCGCGCTCGTAGACGAGTCCGACGAGCGCGAAGAACATCCCGGTCATGATCCCGTGCGCGAACATCTGGAACACGGCGCCGTTCCAGCCGTTGACGTTCATGGTCGCGGCGCCGAGCAGCACGACGCCCATGTGCGAGACGCTCGAGTAGGCGATCACGTACTTGAGGTCGGTCTGCGCCATCGCGGAGAGCGCGCCGTAGATCACGTTCAGCGCGGCGATGCCACCGACCCAGGGCGCCCAGGCCTGCGCGCCCTCGGGCAGCAGCACCATGCCGATGCGGATCACGCCGAAGGCGCCGAGCTTCATCAGCACGCCGGCGTGCAGCATCGAGACCGCCGTGGGCGCCGAGGCGTGGCCGTCGGGCGACCAGGTGTGGAAGGGCCAGACGCCGGCCAGGCTGCCGAAGCCGATCCACAAGAGCGGGAAGGCCCACAGCTGCATCGAGTGCGAGAAGTGAACCCGCGCGAGGGCCTCCATGTTGAACTCCGGAGTGCCCGCGCCCTGGTTGGCCATCGCGAGGATGCCGACCAGGATCAGCGCCGAGCCGCCGAGCAGCATCAAGGTCAGCTTCATGGCCGCATACTCGCGGCCGCCGACGTCGAACTTGGCCATCGCGAAGGCCAGCGGTCCCTTGGGCGGGATGCGCTTGCTGCTGCCCCAGATGCCGATGAGCAGGTACATCGGCAGCACCGCGATCTCGTAGAACAGGAACAGCAGGAACAGATCGAGGCAGACGAAGACGCCGAAGACGCCCGTCGAGAGCACGAGCAGCAGCACGTAGAACTCGCGGTCGCGCTTCTCGACCGTCCAGCTCGCCCAGCAGCCGGCGAAGAGGATGATGCCGGTGAGCAAGAGCAGCACCGAACTCCAGCCATCGCTGTAGAGCGAGTAGCTGATGCCGAGCTTGGGGATCAGCGGCAGCGTCTCGCGCAGCGGATCGCCGTCGAGGAAGTGCTTCAGCGCCACGATGCTCAGCACCAGCGAGACGGTCGCCGCGGCGATGCTCGTGACGCGGATCGAGATGCGCGAGCGCTCGGGCAGCACCATCAGCACGAGCGCCGCGAGCAGCGGTGTGAAGACGATGATCGAAAGGATCGGCACGGCTCAGCTCCCTCCCCAAACGCCCCAGGCGACGAGCGCCAGGAGACCGAGGAAGAGCGCCAGCACGTAGTCCGGCGCGAGGCCGGTCTGCACGCGCCGCAGCGCCCCACCGGCCTTGTCACCCGCCCAGCCGAGCAGGTTCATCAACCCGTCGACGATGTAGCGGTCGAAGAAGGCCGTCACGACGGCGACCACGTAGAGCACGTGCTTCCAGCCGAAGACGTAGAGGTTGTCGACCAGCGAGCTGCGCGCGGCCTCGAGCACCGCCTTGGGCAGCGCGTCGATCGTCGCCTTGCGCGGCCCGTGCAGCATCCACGCCAGACCGAGGCCCAGGAGCGCGAGGCCCACGCCGAAGAAGCCGACCGGCGAGACGTGCAGCTCGGCCTCTTCGTGGATCGTGCGCCCGAAGCTCCACAGGAATCCGCCCGACACGATCGCGAGCAGGCACAGCACGAGCATCGGTCCGCGCATCAGCCAGCCCGACTCGTGCGGATGCTCGGCGCTCTGGCTGCGCGGCTTGCCGGTGAAGGCCAGCAGGAAGGCGCGGCCCATGTAGTAGGGCGTCATCAAGGTCGTCGCGAGTCCGAGCGCGAGCGCCACGGGATGCTCCTCGAGTGCGCCGAGGATCAGCTCCTTCGAGAAGAAGCCCGAGAGCGGCGGGATGCCGGCGAGCGCCAGCATGCCGACTCCGAAGAAGAGCCCCGTCCAGCGCATGCCGCGTCCGAGGCCGCCCATCTGGCGCAGGTCGTTCGTGTGCACGGCGTGGATCGCGCTGCCCGCCGCGAGGAACAAGAGCGCCTTGAAGAAGGCGTGCGTGACGAGGTGGAAGTAGCCCGCCATGACCGAGCCCGCGCCGATCGCCGCGACCATCAGGCCCAGCTGCGAGCAGGTCGAGTAGGCCAGCACGCGCTTGATGTCGTGCTGCACGGCGCCCTGGATCGCGGCGAAGACCGCGGTGAAGGCGCCCACGTACATGATCACCGTGCTCACCTCGGGTGCGCCGGCGAGCAGGAAGGAGGTCGAGACGAGCAGGTACACGCCCGCCGCGACCATCGTGGCCGCGTGCAGCAGCGCCGAGACCGGCGTCGGGCCCTCCATCGCGTCCGGCAGCCAGACGTGCAGCGGGAACTGCGCCGACTTGCTCGCGACACCGCAGAAGAGCAGCGCCGGCAGGATCCAGGCGCCGGACTGCAGCGGTCCGCGCTCGAGCGCGTGCTGGATCGTCTCGAGGTCGAAGCTCTTGTACTGCGTCCAGGCGACGAGCAGGCCGACGAGGAAGCCGATGTCACCGAGCTTGGTGATCCAGAAGGCCTTGGTCGCCGCGCGTCCGGCCGAGGTGCGCTCCCAGTAGTAGCCGATCAGGAGGTAGCTGCAGAGTCCGATCAACTCGTAGAAGCAGAAGAGCTGCAGCAGGTTCGGCGAGAGCACGAAGCCCTGCATCGCGAAGAGGAACAGCGACTGCCAGGTGAAGTAGCGGCCGCGCGGCCCGGCACCCTCGTCGGAGAGATAGCCGACCGAGTAGATCTGCACCATCAGCGCCACGGTGCCGACCACGACCAGCATCGGCGCGCTGATGCCGTCGAAGCGCAGGCCGACCTCGGCCAGCGTGCGGCCTCCGACCGGCAGCCAGGGCACGCGCAGCACGAAGTGCTCGGCCGTGCGCGAGAGCAGCGCCAGCGCGCAGCCGAGCGAAGCCGCGGCCGCAGCGATCGAGATCACGGCCGCGAGACCGCCGCGTCGCCCGATCGGGCGCACGAGCCCGATCAGCGCCGCTGCCGCGAGGGGCAGGAGCGGGATCGCGAGGGCCAGCTGTTGGAGGTTCATCGGCGGGGGGGCCTCAGCCATGCATGTCACGCGCCTGCGTCACGTCGATCGACTTGCGCGTGCGCGCGAGCAGGATCACCAGCGCCAGGCCGACGGCGACCTCGGCCACGGTCAGCGCGATCGCGAAGAGCGCGAAGACCTGGCCCGTCGCGCCACCGTGCACGCGCGAGAAGGCGACCAGGTTGATGTTCACGGCGTTGGCCATCAGCTCGACCGAGAGCAGGATCCCGATCGCGTTGCGGCGCGTGAGCAACCCGAAGACGCCGATAGCGAAGAGCAGCGCCGCGAGCAGCAGGCAGAAGTGGATCTCGCTCACGGATCCTCCCTGCGCGCGATCGCGATCGCACCGATCATGGCCGCCACGAGCAGCACCGAGAGCACTTCGAAGGGCAGCACGTATTCGCCCAGGAACGAACGGCCGATCTCGGCCGCGTCGACCACGGGCACGGAAGCGGGGACGGTGATCTGGGCCTGGAGCAGCACGCCGGAGAGGAGTCCCGCGACGGCCAGCGCAACCAGCGCCGCGCGAGCGCGCTTGCCGCTCTCGTTCGGGATCGGGCCGCCTTCCATGCGCGCGCTGAGCATCACGGCGAAGATCGCCAGCGTGACGACGCCGCCCGCATACAGCAGCACCTGCGCGCCGGCGAGGAAGCCGGCCGAGAGGCGCGCGTACAGACCGGCGGTCGCGACCAGCACCAGCGCGAGATAGAGCACGCTGTGCACGAGGTTCTTCGAGAGCACCGTGCCCAGCGCGCCGCCGAGGATCACGAGCGCCAGGATCGAGAGTCCGAGGATCTCGAGCGTGCTCATGCGGCCGGCTCCTTGGGAGCTTCCGCCGCCGCCGGCGCCGGATTGTGGCTGGCGATCATCGACGATCCGATCGCGGGCGCGTGCGGCAGCGCTTCGTTCTCGTACAGGCGCTTCATGGTCAGGAACAGGTCCTCGCGCTCGAAGCCCGGGGCGTTGGGCACGCGCACCATCACGATCGCGTCCACCGGGCAGACCTGCACGCACAGCTCGCACACGATGCAGGCTTGCAGATCGAGCGTGAAGTCGTCGGCCCAGCCGCGCTTCTTGCCCGTCGCGGGCGATTCGCGCTTGGCGGCGGTGCCGACCGTGATCACTTCGCTCGGGCAGATCTTCTCGCACTTCTTGCAGCCGATGCAGGCCTCGTCGCCGTTGGCTTCGTGCAGCAGCGCGAAGCTCTGGCGGTAGCGCGGCGCGCGCACGCGCGGCTCGAAGGGGTGCATGGCCGTGATCGGCTTGCGGCCGAGGTTGCGGATCGTCGTGCGCGCGGCGTCGAACATGGGCTTCCACAGGCTCATGCGAGGCCTCCCTGCTGCTTCCACCAGACCCACAGCGCCGAGGCCACGACCAGCACGAGCCCGCTCGGGAGCAGGTACTTCCAGCACAGCGTCATGAGCTGGTCGCTGCGCAGGCGCACGTAGGTCCAGCGCACCCACAGGAGCAGCATCGAGACGACCGCGGTCTTGAGCAGGAACCAGGCGAGCTGCAGCACGAGCACGTCGGGGCCCGGGCCGTCGTAGCCGCCGAGGAAGAGCGTCACGAAGAGCGCCGCTCCGACCAGGCTGTGCACGTACTCGCCGAGATAGAACATCCCGAACTTCATCCCCGTGTACTCGGTCGAGATGCCCGAGACGAGTTCGCTCTCGGCCTCGGGGATGTCGAAGGGGATGCGGTTGCCTTCGGCCAGCGTGGCCAGCACGAACAGGATCCCGGCCGCGAAGCCCGGTCCGATCGGCCAGAAGGCGAACCAGTGGCCGCCCGCCTGCGCCGCGACGATGTGCGAGAGGTTCATCGAGCCCGAGAGGATCACGGGCACGAGTGCGGCGAGCACGAGCGGCACGCCGTAGGCGACGCTCTGCGCGATCGCGCGCATGCCGCCGATCAGCGCGTACTTGTTGTTCGAGCCCCAGCCCGCCATCCAGGTCGGCACGACGGTCAGCGCGCCCGCCGCGAGGAAGAACAAGACGCCCACGTCGAGGTCCGCGATCACCAGGCCCGAGGCGAGCGGCAGCACGGCCAGCGAGAGCAGCGCCACCGTGACCGCGAGCAGCGGCGCGAGGTTGAACATCGCGCGATCCGCGCTCTTGGGAGTGATGTCCTCCTTGATCAGCAGCTTGAACGCATCCGCGATCGGCTGCAGCAGGCCTTTCCAGCCGACGTGCTCGGGACCGATGCGGCTCTGCATCCGGCCGGCGAACTTGCGCTCGACCCAGATGAAGTAGCTCGTCACGCCGAGCAGCGCCGAGATGATCACGACGCCCAGGATCAGCGCGTGCAGCACCGGACTGCCGAAGAGCATGTTCACCGGTCGGCCTCCCCCATGATCGGGTCGAGGCTGCCGAGGATCACGACCACGTCGGGGATCGTCGTGCCGGGCAGGAGGTAGGGCAGCGCCGCGAGCGCGTGATAGGACGGCGGACGCAGCTTGCAGCGGTAGGGCTTGGGCGAACCGTCGCTGACGACCCAGCTGCCGAGCTCGCCGCGCGGACTGTCGATCGCGACGTAGGCCTCGCCCGCGGGCGGCTTGACCGCGTTGACGGTCTCGATCGGCTTGCGGCCCATGATCGGGCCCGAGGGCACGCCGTCGATCAGTGCCGTCGCGATGCGCAGGCTTTCGCGCATCTCCGCCACGCGCACCACGTAGCGCGCATAGACATCGCCTTCGTAGGCGATCGCACTGCGCACCTCGATCTCGTCGTAGGCCGCATAGGGCTGCGACTTGCGCAGGTCGTGGTCGATGCCGCAGGCGCGCAGGTTGGGGCCCGAGAGGCCGAGCTCCTGCGCCAGCAGCGCGTCGATGCGCCCGACGCCGCGCGTGCGCGCGCGGAAGATCGGGTTCTCGCTGAGCATGCTCTCGTACTCGGGGATGCGCGCCAGGATGTCGGCCGCGACCTGCTTCATGTGCGCATCCCAGCCCGCGGGCAGGTCGTGGCGCACGCCGCCGATCTGCATCATGTGGTAGTGGAAGCGCGCGCCCGTGAGCTCCTCGAAGAGATCCAGGATGCGTTCGCGCTCGCGCAGGCAGTACATGAAGGCGGTCGTGCCGCCGCCGAGAGCGCCGCCCATGTCGAGCGCGAAGGTGCCGAGCCAGAGCAGGTGGCTCGCGACGCGCTGCATCTCGGCGCAGATCGTGCGCAGGTAGCGCGCACGACGCGGGACCTCGCAGCCCTCGAGCTTCTCGAAGGCCATCACGAGCGCGAGCTCGTTGGTCATCGACGCGACGTAGTCGTTCTTGTCGACGATCGGCGTCGACTGCACATAGCTGAGCTTCTCGAGCAGCTTCTCGACGCCGCGGTGCAGGTAGCCGAGGTAGGGCACGGCCTTGACCACGACCTCGCCGTCGAGCCAGAGCTTGAGGCGCAAAACACCGTGCGTCGAGGGGTGCTGCGGGCCCATGTTGAGCACCATCAGGTCGCCCTCGGCCTCGTAGCTCTCGATGTCGAGGTACGGGTTGGCGCGCGGACCGATCACGGGCGTCGGCACGCGCGCGGCGGGCGCGCTCGACGTCTCGACCGGGTGTGCGGGGGCGTGCGTGCTCATCGCCAGGGATGGTGCGGGGTGTTGATCGCGTAGTCGCGATGCAGCGGGTGGCCTTCCCAGTCCTCGGGCAGCATGATGCGCCGCAGGTCGGGGTGGTTCTCGAAGACCGGGCCGACGAGATCGAAGGCTTCGCGCTCCTGCCAGTCGGCTCCGGCCCACACGCCAGCGAGGCTCGGCACGCCCGTGCCGAGCGGCACCTCGCAGCGGAACGGGAACTCGAGGCCGCGCGCGAGGTCGCGCACGCGGTAGACGACGGTGTAGCGCGCGGGCACTTCGGTCTCACCCTGCTTCGCAGCCGGGTGGTGCATCGCGCTGATGTAGACGAGGTAGACGTAGCCCGCGCCGTAGAGAGCGCGCGCGAACTCGAGCAGGCGCTCGCGCGGCAGCGTGGGACCGAGATCGCTCGACTCGAGGCCGAAGCGGTCGCGGGCGAGCAGCACGGCGTCGGGTCCGATCATGGACGAGGGGTCTCCGCCCCGCCCTTGTCCATGTGGAGCACCGCCTTGCACTGCGCTTCGGTGATGGCGGGATCGCGGTCGCTGTCGCCGAGGCGCTTGATCTCGGGTCGGATCATCGTCGCGGCCTCGGGACGCGGCTCGCGCACGAAGGGCGTGCCCGCGCGCGCTGCGCGAATCTTCTCCTGCAGCCGGCGCACGCCGTCGACGAGCGCGTCGGGGCTCGGCGGGCAGCCGGGAACGTAGACGTCGACCGGCATGAAGGTGTCGACGCCCGGGACGACGCTGTAGATGTCGCGGTAGAAGTCGCCCGAGATCGCGCACGAGCCCATGGCGATGGCCCACTTGGGCTCGGGCATCTGCTCCCAGAGCTTGAGCACGCGCGGCGCCATCTTCACGGTGATCGTGCCGGCGATGACCATCACGTCGCACTGGCGCGGCGAGCCGCGCACGATCGTGCCGAAGCGGTCCATGTCGAGACGGCTCGCGGCGGCGGCCATGAACTCGATCGCGCAGCAGGACGTTCCCATGGGGAAGATCCACAAGCTGTTCTCGGCGCCCCAGTGCAGCAGGTCGTCGGCCTTGAGCAGCGCGAGATCGAGCCCGGGCACGCGCTCGACGAGTTGGAAGGCCGGATGGTCGTAGGCTTCGTGCTTCATGGCCAGCGCAGTGCGCCTTTCTTGAGCGCGTAGACCCAGCCGAGCAGCAGGATCCCGAGGAAGACGAGCATGCTCCAGATCGCGACGGCTCCCATGCCGCGCAGGCTGACGGCCCAGGGCAAGAGGAAGATCGCCTCGACGTCGAAGAGCACGAATACGAGCGCGACGAGGTAGTAGCGCGGATGGAAGCGCACCCAGGCGCCGCCATCGGGCTCCTCGCCGCACTCGTAGGTGCGCGTGCGCGCCTCCGAGTACTTGCGCGAGCGCACGCGCAGCAACCCGGCCGCGAGCAGCGTGCCCGCGGCCACGAGCAGCGCGACACCGGCGAAGGTGCCGACGCTGGTCCAGGCCTCGCTGGCGGTCATCGACGTATTCGGGCTCACCACGATGCTGTGCGTCCGACTCCTAGGAGATCGTCCACGTGTCGCCGGCCTTGAGCAGCTTCGAGAGATTGCCGGGGCCGAGCTTCTTCAGCACGGCCTCGCCCTGCATCTCCTGCAGCGTGTGGTGCACCGGGCGGTCGACCGCGCGGAAGACGCCGACGGGCTCGGGGAAGTCGGGCGTGTGGCAGCTCGCCAGCGCGAACGCGGCCGAGACGTCGGCCTGTTCGTTCCAGGTCAGCGGCGTGGCGCCGCTCGCGGTCTCGAGCAGCTCGGCGTGGCCGTCCGTCAGGCGCAGGCCCTTCGTGCCGCCGGCGTAGGTGAGCGGCTTGCCGTGCTGCATGTAGATCTGCTTCGACTCGCGCTGGTCCTTGGCCGTGAAGGACTCGAAGGTCGCGTCGTTGAAGACCACGCAGTTCTGCAGGATCTCGAGGAAGGCCGAGCCCTTGTGCTGCGCGGTGCGGCGCAGCATCTCCATCATGTGCACCGGATCGGCATCGCTCGTGCGCGCGACGAACGTGGCGCCCGCGCCGAGTGCCAGGTGGATCGGGTTGAACGGCGCGTCGATCGTGCCGTAGGGCGTCGACTTGGCCTTCTTGCCGAGCTCGGAGGTCGGCGAGGCCTGGCCCTTGGTCAAGCCGTAGATGCGGTTGTTGAAGAGCAGGATCTTGAGGTCGACGTTGCGCCGCAGCGCGTGGATGAAGTGGTTGCCGCCGATCGAGAGCGCGTCGCCGTCGCCCGTCACGACCCAGACCTGCAGGTCCGGCCGCGAGGCCTTGAGCCCCGTCGCGATCGCGGGCGCGCGCCCGTGGATCGTGTGGAACCCGTAGGTGTTCATGTAGTACGGGAAGCGGCTCGAGCAGCCGATCCCGGAGACGAAGGCGATGTTCTCGCGCGGGATGCCGAGCTCGGGCATGAGCTTCTGCACCTGCGCGAGGATCACGTAGTCCCCGCAGCCGGGGCACCAGCGCACCTCCTGGTCCGACTGGAAATCCTTGCGCGTGAGCTTGGCTTGAACGGTTTCGGTCATGACAGGTATTCCTCCAGGGCGCTGATCAGTTCCGAGACGCGGAACGGCTTGCCCTTGATCTTGTGGATGCCCTGCGCGTCGACGAGGTAGCGCGCGCGCACGAGCATTTGCAGTTGTCCGAGGTTGAGCTCGGGGATGACGACGGTCTTGAAGCGCCCGAGGATCTCGCCGAGGTCCTTGGGCAGCGGGTTCATGTGGCGCAGGTGCACGGCCGAGATCGCGTGGCCCTTGTCGCGCAGGTGCTGCACGGCCTGCTGGATCGCTCCGCAGGTCGAGCCCCAGCCGAGCACGAGCACGTCGCCCTTCGGCGCGCCGAACACGGAGAGCGGCGGGAGCTCGTCGGCGATGCGCGCGACCTTCTCGGCGCGCGTCTTGACCATCAGCTCGTGGTTGTCCGGGTCGTAGGAGACGTTGCCCGTCAGGCTGTGCTTCTCGAGGCCGCCGATCCTGTGCTCCAGGCCCGGCGTGCCCGGGCGCACCCAGGCGCGCCCGAGCGTCTTCGGATCGCGAGCGTAGACCTTGTAGTCCTTGGGGTCGGTGCGGAACTTCGGCTCGAAGTGCGCCAGCTTGTCGACCTCGGGCAGCATCCAGGGCTCCTGGCCGTTGGCGATGAAGCCGTCGGTCAGCAGGATCACCGGCGTCATGTAGCGGATCGCGATGCGCGAGGCCTCGAGCACCGCGTCGAAGCAGTCGGCCGGACCGGAGGCGGCCAACACGGGCACCGGCGACTCGCCGTTGCGGCCGTGGATCGCCTGCAGCAGGTCGGCCTGTTCGGTCTTCGTGGGCAGGCCGGTCGAGGGCCCGCCGCGCTGCACGTTGATGATCAAGAGCGGCAGCTCGACGGTCAGCCCGAGGCCGATCGTCTCCTGCATCAGCGCGACACCCGGACCGGAGGTGGACGTGACCCCGAGATTCCCGCCGAAGGCCGCGCCGAGCGCCGCGCCGACGGCCGCGATCTCGTCCTCGGCCTGGAAGGT
>Ga0302323_100003597_pt1 | contig 12608 bp, 10 predicted proteins | sample Fen_T0_3_FD_201950 | JGI IMG/M metagenome (GOLD analysis project Ga0302323, IMG submission 201950) | Peat permafrost microbial communities from Stordalen Mire near Abisko, Sweden - Fen_T0_3 | ecosystem: Environmental > Terrestrial > Soil > Wetlands > Permafrost | place: Sweden: Abisko... | reverse complement strand
CCCTGACCTTGTGACTGCCAGTCACACGCTCTAGCCAACTGAGCTAAACCCCCAATAAATATGAACTCTTAATACTTTTCACCGCTCTAGCCTCCCGATAGCTATCGGGATGAGCTAAACCCCCAAAGAGCTGGTAAATGTAATAATAAAATGGAAAGATGCAAAAGGCTAAGGCTAAGGTTAAGGCCTCTCAACCTCAACCTTAGCCTCAACCTCAATTATTATGAAAACCTTAACATTATAGTTTTGGTGGGAAGACACTATTTTGTAATTTTGCCGGACATTTAAAAAAGATGACAGAAGTCGGAAGACAGAAGTTGGAAGAATTTCTTTAAACTTCTGACTTCCGGTTTCCGGATTAGAATTGAATTATTCCAGTTATAATATAATTATTAATGAAGTAGACTTTTCAATAAATTCTACTGTGGACAAACATGTACGATAATCTCAGAAGATGGCTCGATATTGATGATTTGCTGTTTCAATCAAGGAACAGGGATTACGGTGCCTATCAGCTCAGGAAAAAGTATAATTCAGTTCTTATAGTGTGTATTGTTCTGGCATCTGTGGTAGTGAGTCTGGCAGTAATACTTCCTTTTGTTCTTACTCCTAAACCTGATAATGTTCTTTATGGAAACAGGGGTTATGCCCAGCTCCAGTTGGAAAATCTTGAACCACCCCAGGAAGAAATCTATGTTCCTCCTTCTGCTCCTCCAAAGGCAATCCATGTTGAGGATGCTGCTAAATATGTTCCTCCTGTTGTTGTCGATAGTGTTCCACCACTTGAAAAAACTCAGCTTTCAACTGATGAATATCTGAATCAGACTACTACAGACAGTGTTGCTCAAAACCGTACAGGTACCGGCGATAATCTGACAGAAGGACAGGATGGCACTGAGACGGATGAACCATTTTTAATGGTAGAGGTAATGCCGTCATTTAAAGGAGGTGGGCTCGATAGATTCAGGGATTGGGTCCAAAAAAGAGCCAGTTATCCCCGGGCTGCTATTGATAACAGGATAACAGGAACTGTATATCTGACATTTATTGTCGAGAAGGATGGTTCCGTAAGCAATGTGACAATTGTTAAAGGCGTCGACCCTTCACTGGATGATGAAGCAATGAAAACAATCTCTCAATCACCTAAATGGACCCCCGGACTGCAAAGAGGAGAGCCTGTAAGAGTAAGATACTCAATTCCCCTGATTTTCAGATACTGAATTTTATTATCAACGCAAGAGAGAGATCCTTATTTGCGATTTCAATGTTTTTCCTATCTTTATCATCATCAATATCTAATTATAATTATATGAAAAAAATTGTACCCTTTATTTTTATACTGGCCATTATAATGTCTGGCTGTGGTTCCTCTAAGAAACAACTCGAAAAAGGAAACTACGATGCTGCTATCCAGAAAGCAGTAAAACAACTGCGGAAAGATAAAAACGATGTAAAGCAGATCGATATTCTGAGCCAGGCTTACAAAGTTTCCAATGAGCAGGATATTGAAAGAGTAAGGATGCTGAAATTGGAAGGGAAACCAAATAACTGGGATGAGATATATCTGGTTTATAAAGCATTGAATGACAGGCAATCCCTTGTAAGAACAGTAACACCACTGAGTATGAAAGGAAGACCAGTTGATTTTCCATATGTAGATTATATGCCGGAAATGGTTAATGCAAAACAGAAAGCAGCAGATTTCTATTTTGCCCATGGAAATGAGTTGATGAAAGCCGGGATAAAGGCGTCTTACAGACAAGCTTTTGCTGAATTTGTGAGAGCTAAAGAATATGTGGGTGATTATGAAGGAATTGATAATAAAATTCAGGAGGCCAGGCTTCAGGGAATGAGCAAGGTGTTTGTTTCAATTCAAAATACTTCAATCCTGAAATTCCCAAAAGAGTTTGAAGATGATCTTCTTGCTCTTAATCTGCCAAGATTAAACACTGAATGGGTGGAGTTCTATACACAGAATCTGAATGAAAATACTCAATACGATTATTTTATCAATGTGAATATTAAAAATATTGCTGTCAGTCCCGATCAGTCTTTACAGCGCGACTCAGTTATAAAAAGAGATATTGAAGATGGCTTTTCATATGTTCTTGATAAGAAGGGCAATGTTTTGAGAGACTCACTGGGGAATGATATAAAACAGAAAAAATATAAAACAGTTCAATGTGCTCTTGTAGAGACTATTCAATCAAAAGCATGCCGGATAGACGGTGATGTGGAGGTGATTCAGATGAACCCAGAAAAAATAGTGAAAAAAGACCCTTTAGGGGCTCAGTCAAATTTTGAAAATATTTCATCTCGCGCTCTTGGTGATATCCAGGCTCTTAATGCAAAACAGCTTCAGAGAACAAAAACATCAATTGTTCCATTCCCTACAGACATGGAGATGATTGTTCGATGTTCGGAGTCTCTTAAGGGAGCAATCAGAGGAGCTATTCAGAATGACAGAAGGTTTATATTTTAGAAAACTGAACAAAAGATTTAATTAATTGTAGAATACTTGTGGAGACGGGCAATTTGCCCGTTTCTACTTTTAGAAAATGTATTTCAAAAACAGCAGATGATCGACACCAACAAACCCCTGGAAAGGGCAATTCTTATTGGAATTTTATATCACGGTCAGGAGGAAGGCGAAGTTGAAGACTACCTTGAGGAACTATCGTTCCTAACTGAAACAGCAGGAGCAGAGCCAGTAAAGCGGTTTATTCAAAAACTTGATGTACCAAATCCCCGTACCTTTGTAGGATCCGGAAAAATAAAAGAACTCGCTCAGTTCGTAAGTGAGAATAAAATCGATATCGCAATTTTTGATGATGAGCTTACGCCGAGCCAGCTTAGAAATGTGGAAGACGCACTGGGATGCCGTATTCTTGACAGAACAAATCTGATTCTCGATATTTTTGCTCACCGGGCACGAACATCTCATGCACGTACTCAGGTTGAGCTTGCACAGTATCAGTATCTTCTTCCTCGTCTGACAGGGATGTGGACACATCTTGAACGTCAAAGAGGAGGAATCGGTCTTAGGGGACCGGGAGAGACTGAGATTGAGACTGACAGACGGGTTATCAGAGACAGGATTTCGCTTCTTAAAGACCAACTGAAAAAGATTGATACCCAGATGGCCACTCAGAGAAAAAACCGTGGCAAAATGATCAGGGTATCGTTGGTTGGCTATACCAATGTCGGCAAATCAACGATCATGAATCTGCTAAGTAAATCTGATGTGTTTGCTGAAGATAAACTTTTTGCCACACTCGATACAACAGTCAGGAAAGTAGTAATTGGCAATCTTCCGTTTCTTCTTTCCGACACAGTGGGATTTATCCGCAAATTGCCTACTGACCTGATTGAGTCTTTCAAATCAACTCTTGATGAAGTGAGGGAATCGGATCTCCTGGTGCACATAGTTGATATTTCTCACCCTGCTTTCGATGAACAGATTAAGGTTGTTAATAATACTCTGAAGGATCTGGGAGTATCCGAAAAACCCCTCATAATAGTTTTTAATAAGATAGATGCATTCACATTTACAGTAAAAGATGCAGATGATCTTACTCCCATTGTGAAAGATAATTATTCTCTTTCTGATCTTAAAAAGAGCTGGATGTCCTCCGATAAACATCATCTGACTGTATTTATTTCAGCAAAAACAAAAGAAAATGTAGAGGAGCTCCGGACACTGCTTTATGAAGAGGTAAAGAAATTGCATGTAAAAAGGTACCCTTATAATGATTTTCTGTATCATTCAGAACAGCCTGGGGACTAGTAGTCCTTTTGTATGCCAAAGCAGTTTTAACAACCACCCCGTCCACGCTTCCGCGTGGCCGCCCCTCCTTTGAAAAGGAGGGGAAAGTGAAAATAATCAATACATAATTTTCTCCTCCTTTTGAAGGAGGAGTACCCCGAAGGGGGGAGGTGGTTGATTTGCAAAAATCTTGGTTAGGGGTTAATATAATTTATTTGCTGCCATATACTCGGCTATCTGAACAGCATTTGTTGCAGCGCCTTTTCTGATATTATCCGAGACTATCCAGAGATTAAGGCATTTTTCTTTTGAAAGATCCCTTCTGATCCTTCCTACAAAAACCTCATCCCTGTTATGTGCAAGGATCGGCATAGGATATTTATTCTCTGAAGGATTATCATAAACAATAACTCCAGGGAAATCAGTTAACAATTGTATTATATCTTCGATTTTAAAATCCTGTTCAAACTCAATATTGACAGCTTCCGAATGTCCTCCAATAACCGGTATTCTTACCACCGTCGCAGTTACCTGAATTGTCTGATCTTCAAGTATTTTCCGGGTCTCGTCTAACAGTTTCTGTTCCTCAGTTGTGTACCCGTCGGGTTGAAATGTTCCACCGTGAGGGAAGCAGTTTTTATCAATCTGAAAAGGATAAGCCATCTCTCCCTTTAATCCCGATCTCTCATTTTCCATCTGAGTAACAGCTTTTACACCGGTACCTGTTACCGATTGATAAGTTGCAACAACCAGCCGCCTGATCCTGTACTTTCGGTGCAGAGGCGCCAATGCCATCACCATCTGTATTGTTGAACAGTTCGGATTGGCAATTATCCTGTCGCCTTTCTTTATAATATGACTATTTATTTCAGGTACTACCAGGGGGATATTTTTATCCATTCTCCAGTATGATGAGTTGTCAATAACAACAGTTCCGTTTTTTGCGAATACAGGAGCCCATTCTCTCGAAGTTGATGCCCCGGCAGAGAATATTGCGAATTCAGGCTTTGCTTCAACAGCTTCCATAACACTTACTACCTTTATGGGCTTGCCCTTAAATACGACCTCTTTTCCAACAGACCTTTCCGAAGCAGCAGGCAGCAATTGAGATACAGGGAAATCTCTCTCCTCAAGCACTTTCATCATTGTCCTGCCAACCATTCCTGTAGCTCCTACGACAGCAGTTTTCATACTTTTTTATTTGGAATGAATTAAGTTTTTGTTTAAATTTACTATGACATTAAAACTGTCAAAATTAACTTTTTTTTCAATTCGTCCCGCTGCATGAAGAAAGTTATTTTGTTGGCTTTATTAATGCCATTGCCGGCATTTGGCCAGATTATCGAAAATTTCGAATCGGAAAGTATTGTCAATTGGGTACAAAGCAGTGAAGGGCGTTGGAAAGCCGATACTACTGCAAGTCTTTCAGGGAGGTACTCATTGCACCATATTTATGATAATCCTGACGCGGGAATTGACCGCATCGGAATCCATGTCAAAAACCTTCATCCTTCCCGTGGCGTCACCAGATGGTCATTTCTTGTCAGGCATGGATACGATCCTTCATCATCAAACAACTGGTCAGTATTCCTGATGTCCGATGTTGCCCCCGCAGATATGTCGCCAGATGGAGGTACAAATGGTTTCGCAATTGGTGTTAACCTGACAGGATATGATGACACTCTTCGTCTCTGGAAAGTCAAAGCCAATCAAGTAACATCGTTAATAAATTGCAGGATAAACTGGCAGACGGATATCGGGATATCCAACTCAACAAGAATAAATGTTGAAAGATCACAAACAGGAAATTGGACTGTCTACGTTAGCAGATTTTCAGGAACTCTTATCGGAACTTCCTCTGGTGCTGACGACGAATTATATAGTCCGGATTGGTTTGGAATATATTATAAATACTCATCAACCCGCGACCGGCTATTATGGCTTGATGATATAAAAATTGAAGGAACATTTTATGAAGATAATGAAGCTCCTGTTATCACAAGATGTGAACCTTCAGGAAAGAATTCAGTGGAGATCCTGCTTAATGAAGAGCCGGCACAAGGAATTATGGTTCCCGTAAATTTCTCTTTAAACCGGGATGAAAACAAATCAATATCAGTTACAAAGGAAGGCAATCTGGCTTATAGGGTGGATTTTGCAGATAAGCTGATCAACAAATCATCAAATAGCCTTATTATCAATCAGATGTGCGATGTTTCAGGCAACTGCACTCAAAAAATTATAGTGGGATTTACTCCTGTTTGGCCTGAAACGGGCGATATAGTAATATCTGAAATCATGGCAGATCCTCTGCCTCAGGTTTCTTTGCCGGGAAAGGAATACATTGAAATAACCAATCGATCAGGGTATTCTTTCAACCTGAAAAACTGGAAGCTCTCAACAGAAATTCAATATTCGCTTTTCCCGGCGACTATTATCAATCCTTCAGGTATTATCATTCTCTGTTCAGCCCAGGATACTTCACTATTTCAAAAATTCGGAAAAGTAATAGGGATGAAACAATTTCCATCTCTGACTGATGCCGGGCGTCTTTTGTTTATTTCAGATAGTACAGGCACCCTGATACATGGAGTAGAATATACTTCTGACTGGTACAAAGATGATTTAAAATCTCAGGGCGGATGGTCACTGGAAATGATAGATACCAGATTCCCTTTTTACTACCAGGATAACTGGATAGCATCTGAGTCAAAGAAAGGAGGCACTCCCGGAACGCTCAATTCAGTAGCGGAAAGTAACCCCGACATTTCATTTTATGGGATTCAAAATGTTTTTCCTGATGATAGCACCAGCCTTCGTATAAGGTTTTCAGAACCGGTCTTCGGTCTTCAGGAGAAAATTAAAAGCATTAAAATCGGAGAGTCAGTGATAGCTGACGTTTTTCCGGCAGACGCTCTTTTTCGTGAATTCACGATTAAACTTGCTGATCCACTAAAGAGAACCGAATTTTATCACATGGAGGTTACAGACGGGATTTGTGACTTCGCGGGGAACCGGATTCAAAAATATGAATCGGACTTCGGACTTACAGAGCCAGCCGAACAGGGGGATATTCTATTTAATGAGGTCCTTTTCAATCCTTTACCTGGTGATCCGGATTATCTGGAATTTTTTAATTGTTCAGAGAAAATTATCGATGTTTCACGATTGCAGGTTGTCACAGTTAATGATGCTACCGGAGATAAGTCAGAGTCAGTAGCTCTATCTGATGAAAGAAAATGCTTTCTTCCGGGAGAGTATTATGCACTTACCACCGATCCAAAAAGGATATTGGAAAGATATTTCTCAACTGATCGTGAACATCTTTTTGAGGTGGGATCTCTTCCTTCAATGCCCGACGACAAAGGGCATCTGATCTTATATAACAGGGAACTCAGCAGGATAGATGAGTTGAATTATAATGATGAAATGCACTTTTCTCTTCTCTCAAATCATGAGGGTGTCGCACTTGAAAAAACAAATCCACGGAATAAGTCTGAAATAGCAGCCAACTGGCATTCTGCTGCCGAGAGTTCAGGCTGGGGAACACCCGGGGCGCCAAATTCGGTATTTGAAGAAATGCCGACTGCTATTGACAAGGTTTTTCTTTCATCATCGAAGATAACTCCTGACAATGATGGTTATGAAGATTTTCTGACAATAAAGTTCAATCTTGCAGGCAACGGGAATGTAATTTCTCTTAAAGTATTTGATGAAGCCGGAAATTATATCAGGAAAATAGCAACAAATCTTTTAGCGGCGGCTAATACATCCCTGATATGGGATGGTACAGCAGATGATGGTTCACTTGTTCCTACCGGTATCTATATTATTCTGATCAATCTGTATGACGATACCGGTAAAACTGAAAGATGGAAAAAAGTTTGCACTGTAATAAGAAACTGATTTGAATTATACGATTGTGAAAAGTGGATTTTTTTTTACCACGAAGGGACACAAAGGTAAACACAAAGTAACACAATGGCAAAATCAATAATTTATGAATAGAGAAGAAATATTCAAGACAATTTTGGACTGTTCTTTTAAGGTTCATTCCGCTCTAGGGCCAGGTCTACTCGAGAGTGCTTATACGGAATGTTTGTACTTCGATCTGATACAATCGGGATTAAAGGTAGAGAAACAAAAACCTCTTCCCTTAATCTATAAACAAGTTCATCTTGAAGCGGGATACAGGATTGATTTATTAGTCGAAGATTGTATAGTAGTGGAAATAAAGTCAATAGAAACCTTAGCAGATATCCATATGGCACAGATACTTACTTATCTTAAGCTATCAAAATGCAGATTGGGCTTATTGGCAAATTTCAATGTTTTACATTTCAAAGACGGGATTAAGCGGGTTATCATTTAATCCTTTGAGTTCCTTTGTGAAGTCCTTTGTGATCCTTTGTGGTAAAAAAATATTAAAGGGACTCGATCATTTCAGTCATAATGACTGTCATCAGAACTTCGGTTTTAGCGGCCTCATTCTGAACAGATTGGTGGGTTGTATACTCAATTTTCCCTTCAACACCCAGATCAGTAATTACACTTACTGCGAAGCATGGCAGATTCATATGTCGGGCAATAATAACCTCCGGAGTTGTTGACATGCCTACAGCATCTGCCCCGATTGTTCTGAAATATTTATATTCAGCAGGAGTTTCGAAGGTAGGCCCGCTCGTAGATAAATAGACTCCTTTGTGAATTCTTATATTATTTTCTCTTGCAAAAAACAATGCCTTATTAATCAGGTATTTATCATAGGCTTCTCCCATATCAGGAAATCTGGGGCCAATGCGGTCATCATTCTGTCCGATCAATGGATTTGGCAAAAGGTTAATATGATCGGTAATTATCATAATATCACCAATCTGAAAAGCTGGATTCACTCCGCCTGCCGCGTTGGACAGGAAGAGACATTTAATACCAAGATATTTCAGGACCCTTACTGGCAATGCTACCTGTTCTGCACCATAACCTTCATAATAATGAAACCTGCCTTTCATCGCAACAATCTTCTTCCCCCCAAATTCTCCAAAGATGAGTTTCCCGGCATGACCTTCAACTGTAGAAACAGGAAAATTTGGGATGTCTTTATAATCTATTTCAATCCGGTTATCAATTTTAGAAGTAAGCTCGCCGAGTCCTGTTCCAAGAATGATACCCGCATCAGGATTAATTATCCCTTTTGACTTCAGAAACTCTGTTGTTTCGATGATTTTTTCTAACATAGTCAATTATCAGATTGTCAAACTCATCTTTATCTTCATTTAAAAAATATATCCCAATTGGAATATAATAAAATGCCGATCTGATCGGTTCTGCAATATTAGTAAATTCCCGCAATCTAACAGCATCTTTTTCTGTGGTGAACAGATACCTGGTTGCTGATTTCAGATCATTAAATACTGAAGAAATATTCAATATATCTTTTTCCGTAAAATTATGATGATCGGGAAATGAGAGATGTATTATTTCACTATAGTTCTTCTGCAGGTATTCCTTGAGAGGCTGAGGATTGGCTATTCCTGTTATGAGAACAATTCCACAACCGGCGCATTCAGAAACATCCGGCTGACTTCCTTCATGACTGTTTTCAAAGACTGGCTTCGGATGTTTATATCTGAACGATGTGAAATAAAGATTCTGATATGGAGATTTATCAATCTCTTTTACAATCAGTCTTCGTTGGATCGGGGATATGTTATCGGGAGATTTGGTAATCAGTATTATATTGGCCCTCTTCATATTCCCTTTGTTTTCTCTGAGATTTCCATAAGGCAGCATGTGATCTCTTATAAAAAGCCTATCATAGTCAGAAAGCAGGATTGAAAACCCGGGTGTTATCTTTCTGTGCTGATAACCATCGTCCAGAATAATCACCTCAGTTTCAGGATATTCCTGCAATATCCGGTTTACTCCATGAACCCTGTTTCTGTCAACTGCAACAAGGATATCAGGAAAATTGCGGAATATCTGAAGAGGCTCATCACCAATCTCCCATACCGGAGTTGAAGATGAGGCAATCCTGAAGTCTTTTGTCTCTCTTTTGTAACCCCTGCTCAGAGTCGCTACTTTGAAATTGTTTTTAAGTAATCCTGCAATATATTCTGTATGAGGAGTCTTACCTGTTCCTCCAACCGTTATATTCCCAACACAGATTACTGGAAAAGAGAATTCCTTAGATGGAAGGATTCCGGTATCAAATAAAAAATTTCTGAAACCTGTTATCAGTCCATAGATAATCGAAATAGGATATAGGATAATATTTTTTATGTGTATCATGTTCTGGTTTGAAGTGCCTGGAGTTTTGCCCCCCCTGCCCCCCTAAAGGGGGTTAATTTTTTGACTACTGGTGAAGTTCTCCTTAATGTCACCAATTAGCTCCCCTTAGGGGAGATGCCGCGAAGCGGCAGAGGGGCATCAACTTCGAGGCATTCCAGTCTTTTTTAATGTATTTCAATGAAATATGGGAGTCTTGCCTGTATTCCTGTCATATCTTTAACTTCCTGAATCATATTATAGTATTTAACCGATTCACCAAGTTCATTTCTCAGGATGCTCATCCTCACCTCTCCGGTAAGCTGGGAAAGAATTTTCATATAAGGATCTTCAATTACAGGTAATTCGCGTACCGAATAGGTATCAATACCTGCAAGTTTTGCTGCACAACTGATTGCATCATTTAGGCCTCCCATTTCGTCAACAAGTCCAATCTTCACCGCGCTTGTCCCGCTCCAGACTCTTCCCTGGCCTATGCTATCCACTGATTCGGAACTCATCTTCCTTCCTGAAGCTACTCTGCTTACGAAATCGCTATAAATTTTTTCAACACTCGATTGCATCAATTCTTTTTCATATGGATTCATCGGGCGTATGATTGAAGGGAAATCAGAATTTTTATTTGTATTCACAATTTCAGTTTTCAATCCGAGTTTTTCGTCGAGCAGTTTGCCTATGTCAGGGATCATTCCGAAAACACCAATCGAACCTGAAATGGTCATCGGATCTGCGTAGATTTTTGTTCCTGGAGCGGAAATATAATATCCTCCCGAAGCCGCGTAATTCCCCATTGATACCACAAGAGGTTTTCTTTTTGCAGCAAGATCAAGTTCGCGCCACATAATATCTGCAGCAATAGCACTTCCCCCCGGGGAGTTAACCCTTAGAACAATTGCCTTGACTGAAGTGTCGAGCCTTGCCTTTCTGATTACCTCTGCATAGTAATTTCCCCCGATATTGTCATCACCTCCCTTACCTGTTACAATTGTTCCTGATGCATAAATAAGTGCTATTTTATTCCTTGATGAATAAGTTGATTTATTATCAGGGACTTTACTGTATTTGATCATTGATACCAGGTTAAGTTCTTTATCCGAACTTATTCCTGATAAGTTCCTGAGGGTGTCTATTAATACATCGCGGTACATCAATCCGTCAACCAGTTTAGCATCAAAGGCTTCGGATGCAAGATTCCCGTCAAGATTATCAGCAATTTTGTTAAGTTGATCAGCCGGGATGTTTCTCGATTTTGATATATCTGCAACAACCTGATTCCATAATGACCCGGCATAATCTTTTATCTGAGTCCTGTTATCTTCACTTAATTTGTCCAGAATAAAAGGCTCTACGGCGCCTTTAAATTTGCCATGCCGGGTCACCTGAACTTCGACACCGATCTTTTCAAGGGCTTTTTTGTAAAACATTATCTCACTGCTAAGACCCTTGAATTCGACCATTGATCCGGGATTAATATAAATCTTGTCTGCTGCGGTTGCCAGATAATAACACTCCTGAGTGAGAATATAATCTGAATAAGAGATTACAAACTTTCCTTTCTCCCTGAATTTTGTAAGAGCATCTCTTATCTCTTCAGTTGTAGCCCAGCCTGAAGGAAGAAGGCCGTTTTCAACCAAAATGCCTTTGATCTTACTATCCTTTGAGGCTTTATCAATATTATGCAGAATTTCATTCATCCCGGGTGCAGGAGACAATGTCATATTAAACAAATCAAATCCGGCGAGGGGATTCTGATCTCCTCTGTCGGGAACCGGCACCCCTGCTTTCAGAACCAGGATGGAGTTGTTGCTTATTGTGACAGGTTTGTTGCTGGATGAAACTATGGCGCTAAAGCTGGCAAGCAGAACAATAAAGAATAGAATGGAAGCAATTATTATTCCCGTTATGGTCGCAAGGGTGTATTTAAGGAAGTTTTTCATCATTTAAACGCTTTAATGGAATGAATTTTAAATATATAAAAATAACAAAATGAATTTGTAAAGGTAAACATGTATTTAATACTTTTGATATCAGATTGAATTGATCATGAAGATTGTATTTCTTGGCATTGGTACGAACCTTGGAAACAGGGAAATCAATCTTGAACAAGCTGTTACAGGAATTGAGAAAAATATCGGAACCGTTTTGCATTCTTCTTCAGTATATGAAACTGACCCATGGGGATTTGAGTCAAAGGATAAATTTTTAAATATAGTTGTAAAGATTGAAACGAACCTTTCCCCAGCAGGACTTCTTGAAAAAATCAAAATATTAGAATCTTTATTAGGAAGAGAGAGAGGCGGGATGCGATATTCTTCGAGGCTTATCGATATTGATATCCTTCTTTATAAGGATTTGATTGCAGATGAAGAAAGTCTGATAATCCCTCATCCATTAATGCATGAAAGGAAATTTGTTCTGGTGCCTCTCTGTGAAATTGCTCCTGAAATGATTCATCCATTGCTGAAAAAGTCTATAGCCGAATTATTGAAAATATGTGAGGATAGGAGTGAAGTGAGAAAGTATTTTTGCCCCCCAACCCCATAGCCTTCAACTTAAG
>Ga0302323_100003596_pt1 | contig 12609 bp, 7 predicted proteins | sample Fen_T0_3_FD_201950 | JGI IMG/M metagenome (GOLD analysis project Ga0302323, IMG submission 201950) | Peat permafrost microbial communities from Stordalen Mire near Abisko, Sweden - Fen_T0_3 | ecosystem: Environmental > Terrestrial > Soil > Wetlands > Permafrost | place: Sweden: Abisko... | reverse complement strand
CCTTCGCCTGGTTGAGGACACGCAGGTAGCGGCGGTAGGTTGGGTCAGGAAAGACCGTGTCGGCCCTTCCATCAATGAAGACCTGCAAAGTCCCGTTTGTGCGCAGGTCAACGTAGCCGCCCCATTCGTAGAAGGAAAATACCTTTCCGGAGAGTTGGTTCGCCTCGGCCACGTTCAGGGCCTCGACGGGGAAGTTGTCTTCACTGGTGAGATAGAGGAAGGCTTGGCTGGACAGCGGGTAGGGGGCCAGCCACCACAGGCCAAGGCCCAGCGCGGTCGTGGGCGGCACGAACCGCCATGGCAAGCGCTGCCAGCGTGGCAGGTGTACGGCCAGAACCTGACCCAGGCGCGAGGTCAGCAGCGCGAGCAAGGGCGCCAGCACCAGTGCCTGCGCCATACCAAACAGGGGAATGAAGCGGCGGCTCTTGAGCGACATGGCCAAGGTCAGCAGCGCCAGCGCCAGGCTGGTGAAAGTAAGGCGTGGGTGCTTGCGCTGAAGTCCAGCCACGAAGGTGCCCGCCACCGAAAGCGCGAAGAGTCCGACGGTCGGGAAATACAGGGCCGAACGGATGCCTCCCGCTTCCCACGGTGGTCGCCATTCGCCAATGCGCAGGTAGGGCGAATTGGGGTGGATGGCGTAATGAAGGGGAAAGACAAAGGCGTCCGGGCCGCTGGGATTGGCCAGGCACGCGACCAGGCAAGCAAGCCATAGCGGCAGCGCGTTTCTAGACGACTGTCCCATCAGTCGGCCGAGCGCGAGGATCGTGGTCAGGACTAGCAGGCCAAAGAAGAATCCCCCGTGCAGGTTCACCCACAAGAAGAAGCCAATGGGCAAAAGCCAGCGCCAGCGCGACGGGACCAATGCCAAACGCAGCAGCACCGCGAAACCCAGGACCGAATACAGCTGGGGACGGACATCGAAAAACGGGGCGCCCACCGCCATGGCAATCAGGCTGGCGACGTAGCCTGCCAGCGAGCTGCCCGAGATCTTGCGCAGCATCGCGAAGAGGGTCAGGAACGCGGCGGTTAGCACCACCCACTTCCACCACACCAGCGTGTCCATGCCGAAGAGCCTGGACCAGCCATGGTAGAGGAGATCCGAGAGCCACTCGTGGCTTTGCCAGGGCTGTCCGTGGTGGGTGAACGACCACGGATCCTTGAAATTCAGCGTGCCCGACTCCCAGATCCAGCGCCCCGAGGCCAGGTGCCACCACAGATCAGAACCCAGCATGGTGGTGAAGCCGAAAGACCAGAAGGTCAAAAGGGCGGCAAGCAGCCAGAGCGCGAAGACAGATCTTGGCTCAGGAACCGGGCCGGCGGCGGGCACGGGCGGTGTTTGCGCAGGCGCCGCCGCTCGTTTCGCTTGCGTCGGTTGACCCGCTTCGGGACTGCCACCTGTTCGACTGCGATGTTTGGGCACGCCTGGCCGCGACTCTAGTGGAAAGCTGGATGCGAATACAGACTAGACGCGTGGGGAGCCGCCGAGCTTTGCTCGGCGCGAACCATCGTGTGAGGCCGAGCGTAGCGAGCGGGGTGGTGCAGGGCAGGCAGGGACCGAAGGTATGGAAACCCTTTCAGGGTTTCCATCTTGTTAAACATGTCCACCGCGCGCCTGGATGATCGCGTGAAACCAGCTGTAAAAGCGCCACGCGCCGCCCAGCCCGACCAGCGCGGGCGAGAGCATGCCGAAGGCGCAAACCAGCTTGAAGGGCCGGCGGCCCTTTTCGATGTGAACGAAAAGGTAGACATAGGCGAGGGGAGACAAGAGAAACATGAACAGGGCCCACCACGGGTGCCCGTCGCGGACGGCGGTCACGATCATCACGATCCACACCACGAATGCGAAGAGGCCGGCCACCATCGACAACACGGCGATGGTCCACAGCAGCCGGCTGAACTGGGCGCGCTCGGGTTCGCTCAGGGGCTGGGTACCCGCCTTGACCAGCTTGGCGTCCACCAGCGCAGTGGCGATGGCGGGACCATCCTTCCACAGGTTCTTCCCCGCCGCGGCCCGGCGCAGTTCCACGCTGGTCGAGCGCAACGGCTCGGCCATCGTTTCGGCCATCGTTGACGTGGCACTTGGTGTGGGCGCGGCACTGTCGTCCTTGCCGGTGGCCGAGTCGCTGCCCGGCGTTTTCGGGGCGTCAGCGACTTCCATCACCAGCTTGGCCTGGCCGCGGTACTTGCGTGGTATCTGCTCCAGCCGGTTGACGAACACGTCCCGTCCGGTGCTCTTGTCGCGGTACTGGTAGAAGTCCTCCGCCTGGCTTGCCGCGCCCCACAGCACGAATCCGATGCACAGAAACACGCCAAGCCCGGTCTTCATTCGTCGATTGAAGACCGGCTTGTGCGATTGCGCAACAATTCCCTCCCCCATACGAAAATTTGCGGTGGGCGGCTAGGTTTCCTACCATGGGTGCATGTACCCAGAGCGCCGCCGGGCGGAACGAGAGCGCCGTGAGTGTTGGCGAGTGCCTGTGGTGTGCGCGGTTCGCAACACGGTCGGCGGCCGCCTCCACCTTGGCCAGTCCGAGGATATCGGCCCGGGCGGAATCACCCTGCGCCGGCCGCGCGATGTGCCCATGCAGCCCCAAACGCCGATCGTCCTGACCTTCGATCTCCCTGGCACCAAGACAACCATCGACGTGACTGGCCTGGTGGTTTCGGACCGGAAAACTGGCGCCTTCCGCCGCACTGGCGTTCGCTTCGTCGACTCGTCGTCCGAGCAGCTCGCGCTCTTGGCCGAATACTGCCGGCGAAAAAGTTAGACGCGTGCGGAGCCGACGCTTCGCGGACCCTCAAATCTCTTCGATCATGATCTCGCGTTTGCGGCTGGGCCTGTGCTGCGCGGGTTCGGCGATGAGTCGTGCCACGCCCCAGGCCGACACGAACTGCCCTTCGCGGCCAAGGCCGGGCAGGTTCTCGTTGCTGGCCAGGTAGACGTTCTTGAAGCCCGTGTTGTGGGGCGCGCCGCCCAGGCCCAGCATGCGCTGCACATCGCAGCTTAGGGCGGGGGTCATGGGGGTTGGTGGGATCCCGGGCAAGCGCCCGCGCTCGCCGGGCTCGGCCCGGGACGCCGGTCCTAGCTCGGGCGGCAAGCCATCGTGGGGCGAGGCCACCACCAGCAGGTGCTGATCCTGGAAGGGCATGATGCGCAGCAATTCCTCGCGCAGCCGGGCGCGTACCACCGACAGGTATCCCAGGCTTTCGCTGGCCGAGGCCGACACCAGGCATTCGAGCCAGATCGGGATCTGGTTGGGCTGCCGGGGCGCGGGCATGCCGACGGTGATGCTGAACGCGTTCTCTTCCAGATTGGGCTTGGCCGGATCCTTGACCGCGATCACGCGTGCGCCCATACCCTCGGGCAGGGCCTCGGGCCGCACCAGCATGCACAGGGTGTAGCGGAAGCAGGCGGGCCGGATGGCCGAAGCGGTTTCGCGCAGCCGGCGCGGGGCTTCGCTGCCCGCCAGAGCAACCAAGGAGGACGCCGAACCAGCCCAGATCAGGCGGCCGAAGCCGATGGTTTCGTTACGTGGCCGTACCCGCAGGCCGTTCAGATTTCCGCGCCTCCACACCAGCTCGGTGGGAACCACGTGCTCGCGAATTTCACCCGAAAACGTGCCCAGCTTGTCCATGAACAGCGAGCGCAGGTCGGCCTCGCTGGCCAGGCGGTGAAAACCCCGCCGCGCGACATCGTAGGCGCGGGCCTGCACCAGGCTGCCCAGATCGGCGGGTGAGAAGCCGCTGGCCAGGGTGCCCAGCGCGGCGATGCCAGCGCGCATGAAATGGTGCGGCCCGAGAGGTGCCAGCAGGTCGGCCTGGGACGATGGTAGTTGGGCTTGCACGCGGCTGACATCGCGCCGCTCCCAGAAGCCCTGGGGTGGCAAGGTCATGTCCGAGCCGAGGAGGGGATCTAGAATGGCGCTGGTGGCACGCAGCCTGGCCAAGATGGGTTCGATGGTGCCGTGATCCTCGGGAAACTCACGCACCAGTTCGGCCAGCACGCTTTCGACGCTGGATGAAAACTCGACGCGGTGGTTGGGAAAGACGAATTGCAGGGACGGCTGCGCCTGCGGGGCGCGGCGGCGGACGATCTGCGCATGGCCAAGCTCGCGCAGAACCCGGGCCACGGGCTCGGAATCGGGCGGTGGCAGCGTGCCCGGTTCCCGCGCCAGGGTGTACGGCCCCGCCTGGAACATCGACTGCACGCCATCGTGGCCACACAGCAGAACGCGCAAGCCCCGCCGGCCCAGCAGACTGGCTGCAATCAGCCCGGTCAGCTCGGAGCCGTAGACCACGACGTCAAAGTAGTTGGTATCCACGAGAGGCAGCCAGTCTCCGGGACACAGGTGGAACGAGTCAACAGACAATGTTGAAGGGAGGGCCGCGGCCCTCCCCTCGTCCGCGAAGTGAATTCGCGGATTTCACCCCACCTGCGGCCGAGCCTTTGGCTCGGCTGCTGAAGACCCGACCATTGGATGGACAGGCCTCCGATGCCTGAGGCTGCGACTGTGGTTGACAGACCGGCCTTGGCGGTTGAAATTGGCGGTCCTGCCCACGCAGATCCCATCATGGCCTGGTACAAACGCAGCAAAAAAGTAGTCGAAGAACCGCAGCTTGAAAAGCGCAGCATTCCGGCTGGCGTCTTCACCAAGTGCCCTGGCTGTAGCCAGGCGTTGCAGACGGCGGATCTGCACAAGAACCTGGACGTGTGTCCGTCCTGCGAGCACCACTTTGCCATGGCGACGCGGGATCGCATCGCCAGTATCCTGGACGAGGGGACCGGCGTGGAATTCGATCACGGGATCGAAAGCATCGATCCCCTCGGTTTTCGCGATTCCAAGCGCTACAGCGACCGGCTCAAGTCGTCGCGCAAGTCGAGCGGCGAGGTCGAGGCCCTGTTGGCGTTGGCGGGGAAAATCGAAGGCATCGAGGTCGAGACCGGTTTCTTCGTGTTCGAGTTCATGGGCGGCTCCATGGGCTCGGTGGTGGGCGAGAAGATCACGCGCGTGTTCGAGCGTGCTCTCGAACGCCGCGTGCCCGCGCTCATCTTCGCGGCCTCGGGCGGGGCGCGCATGCAGGAAGGCATTCTGTCGCTCATGCAAATGGCCAAGACCAGTGCCGCTATCTCGCGCCTGCGCGAGGCCCACGTGCCCTACCTGTCTATCCTTTTGCACCCGACCACGGGCGGCGTGGCGGCCAGCTTCTCCATGCTAGGCGATCTGCACATCGCCGAACCCAAGGCGCTCATCGGCTTTGCCGGTCCGAGGGTCATTCAGAACACGATGCGCCAGAGCCTGCCGCCGGGATTCCAGCGCTCTGAGTTTCTGCAAAGCCACGGCTTCGTCGATATGATCGTGCCGCGCAAAGAGCTGAAATCCACCCTCGCGCTCAGCCTGCGCTGGTTTGGCGTGGGGCCTACGCCCAGCCGGAACTGATCCTGTCCATGCCGGACGCGGAGCACGGGCGGGGAACTGGCCAGCCCTACCGTCGGTTCTTGACTCGTTTGCAGGAGGTGCGCAGTCAGGGGGTCTCGCTCGGCCTCGACCGGGTTCTCCTGGCCCTGCAGCGCTTGGGAGCGCCCGAGCTGCGCGTGCCGGCTGTGCACATCGCGGGCACCAACGGCAAGGGCTCATGCGCGGCCATGACCGAATCCATTCTTCGCCAGGCAGGACTGCGCACGGGTCTCTTCACCTCGCCGCACCTGTCTCGTTTCACCGAGCGCATCCGCATCGACGGCCAGGAGATCGACGGGGATCATTTGGCGCTTCTCGACGAGGCCGTGGCGGCCACGGCGGTGCCGCTGACCTTCTTTGAGGTGTCGGCGGTGCTGGCTTTTCTTGCCTTTGCCGAGGCCAAGGTCGAGGTGGCGATTCTGGAGACTGGTCTGGGCGGCCGCCTGGACGCCACCAGCGTTTGTCATCCCCTGGCATGCGCCATCACCAGCATCGCGCTCGATCACGAAGCCATCCTGGGCAATACCATTGCCGCCATCGCCTACGAGAAGGCCTGCATCGCCAAGCCAGGCATTCCGCTTTTCCTCGGGCCACTTTCCCCCCAGGCCGATGACCGCATCGCCGAGGTCGCTCGAGCCGTCGGTGCACCTGTTCATCGGGCTGGTATCGACTATCCACCCGCGCCCGTGGCCCCTGCGCTCCCGGGCAAGCATCAACTGGCCAACGCCGCGCTCGCGGTTGCCCTTGCCCGGCAGGCCGCGCGGTCCTTGGGCAGGCCGCTCGGCGAGGGCGACGTGCTGCACGGCCTGGCCAAGGTGCGCTGGCCTGGCCGGATCGAGCGTATAGCCGAGGATGTGCTGCTCGATTGCGCGCACAATGTCGAGGGCACGCTGGCCCTCGTCGCAGCGCTGCCACCTTCGCCTCGCCGTGTGCTGGTGACCTCGATCGTGCGCGACAAGAACGCGGCCGGCATGCTCGCGGTTCTGGCCCCCGAGTTCGATTGTGTGGTGATCACCCGCTCGCAAAGTGAACGCGCCACGGATCCAGCGCACCTTGCAGAATTGATTTCTCGCACCAGGGGCGGGGATCGCCAGGTCCTCTGCATCGAGGGGCCGGTGGCGGCCTTCACCCAGGCGCGCAACAAAGCGCACGAAGTCCCAGGCGGTCTGGTGGTCGTGGCGGGCTCAATTTTCCTGGTCGGCGCCCTGCGGGCCCACCTGCTGGGCTACGGCGACAGCGTGGCAGAGGCCTCCGACCCACTCCCCTAGCCCACCGCTTCATTTGCCGAAACCCTGGAACGGGGCTTATGATTGGGTTGGGGTAAAGGCAAAGTGCGTGTAATCACCTGTTTCCTTGGCACTGCTTTCGTGGCGGTCGCGGGCCTTTCCGCGACGTTGGGCTCGGCAGCGGCCCAGCCCGTCACGCCACTCGAAAAAAGCATGGAGGCCGTGCCGGGGCCGGCACTCGGCCAGACCTACGACGGAGTTGTTCCCGGTCCTTCGGGCAAGAACCCTTTACCCGCCGCACCCAAGGGCGGGCCCTATCTGGAGTGGACGGGATTCCAGATGACGGCGACCGGCTCGCGCGTTTTTTTGCAGACCACCCAGCAGGTGCCATTCGATCTCAATGAAGGCGCGGCCAAGAAGTCGGGCAAATCGACGCTGGCCGTGCTCTTGCGCGGATGCCGCATTCACATGGCGAACAACCGGCGCAAAATCGACACGCGCTTTTTCGCCACGCCGGTTTCAGGGGTCTCCGCGCGCCAGCGGGGGCGCGACGTGGAAGTTCGCGTAGCCCTGCGCGAACGGGTGGAAGCCGTTCCACACACCGAGACGGGCCCGGACGGAACCCAGTTCGTGGTGCTCGACTTTCCCCCAGGCAAGGCCACTTCCGAACCGAGCGCGTTGCAGGAATTGGCAGGCGAGGCAGCGTCCGCGAATGGCAGCGAGCCGTCTGCGGTAGGCGGCGCCGATTCCCGGTCGCCCAAGGCGGCCAGGAAAGCCAAGAGAGACGCACGGTAGGGACATTCGCATCGACAAGGAGTGCACATGAAGCGAGCATTGGTGTTGCGTGCAGCGTGCGCGATCAGCGGCATGGCTTTTTGGGGAATGGCTTGTTCCAGTTCGAATCCGACCTTGCCCCCAGGGGTGACGCCCATCGACAGCGGCCTTGGCGAGCGCGGAATCGTGCATGAGACCGACACCAGGCAGCCCTTGAGCGAGGCTGGCGAGCTGGATGGCGGCTCCGCCAAGGACGCGCGGGATGCCGCGAGGGATGTGCCGCTGACCGCCGACACGACAGCCGGGGTCGATAGTCCACCGGTTTCCAAGGTGACCGTCACCATCCTGTCCCCCGCTGCGGTGACGGGCGTGGACGGGGGTGCCCCCACCTCGCCCGTGGTGGCCAAGTCCGAACGCCTGGCGCCAACAGTCCAGATCGAGGTTCAGTCGATGGGGGGCGATCCCACCCTCGATGCCATCACCTCGGTCAGGGCCACGATCGTCAGCGCAAGCAGCAAGTCGCCCAGCGGGACTATCAACTTGAACCAGACCCAGTACAGCGTGGTCCCGGAATCGGGCAGCAAGGTCTACATTTACGCCGATACGCCGTTCGATCTGAGCGCCATCGCCGGGGATTTCTACGACTTGCAAGTCATCGCCACGACGGCCGGGGGCGTGGTGGGCACGGACTCGCTTCGCATCTACATCGACGGCGGTCCGGTCATCACCTTCCTGCAGCCGGCCGAGGCAGCCTATGTGAAGGGATCCGTCGTGGTGACGGCCATGGTCGTAGATGGCCGGTCCAGCATTGGCAGTGTTTCGTTTGCCATTGGTCAGTACGTGATCACGCCCATCGCGAATAACGGTGCGTCGCAGTATTCAGCGACCATCGACTTTGGCAGCTTCAATCCGCCCCTGGATGGTCTGCAAATCGTCACCATCACGGCGACGAACGGCAACGGCAACACCTCCGTCGCCACGCGCAAGTTCACCATCGACAACGATGGTCCGTCAATCACCCTTACCAAACCGGCCACCGGTGACCTGATCGGGAAGATCATCAGTATCGAGGCCAAGGTAGACGATCCTGCCGGTGTCATGGATTCCTCGGTCATTGCGGTGGTCGCCAACGGCGATGTCCACTTCGAGGTCAACCTGGTCAAGGGGGCGGACGGAACCTACAGAAAACTTTTCGACACCACGAAACTCCCCATCTTCGCCCTGTTTCCCAGCGTTTCCTTTCGTGCCCAGGACGTCCTTGGCAATGAATCCTCCGTGGGCTACCTCGTTTCGCTGGACAACACGCCGCCCACCTTGGATCTCGATCCACCGTCCAACTTCCGACTCGTCAAGAAAGACGGAACCTGCAGCTGGCCATTCGATCCCGTGGGTCCAGACGCGATCGATGACGGCTCTGTCGTGACCCAGCTTTTCGACATCCGTGCTCGTGTCGAGGATATGGGCAACACGCCACTCACCGGCACCTCTGATTTTGTACCCATCGCCAAGCTGGATCCGGCTAGCGTGAAGATCCTGATTCTTGATGACACCTCGCAGCCATTGGTCGTGGATACCTCGGATCCGCCGGATGGATTCTGCGACGACATCAATCCCGACCTGGTGCCTTCGGTCTCCCCCCAGTCGTCAAAGGACGCACAACTCATCGACATGGTGCCCATGCCTTTCAATACGGGGGCCGGCGATTTCACGCACGAGCCTGGTTCGGCCTGTTCGGGCAATGACGCGAATCCACCCAAGCCTCTGTGTGACACGACCTACAGTCCGATGAAGGATCAAGACCAGACCTATTTGCTCCCCTATGCCGTCCAATTCAGTCAGCCCGCCATTTGGACCATCCCGCCCATCATAAACGACGGGTTGCAGTGCGCTGGACGCCAGTTCGATACCTCGAACAATTTGCACGACGGTTGGGCGTGTGTCGCTGTGGAAGCCAGCGACAATCTAGGCAACAAGCAGGTCTCGCGGCCGATTCGTATTTGCGTGGTTGCTACGCCGGGTAGCAAGGCGTGCACCGCGGCCACGGCTGGCGGCGTGGATATTGCCAGTGTGACCTTGCCAGCGACGGGATCCGGAGACGTTGTTGTAACCACCAAGGCGCCAGTGGTGGGCCGTGCGGGGGCAACGGTCGTCCAAGGCGACACCTTGGTTTTTTCGCAGGTCTTTCCCCCAGCGGTTGCGGGCATCATTGGAGACCACACGGTCAAACCCCAGGGCACGGCGGGAACCCAGTTCATTCTGACCGACCTGAAAGTCGCGCCGGCCGAGCTGTGGGTACCAACGGATGATCCAAGCACGCCCAAAGCCGTCAAGGTCGCGGATACCAGTTACAAGCCCATGGGAACCGTCGGGTTCATTTACCAGGATGGCGTGGCTCCTCAAGTCGTTGGGTCCGGACTTGATGGCATTGCAGGCCAGGTCTTCCTGCTCAAGAACAAGGCTCAGCCCACTGACGGCGATCGGTTGTGGGCCATCGATACCATCCAATCGACCGGGTTTAACTTGACGGGAACGCCCATCTCCCTTTTGGGTTTTGCAACGGCGGCTTCGGTCCTGCCTGATTGCACGGGAACCGTCGTCAAAAAGACGTCTGGATCCACCGTGGATGGAACCAAGCCGTGCAAACCATGGTCGTCATTTCCCAAGGTCGAAGAACTGTTGCTCAAATAGCCGACGGTAGAGGCGCCGCCGCTACCAGGACTTGATGTCGATGCCGCGAGCCACGCGCTCGCGTGTGCGGGTGGGCGGCTTGCCGTACCAGGCGGTCTTGGCGGCAGGTGCGGCTTCGAGTTCGAAGGGGATGAAGAGCAACTTGAGGAAGCGATTGCGCCCGATGCGTTCCCAGCCCACGACGCCGAGTAACGCTTCCCACATGTAGTCGCCCGGGCGTTTGATTTCCGACTCCCAGAAAGGGAACACGAACAGGTGGGAGGTGCCGGTCTCGCTGCCCCGGCCTTTGCGGTAGTAGACATTCGGGAACACGTAGGTGGTGTCCGAGGTTGGCCGCTTCACACCGACGTAGAAGGGGAACACCACGGTGGTACTGCGCTCTTCGCTCCAGAATCGCCACAGCAGTGGAAACGCAATCGTCGTGCTGTCCGTGGGGCCACTGCGACGGAAGAAGAGGGGTGCGATGGTCGTGGTGTTGCCGCTGGTGTCGTTGCGGTAGCGGAAGAAGAGCGGCAGCACCATGGTGAAGCGGCTTTGGTGGTAGGAATGGAAATCGTAGACCAAAGGCAGGCCGATGGTCGTGGACGAGGTGACGTTGCTGCGATGCCAAAGCAGCAGGAACCATGTGCTGAGCGACCGGTCGGGGCTGGTGCTCGAGTAGTGCAGCAGCGGCGGAATGACCAGCGTTCGGGCGTCCGTGGCCTTGTCTCGATGGTAGAACCACAACGGAGCAAAGGAGTTGAAACTGGAAACCGGCGTGTCGCGCGCGAACAAAAGTCCTGCTGCCGCGTACCACCACAGGCTGTCTGGCGTGCTCTTGTAGCCAAACGGAAGCGTCATCAGGGTCTGCGAGCGCGGCGTGTGGCGCTCGTAAAAGAGCGGCAGGACGGCGTTGCTGGCGGAGGCGTTCTGTGGGTCACGCGAATGCCAGGCAAGCAGGAATCCGAGGGTCCGTTCACTGCCCTCGTGCGCCCAGTACAGCGGTCCGGCCAGCGTCATCGACTTGTCGGCGCGCTTGTCGGCGAAGTGCCAGAAGAGCGGGAATCCGATCGCCGAACTCTTGTTCTCGTCGCGGCTTTGGTACCACAGCGGCAGCACCGTGCGGAACATGTCGTTGCCGTGGTTCGACTGGTAGTAGAGCCAGGAAATGATCTTGCGGTCGCCGCTTTCGCGATTGGTGTGCGAAAGAAAGAGCGGGCTGACCATCAGGTCGCGCTTGGGTGTGTGCGCAGATACGTACAGAGGAAGCAGGCCCGAGGACGAACCGGTCGGCGAATGGTGGGAGAAATAGGTGCCAACCACCGTGGTGTGGGAAGTAGGCGAGCTCGATAGCCACAGGAATGGGAAGAACGTGTCGAGGCGATAGCCGTCGTTCTTGCGCAGGCGGAAGAAGGTGGGAAATACGTAGGTGCCTTGCTCCTGCGGGTTCTCGTAGTGGGCCCACAGGGGTACGAGCGCGCGCGCCTGGTGGCCGGGGCCGTCGGTCGCGACATAGGGGCCCCACTGCCGGGTTCGCTCGCCGGTGTCGAGCTGGGTGTGGTCAAGGTAAAGCAGCGGGATAGCGCGTGCGGCGACCGTCTTGTCGCGGTACCAGAAATACGGACCCGCGAAGCCAGCCTGCTTTTCAGTGGTGCGCATCCAACCCGCCAGGGGCGAGGCGAACAGGGTGGTGGCTGCATCCCTGCGGTAGTGGAAGAGTGGGAAGAGCGTCAGGCTGGTCTCGTCGCTGCTGCCCGGCTTAGCGCCGCGGCGATAGTGGAAAAGTGGGAAGAACGCGTCCGTGGTCTCGCCGCCTTCGGTGCGGTGCAGGTAGTTGGCAACCACGGTGGTGGTGCGATCCTTCGCGTCGTCGCGGAACCACCAAAACACGGGGAAGAACGCGAAATGGCGCTGCTGGCCGCCGCCGCCCCAGAACAGCAGCGGCGGAATGCCCGAGGCATAGCCCTTGGGATCCGCGTGCGTGAAGTAAAGCGGCGTGATGGTCGTTGCGGTGTGGCTGCGCTCGTCGATCAGGTTCCAGTAGAAGGGAAACTGGAAGCGGTAGCTGCCCTGGTCGTCCCGGCCGGCGAAGTAGAGCAGGGGAAAAACCATGGTGGTCGAGGCGGTCTTGTCCGACGAAGCGTAGTACAGGGGAAAGAACAGGCTGGAAACCGCGTCTGCTTTGCGGAAGCGCCAGAACAGCGGGAAGACGATGGCGTGGCTGCGATCCTTGCGGCTGCCAAAGAAGGCAAAGGGGAAGAGCCCGCTGCTGGAGCCGCCGTCGGCGAAGCTGCGGTGGTAGGCCCACAGGGGGAAGATGCCAGCTGCGGTCAGCTTCTCGCCGGGCGAGTTCCGCCGGAAGTAAAAGGGCAGCAGCGCGTGCGCGGTGGCGCCGGTGGCGGAATCGCGGAAGTGCCAGAAAAAGGGAAAGACGGCGTTGGTCGTGCCCGCGGGATCGTCGCGGTGGTAGTACAGCCCGAGGACGG
>Ga0302323_100003592_pt1 | contig 12617 bp, 12 predicted proteins | sample Fen_T0_3_FD_201950 | JGI IMG/M metagenome (GOLD analysis project Ga0302323, IMG submission 201950) | Peat permafrost microbial communities from Stordalen Mire near Abisko, Sweden - Fen_T0_3 | ecosystem: Environmental > Terrestrial > Soil > Wetlands > Permafrost | place: Sweden: Abisko... | reverse complement strand
GCCAGTGATCGGCGTCGGTGAACGGGGAGCCGAACGTGCTGGACAGGTCCTGCGCGTACGGCGAGTACAGCGGCAACAGGGGGTAGAGCAGGCAGAACAGCACGACCGCGGACACCATCAGCAGCCCGGTCAGCTCCAGCGCGCCGAGCCGCCGGACCGGTCGCCGTCCGGAGGGCACTCCGGCTGCTGCGGCTGCTGCCGAGCTCGCCGGGGGCACGGTCGCCGTCATGCGGTCACCCGCACCCGCGGGTCGATGAGGCCGTACAGCAGGTCCACCGCGAGGTTGCTGAGGATGAACAGCAGCGACACCACGATCAGCCCGGACTGGACCACGGGGAAGTCGCGCGAGTAGACGGCGCCCAGCATGAGCTGGCCGAGACCCGGCCACGCGAAGACGTTCTCCACGATCACCAGGCCGCCGAGGAAGCTGCCCAGGTTGATGCCGGCGATCGTCAGAACCGGGAGCACGGCGTTCGGCAGCATCTCGGTCAGCACGACGCGGGCCCGGCTCTCGCCGCGGGCGTAGGCGGTCCGCACGTAGTCGGCCCTGGACTGCTCGCCCAGCGAGTTGCCGGCCAGCCGCAGGTAGAGGACGAACTGGCCGGTCGCGATGGTGGTGGCGGGCAGCACCAGGCTCAGCGCAGTGCGGTTGCCGAGGGAGGGCACCAGGCCGAGGCCGACCGAGAACACCGCGACCAGCAGGACGCCGAACAGGAAGTCGGGCAGCGACTGCCGGACGGACCCCAGCGCGAGCAGGACGGTCTGCAGGCGTTGCGCCCGGAACAGGTGGACCGTCAGGACGGCGGCGAACGCGAGCAGCAGGCCGAGGACCAGCCCGGCCGTACCGAGCAGCAGCGAGGCGGGCAACCGCTCCCCCACCAGCTGCATGGACGACACCCCGGTCTGCCGGTAGGAGTCGCCGAAGTCCCCGTGGGCGAGCCCGGTCAGGTAGTCCACGTACTGGACGGCGTAGGGGCGGTCGAAGCCGAGCCGCTGGTTCAGCGCGTCGATCTGGGCCCTGCTGGCGTTCGGGGTGAGCAACTGCGACGCCGGGCTGCCGCTGAGCCGGCCCAGGACGAAGGCCACGGACACCACGACGAAGGTGGTGACCGCGGCCTGCAGCACCCGGCGTGCGACGTAGCGCGACATCCCCGCACCTCCAATCGGTATACAGAGTGGATTTCCGTTGTGGCGGTCTTGCGACACGCCAGTTACCCATCTGTTAACTCCTCCGAGGGCTTAAGTGCTGGTGGACAGCGCTTTCTATGGCTCGGTCCGGCGAACGAGCGGTGAGCTACGCTGGCGCGACCTCACGTACCGACCGGGAGAATCCCCAACTGCTGTATACAAGGAGGGCCATGAGCACACTGCTCCTTCGACCCGGGCAGTGCGAGCGCCTGCTCGACCATCCCTCGCTGGTCGAGGCGCTCGGGCGGGCGCACACCGAGCTGGCCACCGGCGGGGCCACCCAGCCGCTCCCGGTCCCCATGCGTGCTGCCGGTGACACCCGCCCGGACGGGCCGGCGTACGTGCCGATGGCGGCCTACGCGCCGTACCTCGGGGTGTGCGCGGTGAAGCTGCTCGCCGACGTCCCGTCCAACCGAGGACTCGGGCTGCCCGCGCAGCGGTCCACGCTCGCGCTCTACTCCGCCGAGTCCGCCGAGTGCCTGGCACTCGTCGACGGCCGGGTGATCACCAGGCTGCGCACCGCCGCCGTCAGCGCCCTGGCCACCCGGTTGCTCGCCCGCCCGGGCGCCTCGGTGCTCGGGCTCATCGGTGCCGGCGCCCTGGCCACGGAGCACGTCCACGCGTTCACGGCGGTGCTCGGCGTGACCGACGTCCTGGTCTGGTCCCGCTCGGAGGCGTCCGCGCGACGGCTGGACGGCGAGGTCGATGCCGACGTCCGGATCGCGCCGTCGGTCGAGGCGGTCCTTGCCGGGGCGGACGTCGTCTGCACGCTCACCCCGGCCGAGGTTCCGCTGGTGACCGCCGGGATGCTGCACCCGGGGCTGCACGTCAACGCGGTCGGGTCACCGCCCCGGCCGGGCTACAGCGAGCTCGAGCCCGGGGCGCTGGCGGGCGCCGCGCGGGTCGTCGTCGACCACCGGCCGGTCGCCCTGCGGGAGTCGGGGAACGTCCGCGAGGCCGTCCGCCGGGGCGTGGTAGCCGAGAGCGACCTGGTCGAGCTCGGGGACGTCCTCGCGGGCACGGTCGTCGGGCGCGGCCGGCCGGAGGACGTGACCGTGTTCAACTCGGTCGGCATCGGCCTGCAGGACCTCGCCGCCCTGGAGCTCCTCCACCGCCGCGCCGTCGCCGAGGGCGTCGGGGACGTCGTCGACCTGCGGGCGTGACGCGCGCCCGGCCGGTCGTCGTCCGGGTCAGGTGCCGATGACGTCGAACTCCCACAGCGAGTCGCCCCAGACCGTGCCGCGCTGCCAGCTGTAGAGCTTCACGTACCGGGCCGAGACGCCCTGCAGGGAGATGGTGTCGGTACCGCCGTCGCCGGCGTCCTCGGTGTACCGGGTGGTCCAGGTCTGCCCGTCGTCGGAGGTCTGGATCTGGTACTTGCGGGCGTACGCCTGCTCCCAGGACAGGACGACCCGGGCGAGCGGGGACCGCGCCTGCAGGTCCACGTAGAGCCACTGGTCGTCGGAGTAGCTGCTGCTCCAGCGGGTGGTCGGATCGCCGTCCACGGCCTGGGCGGCGGTGCGCCCCGGGTCGTCGGTGGACGACGCCCACGCGGGCCTGCCGCGGGCGAGATGCTGCTGCGGGGTCGCCAGGGTCACCTCGTCCCGGGTGAGCATCCTGCTGGTGGCGTAGCGCTTCCGGATCTGGGCCGGCGTGTTGTACCCGGGGTCGGTCAGGTACTCCGACCACAGCATGAAGTAGGCCCAGCGCGGCTGGGCCGCCAGCTGGGCCTCGGTGGGAACGGTGCTGACCTCGGTGAGCGCCATCGGCTTGCTGCCGGCGAGGGCGGCGACGCGCGCGTAGGTGTCGGCCGTGGGGAAACGCGCCGACCACGAGTCGAGCCCGACGACGTCCACGTACTGGTCGCCGGGGTAGTAGGCCGCGAAGGACGCCGGGTCGACGTCCGTGACGCTCCACACCCAGACGAGGTTCGTCAGGCCCCGGGAGACCAGGTAGTCGTGAGTGATGCGGTAGAGCGCGCTGCTGCCGCCGGCTCCGGGCCGGCCGCCCCACCACGCCCAGTCGTCGTTGAGCTCGTGCAGCGGGCGGAGAAGGACCTCGACCCCCTGATCGCGGAGCTGCCGCAGATACGGCACGGTCGTCTCCAGCCGGGCCTTCCACGCCAGGTTGAGGGCGGAGCCGTCGGTGACGAGCGAGCGCCACTGCGCGTCCGTCAGGTCACCGCTGATGTCCTTGGCCCAGTCACAGGCGTCACCGACGGTCGGCGGGCAGACGTGCCACATCAGCGTCACCAGCGCGCCGGCCCGGCGCTGCGCGGCCGCGGCGTCGATCATCGTCTGCCAGTCGTAGGGGCCGCCGAACCCGAAGTCGCCGCCGTACAGGCCGGGCGTCCTCCCCGTGATGTCGCGTACCTGGTCCGTCCACGCGGTGGGGCTGGTCAGGGGCTCCTTGTTGTGCTGCCCGGTGATCGTGTGCTTGCCCTGGAGCTGCCGCAGGTAGGTCACCACGGGCGACGAGCCGGCAGCCTCGGACGGCGCGGCACGGCCGACCGTGAGCAGCGCGGCCGCCGCGACCACGCCCAGCGTGAGCAGCGCGACGCGCCGCGTCCGGCGCTCCCCCGACGTCCCCGGACGACGCATACCCATCGAACGTTCCCCCGTCCCCGCGACCGGGCCGCCCCGGCGACCCGCACGGCGCCCACCCTAACCGGGCCGCGGTGGCCGATCGCCGCCGGGCGACGTCGCGCCGGCACCCCGGGGCCGGATCACTGCGGTGATCCCTCCGGCCATCGACGCCGCAGAGCCCTCACCCCCGCGCCGACGGCCAGCCGGGCCAGCGTCGCCGCCGGGCAGCGATGGCGTCCGGCTCCGAAGGAGACGTGGGAAGGGGCCCGTTCGCCCGCCACGGGGGACGACGTCCGTTCCCGGGTGGTGTCGTGGTTCGCCGACCCGATCGCGAGCAGCACCTTGGCGCCCCGCGGCAGGACGTGCTCTCCCACCGCGACGGGTTCGACCGCCGTCCGCGGCAGCAACTGGAACGGCGGATGGAGCCTCAGCACCTCGTCCACGTCGCCGTCGCCGGCCACGGTCGTGGCGCCGTCCGGGGCCTGGAGCCGGCCTGCCGAGGCGTACGACTCGAGGCAACGCGCCAACGGGTCGTAGCCACCGGCGACGAGCTGCACCAAGGTGGCGCCCCTCAGCTCTTCCGGCAGCTCGCGACCGGCGAGCAGGGGGGCGGGGGTGCCGACCGGGACGGCACGCTCGACGAGGCGACGTTCCGCGGCCGCCACCAGCGCGAGCGCGGCGTGGGCCTGCCGCGCCTGTACCGGTGACGGGTCGCCTGCCCCGACCGGGCGCAGCAGCTGTCCCGTCGCCCGCAGCACCTCGCGGAACTCGGCCGGCGACAGCCCGAGGACGCCGGCGACGACCCGTGCGGCGTACGGCCCGGCGAAGGAGTCCCTGATGTCGGCCCGGTCGGCCGACCGGGCCTGGTCGTCGGCGAACGCCTCCAGGACGGGGGCCCACGGCATGACCGCGGACGGCGCCAGGATCGGCGCCACGAACCGGCGCAGCCGGCGATGGACCGACCCGTCGACCAGGGAGAGCCAGCCCCCGTAGAACGCGGTCAGCTCCGCCCGTTCCTCGGTCGCCAGGCTCGGGAGCGTGTCGATGCGGTCACCCAGGGTCTGCGACGTCAGCCGGGGATCGACCAGGAGCGCCATGACGTCGTCGTACCGCGTGACCAGCCAGGCGTCGCTCGGCGCATGCCGGTGGACCGGGTCCCGCTCCCGGTAGACCCTGAAGGGGTCAGCGGTCACCGGGCGACCGCTTCCGGGCGAGCGTGAGACCGTCGGCCACGGTCAGGACGACGACCTCGACGCGGGGGTCGCTCGCGACGTGCCGGTTGAACCGGTCCATCGCGAAGGCGACGCTGCCGGGTTCGAGGTCGGCGAGGACCCCGCCGTCGGCCAGGACGTTGTCGGCGACGACCAGCCCGCCGGGACGCACCCGGGGAACGATCTCCTCGTAGTAGTTCACGTAGTTGCCCTTGTCGGCGTCGATGAGGACGAGGTCGAGGTCCTCGCGGAGCGGGAGCTCCCGCAGTACCTCCATCGCCGGTTGCAGCCGGAGCTCGATCCGCGCCTCGACGCCGGCGCGACGCCAGTGCTCCCGGCCGATCGCCGTCCACCGCCGGCTCAGATCGCACGTGACGATCCGACCGTCCTCGGCCATCGCGCGGGCCATGGCGAGCGTCGACCGGCCGGTGAACGTGCCCAGTTCCAGGACGCGGCGGGCGCTCATCAGACCGACGAGCATCGCGAGCAGCCGCGTCTGGTCCGAGGTGCTCACCATCATCGACGGCCCGCCGAGCTGGGCGGTCGCCGTCAGCAGGGACTCCTCGACCGGGTCGGCCGGCGTGCTGAACGCCCGGGCGTACCCGGTGAGCGCGGACCCCGCCGAGAGCGCCTTCCAGTCGCCTGACGGGTTCATCGGTCGGGACCGGCGCCCGGCTCGATCCGTCGGGGTCCGGCGGCCGCGAACCGCCACGTGGGCCTCGCCGCGGTCCGGATGACGTCGACCGCGTCGTGGACCGGGAGCGCGACGGCTCCGATCGGCTCGCCGACGGTCAGGCCCGGCACCTGCATCGACGTGGCGGCGCGTGGCGTCGTCGTGATGGCGTCGAGCAGGCGCAGCTGCTGGGCCCGGGTCCCCAGGTGGTTGGTCAGCGTGGCCAGCCAGCCGGCGTGCGTGAGCGACGGCATGGTCACCGGCGTGAAGGCGTTCTCGTGGTTGTTGCTGGCCAGCGCGACGGGGACGCCGGCGGCCTGGAGCTCCGCGATCCGGGTCACGCCACGGGTCGGTGCCTGCGGCGAGCCCCGGCCGCTGAGGTACAGGTCGGTGGTGGGGATCGAGACGACCGTGATGCCCGCCCCGGCCACCGCGGCCGCGATCTCCCTCACGGTGGCGGGCGGAGCCGCGGTCAGGGCTGTGACGTGCCCGACGACGACGCGCCCCTGCAGCCCGGCCTTCTCCACCCGCGGCACCACCTGGTCCAGCAGGATGTCGTCCGCCCGGTCGCTGAGGTCGAGGTGGAGGTCGAGCGGAGCGCCGGTGTCCACCGCGAGCCCGATGACGTGGTCCAGATGCCCCAGCGGGTCCTCGTCCGCGTACGGACAGCCGCCGACGACGGTGCAGCCCTCCCCCATCGCCGCCGCGAGCCGCCGGGCCACCTGCGGATGCCCGGTCGAGCCGTGCTGGGCGAACGCCACGAACTCCATCCGCAGGTCCGGGTTGGCCGCGGCCAGCCCCACGTGCAGCGCCACGGCCTGCGGGTCGGACGAGGGGCTGACCTCGACGTGGACCCTGGCCGCGACGGTGCCGCCCGCGACCATCACGTCGACGAGCCGCTGCGCGTTCCTCCCGACCTCGCCGGGCGTCAGGACGTCACGCAGCCTCGACGTCGCCCGCAGGGCCCCCTCGATGCCGTCGCCGCCGTCCTCGCCGAGCCGCTCCAGCTCGCCCAGCTGGTAGGCCTTGTCGAGGTGGACGTGCAGGTCGACGAAGCCGGGCAGCAGCAGCTGGCCGCGCAGGTCCACGGCGCCGGGAGGTCGGTCGCCGGCCACGTCCGGCACGATGCCGGTGACGATGTCCCGTTCCACGAGCACGCACCAGGTGCCCTCCCGTCCGCGCAGCCGCGCGCCGACGACGGCGTACCGGCTCACCTCACTGTGGAGCGGGTCGTCGTGCATCGGGTCATCGCGCATCGTGGCCCTGGCGGCCGCACCGGTCCCGCAGAACGGGGTACCGCCACAGCACGTACCCCAGGGGCAGGCCGCTCAGTTCGACGACCCGCTCATGGGTCAGTGCCACCTCCGCCGTCGCCCGGTCGATCGCCGCCAGCAGCCGTGCCTCGCGCCGGCTCGCCCGGTCGGCCGCGACGTCCGCGCGCGGCGGCCGACGCCGCCTGGGGAATCCTGCCCGCCCGTTCCCGGGCGGGCCCTGCGCCCCACGCCCCGGGTCGAGGAACTCGTCCAGCCGGTTCGCCTCCGCCCAGGCACGGGTGGCTGCGACGTCCAGGTGGAGCTGGCGGACCAACGTCGCGGTGTCGACGTACGCGTGCTGCGGCCGGAGCCGGACGTGCAGCTCGACGCGCAGGGTCCGACCGTAGAGGTCGTCGGTGACGTCGAGGAGATGGGCCTCCATGAGTCGCACCCCGGCTCCCCCGTAGTACGTCGGGCGGTGGCCCACCGACACCGCCGCCACGAAGGTCGGTCCGGCGCGGCCGGGCTCGACCTGGGCGAGCCCGGCGTAGACACCGTCGAGCCGGACCCCGCCGACGTCGAGCAGGTTGGCGGTGGGGAAGCCCAGGAGGCGGCCGCGCTCGTCACCGTGCTCGACGGTCCCTTCGACCATGTGGAGCGGCTCGGGGAAGCGGTCAGACAACGGGTTCCCCCAACTGGCGGTAACAGCCTCGGTAGTACAGCAGGGGAAGGTCGTCCGCGGCGGCGTGGTCGCTGGTGTCCAGCACCCGCCCGACCACGATGAAGTGGTCCCCCGCCTCGTACTCGGCGTGGACGGCGCAGTCCAACCACATCAGGCTGCCGCGCAGGATCGGGTTGCCGGACCGGCTCGGCCGCCACTCGACGGCGTTCCACTTGTCCGTGCCGCTGCGGGCGAACTGGTTGGAGATGGCCGTCTGGTCCCCCGCCAGGACGTTGACCGCGAAGCGGCCGGTCGCCCGGATCGGGGGGTACGAGGTGGACGTCCTCATCACGCTGAAGGAGACGAGCGGCGGCTCCATCGACACGCTGTAGAACGACTGGCACGTGAACCCGATCGGGCGGTCGCCGTCATGACCCGCGATCACCGTGATCCCGGACGGGTAGTGACCGAGCGTCTCGCGGAAGACCCTCGGATCGATGCGCGCGATGGCCTTGGTCTCCGGCGGTTGGTTCACGGTGCCACCCCCGTCGACGACGACAGCCGGGCCACCGTCCGGATCGCACCGGCGTAGCGCCGGCCGGCCTCGGCCGCGAACGCGGGCAGCGCCTCCATGTCGCCGGTCACGAAGTACGTTCCACGGCCCACGACGATCGCGCCGAGCTCGGTCAGGAGCGGCACCAACGCCGTGTCGACGCCGAGGGCGTGGGTCCGGTCGGCGCCCGTCATGACGGGGATCGCCACCACGTGGGCGAGCGAGCCGGCCTCGTAGTGGTCGAGGAAGGCCTTGGTCAGGCCCGTGTACGTCGCCTTGTACGTCGGTGACGCCATCACCAGGACGTCGGTGCCCCGCACGCTCGCGACGAGTTCCTTGACCCGCTCCGAGGACCAGGAGAACAGCTCGTGGGCATAGTCGGACAGCTCGACGACGGACACGTCCGCCGACGGGAAGACGGCCGCGGTGACCGCCACGGCCACCTCCCGCGTGCGTGACTTCGGCTTCGGATTACCGATCACGATCGTGACGTTCACGGCCATCACCTACTGGTTGTCGTTGAGGTTCTCGCGGAAGGTGTCGCGGGCGTAGCCGTCGCGGATGTAGCCCTTCTTGCGCAGCGTCGCGCACAGCCCGTCGGTGATCTCGGCGATGTTCTTGCGGGTGATCATGTCTTCCGTGGACATGATCAGGTAGCCGTCCGGGCCTCCCGTCTCCGAGATGGCGTCATGCATCTGCTCCGACACCGAGTCGGCGTCACCGATGAAGGTCAGCCCCTGGAGCTGGTCCCGCGACTCGAGCACCTCGCGCATCGTCGCCCCGGGATTGTTGGCCAGGATGTGCTGGAAGGTCGACACCTGACCGTTACCCAGCTCCTGGGGGAACGGGTCGTCGAGGCCGTACCTCGAGTAGTCGATCTCGCCGCCGGACAGGTAGGACAGCAGCCACAGCTGGGTCTCGATCCACTCCTCGCTGGTCTTGCCCCCCTCGAAGGCGGCGTTCCGGTCCTCGGCGTCGCGCTGGTTCCAGCCCAGGAAGATCGACGACAGGAAGAGGATGTGGAAGTCGTTCGGGTCCCGCCCGTAGGAGATGAGCCGGCGGTTCATGTCCTCGCGCAGCGCCTTCATCTGCTCCGGCGTCCTGGCGATGCTGAGCATGAGGTCCGCCTGCTGAGCCGCCAGGTTGCGGCCCCCGCTGGACTGCCCCGCCTGGGCGATGACCGGACGCCGCTGGGGGCCGGGCGGGTTGTTCAGCGGACCGCGGGTGCGGAACCACTTGCCCTGGAAGTCGACGGGGTGGACCTTCGTCCAGTCCGCGTAGACGGGCTTGTCCTCGTCCAGGACGAGGGCGCCGTCCTCCCAGGAGTTCCACAGCGCGGTGCAGGCGTCCATCCACTCCCCGGCCATCTCGTAGCGCAGGTCGTGGTCGATCATCTTCTCCATGCCGAAGTTCTGCGCCACGCGGTGGCTGACCGAGGTCACGACGTTCAGCCCCACCCGTCCCTCGGTGAGGTGGTCCAGGGTGACCCCGAGCCGGGCGGCGAGGAACGGGTGGTACTGGATCGTCGAGATCGTGCCGACCACCCCGAGGTGCTTGGTGGCCCGGGCCAGCAACGGCAGCAACGGCAGCGGGTCGTTCTTCGGTGCCTCCAGCGCGAAGCGCAGCGCGGTCTCCATCGTGCCCTTGTAGGTGTCGTCGATCATCGAGGTGTCCTCGACGAAGACGCAGTCGAACCCTCCGCGCTCCAGACCGCGACAGGCGTCCTCCCAGAACGAGGACCCCGCCCATTCGGTCTTCACGCGGCCGCTCCACGGTCCGCGCCAGGTCTTGGGGCTGTAGCCGTCGATGAACCACCCGAGCTTGAACACGTCGTCACGTCCTTCCGGAGTCGTGGCGAGCCGGGACGAGGTGACCGCTCCGCACCGCCAGGGACAGCTGGCCGGCACCCGTTGGCGGCTCTTTCAGTCTATCATTTATGACAGACGTCTACCTGTTCTGATGATGGCGTTCAGGCCATCCAGCGGTTGAGGTAGCGCGTCAGGCCCAGCAGCAGGAAGTCCGTCAGCACCGCGACGATGGCCAGACCGAGCACGACCGACCAGATGGCGACGACGTTGGTGTTGGACGCGAAGCTCACGATGAGCTTGCCCACGCCCTGCGGCGCCCCCATCAGCTCCGAGATGGCCCCCAGTCCCCAGCTCCCGGCGAGCGCGATCCGCATGCCGCCGAGCACCTCGGGAAGCGTGCCCCGGGGATAGACGTCCCGGACGACCTCCGCCCGGGAGGCCCCGAACACGCGGGCGTTCGCCTCGTACACCGGATCGAGGTTGTCGACCGCCCGCTGGGCGTAGATGTAGATGACGGGAGTGCTGAAGACGATCAGGAGCAGGAGCTGGGTCGTGCGCGCGGGCCCGAACCAGACCATGAAGAACGGGGCGATGATGAGGATCGGCACCCCGCTGACCGTGAGCAGCAGCGGGTCGCTGAACATGCGCAGCGCCACCACGCGCGCCGAGACCAGCCCCAGGGGCAGCCCGATCGCCACGGAGATGAGCAGCGCGAGCCACACCCCGGTGCTGGAGTAGAGCACGCCGCCCCAGATGCCGTCGTTGCCCAGGTTCTGGGCCGCGATCAGCGGGGAGCTGAAGAAGTTCTCCCTGCTGAAGTCCCAGATGTCGGTCAACGCCGGCAGGTACAACGGGTTCACCAGTTGCGCTGCGGTGACGACGTGCCAGGTGACGAAGATCGCCACGACGCCGATGACGCCCAGGGGGTCGAATCCCCGGAGCCTGCTCGCGAGTCGCCGGACCTCCCCGGGGCCGGAGGCGGTCGCCTCCGGCCCCAGGGGGCTCGCTGTCGACTCGACTGCGACAGTCGAACTCATGCCAGGTGCTCCCTACCCGCCGGGCCCGCTCAGCCGGCCGTCTTGAGGGCGAGCCGGTAGGCGTCGAGGTAGTCGTACCAGTCGTAGTACTGCTTGGCCTTGGCCATGAGGGCGGCGTCCCCGCCACCCTTGGCGGCGATGTCCTCGTAGCCCTTCTTGAAGGTCGCCAGATCCTTGTAGACCTTGTCCGCCCAGATGAAGTCCTCCGCCTTGATGTCCTTGGGGATCGCCCCGGCCTTGACCTGGTCGCGGATCACCGCGTCGCCGATCGTCTTGTAGTACTGCGAGCTGGCGGGATCGTTGTAGTAGTTCTTGCCCGCGTCGTCGAACGACACCAGCGGATGCATCTTGGCGAACTCGTCAGCGATCTCCTTGCCCGTCAGATCCGTTCCGGCGACGGAGTTCAGGTACGGGGCCTGCACGTCGAACAGGTCCGGCGACTTCGCGGTCTCGGCCGCGATGCGGTACATCACGGAGGTGAAGCGCAGGATCGTGTCCTGGTGCGCGGCGGCGTAGTCGCCGGTGGCGGCGATGCCGTTGTTGACGACCAGACCGGTGAACGGGCTGTTCGTGTCGGCCTTGGCCCCATCGACCAGCGACTTCGTGCTGAAGATGGGCTTCCACCCGAGCTTCAGCAGTTCGACCGCGATCGGCGCACCGCCCGGGTGCAGGAAGTTGATCTTCCCTGCCTGCGCCTGGGTGAACATGTCGGAGTCGGTGACCGGCTTGAACTTCGGCAGCTCCAGGCCGGCGTACTTGAAGGGCTCCTGGGTGAACGTGATCTCGCCGGTCCCGGGGTTGACGAAGACGTCGTCACCCTTGGTGAGCGGCGCCAGGGCGTCGTGCAGAGCCGTCTTGAAGTCCGCGCCGGCGGCCATGTAGTCCTCGACGGACTTGAGGTTCAGCTTCGGGTTGGCGAACATGACCTGCCCGAAGAAGCTCACGCCGTGCTGGATGCACTTGAGCTGCCGCGACGAGGAGTACGTCGTCACGAGGATCGCGCACGTGTCGGTGTTGATGTCGGTCGAACCGTGCAGGAGCAGGTTGGTCCACTGGTCCTCGGTGGTGCTGACGCCGTCCGCCGGGTCGAGCTCGATGCCGACGTCCTTGAACCAGCCCTTCTTGATGCCGATCACGTAGAAGGTGTTGTCGGCGTAGGGACGCATGCCGAACTTCACCTTGGCCGTGGGCACGGTGTCGCCGGCCTCGGCCTTGAACGGCGTCCACGTCGTGCCGCCGCTGGCACTGGCGCCGGCGGTCGTTGCCTTGCTGGCACCACCGCAGGCGCCCAGGGTGAGCGCCATCCCGCTCGCGACGACGGCGAGGAGCACTCGCCTCGTGGCGAACTTCGCATGTGTCCGACTCATCGACAGTCCTTGGGTCTTCGAAGGCCGCAGCCCGGTTGGTGGGGGAGGTGAGCGTGTGGTGCCGATCCCGCCATCGCGATCGCGTCGAGGGGCTGGTGGACGTGCCGGACCGGTCGGCGGGACGTCCCTTTCGTCGAGCGGTCTAGATCCCCGTCACGGGGACCAGACCGGTCGGGTAGAGGTCGAGAAGGCATTCGGCGAGCGCGAAGAGGCTGTCCTCCTGGCCGGGCCGCGCGACCAGCTGGACGCCGATCGGGCGCCCGTCCGGGTAGGGTGCGACC
>Ga0302323_100003591_pt1 | contig 12619 bp, 10 predicted proteins | sample Fen_T0_3_FD_201950 | JGI IMG/M metagenome (GOLD analysis project Ga0302323, IMG submission 201950) | Peat permafrost microbial communities from Stordalen Mire near Abisko, Sweden - Fen_T0_3 | ecosystem: Environmental > Terrestrial > Soil > Wetlands > Permafrost | place: Sweden: Abisko... | reverse complement strand
AACTGTGATTCAACTTATCGCCTTAAATGGTTCGGCGGTGACCCGCTCGGCGCGGCGCAGGAGCAAGTTCTCTACCCTGCCCGGGCAGGCACACAAGCCACATTGCGAATCACCTTCACCGCCCCTGCCGTGGAAGGAACATACGAAAGCGCATGGCAGGCTTACGGTCCAGACGGAATCGCGTTTGGCGTTCCAGTCTTCATGAAGATCGTTGTAGCTCAATGATTTGACTGCTGTTTCTCTGCCACACTGTGTAAACATCATTAAGGGTGGAAAATGAGAGCTGAATTTTATCGGTATTTATACGTAAGAAAATTTCCGTAAAAACACCCAACCATTATCAGCGTATTTTCACTTACTACAAAATTTCACAAAAACATTTCAAGTTATGAAATTGCAATGTTTATCTCAATTCTGTTAGCTAACAGGAATGTTTGCCAACTGATAGTTTTTTTTACCCGCGCCAAATACTTCGCTGATATATTCGGGGCAAGCAATTCAATCTTATATTTTCAAAAGGAGTAATAAACAATGTCTCGTTTCCGTTCTTCAAAATTGTTCATCATCGTACTGGTAGTTTTGGTTCTTGCAACTTCAGCTTATGCTTTTGCCGCCGCCAATACAGTTCCTGCCAGCCGCGCCGGTGAAGGCAGCGGCGTCATCTCTGGTTATGCCGTTTCCAATATCGTCTACACCTTCGACACCGCCAACCCATCCAATCTCACCACAGTAGCTTTTGACCTGGACAACCCCGCTACAACCGTAAAAGTTAGCTTGGTCGCTGCTGGAACCCTGCAAAACTGCACCAGTGCAACTCCATTCACACATTGGTCATGCACGATCACAGGCGTCACAGTCACAAGCGCTTCCTCCCTGCGCGTCGTCGCTTCACAATAATATTGTATGAAAATGGCAGGGCATAGGCCCTGGGAATGATGAATGAATGAGCCTGCTAAAGTGAGCTTCCATAATATTGTGACTGGAAGCGCCGGTTAGCAGGTTCATTATTTAACAGTACAATCAACATCAATTATGAGTATTTATAAACGCTGGTCGACATCCATATCCTCTGCATTCTGGCTTGTCCTGACAATTACGGTCTGGGTCGCATTTGCCCCCATTCAGGCGGGCGGACAGTCGGCATACATCATGGTCATCGGCAAAAGTATGGAGCCAAACTTCCATCTTGGAGATATGATCATTGTCAGGCAAAATCCCCACTACAACGTGGGCGATATTGTCGCTTATAAGAATATGCAGATGAACAGCAATGTCTTTCACCGGATCATTGGTCAGGAAGGCGGCCGCTATATTATGAAAGGCGATAACAATGCCTGGGTGGACACCTACCGGCCATTGCCTGAAGAGGTCATCGGTAAATTATGGGTCGATTTGCCCGGCGCAGGAAATATTATTCAACGCATACGAACGCCTCTCAACATGGCGATCATCATTGGCGTCGTGGCTGGTCTCTTTTTGTTCAGCTCAATGAAAGAAATGCCGAAAGGCGGTAAACATATGACAAAAAAATCGTTTCGCGAAAGAATAAAAGATTTGACGCCCCGATTTAAATTTGGAAACGGGTCTCCGCAGAAAGCCCCCGCTTCAAACCCGGACCCTTTGCCTGGCCCTGATCAACAAGAGATTCTCCCCGAAACATTTGCCCCGTCAAAAAAACAACCCTCCGAATTTATTGGAAGCGGTATTGAAATTATCTTTTTTACACTTGGTTTAACGGCATTTACATCCTTGATCCTGGGCATTATTTCGCTTACCCGCCCGCTTATGGTGAGCGAACCAGACGATGTTAATTATCAACATATCGGAATATTTTCTTATTCAGCTTCCGCCCCCGCAGGAATTTATGACTCAAACACAGTGCAAAGAGGCGAACCGATCTTCCCCAAAGTGACCTGTGCAATGCGGGTTGACTTCCACTACTCATTATTTGGCGATGACCTGAAAAATGTCACTGGGACATACGATATAACCGCGCAGATCCTCGACCTGCAAAGCGGATGGCAGCGCACAGTCATGCTCAAGCCCGAAACCCCTTTCGAGGGCACCTCATTTGATGTCAACACCAACGTGGATTTATGTCATATCGTGACACTGGTTGATGGCATGGAACAGCAAATAGAATATTTCCCCAGCCAATATACGTTATCAATCATGCCACACTTAACCCTATCTGGAAAGATCGCAGGACGTGATCTGCAGGATGTCTATGAGCCGCGGTTGATCTTCAAATATGACCATACTAATTTTTCAATTCTTCAATCGGAAACACGGATTGACCCGTTCAATCAATCACAGCCAAGGTCTATAAAAAAGATCAGCCAACGCGCCGGCACAATATCCATGTTCGGGTTACAGCCGCAAGTGAAGACCCTGCGTTTGATTGGGATCATCGGTTTGGTTTTATCCCTGACCGCGATGTGGATGATCGAGCAATATACCCAATCTCGCATCAGCAAGAGTCCGCAGGTAATTGCCCAAATGAAATACAACGTCATGGTCATTGATATTCAAAACACAGGAGTAGCCAAAGCCTCTCAGATCGTTAATGTCAATTCGATGGACGATCTCGCAAAATTGGCTGAACGGTTCAATGCCGTGATCCTGCACGAAACCCGCATAGACGGACATATTTACATCGTCCACGCAGAGGGTACAACGTATCGGTTTTCATCGGGCAAAATATGATTCAACCAACTGAAGAGATATTAAAATGATCAAAAGATTTAATCATCAAACCGCTCTTTGGTTCCTTGCAATTCTAATTTTCATCAGTACAATGACTGCCGTCGCAGCAGCGAACACAGTCCCTGTGACACGGCTGGATGAGAACGCGGCTGCCATGAGTGCAAATGCCATCAAGCCCGCTGCATGCTCAGCTTTAAATCTAACAGCTATTGTGATTTGTCCTGGAGGCGGAACCTGTAACGGAACCGGTGCGAGTGAGTTGATACTAGGCACTTCTGCTGCCGAGACAATTCGAGGGCGCGGTGGTAATGACTGCATTCTAGGAGGTGACGGTAATGACAGTCTCGTGGGCAACAACGGCGGTGATGTCTGCATTGGTGGTCCCGGCACAGACACCTTCACCACCTGCGAGACACAAATCCAATAATTCAAAAACTTCCGAAGCGAGTGCTTCGGAAGTTTTTATTTGTAGACCAGTTAGTTCACGCTCATGAAGCCAAACATCTTCCACATCCCCTTCATCATCGCATGTCCAAAATCTGGCTGCAAAAACTGATTTGGGCATGACCCCGGAACAACTTGGATCCCATTCGCTTTGCACATTTCCACCGCAGACTGAGAAACGCTGGTCATGCCTTGCGCAAGCCCCGGCTTGGTTCCCATCATGCAGTGCATCCACACATGCTTGATCCCCAGATCAACACACTGTTGAACCATCTGCTCGGTCACCTTGGGGTTGGTCAGCATGAAGACCGCATCGGGCTTTTCGGGAATGGACTTCAAGTCTGCATAACAAGGCGTTCCCTCATAAGAGGAAATACGCGGATTGACCGCATACACCTGATAGCCCGCATCCCTGAACTTTTTATAGGTTGCGTTACAGCCTGTCTCGCGCTTGTCCGATACGCCAACGACGGCGATCTTTTTCTGCGCCAGAAACCCCTGCACAAGTTCATCAATTTTTGCCATGAGAGTTCTCCTTAATCTACAAGTTTCTTGGATTTTTCATTTCCTTGAACATATACGTTCCCGCCGCGCATTCGTTGCGCGTTCTGTAAACCGCTTTTCGGGCATACCAATAACCCCATATCTGATTATACAAAACATGATATTCAAAACATAGATGACGAAAATTACTTTTTGAATCACGAGCTGGGAGTTAATTGAAATGGTATCATTACTAAAGCGGATTTTCACGTTTTCATTTTTCTAACAAAACTCTTACCACTGTATTAACGCGAGCGATTTAAAATTTATCCAAAAGAATTTCATTTTTCAGGAGGCAACCATGGCTGACACAAACGCTCCATCTCAACAATTTTCGTTCAAGGCAGAGACAAAACAACTGCTTAATATTCTGGCGCATTCCCTGTATAAAGACCGCGAAGTATTCCTGCGGGAACTGCTCTCGAATGCTTCCGACGCGCTCAACCGTCTGCGCTTCGAGATGGTGACCAATCGCAACATACTTGACTCGAATGTGGATTTGAAAATTAACATCACAGCCGATAAGGAATCGCGCATGCTGACTATTCAAGATACGGGCATCGGCATGACACGCGACGAGATGATCGAGAATCTCGGCACGATCGCGCAATCAGGCGCGCGCAAATTTTTGGATGCGACCAAAGATCAAAAGCTTGATTTCTCACAGGTCATTGGTCAGTTTGGCGTGGGATTCTATTCCGTGTTTATGGCGGCGGAATGGGTGCGAGTCACATCGCATTCATTTGATCCAGAAGCCGAAGCGGTGAGCTGGTATGCCACGGGTGATGACAACTATCAGATCGAAAAATCAGATATGAGCGAGCGCGGCACGAAGGTCGAGATCAAACTCAAAGAGGATGCCATCGAATTCGCCGAGGAATATCGTCTCAAGAATATCATCCACAAGCATTCAGATTACATCGGCTTCCCCATTTACATCGGCGAGGGCAAGGATGCGGTCAACAAGCAGACATCGCTTTGGCGCACGTCAAAACAGGAAGTGACCGACGAACAATACAAGGAATTTTATCGCCAGACCACTTTGGATTTTGAAGATGCGCTGATGCATGTGCATACCTCCACTGATGCGCCCGTGCAGTTGTATGCGCTGTTGTACATCCCCAGCAAATTGGAGCGCGGCGTTTTTGCCCTGCGAAAAGATGACGGGCTGAAATTATATTCGCGCAATATTTTGATTGACGACTACAACAAGGATTTATTGCCCGACTATTTGCGCTTCGTGCAAGGCGTGGTCGACTCGGAAGACCTGCCGCTTAACGTCTCCCGTGAAACTGTTCAGTCGAGTGGGCTGATGCCAAAACTGAAAAAGGTACTGACAAACCAGGTTATCAAGGAATTGGAGAACCTTGCCAAAAATGACGTGGAGAAATACCACGCGTTCTGGCAAGAGTTTGGCGTTTACCTAAAACAAGGCATTGCCGCCACTCCAGCGGATGCTGAAAGCATCAATCCACTTTTGCGCTTCAAGACAAATTTGAATCCTGAAACATGGTCGTCGTTGGATGAGTATGTTTCGCGCATGAAGGAAGGACAAAAGGAAATTTTCTACATCATTGGTGATGACCCGAAATCCGTTTTGCGCAGTCCGCATCTGGATTACTTCCATTCGCAAGGCACTGAAGTTCTATTGCTGACCGACCCTATGGATTCGTTCATGCTGATGGGTTTACACAAGTACAAGGATTTTGAATTAAAAAATGTAGCGCAGGCTGAAATAGACACGACTCAAAAGCCAAAAGACCAACCCGAAGCAGAAAAAATTCCCGATGCAGATTTCAACTCACTCGTCGAACGCTTCAAGCAAGTCCTCGGAGACAATATCACCGATGTGCGCGCAAGTAACCGTCTTTATGAATCTGTTGCGCGCCTAGCTGATGCAGATGCCAACGCCAACCCTGAATTACAGCGTGTTTATAAATATCTCGGCAAGGAATACGAAATCCCAAAGAAAGTTTTGGAACTCAACCCCGCGCATAATATTCTGAAGAACCTGCTCAAGTTAGAATCTGGTTCAGAACTGCAAAACATCATCATCGAACAGATCTACGACAGCGCCCTGCTGGTGGAAGGATTACATCCCGACCCATCGAGCATTGCGGCGCGTGTGCAACAAATTATGGAGGCGGCGCTCACAAAAAAAGCCGTATAGGAAATCAAAGAGGCGTTCATTTTCAAGTAATTAGTCTCAACTTATTAATCAATGAACATCGCATCCCCAAAGGAGTAAAAGCGATAGCCTTCATGAATGGCAAAGTTATAGGTTTCGAGAGTTTTCTCCCGACCTGCAAATGCACTAACAAGCATAATCAGCGTGGACTTGGGCAGATGGAAATTTGTGATCATTGCATCCACAATTTGGAATTGATAGCCGGGGAGGATAAAGATATTTGTTGGTCCGATAAAAGCGGTAATTGGTGATTGGTGATTGGCGGTTTGTGTTGCGGCGGATTCCAAGGTGCGGACTGAAGTGGTACCAACGGCAATCACTCGACCACCAAGTTGTTTTGTTTCGTTGATCAAGTCCGCTGTTTCTTGCGGGAGTTCGCACCACTCGGTATGGATTTTGTGTTCTTCAGGATTCTCTTCTGTGACAGGCGCGAAGGTGTCCAAGCCGACATGCAGGGTGACATAGGCAAGCTTGACGCCTTTTTCTTTTAGCTCATCCAGCAATTGCGGAGTGAAATGCAAACCTGCTGTAGGCGCAGCGGCGGAGCCAACATCACGCGAGTAGACAGTTTGATAGCGCTCGGGGTCATTTAGTTTTTCGTGAATATAAGGTGGAAGAGGGATATTGCCCACATTGGAAAAATAGAGTTCGATAGGTTCGGAAAATTTGATCAACCGTTCAGAGCCATCGAGGATTTCAATTATCTCAGCCTGGACTGCAAAGTCTCCCGACTTTTCAGATTGCCGACGACTGGAGTCGTCGGACTCCACGATTACTTTTTTTCCAACACGCAGACCTTTACCGCCCACAAGGGCTTCCCATGTCAACTCATCACGACGGCGCAGGAGAAGTAACTCCACGCGACCGCCTGTCTCTTTTTTTGCGAAGATTCTCGCAGGGATGACCCGAGTCCTGTTGAGGATGAGCAAATCGTTTGGACGCAGAATCAGGCTGAGGTCACGAAAGATGCGATGCTCTACATCCCCCGAATCGCGATGCAAGACAAGCAGTCGGGAGGAATCGCGCGGCTCGGCAGGTATCTGTCCAATGGATGATTCGGGGAGGTAATAGTCGAAGTCGGAGGTTTTCAATTGCGTTCGCTTTTATTTGTTCAAGAATCGGGAGACGATATTCAGGAGGATAGTGAGAATAACCGAGACCAAAATCGAACTGGTGACTGGAAAATAAAACGAGCCATTCTGCCCTTCAACGCGAATATCTCCTGGCAAGCGTCCAAGCGGAATGCCAAATTTCGCGGCGAGAAACATTCCCCCACCGATGAGGAATAATCCAATTCCAGCGAGCATTAGGTAACGGGCAAAGGTTTCCATAAAAAAGGTTAAAAGTTGAAGGTCAAAGGTCAGGGCTTTCGACTTTTGACCTTTGACTGGTCTTGACTAAAGTAATCTCTGCTGTCCCTGTTCTGTATAGGTGTATCCCAAATGATCATACGCGGATTTGGTGGCGACACGACCTTGTGGAGTGCGGTCAAGGAAGCCGAGTTGCAGGAGATACGGCTCGACTACATCCATGATGGTGTCTTGTTCTTCGCTAATGGATGCGGCGATGGTGTTCAAGCCGACAGGTCCGCCGTTGTATTTTTCGATGATTGTCTTTAGTACGCGGCGATCCACGTCGTCGAGACCGAGGGGGTCAACTTGCAATAAGTCCAATGCTTCTTTGGCAACATTTTTTGTGATGATTCCATCCGCGCGGACTTGGGCAAAATCGCGCACACGGCGTAACAAACGCAATGCAACGCGCGGAGTCCCACGGGCGCGGCGTGCCATTTCTGTGATGCCTTCTTGTTCGGCTTCCACTTTTAACATGCGTGCGGCACGTGTGACAATTGCCTGCATTGCGTTGAGATCATAATAATCCAAACGATAGACCGCGCCGAAGCGCGCACGTAATGGAGCAGTTACAAGAGCCAGACGCGTTGTGGCTCCAACAATGGTGAAGCGCGGCAGTTTCAAGCGGATGGAGCGGGCAGATGGTCCCTTGCCGATGACGATATCCAGCGCAAAATCTTCCATGGCAGGATAAAGCACTTCTTCAACTGCCCTGCCCAGACGGTGGACTTCGTCAATGAATAACACATCCCCAGCCCGCAGGTTGGTGAGGATGGCGGCAAGGTCGCCCGCGCGCTCGATGACAGGTCCGGCCGTCACTTTGACGTTGACTTCCATCTCATTGGCAAGCACATGCGCGAGAGTTGTCTTCCCCAAGCCGGGAGGTCCGTAAAAGAGGACATGATCCAGTGCTTCACCGCGTTTGCGCGCTGCCGCAATGAGAATGGATAAATTCTCCTTAACCTGATCCTGCCCGATCAAGTCATTTAGTTTTTCAGGACGAAGCGCATTATCCACGCGATCATCGGGCTTGGATTCGGGGTCGAGAGGGCGGGAGGATTTTGTCATGGATGGAATTATAACAATAAACCGCCTACCGGTTTTTAGTTAAGTGGGAGGAGATTTTGAATCAAACAGGGATGACACAAAATTTGGTCATCCCTGTAAAAAGATTTGCTCTTCGGCAGTCTGGCGATCATGATCACGAAAAAATAATTTTGTGATTGTAGACCCATAACTTTGCGCCATCAGGTTTCCCTGATTTTGCCTTTCGGAAGTCGGTCAGTCCTGACCACGCTTGTCGCGTTAGTTTTAGACGCCTGACTTTGCGTCACCGTCTTTTGGCGGCTTTGCTTTTATCGGCAGTCTGGCGGTCTTGACTCAGTTCAGCTTTAGACCCATGACTTTGCGTCGCCGGGTTTTCCCGGTTTTGCTCTTTCTCGGAGCAATTTAATTATTGCACAAAAAAATCTTTTTTCAATCACTCAGATGTTCTATTTAACATCCTGGAACGTCGCTTCCATGGTCATGCCCCATTTCAAGCGCGGGTCAAGATCTTTGACAGCGATTTGCACCGTGTAAAGAATATCACCGCCTTGCTGGGTATACGCCTGGCTGATTTCTGTGACCGTGCCTTTGAGGGTTAGGTCGGGCAGGGCATCTGGCACAAGTGACACAGCCTGACCTGGGCTTAGCTTCACCACCTCAAGTTCGGTTAGATCTGTCGTTTTTACAATCCACTGACTGAAATCGGCAATGCTGACAGCGCGCGTCTCAGCGGTGACCTGTTCACCCACCTTCACATTGACATCCGCCACAACACCCGCAAACGGCGCGGTGATCACATAATTGGAAAGCGTATCCTTTGCGGCATCCAGGTTGGCTTTGGCAAGCGCAAGCTGATCGGCATTGGGTCCATCGAGGCTGATCTCATATTGATGTTTGGCTTCAGCTTCGGCGGCAAGGGCAGCGTCATAGGCAGCGCGTACATCGTCGCGTTTGCGGGTTTCTTCTTCAAGGTCACGCACAGCCTGGTTCAGATTTTCCTGCGCCTGGTCGAGATTATCTTTGGCAGTTTTGCGGTTGGAGTTATCTTTATCGAGGTCTTTATATTTATCAAAGTCCTCCTGCTTGTCTTTCAAATCCTTCTGGCGGTCTGCGACAGTGGCTTTACGGTCATCGATGGTGTTTTCGATATTATCTACATTTAGATCGTCCCATTTCTTTTCAGCCTTGCCGCGCACAATTTGCGCATCCATATAAGCCTCCCAGAATTTGGCGCGGTCGCCACTTTCGTTGCGGAGGAGTGTGTCGTAGGCATTCTGGGCGGTGACGACTTGCGCCTCAGCCACACCCGCATTTGAGAGGCGGACAAGGACATCTCCCGCTTTGACAGAGTCTCCCTCATTTACAGGCACTTCTTCCACAACACCGCGCGCCTGAAAAGACAGGTTCGCGCCATGGATGGGTTCAAGGCGACCTTCCGCCACCACTTCATTGGATGAAACAGACGCCGTAGGCACAGGGGTTGTCACGGGTTGATTTCCACAGGCAGCAAGCGCAAGTGAAAAGATGGTCAGTAAAGTAATTATGGTTAATAGTCGTTTTTTCATTTTATACCTTCTTATTATGATCCTCGTCATTGCGAGGAGGGCACTTGCTCTTTCCGACGAAGCAATCTCCTTATGGTGTTGGGGATTGCTTCGGGCAAGAACAAAGGCGCCCTCGCAATGACATAGGCTACTCGTACGCTAAAACTTCGCGAATGGTCAAGCGCGCCGCATTGCGGGCGGGCAAAATGGAGCCAAGCACGGAAAGCAGGAGAACCAATCCGAGCCAGATGGCATAGCCTAAAAATGTGAACACCACTTTAATGGGTGTTTGAAATACAGCCGTGCTGACAATATCTGAAAGCACGTACGTAAATGGAATGGACAGGATGATCGCCAGCACAAAGGAGATGAAACCGATCACCAAACCTTCGGCAATGACGGTCCGCATGACAGCGCGGTCATCCGCACCAATGGCGCGCATAATGCCGATCTCGCGTGTGCGTTCGAGAACGTTCATGCCCATTGTGCCTGTCAGTCCCATGGCACCCACGATGGCTGTCAGTATCGCCATGATGAGCAGAAAAACCACCAGCGTATCCAGACTCTCCGAAGCAGTATCAAGCGAGGCTAAGCCTGATTCGGATTTTCGCACTTTGAATCCCTGGTCGCGGAAAAAATGATCCAGCTTTTCAGCCATCATATCCTGATAGGCGCGGTCATGCTGCGCGGTGACAATGCGAAAAGAAAAGGAGCGGTTGGCAAGATCGGAAATTTGCGAAATATATTCATAGGGCGCGTACGCAAGAATTCCCTCACGGCCGACAAACTTAAATATGCCGACAACCTCCCATGATTCATTGCGACCCTTGACCTTGAGTGGTAAATGGTCGCCTGGTTTCAAGTCGGGATAATATTCGAGCACGGCTTCGCTGATCGCCAGCTTGCGGACATCATCCTTGCGAATCCAGCGACCCTTAGCCATAATGGGATTGATCAATTGACTCTCGGCAGGCGGGGCGAGCATGTTGACATTCTCTGCCACCAAACCATCGGGGAACAACAACTCAGTGCTGAGGGACTGCCAACCTTCCACACGCTTCGCGCCATCCACTTGCAAAGCGAATTGTTCCACTTCATTCAAACGATAGGCTTTATCAAAATCAAGCGTCACATCCGCGCGGAAGTAACTGCCGATTGCGTCGATGTAATCATGCAGGGTCACGCGCACGTTGAACACCGCAATAAAGATCGCGCCACCCATTGTTAAAGTAAAAAGGGTCAACATCAAACGACCGCGGCGGCGGAATGTGTTTCGCAGGGAAATAATAAATGGGCGCGGGAAATGAATACCGCGTGAAGCAAAAATGCGCGTGGCGCGGATCATCATGTAGTCAAACCACGGTACACGCTCCTCCTCAGCTTTGTGCGGTTTATTTTCATCTCCAGCAAGGTCACCGCTGAGTGCGCGCAGCACGGTAATGCGCGAGCCGCCAATGACAGGCGCAAGTCCCGCAATAAGCGGAACCAGTAGCCCCACTGCGACTTGAATCATCAATGCCATCGGCACAATTCGATAACCCAATAAATTAAATCGGAGCTTGTTTGCGATGAAGAGCGACAACCCATACGCCCCTTGTCCGCCCAGCGGAACTGCGATCAATAATGCCAGCACGCCAAATGCCATGATGAGCGTGAGATACATCGTAAAAACCTGCCTGCTTCTTCCGCCCACCAATTTGATCACACCGATATGCCGCAGGTGCTGGCTTAACAACGCGCTCAATGTATTTGCGATCAATGAACTCGAAAGAAAAACGATCAGAATTCCCAGTGCCATCAAAATACCGAGAATGGCATTCACCGTATCAGCCAGCGGATGTTTATGCGTTTCAGAAAAACGGGTGCGTGAAACCTTTGTCCCGTTCTTCTCCAACTTGTCCTTCACATCTGTGCCAGTCTCGCGGATGTAAAAAATATCATCCTGTCTTTTCGCCACAGTCACATAGGCACGGTTAAAAAGTTCGGGCTGGCGCAAAGTCGGAAGCGTCTTCATCACGATATATGCAAAAGGCGGCGCAAGAAAATCACCCGCACCTGTGCTGACATCCTGTACAATGCCAACGATTTTCAACTCTTTGAGTGTGCCATCGGATAATTCAAAGATAAGATTTTCGCCGACTGCGACATTTAATTTCTTAAGCGCATCCTTCTCCAGCAGGACTTCATCCTTGTCCGCTTCCACCGCACCCGAAACTGGTACCAACAAGTTGACATGGTTCTTGCTGAAGCTATCCAGCGCCACCGCGTCCAGCGACACCCATTGATCACTGCCCTGCGCATGCACGCGGAAGTTAACCACGCGCCGCCCTTCCGCTTCTCCCACGCCATGAGCATTGCGAATAGATGTCAGTACATCATCATTGAAATTAGCCGTGCGGAGTTCAATGTTTGCAGGGTTATTTGCCGCGTAGGAAACACTCATGTCATTGGAAATGATCTGGTACGCGCCAGAGATCACTCCAATGGAAAATACGCCCACGGCGATGGAGAAAACCACCAGCAGTGTGCGCGCTTTGTTATCCCATAGATCATGTAAAACTTTACGCCATCTTGGTCGCATACTATTCTTTTGCCCTCATCCCCAGCCCTTCCCCCTGAGGGGGAAGGGAGTCGAGAGTCCCCTCTCCCTTTGGGAGAGGGCTAGGGTAAGGGCATTCTCCTACTTCAACAACTGGCTGACTTCACCGCCAGAATATGGCTTCAAGGTTACATCCTTTACGCCGTCACGCAGGAATTTTGTGACACGTTCAGGATTGATGGCAGAAGTGAGGACA
>Ga0302323_100003590_pt1 | contig 12619 bp, 8 predicted proteins | sample Fen_T0_3_FD_201950 | JGI IMG/M metagenome (GOLD analysis project Ga0302323, IMG submission 201950) | Peat permafrost microbial communities from Stordalen Mire near Abisko, Sweden - Fen_T0_3 | ecosystem: Environmental > Terrestrial > Soil > Wetlands > Permafrost | place: Sweden: Abisko... | reverse complement strand
GTTTCACTATAACTCAGCTCGGAACGGCGCCGAGACGGCGTGCTAGTAGCTAAGGGGATACAGGGAGAGATCGCGATGGAAGAATTACCTCAGCGGCTGAAGCCGGACGTTGGAGCCGATGGTAGATGCACCGCTGAAGCGGTGCTCCACCCGGGTCGGCGGAAAGCCTGGGCATAAACGCGATGCCGCGCGGACTAAAAGTCCGCGCGGCGGGTTTGTTTGGGCGACTTAGCGGCACGACCTGAAGTCGTGCCCTCACGCAATATATACGACGGACTACCAGACGCGGCAAGCGGGATTGCGGACCATCGGTGCGTTAGGTTTGCAACCGAAGGCCTTGGCAAAATCGGCTGAGTTAGCCACTGCGCCATTCACGCGTGCCTGCGGGGCCGAGTGCTCGTTCGACAACGCCTGCAAGCGCATGGTTTCCGGCGTCTGGTTGGCGCACCAGATCTGCGCGTATCCGAGGAAGAAGCGCTGGTCAGGAGTGAAGCCCTCGACCGTCTTCTCGGGATGGCTGGCCAACACGTCGAGCAGGGCCATGTGTGAGATGCTCAGGCCGCCGTTGTCGGCCGTGTTTTCGCCGAGCGTCAGCTTACCCTTGATGTGAACGTCGTCAACCACCACGAAGCTGTCGTATTCGTTAACGAAGCACTCTTCGAGTTTGTTGAACTGTTCCTTATCTTTGGGCGTCCACCAGTCGCGAAGATTGCCGTCGGCATCGAACTGGCTGCCTTCGTCGTCGAAACCGTGGGTGAGTTCGTGGCCGATAACCACGCCGACACTGCCGAAGTTGGTGGCATCGTCTGCCTTGTAGTCATAGAACGGAGGCTGCAGGATGCCTGCAGGAAAGTTCACATTGTTTTCCAGCGGATTGTAGTAGGCGTTCACGGTAGGAGGAGTCATGCCCCACTCGTTGCGGTCAACCGGCTTGCCGATTTTGCCAAGCTGGCGGTTGAATTCGAACTGGTTGGCACGCGCAGAATTGCCCATGGCATCGCCGCGCACGACATTCAGACCGCTGTAATCGCGCCACTTATTGGGGTAACCGATCTTGTTATCGATGCGTGAGAGTTTCTCGAGAGCCTGTTTTTTGGTATCGGGCGTCATCCACGACAACTCGGTAATGTCGGTCTTGAGAGCCGCTTCCAATTCGTGGACCATCTGTAAGGTTTTCGCCTTGGCTTCTGGCGGGAAAGTCTCAGCGACATAGGCCTGTCCGAGGGCTTCGCCGAGGTCATTGTCAGCGTATTCGACACAGCGCTTCCAGCGCGGACGAAGTTCCTTGGCGCCGCGCAGCGTCTTGCCGTAGAAGTTAAAGTTCTCTTCCACGAACGCTTTGGGCATAACGGGAGACGCGGCACGCAGCGTCTGCCAGCGCATGTAGGTTTTCACGGTTTCCAGATCGTTGTGGGCGATCAGTTCGTTCATCGCCTTCACGTAGTCGGGCATGGCGACGTTCAAGCTATCGAACGCGGGCGACTGAATGCTGGCGATGTACTGGTTCCAGGCGAAGTCGGGCGTCAGCTTCTGCAAATCGGCAACGCTCATCTTGTGGTAGAGCTTGGTCGGATCGCGCTGTTCAGTGCGGTTCAACGAGCCTTTGGCGAGGTCGGTTTCGACCTTCATCACAATCTTGGCATTCGCGGCGGCTTGGGCCGACGGCTCTCCATAAAGCTCGAACATCTTGGCGATGTGCTGTTCCAATTTCTGGCGCAGCTCGACGGACTTGGCGTCGTCTTTGAAGTAGTAGTCCTTATCGGGCAACGACAGGCCGCCCTGCCCAGCAGTGGCGATGTCTGTCTTGGAGTCCTTGAAATCAGGCTCCGCCCCGAAGCCGAAGAATACGTTGACGCCAGCGCGATGGAGCCCACCGAGCACTGCCGGCACGTCGGACTTGTTCTTCATGGCATTGATGCTGTCCATGTAGGGCTTGAGCGGAGCGATGCCCTTGGCTTCGATGGCAGCTTCGTCCATGCAGGAGTAGTAATAGTCGCCGATCTTCTGATTTACGGCGCTACGGCTTGAATTGTCGGCTGACTGCTTGTCGAGAATGCCACGCAAGACAGTCTGGTTGCGGTCATGCAGTTCGTTGAAGCGTCCCCAGCTCGACTGGTCGGCCGGAATGGGGTTGTTCTTCAGCCACGTGCCACAGGCATAGTGGTAGAAGTCGTTGCAGGGATCGACGGACTTGTCGATCGCGGTCAGGTCAAAGCTCCTCGGCTCTTTCGCCGGAGTGCTGGGTGCGTTTTGCGCCAGGGCCAACGTTGCGACCGACAGAGTGATGCCAGCCAGTAAGAGAATGCGTTTCATCGATACCTCGCTCGGAAGATAGACGGAAATTTCCCGCTGCACACGTATGGAATACGCGGCAGCGAGGCCCGCAGTTCAATTGTCGTTTCAGTTACTGCAACCCAAGTTCATAGCTGAGCCCATCCGGTGCAATCCGCTCCGGCGGCCCGTCGTTCAAAATCGATTCCTTACCATACGCGGCAGGCGTTGGCGCTCACCATCGGTTGGCCTGCTTTGCAACCCCATGCCTGCTGGAATGCCGCGGAATTCTGCACTGCTCCGTTCACGCGCCACTCGCCCGGCGAGTGCGGATCGGTGAGGGCACGCTTGCGCGCTTCCTGATCGGTTACGTTTTGGCACCAGACCTGCCCGTAGGCGAGGAAGAAGCGCTGCTGCGGCGTGTATCCGTCAATGGGCTTCACCGGCGCATTGCCGAGAATTTCGGTAAGCGCCATGTAAGCCAGCTTAAGGCCGCCATTATCAGCGGTGTTCTCGCCCAGCGTCAGCTTGCCGTTCAACTTGACTTCGCCCTTGTCGTCTTTCACGGCGACGAAGCTCGAATATTCGTCCGCGGTGCACCCGGCACGCTGTTCGAATTGCTTGCCGTCTTCGGGCGTCCACCAGTCTTTGAAGTTGCCCTGCGCGTCGAACTTGCGGCCCTGGTCGTCGAAGCCGTGCGTCAGTTCGTGACCGATCACTACGCCGATGGCACCATAGTTCACGGCATCGTCCATGGAAGCGCCGTAGAACGGCGGCTGAAGAATACCGGCCGGGAAGTTGATGTCGTTCATCGACGGCCGGTAATAGGCGTTCACCGTCGGCGGAGTCATGCTCCAATCCTTGCGATCGGTGGGCTTGTCGATTTTGTTGTATTGGCGCTGCACTTCAAACGCGGAGGCGCGCTCTACGTTGCCAACGTAGTCGTCGGAAGCTACGGTGACGCTGCTGTAATTGCGCCACTGGTCGGGATAGCCAATGTTGTTGACGATGGTGTTCAGCTTCTCGTAAGCCTGCTTCTTGGTGGTGTCGGACATCCAACTCAAGTCGGCAATGTCTTGCTTCATGGCCTTCTCGATGGCATTGACCATCTTCTGCGTCCGCTCTTTCCCTTCGGCGCCAAACGTCTTATCGACGTAGAGCTGGCCGAGTGCCATACCCAAGGATGCGTCCGTGATCTTCACACATTTCTTCCAACGCGGCTCCTGTTGTTGCTGACCTGACATGTACTTGCCGTTGAACTGGAAGTCCTCTTCGACAAATGCCTTGGTGAGAAGTTGAGCATGGCTGTTGATGATCTTCCAGCGAAGGTAAGTCTTCCAGTCCGCGAGTGACACGCTTTCTAGCTGTGCGTTGACCTGTTTGAAGAATTCCGGATTGCCAACATTGAGCGTGCTGAACTTGGGCGCGCCGTTGCTGGCAAAATAAGCCGCGAGGTCAAAATTCGGTGCGGCCGCAGTGATCTCGGTGACAGTCATCTTGTGGTCGCGGTTCTTGGGATCGCGGCGCGCAGTGCGGTCCATCGAAGCCTGCGCGAGTCCGGTTTCGACGGCGAGAACGGTCTTGGCTTCGGCCGCAGCGACGTCGGGCTTGTCGCCCGCCAACTCAAACATTTTCTGGACGTGCTTCAGGTATTCCTGACGCGTCTCAACGGACTTGGCGTCGTCTTTGATGTAATAGTCGCGGTCCGGAAGTGAAATGCCGCCTTGGTCGATGTAGGCGATGGTCGCCATCGAATCGTGCATGTCGGGCTGGCCATAGAAGGCAAATATCGCCGGAATCGCATGCTGGTGCATGTAGCCGATTTGCTTTATCAGGCCGGCCTTCGAATTGATCGCGTCGATGCGCGCGAGTTGCGCCAGGAGGGGCGCGGTGCCCTTGGTTTCGATGGCCGCCTCGTCCATACAGGATGCATAGAAGGCGCCAACCTTCTTTTCGATGGGGGAACGCTGTCCGGGGGCCTGCGTTTGCACCAGGATGTCACGGAGTACGTAGATGTTTTGCTCGGACAGTCCGTCAAAGCGTCCCCAACGCGACTTGTCGGCAGGTACCGGATTGTTTTTCATCCAGTTGCCGCACGAGTAACGATAGAAATCGACACAGGGATCGATGCTCTTGTCGATCGCAGTGAGGTCGAGACTCACAAGAGGGGGAGGCGCTGGTTGGGCTAAAGCGATCGTGGCGCACAGAAGGATGGCAACGGAAAGGATGCGAACTGACATTAAGAGGCCTCTCGTCATGAATTGTCGTCGGGCGGCGGGCAGGAAACTTCGCTGGGTACTGCTCACAAGGGCAATCGCAGCGGTGTGCGCGTGAATGCCCAACCCAACACACTACTATAAAGGACTTAGACGGGGAAATTGGTGGGACGTAAGCGGGGACATTCGTGGTGAAGCGCCCAAGAAGCGCCTCGGATCCAGAAAGGCCGTTCCTCGCGGGCTCGCGTTTGGCCTCGGCCAGTTTGGCAGGTCGGGCCAGCACGTCATCCCCGTTGCGGGGCGGAGGCCGATACTGCCCGCGCACAAAAAAGCCGGGGCGCGAGGCCCCGGCTCACTACGACAGCCAAATGTGACTTTACAGGTTGAACTTGCGGCGCGCGATGCCGACCAGGCCAAGCAGGCCGGATCCAAACATAACCAGAGTACCGGGCTCCGGAATGGCAGAGACAGCCTGACCCGTAACGCCAACGTAGTTGCCGGTCATGGTGAATGAGCCGATCGGAGTGCTTTCTACGAAGCGAATCCACTCGCCCGAGTTTGTTCCGCCACCGGTGAGGAAGGTTAGATTGTACGACTCAATAAGGTTGTTCGAGGTGTCCCACACCGACAGCGTGGTCGGAGTCGAGCCACCGGGGACGTAGTTGAAGAAGCCGCCGACCCAGGCGACCGGCGACGAGAAAGCAAAGGTCATGGTGTCAGTAACACCGTAGACGTCGAAGCTATCGTTCACACCAGCCATTGGGCCCAGGGCACCGTCCCAGAAGCCGTTGGCGAGGTAGCCGTATCCGCCGGTGTAGCCATAGACGGAGCCACCCTGGGTGGAGGCATTGGTTGAGGACCAAGTGTAATTAGCATACGTCTGGGGACCCGCGCCGAAGTAATTGATGGCCGGCATCGGCAAGTTGCTTCCTACTTGGCCAATGACCACTGTGGCTCCTGCTTGAACGGCAAGCAAGAACATAGATACTGCAAGTACAGCGAACAGTTTCTTCATCGTTTTCTCCACTTTACAAGTTAACAACCGTTGAGATTAATCTTGCGTTTTCTGAGCGTCAATCCGAAGCCCGCAGCAACCTCGCCGCGACCGGTAACGAGTGATCAAAAGACTCTGGGGAACCGGGACGTTGCGAGGGAAGTCACGTCGCCTTATACCCCATAGCGCTTGATGCAATTCGTAGTCCATTTGAGGCTTTCGTATCCCCAATCGTGTCAAGCAATTGCAAGATGCAGGAATGGAGCATGTGCAACATCTTGCAACTTTGTGGAATCAAAAGGGAACTCACCGCGCACCAGAAGCGAGACATTAGTCTGGCAAAGCAGGTACAAACCATCAGGCTCTACAGGCCGCAAGTCTAGCACACGCTATGGCTCCTGGGAACCAACGAGAGCACTTAGATTGTCGTGCGATCACCCACCCGCCGATTTGCCATGCGTTCCGCAGCACAGCAACCAGATTCCACGACGGTTGGCGACTAAAAGAGTTTCAAATGGATAGTGAGGTAGGTCTTTGGGTCCTTGCGGACGGCCGCGATTAGTTCTCGGGTTTCGACCAGCATCTTGTCGGCATTGTTGTAGAGAGAGGGGTCAACCAGCAGCTTGCCGGCCGTGCCTTCGCCCTTATCCAGGCGGTCTAGGATGGCATTGAGCCGCGTCACGGTATCGTCCAGCTTCTTGGCTAGCGCGTCGTCTTTGGCGAGTTTGCCAAGCGTACCCTTGCCGGCATTAATGTCGGTGATCAGCTGATTGGCTTTGGCGAGCGTCTGGTTGGCGTTGTCGTACAGCGCCGGATCTTTGATGAACTTACCGGCGGTGCCTTTGCCCTGGTTGATCTCGTCGACGATCTTGCTCAAGCTATCAACAGCCGTGTTGGCCTTGTTATACAGCTCGTCGCTGTTGAGGAGCTTGCCGATGCTTCCCTTCTGCGAGTTCGCAGCAGAAACAATCGTCTGCAACTGGTTGAGCATGTCGTTAGCGCGATTGAACAGGGCGGGATCGTAGATAACTTTTCCAATGGAACCCTGACCGCTCTGAATGAAGGACACAATGCTGTCGAGCCGCCTGACCAAGACATCGAGATTTTGCAGTGTGCCCTGGCTGGCCCGCACCACGTCTTCCAGCTGCGGAACTTCGGTGGCTGGCAACTCAGCATTATTCTTGAGAGGCTCGCCCTTGGCTTGCCGGCAGTCCAGATCGACGAAAACTTCTCCCAGCACACCTGCGGTGGTCAGCAATGCAGTGCAACCGGTGTTCATGCTTTCGGTGTACTTCATGGAGATCTTCATCAGTACTTCGACGGGCGCAGCCCGGCGCACCGGGTCGCGAACGACTCGAATGCTGGTGACGTTCCCAATGTCGACACCTTCGAGGCGTACGGGCGCTCCTACACGAATGCCGCCGGCATTGTCCACGTAAGTGCGAATGATGATTTTCTTGGTGAAGAGGCCGGTCGTGCCGGTCATGAGGAAGATCAGGAACGCAAGCGTGATGATGGCGATGATGACCGTGAGGCCAACCCGTAGTTGCGACCATCTCACCTGTTTTTCGCTCGGCACGCTCTGACGATTGCCCCTTTTGGCCCGTGCTGTACGCCCGCCCGGCTTCGCGCAGGCACAGCCCGCCCCCGCGCAATCGCATCATCATAGCATCCAAAGTTCTACAGCGTCACGAATTGGCAGTCCTCGAGAGTCCTAAATCAGGCAACCGCCCGAACAATCGTGTGCGGGCTCATTGGCACCCCATGTGCCGAGATTGTCTGGTAGCCAGCCTGCTGGTGCATTTCTGCCAGTTCGGCAAAAGTGTAAGCGTCACCGGCTACCGTGGATGCAAGCATGGTCATGGCAAACGCCGCCGGCATCGGAGGCGAGACCCGGTCCGGATTGGGCACGAACTCCAGGGTGGCGGCAATGCCTCCCGGCTTGAGCGAGGCACGGACCTTCTTCAGCAATGTGACGCACGTCGGGACGTCGAAATGGTGCAGAAAATTAGTGAGCAGCACGGCATCGTATGGGCCCCCGAACTCGACATGGAAAGCGCTGCCCGGCAGCATGTCATACCGGTCCTGCACGCCAGCTTTTTTCGCGTTATCGAGCGCGACGCGCAGAACCGGTGCCCAGTCCAAGCCAGTCACGTGGGCCTGCGGGTTCTGTTTCGCGATTTCAATACCGAACAATCCATGACCTGCAGCGATGTCGAGCACGCGCATCGGACCGCTACGTCCTTCCAACACGATCGCACCAAGCGGGCCGGTCATCGGAGCCATCATCGGCGCCATGCTCTCGGCAAATTCCACCCACACAGGATTGTCAGGTTCCACTGTGCCTTCGCCGGGAAGAGAGGTGCGTCCGTTGCGAACGACGTCGGCCAGGTGTTCGTACGATTTCAACATCTCAGGTAGGGACAAGAACCTCGCAACCGTCGCCAGGCAAGCAGGCGAACTGGGATCGAGAAATGCAGCACTCGACGGTGTGTGCTTGTAATGCCCGTCTTCCTTCACCAGCAGTCCAGAGACGACGAGAAAGTCGCACAGGATGCGAATGCCTCGTTCGGACGCCTTGGCATGACGGGCAATCGAAGCGACATCGCCGGGGCCTTGCCCAACCGCGCGGAACACGTCGAGTTCAATGGCCGCGCGAAGGGCGGCGGTCTTCTGGTGGGCCTGTAAAAGTTCAAAGACAATCGCCGGTGTCAGTGGCCCTGTGGCCGGGGAATCCGAATGCATGTTGTGCTCCTTGAATGTTCAAGACCAGATGAAATGTTATTGGATTCTCTCAACCTTGCCCTTGTGCTGCCACTGGCTCGACATGGGGGAGGGTCATCCACGACTGTAATTCGCCCATGTCTTTCGCTACGGTTCGTGCCGCGCCGAACAGCGCGACCGCTACCAGTACGCTGCACACAACAAGCGCATACATTGCGCTATGCAGGCCAGCCGAGCGCGCGGTCTCGGTCATGGTCACGGCACCGAGCTTCTGCGTTGCCTGTCGCGCAAAGTGATCGCTCAGTTTACCGACAATCACTGGCCCAAAGCTGCCGCCAAACAGGTACATAGCCATGAAATATAGCGACATTGCGGTACCGCGCAGACCCGGTTGCACTACGTCCATGATGGTGGCATACACGCAAGGGTAGTAGAGATACGCGAGCATGGACGCGGTCCCCATGACGATTGTGAACCATGTCACCTGTCCTGGCGGCAGGTTAAGGGCGAAATATACGCTCACTGCGCTCAACAGCAAGGAAACTCCTCCGACCAGCAAACGTCCGCTACGGCGATGATGTGAGATCCGGTCGGCTGCCCATCCACCCGCCAAAAGTCCGATTACTCCAAACGCGCCGAAAACAATGGCGAACACCACATTGGCGTGGCTCAAATTGAGGCCATGGTAGCGGCTGAGATAGGCGGGCAGGAACGTCACATAGGTATAGCTGTTGAAGTTGTAGAGGGCACCGGTAACGATGATCCAGCAAACCGTGGGCACCCGCAGCACAGCCCAGTATGGGTTGCCCTCGTGTGACCTTCCGGCCTGGGGAGAAACCTCGGATGCGCCGCGCACGGGGTCGAGCACCCACCGAGCCAGCAATGCCACCAGCAAACCGGGAAGGAAGGCGACGAAGAAAGCCCAGCGCCATCCGTGACTGGCAGCGACGTGACCGCTCACCACTCCACCCAGTAAATATCCGACAGGTAATCCGAGCTGGAAGATTGATAGCGCCCAGCCGCGCTTCGCCGCCGGGAAAAGATCGCCGATCAGGGAGTTTCCCGCAGGAGCGCAAACCGCTTCTCCCACACCCACTCCCAGCCGGGCGGCAAACATCGAAGCAAAATTCCATGTCCATCCCGATGCAGCGGTCAGTAGACTCCAGACAGCCACTCCCGCGGAAAGAAGACGCGAACGTCTCTTCTTGTCGGAGAGCCTCCCCATCGGCAACCCCACAATGGCGTACAAGAGCGTGAAGGCCGTGGCGAGCCATCCAATCTGTGAATCCGTGAGACCCCACTGTTTACGGATAGGCTCGGCGACCGCGCCAAAAATGCTGCGATCGTAAAAATTAAGCAGGTTGATGGCGAAAAGCACCGCCAGCGTGTAGCGAACCCTCGTCTTCTGCTGGACCAATCGTGCCTCATGCAAATAGCGGGAGATAATGTTGCTTACGGCGGTGCCGACGATCTTTGAGTGGTCCGTCAGTGTGACGGACTTCCAACTTGATTGCAAGGAAATTTTGCACGCGAGCGAAGTCACGCCCGCGCCATGCGTAGCCGGCATCAAACGGCGACGCGGCATCCACTCTTCGTGCTGGTCTACCGTCAGGTTATGATTCGGCGTAACGGAGATCAGCATTGACCACGGAAACCGCACGGCTCGAAGCATTCTCGGATGGCGTCTTTGCCATCGCCATCACGTTATTGATCCTTGAGATCAAGGTCCCCAGCTCCGAGACGGTCGGGCTCGGCGCTGAACTGGCTCGCCAGTGGCCGTCGTACCTTGCGTTCTTCATCAGCTTCGCTTTCATCGGCATCATGTGGATCAACCACCACCGCATGTTTACGCACATCAAGCGCGCAGACGACACGCTGTTGCTGCTGAACCTGGCGCTAATGTTTGGGGTTTGCGTAATTCCGTTCACAACTGCGCTGCTGGCGGCGCAACTTGGGCATCCTGGCGCCCGAACCGCAGTGGTGGCGTACGACTCAGCTTACCTGGGCATTGCCGTGTTCTTTAATCTGCTGTGGCGGCATGCGGCCTCGCGCGGGGGGCATTTACTCGCGGACAACGTGAATCGCGAAGACGCTGAGAAAATCACACAACAATACAACTACGGCCCGCTGGCGTACGGCATAGCCATCGCTCTGGCGTGGGTCAGCATTACCGCCAGCCTGCTCATCAACCTTGTGTTGGCGTGTTTCTTTGCCATTCCGCCACATGTCGCTGTTCGCAGGGCACCAGGCCGCGGAAAACACGAACCATCGAGCTGAATGGCAGGACATACAAGAGCCCGAGATTAGGACTCGGGCGTGACTTTGTTGCCGCAGAACCCTGCTATTTTCCGGCTGGCGCAGGCGTCTGCGGCGTGCTCTTGGGCAACTCCGGCGGCTGAATGTAACCGGTCGGGATCGGCCCGGTCAGCGCGTTCAGCCACGTTACAATCGACTTCACCTGCGCCGGAGTCAGTTCGACGCCGCGCTGATGAGCTCCCATGTCACGCACGGCCTCGTTGAGTGTCGCGACCGATCCGTCGTGGAAGTAGGGGCCTGTCTTCTGGATGTTGCGCAGCGACGGCACCTTGAATACCATCATGTCCACTTCGTCTTTGGTGACCTGATACCGTCCAGTGTCTTTCTGGTTGGGCCAGGGTTTCATGACGCCGAGCTTCTGGTAGGCGCCGCCTCCAACGTAAGGACCATTGTGGCACCATTGGCATCCGACGGCTGCGAACGTGTTGAAGCCCGACTTCTCTGCCTTCGACAACGCCGACTGGTCACCTTTCAGGAACTTATCCCAACGCGCCGGAGTTACCAGCCCGCGCTCAAACGCGCCGATGGCCAGCGCCATATTGTTGTATGTGATCGGGTCCTTCTCGTTCGGGAAGGCCTGTTCGAACAGCACTACGTAGTCCGGCATTGATTTCAGCACTTGCACGGCCGCAGCGTTGGTGGGCATTGCCATCTCCACCGGGTTCATGATCGGGCCCTTGGCCTGCTCCTCGACCGTGGGAGCCCGTCCGTCCCAGAACTGCACGAAGTGTCCGGCGGCGTTGTAGACCGTGGGCGCGTTACGATTGCCCTTCTGGCCCTTGAAGCCACTCGATACTGGCGCCGCTTCTGCTCCGTAGGCGGCTAGCGGGTGGCAGGTGTTGCACGAGATCTTCTGGTTAGCCGAGAGTCGCGGATCGTAGTACAGCATGCGTCCGAGCTTCACTTTCGCGTCGGTCACCGGGTTATCAGCCGACGCCATCTCATCCGGCAGCGGGGCGAACATGCTGAGAGCGTCGGCGTTGACCTCGACCTTGCTGGGTTCGGAAAAGGACGAGAGAAGCACGATGCCGGAAAGCAGCACGAGGCCTATCGCAACTGCCAGCACCCGGGAATGACGCAAAGGAAGATGGAACATAAATCTCTCCTCATGGGTCGTTACGCCGCTCGCAGCGATGCGACCACATACAACCATCCTCCTGCTTCGAGGATAGCGAGATCAAGGAGGCCAGTCACGCTCGGTTGTGATGCAGCGCTAGCTGAGCTGTGCATCTACAATTCCTGTGGAGAGGGGTTTGCCAAGAGAGCCGTGCTCGCCCAGCTCGCGCCGATTGCTTATCGTCCTTTACGCCTGGAGGAAGTTGCCCAACCCAATTGTCGCCCGACCAGGTTCTTGCTGGGGACGTGGCAAAACGCGACGCCATTGACGGCGGTGCTTCTAATCTAGCGGAAATGAATTAAGCGCCCGCCGGATCTTGACCTTCGGTAGCAACGCCAAGCTCTTCGAAAGCCTTCTGTGCCCTCTTGGCGTCGAACTTGCCTTCGCGTGCCAGCCGTGAAAGGGCCGCCGTGGCAATCGATTCGGCGTTGATCTCGAAGTGCCGCCGCAGGTGCTGGCGGTTGTCGCTGCGTCCGAAGCCGTCGGTACCAAGAGTCACAAGCCGCTCCCGCAGCCAGGGAGAAAGCTGGTCGGGCACGACCTTCATGTAATCAGTAGCCGCGATGATCGGCCCCTGAGCGCCTTCGATCGCGGTCAGAATGTAAGGCTTCTTCTCTGCCTCGCCCGGATGCAGCCGGTTCCAGCGTTCCACGCCAAGCGCGTCGCGCCGGAGTTCGTTGTAGCTGGTCACGCTCCACACGTCAGCAGCAACGCCGTACTTCTCCGCGAGAATCTCCTGCGCTCGCAACGCTTCGTTGAGGATCGGACCGCTGCCGAACAACTGCACCGTCGCGTCACCGCTGGCGGCTGCGCGGAACTTGTAAATCCCCCGCAGAATACCCTCTTCAGTGCCTTTCGGCATCTCAGGCATCGGGTAATCTTCGTTGTACGCGGTGATGTAGTAAAAGCGGTCTTCGTTGAGCTCGTACATGCGGCGCATGCCATCTTGCACGATGACCGCAATCTCATACACGTAGGCAG
>Ga0302323_100003589_pt1 | contig 12620 bp, 4 predicted proteins | sample Fen_T0_3_FD_201950 | JGI IMG/M metagenome (GOLD analysis project Ga0302323, IMG submission 201950) | Peat permafrost microbial communities from Stordalen Mire near Abisko, Sweden - Fen_T0_3 | ecosystem: Environmental > Terrestrial > Soil > Wetlands > Permafrost | place: Sweden: Abisko... | reverse complement strand
CTGTTGGCGGTGATGACGTTGTTGAGCGTGTTGCCGGTCAATGTCAACGCTGCCGTGCCGATGCCCGTCAGGTTCTGCACGTTGGCCGCCAGCGTCACCGACACCGAGGTCTGTTCGGTGTTGTTGCCTGTGTTGGCCGCTTCTGTGATCACGTCGGAGGCGTTGTTGATCACGAACACATCGTTGCCTGTGCCGCCCACCAGCGTGTCGATGCCGGTTCCCGATACGAGCGTATCTGCACCCGCGCCGGCCACCAGCTTGTCGGCGCCCGTGTTGGCGGTGATGACGTCGTTGAGCGCATTGCCGGTCAGCGTGAGTGCGGCGGTGCCCGTGCCGGTCAGGTTCTGTACGTTGGCTGCCAGTGTGACGCTGACCGAAGTCTGCTCGGTGTTGTTGCCGGTGTTTGCTGCCTCCGTGATCACGTCCAACGCGTTGTTGATCACGAATGTGTCGTTACCGGTCCCACCCACCAGGGTGGCCAGGCCACTGCCTGCGATGAGCGTGTCGTTGCCGCTGTTGGCGACGATCGTGTCCGCGAGATTGTTGCCGGTGCCCGTGATATTGGCGCTGCCGGTCAGGACGAGACGGGTGTATCCCGACGCCAGTGTCGCGCTTACCGCGGACGTCATCGTGGTTCCACCCGCGAGCAAGGCGGCCAACGTCGTCGGCGCGCCGGTGGCGAAGCTGACCGTCGTGAACGCCGGCGCGTAGAGCACGACCGAGGCACCGCCGGTCACCTGCAGCGTCACGATGCTGCCGGCGACGCCGTTGATCGTCGCTGCCTGGCTGGTGGCCGTGATGGAACTCGCAGTGATGCCGGCGCCGAACTTCAGGACGTCCGAACTCTCGCTGTACCAGATATCGGTGATGCCGTCGCCCAGGTTGTATTCGTAGGTGGTCGCCGCCCCGGTTCCCTGGAGCGCGTTGCCGAACATCACGTCGGTTCCGCTGCCGGCCACCAGCGTGGCCTGCCCACCATTGGCCTCGATGGTGTCGTTGCCGCTGTTGGCGCTGATGAGATCGTTGCCCTCCCCGTTGCCCCACAGGTACAGCGCGGCCGATCCCGTGCCGATGAGCGTCTGTACGTTCTGCGCGAGTTGTGTGCTGATGGCTGTTTCTTCGACGTTGTTGCCGCCGGCATACGTTTCGTAGATGTAGTCGTTGCTCGATGCGTTGGCGGTGAGGACAAACGTATCGTTGCCGGAGCCGCCGACCATGAAGTCGTCGCCAACCCCTGACACCAGCGTGTCGTTGCCGCCGCCCGCGTAGAGCGTGTCATCGCCGCTGTTGGCGGTGATCACATCCGTGCCGTCGTTGGCGTACAGACTGATCGCATCGCTGCCCGTGCCGACCAAGTTGCGCACGTTGTCGGCCAGCGTCACCGAGACCGCCGTCAGCTCCGTGTCGTTGCCGGAATTCGGTGCCGCGTCGATGGTGTCGTCGGCGCTGTTGATGACGAATGTGTCGTTGCCGGCCCCGCCGACCATGTAGGCGCCGCCCGCGCCCGCGACCAGCGTATCGCCGCCGGTTCCAGCATCCAGTTCGTCATAGGCGTCGCCGCCGGTGATCAGGCTGCTGACCGAGTTGCCGGTCAGCTCGATGCCCGTGCTGCCGATATCCGTGAGCACCCGGACGTTGGCCGCTTCGGTGGTCGAGGCGGTCGCGAGTTCCACGTTGGCGATGCCCGCCACGGCCTGGATGACGTCGTCCGCGTTATTCACGACGAAGGTCGTCGCGACCGAGCCACCGACCAGCGTAGCGACGCCGCTGCCGGAAATCAAGGTGTCCGCGCCGCCATTGGCCGTGATCGTGTGCCGGCCGGAATTGCCCGTGAGAACCAGCGCCGCGGAGCCTGTCGCGACGAGGCTCTCCACGTTTTCGGCCAAAGTGATCGACACCGAGGTCTGCTCGATATTCTGGCCGGAATTCGATCCCTCCACGATGACGTCGGCGGCGTTGTTGACGACGAAGGTGTCGTTCCCGCTTCCGCCATACATGGTGGCGATGCCGCTTCCAGCGATCAGCGTGTCATTGCCGCTGTTGGCAAGCAGCGCATCCGCGAGGCTGTTGCCGGTCCCCACCAGATTTCCGGAGCCGGTCAACACCAGTCGCGTCATGCCCGCTGCCAGCGTCGTGCTCGTCGACGCGACGACCGTGCTGGAGCTTTGGGCGATCAGGCTGGCAAGCGTGGCGGAACTGCCGTCGGCGAACTGCACTGCCGAAAATTCCGGCGCGTCTAGCACGATCGTCGTTCCCCCGGCGATCTGCAGCGTGACCACGGTCTGTCCGCTCACGCCGTTGACGGTGCCGATCGACGAGGTCGCGGTGATCATGGCCGCGAAGATTCCGCTACCAAGCTGGAGCGAATCATTCGCGCCACTGCCTTGAATGGTGGTACTGCCGTCCGTCGCATTGACCACGTAGACCGTGGCAGCGTTCGAGCCGCGGGCCGCGTTCCCGATCAGCAGGTCGACGCCGGTGCCGCCGATGAGCGTGCTGGGGCCGCCGTTGGCGACCAGTGTGTCGTTGCCCGAATTGGCGACCAGAACGCTGTCGCCTGTGGATTTGCCGGTCAGCGTCAGGCTGGCGCTGCCGAGGCCGATCAAGGTGTGGACGTTGGCCGCGAGCAGCGTCGACACCGATGACTCTTCGGTGTTGGCAACCGACGCCGTCGATTCGATGATCACGTCCAGACCGTTGTTGATCACGAACGTGTCGTTGCCCGCACCACCAATGAGGGTGTCGGGGCCAACGCCTGCCATCAGCGTGTCGTTGCCGGAACCTGCCACCAGCGTGTCCGCTCCGCCGTTGGCGGTGATGACATCGTCATTGCTGTCGTTGCCGGTGAGCATGATGGCGGCGGTACCGAGGCCAACAAGGTTGCGCACGTCGTCTCCCAACACGATCGAAACGGTCGTTTCCTCGGTGTCGTTGCCAGGGTCGGCCGACCGGCCTTCGAAGACCGTATCGGCGCTGTTGTTGGCGATAAAGACATCGTCGCCGCTGTTGCCGTCGAACTCGACGATGCCCGCGCCCGCGATCAAGGTGTCGTTGCCCGTGTTGGCGGAGAGCGTGGTGTTGTCGAGCGCACCACCCGTCAGGACGATGGAGGCCGAACCCGTTGCCGAGAGATCCCGGATGTTGGCGGCGATCGTCACCGAGACCGAGGTGTTCTCCTCGTTGTAGTTGTAGGCAGCTGCCTCGATGACATCCGCGGCGTTGTCGACGTAGAACTCCGTCGCGCTGCCCGACCCGCCGATCATCGTGGTCGGGCCCGTACCCGCGATCATGCTGCCGTAGCCGGCGCCGTCGACCATGACGGTTGCGCCGCTGCCTCCCTGCATGAGGTTGCCGCCTGAGCCACCAATCAACGTTGTGGGGCCACTGCCGCCGATCAGCGTGTCGTAGCCGCTGTTCGAGGTGATCACGTTGGTGAGTCCATTGCCCGTGAGAACCAGAGAGGCGCTGCCCGTTCCCGTGAGGTTCTGTACGTTCGCTGCCAGCGTCGTCGAGACCGAGGTCATCTCGACATTTGTCTTGCCATTGATCTGCTGGCTGATCACGTCGGACGCGTTGTTGACCACGAATGTGGTGGCGCCCGACCCGCCCGTCAAATAGTCAATGCCGCGGCCGGAGACAAGCGTGTCATTGCCGACGCCGCCCACCAGGGTATCCACGCCGGTCCCGGCAGTCAGCACGTCGTTGCCGCTGTTGGCCACGATCAGGTCGTTGAGGTTGTTGCCGGTGGCGGCGAGATCGGCGCTCCCGGTCAGGGACAGGCTGGATACACCCGGTCCCATCGTCGTGCTGGTGGCCGAATAGACCGTCGCCGCGGTTCCCAGGATCTGCGCCAGCGAGAGGGCGCCATTGACACCGAACGAGACGGTGCCGAGAGTGCCCCCCACGATCACCACTTTGCCGCCAGAGCTCGAAGTCAAGGTGACCGTGGTGACTCCGTTCGTCGTTGTCGATGTGGCAACGATGGCCGACGGCAAAAGGTCACCGTAATCGAGTGTGTCGGTGAGCTTGGATCCGACCAGCGTGAGCGTGCCAGTCGACGCCTGGAAGACGTCTGCGCCCGTACCGGCGACCATCGTGTCGAGGCCGGACCCAGCGATCATCAAGTCGGCGCCGGAGCCACCCAGCATCGAGTCGTTGCCTGTACCTGCCACCAGCGTGTCGGCGGCGATGCCTGCGCGCAATGTGTCGTTGCCACTGTTGGCGTAGATGATGTCGTCGAGCGTGTTGCCAGTGGCCGCGATGTCGGCACTGCCGGTCAAGGTCATGATGACGGTGTCGAACGCCAGGTTCACCGTTGTCGCGGACGTAGCCTGTTGCGCGAGGTTGTCCTGCATCAGGTCATCCAGCGTCCTGCCGGAGTTGTAACCCGGCGTGAGGATGGTCCCAAGGTAGGTGCCCGTCGTTCCTATGATCACGTCGATGTTGGCAATGCCACCCAGGCTCACGTCGATCGAGCCATCGGCCAGCAAAGTCGTTCCATTGACACCGACGTCGAGTGCGTAGCTGTTAAAGCTGTACGACTGCTTGTAGAGGGTGAGCGATTCCTGGGCCGTACTGTTCAGGATGACGACGCGACCAGACAGGCCCGCATTGTTGTTGATGTAGAAATTCGTCAGGCCGCTTCCACCGATCTCGGTGCCACCGCCCAGCAAGGGATACTGCGCGGACTCGTAAATATCGAGGTTGTCGTTGCCGGCACCGCCGACCAGCGTGTCCTGGCTGCCCTGCGCCACCAGCGTGGCGTTGCCGTCGTTGGCCGTGCCGACGATGTTCGAACCGTAGAGATCCAGCGTTGCTGCGAGTGGGATCAGCGTGACACTGCTGTAGGCGGTTTCAACAAACGTTCCCGCCGCACCGTTGGCAGGATAGAGCTCGATGTTGGGCCCCAGGTCCGCCATGGCCGTGGCAAAACTCATGGACGTCTTGCCGTCCAGACTCAGGAACCCGAGCGGCCCGTTGATGACGGCCACTGGCGCATAGGCGCCGTTGATCCAGTTGCTGCCATAGATCGTCCATTGCCCGTTGATGTCTGCCACGCCGGTAACGTGGATGCCGGTCAGATCGAGCGTGTCCTTCGCGCCGCCGTTGATGGTGGTCGTCGACGAATAGTTGGCGACAAACGTCGTGGAACCGGCGCCGAGTCCGTTCGCATTGCCGGAGTTGAGCGTGTCGTTGCCCGTGCCGGCGATCAGGGTGTCGTTGCCAGCGTTGGCGGTGATTGTGTCGGCGGTGGCGTCGCCGGTGACGCTGAGGTTGGCGGTTCCGTACAGCGTGATTGCCGTAGTGCCATTGCGCGTAGCAGAGGTCTCGACGAGCGCTCCGGAGGCGTCGAACAAGTCCGATCCGGTCGCGCCGGCGGGCGTTGTCCAAGAGTCGCCAAGCACCTGTCCTGTGCCTGCCTTGCCCGCGTAGTACGTGGTTGTGGTGGCCGCACTTGTCAGTACCGTGATCCCGCTCTTGAGGAACACCCCGGTGGCGTCGTAATAGTCGACGACCGCATTGCCAGCGGTGTCGACCATTCCCACCTGGGTGCCGCTCACCACGCCCGAAGCGTCGTAGACCGTTGTCGTGGTGACGCCCCCTCCGGTCACGTACGTTGAGCGTGAACCATCTGGGTTCGAGATGCTGCCGGACTCGGAGCCATCGGCATTGAAGGTGTCGGTACCCGCGTACCCATTGCCCTTGGTCCAACTGTCGGACTGCGCCACGCCGCCGGCGTTGAACTGGGTGGTGACGGTGTCCCCCTTGCCGTCGTTCGTCGTCGACGAGAAAGCGCCGCTGGCGCCGTAGGTGAAGCTCGTGGTGGAGCCATCGGGGTTGTAGGTCGTCGAGCCACTCGTGCCGTCCGAAGCGGTCCAGGACGTGCTCAGCAGAACTCCCGACGCGCTGTAGCTGTACGTCGACTTGTAGTTCGAGAGGCTGATCGTATAGCTGGAATAGCTGCCGTCCGCGTTGTAGATATTCCCCAATTCGGCATCGCCATAGAGCAATGCCAGTTGACCGCGGGTATCGTTGCCGGTCGAACCGTCAGCGCGTGTCCAGGTATCGGACACGATGTCGTACGCATTGTTGCCTGTGCCGTCGTAGAAGTAGGTGTATTTGGTTCCGGCACCGTCATCGGTATAGCTGTCGTGAAGGTAGTCGTCGGCGTCGTACGCCTCACCGGAACTCGAGCCGTCGGCATTGAAGCTGTCGTCGCCGTATGTGCCTGTGGCGTTGACCCACTCGTCGCTCAGCTTGGCGCCTGCCGCATCAAAATAGGTATATTGGTAATCGCCAGTTGCGTTTTCGTTGTAATTCGTGCGCGTGCCGTCAACTTGGTAGTCATCACTCACATAAGAACCATCTTGCCCGAAGGTCTCGCCGCCATGGGAACCATCGGAATTCAGCCAGGCATCGCCCGTCTCGTAGCCGGTAGCGTCGTAGTAGAAGTCCTGGATCGCTCCCTCTGCGTCCTGCTCGTATTCGTAGAGCGTGCCATCGGCATTCGTGTGGACACCCTCAGAGGAACCGTCGGAATAATAGGTGTCGGAGCCATAAGAGCCGTCAGTGCCCTGCCAATCGTCACCAACATCACGGCCCGTATCGTCGAAAAATGATGTTCGCGTGGTACCGTCGCTGTCGGTGGAGACTTTCGATCTGCTGTTGTAGGGACTAGTCGATACCGAGCCATCGCTGTTGGTCACAGTGAAGGTCTGTTCTGCTGGATTGATGCTCGCGGAAACTTCCAAAGTGCCGATCAACGTTCCGGTGGCACTGTATTGGAAGCCCAGCGTATCGCCGTTGAAGTCCTTGTAGTAGATCTCATACGAGGAGTCGGCGTTGACGACCTTCCCGAAGAAATTGCCGTCCGGATTAATGACTTCACCGGCAGATAGCGTCTCTTCGTCAGCGAGGCTGGGCGGTTTCAAGCTTGAAGCGCGACACCTCGGACGAGGTCCAAGGTCAACATTGAGAAGACTTCTTGGGGCGAGTGGAAGTTCAGTATTTTACGCGGTCGGTTATTCAGAGCATGTTCAATTGCAGTGAGTTCTTGATGCGTGACATTGCTCAGATCCATCCCCTTGGGGAGGAACTCACGAACGAGTCCATTGGCGTTCTCGTTCGATCCGCGTTGCCACGGGCTATGGGGGTCGCAGAAGAAGATGTCCATGTGCAAATCAGCGCTCAGCTTCTCATGCAAGGCCATCTCCGAACCTTGGTCGTAGGTCATCGTCTTGCGCAGGCTCTCGGGGATGCTCTTGAGCCGGCGCTTGAAGCCCTTGAGGATGTCTTCAGCAGTGTTGCCATCGAGCTTGACCAACATCACGTAGCGACTGAGCCGTTCGACCAGCGTGCCGACCGAGGATCGGTTCATCGCGCCCTTGATCAGGTCGCCTTCCCAATGCCCTGGAACTATCCGCGCGGCCACCTCTGGCGGGCGCAGATGGATGGATTTCATGTTGGGTAATCGCCCCTTACGAGCAGTGCCGCGCGTGCGCGGCAGGCGCGTCTTGTGGCTCTTGCGCAGCAACTCGACCAACTCGGATCTGAGCGTGCCGCGCGGCATCGCGTAAATGGCGCAATAGATCGTCTCGTGCGAGACAGACAGAGGTACGCAGGCGGCTGCCTGATCGGTCGATGCCTTGTTCATTCGAGGCAGTTTGCCCGCTATCTGTTGCGGCGACCAATGGCAGCGCAAACCGCCGAGAACGGTACGCCAAAGCGGCGAATTCATGTCGGCGCCGAGCTTGCGTCTGGCGCGTCCCGCGGCCATGCGCCGCGCCCGTGTTCGCAATTGCGCCGGGCCCGCTTTGTAGCTGGTGACCAAGGACGTCGGCGCGGCCTTGCCGCGGATGACTTCTCGGCAGATCGTAGAGGGGCTGCAGCCCATTTGCCGCGCGATCGCACGGCAGCTGAATTCAGCCTGGAGCAAAAGCTGGATCGCGACGCGGTCCGCCTCGCTCAGGTGCGAGTATTGAGTTCCCATTTGGAGGACACCTTACAGGATGCGAGGTGTCGCACTTCAACCTTGAGCCGGCCCTGCCGTCGGGCGCATAGCTGTCGATGAGCACGTCGCCGTCCACCTCGTAGGTGTACTTGGCGTTGATGCTGCCATTGCTGCTGTACTCCGTGCTGACGTGAGTGCCATCGGCGTTCCATCTGTCGGACGAAGACAGGGCGGTTCCGCCGCTGTAATTATCGATGGTAATGTCGCCGATCCCATCGAGCGACAAATTACTTATCCAGCCGTTGGTATGGTTGACCGTGCCTGAAGCCGAGGCGCCGCCGCTGGATACATTGAGGATGCCATTCGCGCCATCCGCCATGGCCCATTGGCTCATGGTGAGGCCGCCGTTCACGTCAAAGCTGTTCAACGTGACGTCCTGATTCGGCCCTTTGAGGTTCAGTAGCGTGAGGGTTCCCGATGCCAACGCTGCGCTGCGCACGTTGTTGGTAAGAGGCACGCTCGGATTTCCGTTGATCGAATAGGTCACGCTCGAGCCGTCGCCGAACGTCACCTTGCCATCTTCCTCGCCTGAAAAATTGAAGACGTCGTTGCCGAAGATCCCGCGTCCCAGCGGATCCGTCCAGGAGTCTTTTGTCAGAACATTCGAAGCCGAATCGTAAGTCCGCGTGAGGTAGGGCGTGACGACGATGTCATAACCCGTCGAATCGGTGTAGTTCAGGCCGGGTCCAGACGTCCTTATGATGGAGGTCTGGTTGCCTTGGCTGTCAAAGTTGATGGTGGTTGACTTCCCATCTTTATCGGTGCTGGTGACGACATAGGAGCCGTCGGCGTTGACCTGAGTGGTGGCGGCAGAGAGGGGTACAGAATAGCCATTGACCGCGCCAGGTAGATTCGTCAGGCCGATCTCATAGAACGTTTCGAGGCCGGATGAACCGTCGCCAGACAGCCAAGAGTCGCTCAGCAAAAGGCCGGCGGCGTTGTAGTAGTCGATGACCTCGTTGCCGTTTGCGTCGATGCGATCGGTTGCATATTCGCCGTTCGCGTAGGTCGTCTTACCGGTCGTAATCTCGTCGGCGCCAATCTGGTCGACCCCACGGGTTCCGGTGGCGCTGACCCACGTGTCGGCCACGATAAGCCCGCTGGACGAACGTGTGTACGTATCGCTGGATCCGTCCGTCTGAACAGCCGACGTGGCGGTCACAGTCGCTTGCTGAGGATCGGGCTGCGCAGGCGGCTCCGCCGGCGTCGTGCCTGTCGACTCCGTGGGCTCAGACTTCACGGATGCCTGGGCCATGACATTACCGACAGCGCCGACCGCCCATGCGATTAGTTTCAGACTGAACCCCAATGCAAGATTGGGTGGCGTCTTCACAACGGAAAGGACGTTGCCGGAGAGGTCCAGCACGTCGGCGGCTATTCCAGCCCAATCTGCCCTGGTGGGCGCCTCGGCGCCCGGAGCAAGGAATTTTGCGGCCTTTGCGCCGAGGTCAATCATGTCGCCGAGGCACGCAATGATCCCAGTGGCCTTGGCGAATTTCTCGAAAGCCTCGTTACTCTTCGCGTAGGTGATGATTGCGGCCGCATCGCCACTAATCTTGACGACGTCTGCCAGGAGAATTGCAATATTCGCGGCTGAACGGTGTTCCAGATATTCGTTAAAGTCGTTGGCCAGGCTTTTGATGTCGTTGAACAACGAGGCCAGCGCCAGGCGACTGTCCAAAACCGGAGGAATAGAGGAAGATTCGCTCACGTTGCAACCTTGAAAATTAATCTCAATAAAATAGGGACGCCGACGAAGAAAAGTAGAATTATGAACGGCGTCTTTACTAGAAAGTCGCGCGACTCGATATTCCACTCGGCCACTATGGACTCGGGTGTCGTCGAATACGTACTTCCGTCGTGGAGTTGGATGGACAGCGCAACCCAAACGCGTCCCGTCACGGTGGGAAGTAGAACAGCATATACAGTTAATGGCTTGCCGATCTCTATGTTGCGCAAAAGCTCTCGGCAACGCGTAGACACGCCAATAAATGAAATTCCGCACGCGAGTTCGTGCCCAGCAAGCATCGGGACGACGCCACCCTTTCGATGCACCTCACCCTGGAGAACGCCAGAAATGTCGACCGGCCGCTCCAACATCTGCAAGCTAGGTCGATATTGGTTCAATAGATGCCGCTGATAGGACGCCACTGCGGCAATCAACACGACCAGGAAAGCGGCATAGGCGATATAGAACTTGGCCATTAGGAGGCCCTCGGCGAGTGGCTCGCGTGTGCTTCTTGGGAGGCCTCGAGCTCGGAAGCATTGTTTTCAAACTCAATCGAGAGATATCGCTCCGCGAACTTCAGCGCGTTGGCGCGCCATTGATCCTGCGTTAGGATATTTCTCAAAAGGCGCAGTATTTTCTTCGGATCGAAATCTTCATGGATAATTTCCACCGCCTCAGTCCGCTGCGCGGCAAGGGTGATCAGTAATTGCTCTGTCGTCTCAGGTACGAAAATTACAGGCACGGCTGCCAGCAGCGCCGTGGTCATCATCCCGACGCCGCACGTCACGACTAGTTCCGTCTTCGGCAATATGAGTGCCAGCGCCAGCGCTTGTGTATGGAACGCGATGCGATCAAAGCGCCGGGCCCATTCCGGTGGGCACGACGACAGAACGCATATGACTTCGGCGTAGGACTGCTGGAGTGCCTCCAGCACGCTCTCGCAATTGGGTAGCGACGGGTGCAAATACGCGAATACACGCCGACGTTCGAAGGGCATCGCTTCATCCGCCGGCGACCAGTTGACGATATGCGGCCGAGGCAGCTCAAAGACGGGACCGATGTAGGCGGTATCGGGACGCGGGCCAAAGGGATCCAGTTCCTTCACCGTCGTTAAGTGGATTTCGGCCTGTGAGTAGAGGTCAGACAGTCTGCTGATCGACGAAGTCCCATGTCGCATGAACTGACGGTTTATGTGCTCCACGAGACTAGTCTCAGCGTCCCAAAGCGCCGCCATAGTCACGCTTGCAACTGGTAGGAAGCACGGCAAGGCAGCTGATTTCGGTGGGATCTCTAAGGCAGATCCGATCAGCTTGACGGGGATCTTCGCGATGCGGGCGGCGATCAGGGCCGTCGGAGAATTGTTGTAGACCAATATGGCGGGGCAGACCATTTCGATCAAAGCCAGCCAAGCATCGACGGCAGCGGTCAATGCAACCGCATCCGCGAATCCGCGGTTCAACAGCATGTCTGCGAAGTTGATCGATGGCCCCTTGCTCCTGGACACAGTGCGCAGCAAGGGTGCTTGGAGCAGCGTGAAGCCCTCGTTGCCCAGAAAGCCCCCTGCGGCACGGAGATCTGATACCGCCAGGACAACTCGATTTCCGAGGCGGTCGTAGTGCCTCGCCAGAGCCAAATCTCTGCCCAGGTGACTTAATTTGGAGCCCATCTCGCAGGCTAATAAATGCGTCCGATTTTCAGTCATATTCCGTGGCATTCAGATCTGGTGCTGCACTGTGGGTACTTCGACTTCATCTCTGCATCTAGATGGAATGGCTTCCGAGACCAAAAATAGGATCCCATGTTCGGGATTGTTATTCGCAGGTCGGCGTAGTCGGGTGTTAAAAGCAGGTGTATCGATTGCGATCGATTACTGCTGCCGGGACCTGCAAGGTCTGTCATATTGGCCGAAATAGCGTCGACAGCCGCTTAAGCTAGGACTAAGCAACAGTCGAGAGTTCCCTCTCAGTCCAATCGACAACACGTGCTTCGCTTGGACGCGGTACTGTCTTGCAATCGTCTTTCCAAGTCGGCCGCATACGGAAGTCCGCCTCCGGCTCGCGGGGCAAATACGTAGGCATTCATTGGTCCGCGACGAGCGCCGCGAACTCCTCTGTCGACCTGCATGCAGTCCTCCCTGTGAACGACGCCCGCACCCTGACATTTCTGTTGCCAATGTTTTGCTGCCGTCGGTTGACCGAGTCTATGCGGGGACTGTCCCGTTGAACAGGGTGCTCATCCAGGCGAACCTGAGCTCAGGTTGAACCACTTCGGTGTGTTACGGGTAAACCCCAGCGGGTATCACCCGTATGCTTCGTACCGTAGCGCTTGAAGAGGGCAAACATTCCGGCCAGCGAGTTAACCGTTGCAGTCGCCCACTGCATCTACGGACATGTGGGACCGTCAACCAGCGCGTGGGGCTGGCCTGCCAATGAGCATGCAGGTCGATGGGGATTCCACTCGGCATCGATACCGGCAAGCTGCAGACGGACCCGCTTTGGACAACAACATGAACGAAGAGGGCGCAGCCACATGCCAAGCCACATGCCAAGCCACATGCATCGCCGAGTCATTGCCGATTCGCCGCTGGTCGAAGGCCCTGAAAGCCGGCCCGGCGAGCGCTCGCGACGCCGGATGAATCGGATGACCAAGCCTGCGATCCTGGTCGCCTTGGTGCTTCTGCCATTTGCGAGCGCAGCGGCCGTGTATCGCTGCCAGGCCGCCAACGGCAGCGTGATCTTTGCGGATTCGCCGTGCGGGCCCGATGCGCAGGTGCAAGCCGAGCGGACGCCCCCACCGATTTCCGAGACCGCGCTGCCGCCGATTGGCGGCGCCACCGGGTCGCGTTGGGCGGTCGACGCCCGGGCAAGTCAGAGAAACGAG
>Ga0302323_100003587_pt1 | contig 12621 bp, 12 predicted proteins | sample Fen_T0_3_FD_201950 | JGI IMG/M metagenome (GOLD analysis project Ga0302323, IMG submission 201950) | Peat permafrost microbial communities from Stordalen Mire near Abisko, Sweden - Fen_T0_3 | ecosystem: Environmental > Terrestrial > Soil > Wetlands > Permafrost | place: Sweden: Abisko... | reverse complement strand
GGGACGAGGCTCTGGCCCTACCGTCGGCCGACGCGGCTCGGCTTGCCCTCAGGACACAGCAAATCCTGGCCTACGAGTCGGGCGTGACCGAGACTCCCGATCCACTGGCCGGCAGCTACTACGTCGAAACCCTCACCAACCAGCTCGAAGCTGCAGCCAACGAGTATCTCGCCGAGATCGAGGCATTGGGTGGCACTCTGGCGGCGATCGAGGCCGGATACCAGCAGCGGCAAATCCAGGAAGCCGCGTATCAGGTGCAGCGGGCCGTCGAGAGCGGCTCGAAGGTTGTCGTTGGCGTGAACAAGTTCCGTGACGAGGAGACCGCGACGCCATCTCTCGAGAAGCTCGATCCGGAAGGCGAGCGCCGTCAGGTGGAAAGCGTCCGGCGGGTCCGGGCGGAGCGAGACCCGGCTGCCTGGGAAGCGGCAATGAACCGGCTCGAGGAATGCGCTCGTGGCGACGCGAATTTGCTGCCTCCGATGATCGAGGCAGTAAAGGCCTACGCAACGGTGGGTGAGGTTTGCGACCGGCTGCGCTCCGTCTGGGGCGAACACCGCGAACTCATCACCGTCTGAGCTGCGGGATGGTCAGGTGCGAAGCGACCGCGAAGCGGTAAAGGCGTCGGGATCACCGACTTCGCAGCTGGCAGCAGCTGCTATGCGTGTCAGCAGCTGCTAGCAGCTGCCACTCCAGTGCGGGCAACAGGGGCGGCTACAAGGCCCGAGACCAGACTTGTGGCAGCTGCTTGCAGCTGCCACGGCACGGCCGCACGCTCAACTGGCGCCACGAATCAACCTGGCGTACGGGCAGGCCCACCGGTTTCGTACCATTGGTGCGGCGCCGAGGGGCGCCGAACGCCATCGCCCATAGAACGCCTGTCCGGTCCCGCGACCGTCACGATAGCCGCAGGAGAATCATGGATCAGCTCAAGTCCGTCCTTCCAGACGGTATCGGTATCGGCAAGATCCACCACGTCGCGGTGATTGTCAGAGATATGGAGTCGGCTCTGGGGCTGTACCGGGACAAGCTCGGTCTCGAGGTCGAAGCCGTCATGGAGATGGCGTACGACCACGTCATCATCGGGTTCTTGCCGGTCGGCGAAGTCAAGATCGAACTGGTCGCCCCGACCGACGAGACCACCGGCTCGGCCCGATTCCTGGCCTCCAAAGGCGAGGGTTTTCACCACGTGTGCTTTGAGGTCCCGGACATCCAGGCCTCGCTGGACAAGCTGGCCGGTATGGGCCTCACGCTGATCGATGCCGCGCCGCGCAAGGGCGGCGAGGGCCCCGTGGCCTTCGTCCACCCGAAGAGCTGCCACGGCGTACTCGTCGAGCTGATCGAAGCGCCCGGCGGCCCGGCCTGGAAGAAGCTCGAGTACTAGAGGGCTACGGTCGGTAGCCGGCCTCGAGGAGCAGCCGCGGGAGTTGGGTAGGGGAGTCGGCCACGCGAACGCCCGCCGCCTCGAGGGCCGCCATCTTCTCGGCCGCCGTGCCCGATCCTCCGGAGATGATCGCCCCGGCATGGCCCATTCGCCGTCCCGGGGGGGCGGTTCTGCCGGCGATGAAGGCAGCCATCGGGACGCCCTTGAGATGCTCCGCGGCGAATGCGGCCGCCTCTTCCTCAGCCGATCCTCCGATTTCGCCGATCATCACGATCGCGTCGGTCTCGGGGTCGTCGCGGAATAGCTTGAGAACGTCGAGGAAGGTGGTTCCGATGATCGGGTCGCCGCCGATCCCGACGCACGTGGACTGGCCCAAGCCCGCGTCCGTCATCGCCTGGACGGCTTCGTAAGTGAGTGTCCCCGAACGCGACACCACGCCGACCCGGCCCGGCTTGTGGATCGAGGCGGGAATGATCCCCACTTTGGCCCTACCGGGAGACGTAACGCCGGGGCAGTTGGGGCCGATGAGGCGGGCACCGGCCCGGCGGACGGCCTCGACGGCCGGGATCATGTCCAGCGCAGGAATGCCTTCGGTGATGCAGATGATGGTGGCGATGCCTGCGTCGACCGCCTCGAAAATCGCGTCCGGAGCACCGGCTGCAGGGATGTAGATGACCGAGGTGTTGGCACCGGTCTGCTTGGCGGCTTCGGCGACCGTGTCGAAGATCGGGATGGTGCCGTCTATCGCGGTCTGACCGCCCTTGCCGGGCCTCGTGCCGGCCACAACCTTGGTGCCGTAGGCGATCGAGGCTCGAGTGTGGAACTCGCCTTCGCGACCGGTGATGCCTTGAACGACGAGCCTGGTGTCGGCGCCTACGAGAATGCTCACAGCGAAGCCCCCTTCGAGAGCGCTACAGCCTTTTCCGCAGCCTCATCAAGCGAGGCCGCCGTCTCGAAGTTGGCCTCCTTGAGGAGGCGCGCGGCTTCGTCGGCATTGGTGCCCACGATGCGGACGACCATCGGCACTGCGCGCTTCTGCTCGGCCCGAGCCTCGATCAATCCCTCGGCCACCTCATCGCCGCGGGTGATGCCGCCGAAGATGTTGACCAGGATCGCGTTCACGTGCGGATCGGCGAGGATCAGCTCCATCGCCCCGCAGACTGTCTCGTGTCGAGCGCCGCCGCCGACATCTAGGAAGTTGGCGGGTTCACCGCCGTAGTGCTTGACGAGATCCATTGTGGTCATCGCCAGTCCGGCGCCGTTGACCATGCAGCCGATGGTGCCGTCGAGGTGGATGAAGTTGATGCCGAGCCGGCGTGCTTCGGCGTCTGTCGGGTCCTCCTCGTCGAGATCGCGGAGCGCCTCGAGGCCCTTATGCCGGGCCAGACCCGAGTCGTCGAGCGTGATCTTGGCGTCGAGACAGACCAGCCGTTGCGTGGCGGAGCCGTCGGCGGCCTTCTCCGAAACGATGGCCAGCGGGTTGATCTCCACGAGATCCGCGTCGTTGGCCTTCATCGTGGCGAAGAGACCCTGGGCGATCGTCACGAACGGGCTGAGCAGCGGGTCGCGCAGCCCGATCGCGAGCCCGAGAGCGCGAGCCTGGAAGGCGAGCAGACCAAGGAGCGGATCGGCGGACACGCGGTGGATCGCGCCGGGGTTCTGGCGGGCGACTTCCTCGATCTCGACACCGCCCTCGGCCGACGCCATCAGAGTGATTCGCCGGCTGGCGCGGTCGATTATCGCGCCGAGGTAGTACTCCTTGACGATGTCGGCGGCTGCACCGACGAGCACCTTGCGGACCTTGATGCCCTTGATGTCCATGCCGAGGATCCGCGAACCGATGTCGGCGGCCTCTGCCGGCGATGCAGCCAGCTTGACTCCGCCGGCCTTGCCCCGTCCGCCCACCAGGACCTGAGCCTTGATGACGACCCGGCCCGCACCCTCGACGAAGTAGGACCGGGCCGCGGCCTCGATCTCGGCCGGCGTCCGCGCCACCTTCCAAGGAGGAACGGGCAATCCCTGAGCGAGCAAGAGGGACTTTGCGTCGGCTTCCTGGATCTTCACGCCATGCAGCTCCGATTCTCGAAGGCCAGGGGCTCCGGCATCCGCATTGGCCCCGCTGGCATCTGCGCTGATCGTAGCAGGAGGTGCGCCGGTCGCTGCCCGGCCGGGCGTACTATCCGGCCAGGTGGGCCCATAGGTCGGCGCCTTGCGGCTAGAATTCCGGGCATGTCCCAAACAGTCACGCTCATTCCCGGCGACGGTATCGGTCCCGAACTGGCCGAGGCGACCAGGCGCGTCCTAGACGCCTCGGGGGTCAAGCTCGAATGGGAGGTCATGGACGCCGGTGAGGCAGTCATGGCCAAGGAGGGGACACCCCTTCCCCAGCGCGTCCTGGATTCCATCCTGCGCAACAAGATCGCCATCAAGGGGCCGATCACGACGCCGGTGGGCGTCGGTTTCCGGTCCGTCAACGTGGCATTGCGCCAGACGCTCGGCCTCTACGCCAACCTGCGGCCGGTTCGGTCGATCCCGGGCCTAAAGACTCGCTACGACGACGTCGACCTCGTCATCGTCCGCGAGAACACCGAAGACCTGTACGCCGGCATCGAGCACATGGTCGGGCCGGACGCGGCCGAGAGCATCAAGATCATCACCCGAGCCGCTTCCGAACGGATCGCCCGTTTCGCCTTCGAATACGCCGTTGCCAACGGCCGGAGCAAGGTCACGGCGGTCCACAAGGCCAACATCATGAAATTCTCGGACGGGCTCTTCCTGGAGAGCTGCCGGACGATCGCCGCCCAATACGAAGGCAAGATCGGGTTCGAAGACCGGATCGTGGACAACATGTGCATGCAGCTCGTCCAGAAGCCGGAGCTGTATGACGTGCTCGTTCTGCCGAACCTGTACGGCGACATCGTCAGTGACCTGTGCGCTGGCCTCGTCGGCGGTCTGGGTGTGGCGCCCGGCGCCAACATCGGCACCGAGGCGGCGGTGTTCGAGGCCGTCCACGGCTCGGCTCCCAAGTACGCGGGCCAGAACAAGGCAAATCCCACGGCCCTCATGCTCTCCGGAGTGCTGATGCTCCGCCATCTGGGCGAGCAAGCGGCCGCCCAGCGCGTCGAGGACGCCGTGCGCGGAGTCATCGCGGAGGGCCGCTCGGTCACGTACGATCTCGGAGGCTCGGCCGGAACGAGCGGCTTCGCAGACGCGATCGTCGCCCGCCTCGAGTCCGGCGCCTAGCCGCTCCGCCAACAGCGAACCCGGCCGGTTGCCGGACCGACAACGAGACACCGCTCGGGCCATCCCGGACGGACCACTTTCTGGAGGCACCATGCTTCTGCGCTACCGCGGTTCCGAGGGGATGGTGGCCTGGGCGTTCCACCGAATCTCCGGGGTCGGGATATTCGCGTTCGTGCTGCTGCACGTCTTCGACATCTTCCTCGCGGGTGCCAATCCGAACGCCTACGACGACCTCCTGAAGTTCTACGCGAGTACTCCCGGTCGGATGATGGAGGTCTTGATCGGGGCAGCTCTCCTGTACCACTCGCTCAACGGCATCCGGATCCTGCTGATGGACTTCTGGCCGCGGTTGACGCTGTATCACAAGCAGATCTGGTATGCGAACTGGGTGATCTTCTTCGGCGCGGGCCTGCCCGGTGCCTTCATCATCATGCGTCCGGCCCTGGGCCTGTAGAGGAGCGACGAGATGGCACTGTATTCGCGCTCAGGCCGGCCCCGCCCGCAGAGCGGTGGCTTCGAGCTCGCCTCCTGGTACTTCATGCGGCTGTCGGGAGTGGCGCTGTTCGCGCTCGCCCTGACCCACTTCAGCGTCCAGCACTTCCTGAGCGATCCCAAGGATCAGACCGCGCAGTGGATCTTCAGCGAGGCCTGGAACAGCGTCCTGAGGCGCGGCGCCGACTGGCTGATGCTGGTCATCGTGGTGATCCACATGACCCTCGGCATGCGGACCGTGATCATGGACTACATCAAGGGTGGCTGGCGGGTGCTGGTGCTGTCGGCCCTGTGGCTGGCCGGGGCATTGGTCCTGGCTATGGGGACGATCGTCGTCTTCACCGTGAAGCTTCCGGGAGCCTAGACGATGGATCACCCATATGACGCAATCGTCGTCGGTGCCGGCGGGGCGGGCCTGTGGGCCGCTCTCGAGCTGGCCCGGGAGGGCGTGAACACCGCCGTATTGACCAAGCTCTACCCGACTCGCTCCCACACCGGCACCGCCCAGGGTGGCGTGTGCGCCGCTCTCGGCAACCTCGAGGAGGACCACTGGGAGTGGCACATGTTCGACACGGTGAAGGGCGGCGACTACCTGGTCGACCAGGATGCCGCCGAGGTCCTCACCAAAGAGGCCATCGAGACCGTCGTCGAACTCGAGCACATGGGTTTGCCGTTCAACCGCACCGCCGAGGGCAAGATCGATCAGCGGCGTTTCGGCGGCCACACCAGCAACTACGGCGAGGCGCCCGTTCGGCGCGCCTGTTTCGCGGCCGATCGCACCGGCCACATGATTCTTCAGACGCTCTACCAGCAGTGCATCAAGCACGGCGTCAAGTTCTTCGACGAGTTCCAGGTCGTCGATCTGCTCTTTGACGGCGGCGAGCCCGACAAGGGTGGTCGCGCCGCCGGCGTCGTTGCCCAGCGACTGGCGGACGGCCAGCTCCACACGTTCCGGGCCAAGGCCGTCCTGCTGGCCACCGGCGGCTTTGGGCGGATGTTCCGGATCACCTCCAATGCCCACAGCCTTACGGGCGACGGCGTGGCCCTGTGCTACCGGCACGGCATCCCGCTGCAGGACATGGAGTTCTTCCAGTTCCACCCGACCGGGATCGTCGGCATCGGCATCCTGCTGTCCGAGGCGGCGCGCGGCGAAGGCGGCACCCTCCTCAACGACAAGGGCGAGCGGTTCATGAAGGACTACGCGCCCAAGTTGATGGAGCTGGCTCCCCGGGACATGGTCAGCCGGGCGATGTACCAGGAGATCCGGGCCGGCCGCGGTATCGGCGGCAAGGACTACGTCTACCTGGATGTCCGCCACCTCGGCCGCAAGGTCATCGAGGAGAAGCTGCCGGACATCACCGATTTCGCCCGCATCTACCAGGGCGTGGAGCCGCTCAAGGAACCGGTTCCGGTTCAGCCGACGGCCCACTACGCCATGGGGGGAATTCCGACCAACGTCAACTCCGAGGTCGTTCGCGACGACAAGGGCACGGTTGTGCCGGGGCTATTCGCGGCCGGCGAGTGCGCCTGCGTCAGCGTTCACGGGGCCAACCGGCTCGGGACCAACTCGCTGGTGGACCTGCTCGTCTTCGGTCGGAGGGCGGGTCGCCAGATGGCCCGCTACGCCGGCCGGGTGGAGCGGCCGCTGCCGATTGCCGATGCGGTTGAGCCGGTTCGAGCGGAGCTGGAAGCGATCCGCGGTAGAACTGCCGGCGGCGAGTCGGTGGCCACGATCCGGGCGGCGCTCCAGGACGTGATGATGGACAACGTCGGCGTGTATCGCGACGCGAAGCTGCTGACCGAGGCCCTGGCCAAGGTCGTGGAACTCAAGGGTCGATACCAGCAGATCACGATCACGGACTGCGGTTCGGTCTTCAACACCGAGTTGCTGGAGGCCCAGGAACTCGGCTATCTGCTCGACATCGCCCACGTCACGGTGGCCTCGGCCCTGGCCAGAACCGAGAGTCGCGGCGCTCACTCCCGTGAGGATTTCCCCGAGCGCGACGACAAGAAGTGGCTCAAGCACACCCTCGCTTACCAAGGCAAGGACGGTCCGACCCTGCGCTACAAACAGGTCTCGATCACCCGGTTCCAGCCAAAGCCCCGGATCTACTGAGGCTGCCCGATGGAAGTAACCCTCCGCATCCTCCGCTATGACCCGGACCTGGACAAGGCTCCGCACTGGGAGACCTACAAGGTCGGCGTCGATCCCATGGACCGAGTCCTGGATCTGCTGATCAAGGTCAAGGCCGAACAGGACGGCTCGCTCAGCTTCCGCCGCTCGTGCGGTCACGGAATCTGCGGCTCGGACGCCATGTTCATCAACGGCCGCAACCGTCTGGCCTGCCGGATCCGGGTCGATCAGCTCGGCAAGAAGATCTCCGTGGCGCCGCTGCCCGGTCTGCCGGTGGTCAAGGACATGATCGTCGACATGGACGGTTTCTTCGGAAAGTACCGTTCGGTCAAGCCGTACCTGATCAACGACAAGCCCGAGCCGGAGCGCGAGCGACGCCAGAGCCAGGCCGATCGGGCCAAGTACGACGACACGACCAAGTGCATCCTGTGCGCGGCCTGCACCACGTCCTGCCCGTCGTTCTGGGCACGGCCGGAATACGTCGGCCCGGCGGCGATCGTCCAGGCCCACCGCTTCATCTTCGACACGCGCGATGAGGGTGCTGCGGAGCGCCTCGAGATTCTGGCCGACGAAGACGGTGTCTGGCGCTGCCGCACCATCTTCAACTGCGTCGAGGCGTGTCCGCGCGGCATCAACATCACCAAGGCGATTCTCGAGGTTTCCTCGGCGATCGTGGGGCAACGCGGCTGAACCGCCCCGGCGGCCGCGGCGACCGAAGCGGCGAGGGCGACGACGGCGGCTGGGGCTCGCTGTGGGATTCGGTCGGCGCGTCGAAGGCGGGGGCGCCCGCGGTCGGGGCCGGCGCGGCAACATCGGGCACGGCGGTCTCGGGCGCGGCAACATCGGGCGGGCCCGGCCGCGGGTTCATCATCCGGACCGACGGCGCCGCGCGCGGCAACCCCGGCCCGGCGTCGCTCGGCGCGGTACTGATCGAAGCTGCCGGTCCCGAGTCGCGGCGGCCGGACGCCCGGCCCATCGCCACGATCTCGGAATACCTGGGCGTACAGACGAACAACGTTGCGGAGTACACGGGGGTTCTGCGGGCGCTGGCTCTGGCAGAAGAGCTGGGCGCCCGGGAAGTGGACCTGCTGCTGGACTCCAAGCTCATCGTCGAGCAGGTGAACGGCCGCTGGAAGGTCAAGGATTCCAAGATGATCCCGCTCCACGCCGAGGCCCGGGCCAGGCTGGCGAAGTTCTCGCGATGGAGCGCCACTCACGTGCCGCGGGCGCAGAACAAGCAGGCCGATGCCCTGTGCAACGATGCTATCGACCGCGCCCAGGCCGGGGGCGCCCGGGTCGTGGTCGTCCGGCCCAAATAGCCCAAAACGCCAGCGGCAGCAGCAGCCGGCAGCAGCCGGCGAGGCCCCCGATCAGACGATCTTGAGCTTCTCGACGCCGGTCTCGGGTTCCGGGAATTGGGGATTGAGCCCCGCCAGGACGTCGAGAACGATCTCGCCCACCGCCAGTTCGCGTAGCCAATTGTGGTTCGACGGAACGATGTACCAGGGCGCGTAGTCGGTGCTGGTTTCGGCCAGCATCTCGGAGAACGCCGCTTGGTAGGCGTCCCAGAGCTTGCGCTCGGTCAGATCCGCGGAGGAGAACTTCCAGCGCTTCGTCGGGTCGTCCACACGGTCCTGGAAGCGCTGCCGCTGCGTATCCTTGTCGATCGAGAGGAAGAACTTGATGATCGTCACGCCCTCCTCTGTGAGCATCTTCTCCCAGTCGTTGATCTCGCCGTAATGGCGGCGCCAGACCGGTTCGGGCTCCAGATCGTGGACGCGCACGATCAGAACCTGCTCGTAGTGGCTGCGATTGAAGATGCCGACCTGGCCCTTGCCGGGAACTGCGGCATGGACCCGCCACAGGTAGTCGTGCGCGGCTTCAATCGCCGTCGGCGTCTTGAACGAGGTGACCTGAGTGCCCTGCGGGTTGAAAGCGCCGGCGATGACACCGATCGTGCCGTCCTTGCCGGCCGCGTCGATGCCCTGGAGGACGATCAGGATGGCATGCTTGGCCTCGGCATAGATCCTTGCCTGGAGGTCGTTGAGCTTCGGTAGGTCGGCCTGCAGTGCCGCCACGCCGTCGGCCTTTTCCCAGCCGAACGTTGCGCCGCAGTCGTATTTGGCAAGGTCGAGCTTCTCTCCGAGCTTGACGCGTACCAGATCGCGAAATCCAACGCCCGACTTCTTGGCCATAGCCGTCATCTCCTCCGGTCAGGCGGACTCGAGCCGCCGCGGGTGATGCTACCTTGCGGCGTCGATCGGGGGCCGGCCGAGTTGCAGTCGGTACCGAATCTCGGGCGCCTGGAATGCTCCGAAGTCGACCTGCTGCTGAGTCCCGTCGGGTTGCCAGCCCATCGCTTCGTAGAAGGCCCGCCCTGCCGAGTTGGCCTCGAGAACCCAGAGCACCAACGTAGCGGCCTCTCGTCGGCGCCAGTCGTCCACGGCGGTCGTGAGCAGGGCCCGTCCCGCGCCGCCCCGCCACATCTCGGGCAGGACGTAGATGGCGTAGACCTCGGCGGCGGGAAGGGGCACGTCGTCGTCCCGCGGCGGCCCGCTGGCCACAAAGCCCAGGGCGCGGCCGTTGCGTTCCGCGACCCACGAGGGCTCGTCCCCGGCTTCGTCGCTCTCCAGGCGGACGCGCCATGCGGTCTCGCGGGCTGCGGCGTTGAGCCCGGCCAGAAATGCCGCCGGCAGTATGGCGCGGTAGGCCGCCCGCCAGCCTGCGACGCCGATTTCGGCTATGTCCCGGGCGTTTTCCGCTGTGGCGCGGCGAACGGTGAGCTGGTCGCGTAACTGCATCGACTAGACTCTCTGCGGCGAGTCGGCTGGATGATCGCGGGACCGGGCCTTCGGGTCATGGTTTCGAGGAAAGTCCGAGCTCCTCAGCGCAGGGTAGCGGGTAACGCCCGTCCGCCGTGAGGCGAGGACCAGTGCCACAGAGACGAGCCTCGGTTTCGGGTTTGCCCGGGCCGGGGAGTGAAACGCGGCAAACTCTGCTCGGAGCAAGGCCAAATAGGAGGACGCGGTTCGGAAGTTCGGGAAACCGGGCGTCCGGGCGGAAGAGGTCGCGCTGCCCAGTCCTCGGGTCGGCCGCTAGAGCCGTCGGGTAACCGGCGGCCTGAGATGGATGATCGTCGCCGCGGCCGGCTGATCGGACACGTCCGACCTTTCGGCAACGGCACAGAACTCGGCTTACAGGCCGGCTCGCCGCTTCTCCTGTTGTCGGGATCCGGGTTCGTGACTTCGCGCCCGGTAGTCAGTCTTCATCCGGACGGAAGATGTGATCGGCGGTGCACGCTGCGCAGATTGCCGAACTCATCTCCAGATCGCCCAGCGGCAACGGAATGCGCCGGTCGGGATACAGGCAGCTGACCTCGAACGACGCCTCGTTTCCCGTCTCGACGCGGTTCAGGCGTCTGAAAGTACAGCGTCGTATCCGCGGCGCAGCAACACCCGCGGCGACGGGTCGGGGCTCGTGAACGGACTGATGGAGAGCCATCGGCCGAGTATGACGGACGATCGAACGGAAGCCAGCATCGCCAATGAGGGCACGGAGGGGATCGAAAGGTACTAGACTCGCGGCGACAGGCGCCTGGCATCGTACCTGCCATGCGACAGCAGCCCAGGAGAATGCGTGGAGTCAGGCGGCGGATCGAGCAACCAGGACGGGCGCGGGGGACGTACGCCGCCTGATGAGCATCAGATGAGAATCGGACGCTCGCGTGTTGCTCGTGGTTTCGATGCTTCAGCCGACGATGGCCTGTCGAGTCCCGGCGGACCGGGCCTGATCGGCCAGGATTCCGACAGTTCCACCACGCTTCTGCCTACCAACCGGCCCATCAATTCCGCGGCCGGCCAGACCGATGCCATCGACGTCGGCTCGCGGCGCGGCGGTTGGGCCGAGTCCCAGGCGGGTGCCGGTCCGGTGCGCTGCCATTTCCTGCGCAGCGTCGGTGCCGACGGCAAGCTGGCCGATCCGCAGAAGAGCGCTGTTCCGACCCACCGATGTGCCGCCTACGGAGACCCGCTGCCGCTTTCTCTGCGCCAGCAGGAGCTCGTCTGCCTGCAGCGCGTCCACGTCAGCTGCCCCCGGTATGTCAGGGGCACGGTCCTGGCCAACGAGAACGAGTCCGAGCCGGTTGTCGCGGAGCACAGCGCCGGCGGGATCCCCGTGCTGACGATGGCCGGAGTAGGCCTCGTCGCCGCCGCGGTGCTGATCCTTGTCGGCGGTTTCTTCGGCATCGGCCCGTTGGGCGGAAGCTCGCCGGCGACCCATGCGCCGATATCCCAGGCGACGGCCACCCCCAGCGATACCGCAACCGCTGAGCCAACGCCCACGCCGACGGCCACTCCGACGGCCTCTGTCCGTCCGACTGCGACAGCGACGTCAACCGCGACCGCGACGGCCACTCCCAAGCCGACCGCTACGCCCAAGCCTACCGCCACCCCGCGGCCCACCAGCTCCTGGCCTCCCGGAGCGACGGCTTCGCGGATGAAGTACCTGGTCAGGTGCAGCGGCCAGACGAATTGCTGGGTCTACACCGTGAGGAGTGGGGCGGCGCCGCCTGCAGGGAACGGTTCCGGAACAAACGACCGTCTCGACGCCGTTGCCAATTTCTTCGGCGTGTCTCAGTCCGACATTCAGACGATGAACGGCATGGGTTCGTCCACCAAGATCACCGTCGGTCAGAAGCTCAAGATCCCGAACCCGACGAGGTAGATCGAGGGCCCAGTGCCGCGCCGAGGCCGGAGCAGCCGGCTCGACGTCCGGGCAACCCATCGGCGCCCACTCGGCCGGATCCTGCGACCTACCCACTCGGCGGCGATCACGGCACCGGGGTCACCGTGCGGCGGGCCCATTGGCACTTCTTCGCACCGCCGCCGGTAAGGCTTGATAGACACAGGCCGGGCGAGCGAGCCATAGGCGTCCCAAGGCGAAGAACAGGAGCCCAACAATGACCATCGGCTGGGTCCCGAGCATGGAAACCGGAGCACCGTTGCTGGACGCGCAGAGGCGTGCCCTGGTGGAGCGGGCCGATGCCCTCGTCGCCTCGATCAAGACCGGCGCCGACAAGACGGCCGTCGAACACGCTCTCCGCGATTTCGGCGACTACTCCGTCCGCCACTTCTCCGACGAGGAGGACTGCCATCAGCGCGGCGTCTGCCCGGCCTTGCAGTGGAACGGCGCCGCCCGTGCGGAACTGATCGCAATCATCGCCGGCTTCCGCGTGTCGTACGAGAAGGACGGGGCGTCCCCGGCGGTCGTCGAGGACCTCTCCTGCGAACTCTCCGGCTGGGTGTCTCGCTACATTCCGGGCCCGGTCACCACGCTGCCCTGCGTCAAGACCGCCCCGTAGGCACGCGCGGCA
>Ga0302323_100003586_pt1 | contig 12623 bp, 11 predicted proteins | sample Fen_T0_3_FD_201950 | JGI IMG/M metagenome (GOLD analysis project Ga0302323, IMG submission 201950) | Peat permafrost microbial communities from Stordalen Mire near Abisko, Sweden - Fen_T0_3 | ecosystem: Environmental > Terrestrial > Soil > Wetlands > Permafrost | place: Sweden: Abisko... | reverse complement strand
CCATCACCCGGGTGCCCACCACGGCGCTGACCAGCACGATCAGCACGCCGACGAGCAGGCGCGAATCACGCCACGACGGACGCCGTAACCGTGCCGCAGGCACCATGACCTCGCTCACCGGCACCCTCCCCGAGCCCGACTCCGCCTCATCGGGATCATCCTGGCAGAACACCCACATCGGGTGCCGCTCGCTCGGCGGGCCTGTGGACAACTCCGGACCTCGATCGAGCGCCGTGCGAAAATGAGCAGGTGCCCCCACGCTTCTACCTGCTGGCCGACGTCGCCGAGCAACTCAACATCTCCGGCGTCCAGGCCCGCGCGCTCGTCACGTCCGGCGAGCTGCCGGCCATCCAGGTCGGCGGGCGCGGTGAGTGGCGCATCGAGGCGACCGAGCTGGAGGCGTACATCCAGCGCATGTACGAGCAGACCCGCCGGCGCATCGAGGAGCGCAAGCGCGTCCGGTCCGGCGAGGCGGATTCGCCCGGTGAGGCCGGCGACTAGGCCGAGCCGCGCCTGGATCATGGCGGCGACCGTTATGTTCCTGCGGTGAGCTCTTATCTCGACCGCGAGGACCTGTCCCGCCAGAAGCACGCCGTCGACAGCGCCCGCGAGGAGCTGGCGGAGGCGCTCGCCCACCTGGAGAACGAGGCGAAACTGTTGCGCCGCGCGGTGCTCGCCAACCGCCCGCTGGCCGGCCCCGACCAGTTCTCCGTCGCCCGCGCTCCGGTCGAGGCGGCCGCCAACGACGCGATGCGCGTCGCGGACGAACTGTGGCAGGCCCTCTTCGACCTGAGCACCGCCTCCGGCGAGGACGCCTGAGGCAGCGGCCCGCCGCGACCTAGCCGCCCAGCACGCCGGAGAGCACGCCGCGCAGCGCCCGGTGGAACAGGTCCGCCGCGTCGACGGCCGGCGGCGCCGGCGGCGATGCCAGCGCCGCGATCAGGTACGGGTGCCGGGCCGGGTCGGCGAGGGCGAACAGCGCGCCGGGCCGGGCGTCCGGTTGCGGGGTGAAGAGGATGACCACGCCGGTGACCAGCGCGATCGCCTCCATCCTGCGGGCGGGCGTGACGGCCAGGGGTGCCATGGCCTCCAGGCACCACTCGACGTAGGCCAGCGTGCTCGGTCCCATGACCATCGGCCGCCGCGCCGCCACCGCCAGCCAGGGATGGCGGCAGTACGTCGCGAGCTGCCGGTCGCCGAGGCCGACCAGCGCGTCGAGGCACCCGGCCAGGTCGAAGCCGGCGGTGCCAGCAGTCCCACCAGCCCCGACAGTCCCGGCGCCGGCCACGTCCGGCAGTTCGATCTCACCCACCGCCAGGTCGACCATGAGTGTGACGAGTTCGTCGCGGGTCGCCACGTACCGGTAGAGCCCCGCAGCACTGGTGCCCAGCTCGGCCGCGACGGCGCGCATGGTGACGGCGTCCAGCCCGTCGGCGTCCGCGAGCCGGACGGCGGCGGCCGTGATCCCGGCGAGGCCCTGGGACCGGTGCGGCCCGCGGCTGCCCCCGCGTCGCGACCAGATCGGATCGGTTCCCCGCCCCGTCCCGGCCCGACCCTCGCTCGACGTCACCTCGCCAGCATAAACTGCTAACTTAGTTCGCAGTTGATCCGAGGAGGAACCGTGGCAACGAGTCGGGTACCGGTCGAGGGCGGCCAGCTGGAGGTCGTCACCTCCGGGTCCGGGCCGGGAGTGGTCGTCGTCCACGGGAGCGGGGTCGCCGCGACCGACTACGAGCGGCTCGCCGCGGCGCTGTCGGCCCGCGCCACCGTGCACCTCTACACGCGCCGGGGGCGCGCGGGCGGCCCGCCCATCCCGACGCCCTACCGCGTCGAGGACGACGTCGCGGACCTCGCAGCCGTCCTCGCCCGCACCGGCGCGACGGCGGCGTTCGGCCACAGCTACGGCGGGTACGTGGTGCTGCGGGCGGCCCTGGCCGGTGTGAGCGGCCTGGCCGCGTTCGCGCTCTACGACGCGACCGTGCCGGTCGACGGCCTGCTGCCGTCGGCGTTCCTCGCACCGATGGCGGACGCCGTCGACCGGGGCGACCTGGCGCTCGCCTTCGCCTGGCTCAGCCAGGGCCTGCAGACGGCGGGCGCGCTGTCCAGCCTGCCGATTCGAGCGCAGACCTTCCTCGGCCGGGGCTTCCTGGCGACACCGATCGGTCGCCGCATGGGCGCCATGTTCCCGTCCATCGTCGCCGAGGGGCGCGCGGCGTTCGCCGACGACGGGCCGGCCGCCCGCTACGCCGCCGTGACCGTCCCGACCCTGCTCGCCACCGGGGCACGCAGCCCGGCCTACCTCGGGCGCGCCGCCGACGCCCTCGCCGCCCAGCTGCCCGGGGCCCGGCGCCTGGTGCTCCCGCGGGCCTCGCACAACGCGCCGAACATCGCGCGCCCGTCCTTCGTCGCGCCCTTCACCGCCTTCCTGACGGAGCACGCCCGGCCGGCGTGAACCTCACGTCGCCGAGCGCACCAGGGCGAGCGCCCCGAGCCGGACGACGACCACGCCACGGACCGCCCCCGCCCGGCGCGCCTCGTCGGGGGCGTGCTGCGCCAGGTCGAGGTGGTCGGCCCCGACCCGGTCGATGGTGCCGGTGAGCGTCGCGGAGTCCAGGAGCACCAGCCGCACGGGCGCCCGGTCCCGGCTGAGCCGCCGCAGCACGAGCCCCAGCCGCGCCGTCCGCGCCAGGACGCCGGCGCCCGGCTCGGCGAGCCGCGACAGCCCCTCGACCCCGCCGACGGCCGCCAGCGGCAGGACCACCGAGCCCCCGTCCTGCAGCAGCACCCAGTCGGCGCCGACGTCGACGAGCCGCCCGTGGAGCCGCTCCCCCGCCAGCAGCCGGAACGTCAGCTCGCCACCGACGTGACCCCGCAGCCGGTCGGCGAGCCCGAGCGTGGCCCGCTCGGCCCGCGCCCGGTCCGCGACGTCGGCGTCGAACGCCTGCCGTTCGGTCGTGTCGGCGAAGGCCTCCAGGTCGGCGAACAGCAGCTCCCAGCGCATTCCTCGACGGTAGCCCGACCGGCGCAGCAGCGACGCGCGCCATCCACAGGCACCGGATGCTTGCTCGCCCTCTTAACTGAAAGTAGTCTTACGATTACTTAGAGCAGTCAAGAGGAGACGCGTCCATGAGCGTGCAGGCTGTCAGCACCGCGACGCATCTCGACGTCCCGCTCGACGACGTCTGCGCGGGCGCGCTGTTCTTCCGGCAGGTGCTGGCGGTGCCGGTGCACCTGCACGACCGCGACCACGCGGACGTCGACCTGGCGCCGGGCCTGGTCGCCCACCTGCGGACGACGATCCCGCCGGGCCTGCCCTCCGGCGACGACGAGCCCGGCGTGGTGATCGAGCTCGAGGTGCCGGATCTCCGCGGCGCACTGACCGAGCTGCGCCGCCGCGGCGCCGATGTCCTCATCGATCCCGTCGTCACCGACTGGGGCACCATCTCGGCCTTCATCGCCGGCCCGGACGGGGTGCTCATCGAGCTGTACTGCCCCTACTCCGCCTGACCGCAGCACACCGCAGCTCGCCGCACGACCCCGCGCCACCCCGGGCCCCTGCCCCGTGGGTGGCGCCCGGGTTTTGTCCACAGGGCTGCCGCCACCCCTGGACATTGCCGCCTCGCCGCCGTTCACTGTTCTCCATCAAGTGACAACAAACTGCATCAAACGCGAGGTAACACAATGGATAGACATCTGATGCATCGATTCGTCGGCCGCTGCGGGCTGCTCGCCGGGGCGGCCGGCTGGGTCGGCGCCGTCGTCGTCCTGGTGCGAGCGGTGGCCGACGCGTCGGCGGCGCTGCGGTCGGGCCTGCCCGAGCTCGACCCCGCGCTCGGCTGCCTCGCCGCCGTGCTCGGGCTCGCCCTGCTCGCGTGGGTGGCGCTCGCCACCGGCTGCGCCCTGCTCGCCGCCGCGCTGCCGGCCGGGAGCACGGCGGCTGCCCGGGCCCACCACCTCGGGGGCCGGGTCACGCCGGTGCTGGTGCGGCGGCTGCTGGCGGTGGTCGTCGGTGCCGCGCTGGCGTCGGGCGCGGTCCCGGCCCAGGCCGCGGGCGGGTCGGGGCACGCCCACACGTCGGGCGTCGGCGCCCGCACCGTCGCCGCCGCCCCTGCCGCGGCCGGTGGCGCGAGGGGCGACGCCGTCGCCGGCGGTCCCGGTGGTCCCGGTGGTCCCGGTGGCGGTGCCGTCGTGACAGGCAGCGGCGACCCGTCCCCGCTGGACCCGCCTGGACCGCCGTCACCCGGCCGGCGCGCGCCGCCGGGGTCGCCCGCAGCCGCCCGGTCCTCGATCCGGGCTGGGGCGAGCCGGGCCGCCGGCGTCCCGGCGTCCTGCCCGACGGCGGGGAGGTCGTCGTCCGCCGCGGGGACACCCTCTGGGACCTCGCCGCCCGTCACCTCAGGCCCGGCGTCACGGACGCGGAGATCGCCCACGCGTGGCCCGACTGGTTCCGGGTCAACCGCGCGGTCGTCGGGCCCGACCCGGACGTGCTCATCCCCGGCCAACGCCTCGCCCCACCCGGCTCGACCGGCGCGACCGGCGCGACCGGCGCGACCGGGGGTGCGGCATGACGGCCATGAGCCTGGGCGCGACCGCAACGGCGCCCGCCCTGCGCCGGCTGCCCATCCCGCTCGCCGAGCCCCGCCCGGCGTTGCGGATCGTGCCTCGGCCGGCGCCGACGCCGTCAAGCGCCCAGGGTGTCCTGGCGCTGCCCGGCGGCGGTCCCGCCGGCGTCGGCGAGGGCACCCCAACCGGCGATGCCTCGCCGGCCCCGCCCGCGGGGACCTGGGCGCGCCAGTTCGTGCAGGCGGCGCTCGAGGTGTCGAACGGGCGGCGGCCGCCGAGCCAGCTGGTCCGCTGGACGTCGGAGGAGGTGTTCGCGCTGCTGACGCGTCGCCATGCGCTGGCCCAACGCATCGAGCGGCCGGGCGGGGTGGCCCCGGTGACCGTCGTCCGGTCGGTCCGGCTGTGCCGGCCTGCGGACGGCGTCGTGGAGGCCTGCGCCGTCGTCGTCGACCGGGGGCGCGTGCGCGCCGTCGCCCTGCGCCTGGAGGACCTGGCCGGGCGATGGCGCGTCAGCGCGCTGGAGATCGGCTGAGCACCACGCCCGGCCCGGCGATCAGCCCCGCTTGCGCTTGGACCGCCGGTCCGCCCGGTTGCCGCCGGAGCTGGACGACGACCGCCCCGCCGACCGCCCGGACGCCCCGCCGCCCGGCTCCGACGCGCCCTCGGCATGCGTCTCCACGCCGTCCTCGCTGTCGACGCTGGGCGCGCTGTACTGCAGCTGGGTCGGCCGCGACGGCGTCACGAGCCCCTTCGCCACCAGCACCTGCCCCTCGACGGCATCCTCGCCGTCGGCCGCGGCCTCCGACTCGGGCTGGACCTGCACCTCGACGTTGAAGAGGAAGCCGACCGACTCCTCCTTGATCGCCTCGAGCATCGCCTGGAAGAGCAGGAAGCCCTCACGCTGGTACTCCACCAGCGGGTCGCGCTGGGCCATCGCGCGCAGGCCGATGCCTTCCTGCAGGTAGTCCATCTCGTAGAGGTGCTCGCGCCACTTGCGGTCCAGCACGGACAGGACGACGCGCCGCTCCAGCTCGCGGGACAGCTGATCGCCGAGCTGCTCCTCGCGACGGTCGTACGCGACCTGCGCGTCCCCCTGCAGCTCGCGCACGAGCACGGCCTGGGTGATCTGGGAGCGGCCGCCGACCTCCGCCTCGATGTCCTCGACCGTGATGCCGACCGGGTACAGCGTGCCGAGGGCGGTCCAGAGCTTGTCCAGGTCCCAGTCGTCGACGTAGCCGTCACCGGTCTCCGCCACGACGTAGGCGCTCACGACGTCGTCCACGAAGTGCCGGACCTGCTCGTGCAGGTCGGCGCCCTCGAGCACCTTGCGCCGCTCGCTGTAGATCACCTCGCGCTGGCGGTTGAGGACGTCGTCGTACTTGAGGACGTTCTTGCGGATCTCGAAGTTGCGGGACTCGACCTGGCTCTGGGCGCTGGCGATGGCCCGCGTCACCATCTTGTGCTCGATCGGGACGTCGTCCGGGATCTTCGCCGCATTCAGGAACGACTCGACGAGGCCGGAGTTGAACAGCCGCATCAGGTCGTCGCCGAGGGAGAGGTAGAACCTGCTCTCGCCCGGGTCGCCCTGGCGGCCCGACCGGCCGCGCAGCTGGTTGTCGATGCGCCGCGACTCGTGCCGCTCCGTCCCGAGGACGTACAGGCCCCCCAGGTCGGTGACCTCCTCGTGCTCGGCGGCGACGCTCTCCTGCGCGGCCTTGAGCACCTCGGGCCAGGCGGACTCGTACTCCTCCGGCGTCTCGACCGGGTCGAGCCCGAGGCTGCGCATCTGCTCGACGGCCATGAACTCGGCGTTGCCGCCGAGCATGATGTCGGTGCCGCGGCCGGCCATGTTCGTGGCGACCGTGACGGCACCCCGGCGCCCGGCCTGGGCGACGATCGAGGCCTCCCGCGCGTGCTGCTTGGCGTTCAGGACCTCGTGCCGCACCTCGCGCTTGGTGAGCAGCTTGGAGAGGTACTCGCTCTTCTCGACGCTGGTCGTGCCGACGAGCACCGGCTGGCCGGCCTCGTGCTTCTCCTGGATGTCCTCCACGACGGCGTCGAACTTCGCGATCTCGTTCTTGTAGATCAGGTCCTGCTGGTCCTTGCGGACCATCGGCCGGTTCGTCGGGATGCTCACGACGCCCAGCTTGTAGATGCTCATCAGCTCGGCGGCCTCGGTCTGCGCCGTGCCGGTCATCCCGGAGAGCTTGTCGTACATCCGGAAGTAGTTCTGCAGGGTGATGGTGGCCAGGGTCTGGTTCTCGCTCTGGATCTCCACCCCCTCCTTGGCCTCGATGGCCTGGTGCATGCCCTCGTTGTAGCGGCGACCGGCCAGCAGACGGCCGGTGTGCTCGTCGACGATGAGGACCTCGCCGTCGATGACGACGTAGTCCTTGTCGAGCTTGAACAGCTCCTTCGCCTTGACGGCGTTGTTCAGGAACCCGACGAGCGGGGTGTTGACGCTCTCGTACAGGTTCTCGATCCCGAGCCAGTCCTCCACGTGCTCGATCCCGGACTCCAGGACGCCGACCGTGCGCTTCTTCTCGTCGACCTCGTAGTCGCGGTCGCGCTCCAGCCGCCCGGCGAGCTTGGCGAACTCGGTGTACCACTTGGTCGGCTGGTCCGACGGGCCGGAGATGATCAGCGGCGTCCGGGCCTCGTCGATGAGGATCGAGTCGACCTCGTCGACGATGGCGTAGGAGTGGCCGCGCTGCACCAGGTCGGTCGAGGCCCACGCCATGTTGTCGCGCAGGTAGTCGAAGCCGAACTCGTTGTTCGTGCCGTACGTGATGTCCGCGCCGTACTGCACCCGCCGCTGCTCCGGCGTCATCTGCGCCATGATGCAGCCGACCGTCAGGCCCAGGAAGCGGTGCACGCGCCCCATCAGCTCGGACTGGTACGAGGCCAGGTAGTCGTTCACGGTGATCACGTGGACGCCGCGCCCGGTCAGCGCGTTCAGGTAGGCCGGCGCCGTGGCGACGAGCGTCTTGCCCTCGCCGGTCTTCATCTCGGCGATGTTGCCCAGGTGCAGCGCTGCCCCGCCCATGAGCTGGACGTCGAAGTGGCGCTGCCCGAGCGTGCGCTTGGCGGCCTCCCGGACGGCGGCGAAGGCCTCGGGCAACAGGTGGTCGAGGCTCTCCCCGCCGGCCACCCGCTCCTTGAACCGGTCGGTCTCCTCGCGGAGCTCGACGTCGGAGAGCTTCTCGAAGTCCTCCTCGAGGGCGTTGACCTGGACCGAGAGGCCCTGCAACTTCTTGACCACCCGGCCCTCGCCGGCGCGCAGCAGCTTCTCGACGATGTTGACCACGCCACGTCTCCCAGCATCCAGCTCAGCCCGAACGGCAGGCGCTCGGTGCGCCTCGTCGGGCATGACGATCGGGGGCACGGAACAGTGCCCACCGGCCATCGTAGGCCGCCGCGTGCGCCCGGTGTGAACGCCGCCGCCCACCAGGGCCCCCGCCCACGCCGGATGCCGTCGACGACCTTGCCGGGAACCTCGCCGGGAACGTTGCCGGAAACGTTGCCCGGAGCACACCGGAAACGGTTGTCGGGGCGTTGCCGAAGCGGCCCGGAACCGAAAAGGTGACCCCATGCATCGACCGTCCCGCGCGCCGACCCTCGCCGGCCCGGGTCTCATCCTGCGTGCGCACGGCAGCCAGGACGTGCCCGGCCTGGTGGAGCAGTGCCAGGACCCGAGGACGCAGCGCTGGACGGTCGTCCCGGTCCCGTACACCGAGGCCGCGGCGATGGAGTACCTCGCGGAGTGCGGGCGGGGGTGGCGGGAGGGGACGGAGTTCGGCTTCGCCGTCGAGGTGGACGGCCGCTTCGCCGGCAGCGTCGGGCTGCGCCGGCAGGGCGCGGCGGGGCTGGCGCTCGGGTACGGCCTCGCCCCCTGGGCGCGCGGACGCGGCGTCACGGCCCGGGCCCTGCAGGTCCTCCTGCCGTGGGCCTTCGAGACGCTCGACCCCGAGGTCGTGCTGTGGTCGGCGATCGCCGGCAACTGGGCGAGCCGCCGGGTCGCCTGGTCGGTCGGCGTCCGGGTCGAGGGCACCGTGCGCGGCCTGGAGGAGCAGCGCGGGATCCGTCTCGACGGCTGGATCGGGTCGGTACGCCGCGGTGACCCGCTGACCCCGGCGCATCCCTGGTACGACCCGCCGGAGCTGACCCGCCCGGGCCTGCGGCTGCGCGCGCACACCACCGACGACGTCCCCGCGATGGCCCAGGCCTGCAACGACCCTGCCACCCAGCGGTGGCTCCCGCAGCTCCCCCGCCCCTACACCCGCGAGGACGCCCGGGCCCACCTGGAGGAGATCGCCGAGGAGCAGTCCGCCGGTCGCGCGGTCTTCTGGGCCGTCACCGACCCGCACGACGACCGGCTCCTGGGGGAGATCGGGCTGTGGGGGCTGGCCCAGGGCGAGTCGCGCTCGGCCGAGATCGGCTACTGGGCGCACCCCGCCGCCCGCGGCCGGGGGCTGACCGGCCGCGCCGTCACTCTTGCCGCCGCCCACGGGCTCGCCCCGCGGGACCGCGGAGGCCTCGGCCTGGCGCGGCTGGTCATCAGAGCGGCGGCGGGCAACGTGCCGTCCCAGCGAGTGGCCGCCCGCGCCGGGTTCCGGCCTGCCGGCTGCGACCGGCAGGCCCAGCTCCTGCGCGACGGCACCTGCGAGGACCTGATGCGCTACGACCGGGTGCGCGACGACCGGTCCGGCCCGGACGGGTCGGACCGGTCGGGCGAAGACCGCTTGCACGCCGACGGGTCGCACGCCGACCCGTTGCAGGACGACCCGTTGCGCGGGGAGCCGGCGGACGGGGCGACCCGGTGAGCCGGTCCCGGCGCCAGCCGACGTTCGCGCTGCCCAGGGGGCTGCAGCTGCGCCCCTGGGTCCAGGCGGACGCAGCCGGTCTCGTGCTGGCCCTGCACGACCCGCTCGTGCGGCACTACGCCGGGTTCGTCGTCGACGACCGCACCCAGGCCCTGTCCCGGGTCCAGTACAGCGCCGCGGCCTGGCTCGACGACGTCGGCGCGCACTGGGTGATCAGCGGGACCAGCGGCGAGGTGCTCGGCTCCGTCGGCTTCGGCCGGATCCCCAGCGGCGTCGAGAGCGGTTCGGTGGGCTACTGGGCGCTGCCCGAGGTGCGCGGTCACGGCGTGGTGACCTCCGCCGTCCGGGCGGCGACGGTCTCGGTGTTCCAGCACCTCGGCTGGCGCCGGATCGAGCTGTACCACGCGGTCGAGAACGAGCGCTCGTGCGCGGTGGCACGCCGCAGCGGGTACCGGTTCGAGGGCGTGATGCGGGACGCCATGCGCTACCCGGACGACGGCCGCTGGTCCGACGAGCACCTGCACGCCCGGCTCATCACCGACGCGCCTCCGCTCGACTGACCCCGCCTGCCGACCCCGGCGGCCTCAGCCCCGGTACCCACCCGGACCGGCGACCGCGTCCGGCATCGGGGCCGCCTCCGGCGTCGGGACCGGGTCCCGCACCTGCTCCGGGCCACCCTCCACGCTCAGGTGCGGCAGGATCCGGTCCAGCGGGCCCGGCAACCACCAGTTGGCCGGGCCGAACAGGTGCATCAGGGCCGGGACGAGCACCGTCCGCAGCAGGAACGCATCGATCGCGACCGCGACCGCCAGTCCGATCCCGAACTCGGCGATCACCCGCTCGCCCTGGAGGACGAAGGCTCCGAAGACGAAGACCATGATGACCGCGGCCGCCGTGATCACCCGGCCGGTTTCGGCCTGGCCGATCCGCACCGCACGTTCGTTGTCGCGCGTGTCGGTCCATTCCTCGTGCATCCGGCTGACCAGGAAGACCTGGTAGTCCATCGACAGCCCGAACAGGATCGCCAGCATGATCACCGGGACGAAGGCCTCGACCGGGCCGGCTCCGCCGAGGTTCAGCGGTCCGGCGCCCCAGCCCCACTGGAAGATCGCCACGATCACCCCGAACGAGGCCGCCGCGGCCAGCACGTTCATGACCGCCGCCGTCGCCGGCACCAGGACGCTGCGGAAGGCGACCATGAGCAGCAGGAAGCCCAGGGCGATGATGACACCCAGGAACAGGGGCAGCTTGCCGGTCAGAACCTCGGCGAAGTCCTTGAAGATCGCCGTCGCGCCGCCCACGTACACCTGCAGCGTCGTCCCCTTCTCCGCCGCCGGCACGACGTCGTGGCGCAGCCGGTCGATCAGGTCGGTGGTCCCCGCCGCCTGCGGCGAGGTGGTCGGCGTGACCATCGCGATCGCCACCGTGGCCCCGGGCCGGACCGGGATCGGCTGCACGGAGGCCACGCCCCGGTCGGCCTTCACCGTGGCGAGCAGGGCGGTGAACGCCGCCACGTCGGCCGGTGACCGCACCTCGGCCACCAACTGCAGCGGGCCGTTGGACCCCGGGCCGAAGCCGTCGGCCAGCAGGTCGTAGGCCTTGCGCGTGGTGGTCCCGGCCTGGTGGTTGCCGGCGTCGGAGGAACCCAGCCGGATCGACAGGGTCGGCACGGACATCAGCGCGATGCCGACGAGGACGGCGATGCTGAGGACGGCCTTGTGACGGCCGACCAGGTCGGCCCAACGGGCCCAGATCCCCTCGCTCCCCGCCACCTGCGGGCCGCGGTCCGCCAGTGCCCGGCGCTGCTTGCGGCTGATCAACCGGTGGCCGAAGAACCCGAGCATCGCCGGCAGCAGCGTGAGTGCCGACATCACGGTGAAGCCGACCGCCACGGCGGAGCCGATCCCGAGGCCGTTGAGGAAGTCCAGCCGCAGGACGAGCATGCCCAGCAGGGCGATGACCACGGTGCCGCCGGCGAAGAGCACCGCCCGGCCGGAGGTGTCCACCGCCCTGACGGCCGCCTCCTGCGACGTCAGCCCGCTCAGCAGACCGGACCGGTGCCGGGTGACGATGAACAGGGCGTAGTCGATGCCGACGCCCAGCCCGATCAGCGCCGCCAGGGTGGGGGCGATGCTGCTCAGGTCGATCAGGTGGGACAGCAGCCCGACGGCCAGCAGGCCGCTGCCGACCCCGGCCACCGCCACGACCAGCGGCAGGACCATGCCCAGCAACGACCCGAACGCCAGGAACAGGACGACGGCGGCCGCGGCGACGCCGATCAGCTCGCTGTCGCCGGGCGGCGCCTGGGTCGCCTGGTCGATCGCCTGACCACCGAGTTCCACCTGCAGGCCGTCGCCGCGAGCGGCCTGCGCGGTGTCGATCACTCGCCGGACGTCCGGCACCGGCACCTCGTTGGCCGACCCGTCGAAGGCGACGGTGGCGTACGCGGTGCGGCCGTCGGCGCTCACCTGGGCGCCGGCCGGGGAGTACATGCTGGTCACGGCGGCGACCGAGGGCAGCGTCGCCACCTTCGCCAGCATCGCGGAGACCGCGCTCCGCACCGCGGGGTCCTGCACGCTGCCGCGGTCGACGTGGACCACGATCTGGTCGGAGTCCCCCGACGCCGCGGGCAGCTCCTTCTGCAGGAGTTCGAGCGCCTTGGTCGACTCCATCCCGGGGAGGTTGAAGGCTTCCGAGTAGTTGGTGCCGGCGAGCTGCGACCCGCCGAACAGGGCGAGCAGCAGAGCCACCCACAGTCCGACGACCGCGATGCGGTGATGGAAGCACCACCGGGCCAGAGCCGACATGACAGCGAACCTCCGCGGATGAGTGGGTGCCCCAGCAGCACGGCCACAGCCTCAACGATCCCCATCGGCACCCGCGGGGTCGTCCTCCACCGGTCGACACCCTTTCGTACTGCCGTCGCAGCAGGTCGCCGGGCCGCTACCGCCCCGACAGCAGGCGGCCGTACGCCCGGCTCGTCACCGACCCCGGACCGTCCGACCGACCTCTGCGGCGATGCCGGCCGCGGTGCCGTTGCCGGTGCTGGTGGGCCACGCGACGTCCCGCCCGAGCAGGGCCAGGGCCTCGGCCCAGTCGTCGGTGACGGACACCGCGCGCCCGGACGCCGGCTCGAGCACCGGCGCGAACGCACCCCCCGGACGCCGGGCCGCGCCCGCCGGGACCTGCCGCGCCAGGCGCAGCACGGCGGCGGCCAGAGCGGCGTCGGGGCGGTGG
>Ga0302323_100003583_pt1 | contig 12627 bp, 9 predicted proteins | sample Fen_T0_3_FD_201950 | JGI IMG/M metagenome (GOLD analysis project Ga0302323, IMG submission 201950) | Peat permafrost microbial communities from Stordalen Mire near Abisko, Sweden - Fen_T0_3 | ecosystem: Environmental > Terrestrial > Soil > Wetlands > Permafrost | place: Sweden: Abisko... | reverse complement strand
GGCACAGAACTCGTTGGTCAACAACCCGCAGACGCCGTCGAATGCGGATGCGCTCGCCGTCATGGCGGCGAGTTACGACAAGCTCGGGCTGACCCAGCTTGCCAACGACTCGCGGCAGATCCTCGCCAAGACGTTTCCGGACAGCAAGTACATCACCGGATCGATCGAGAGGCCTTGGTGGCAGTTCTGGTCGCCGCAGGACACGACGTTCGGCGTCTATCGCACCGGCGAAATGGCGACCAACCCCTGGTGGAAGTTCTGGGACTGATTCAACCGACCGAATCAATCGACGCGAGAAACTCGACCGCGTCGGTTTCCTCTCGCGTGCGAGCCATCGGCGGCAGTGCCTGCCAAATGCGCCGGCCGTAGGGCTTGTCCACAAGGCGCGGGTCGCAGATCGTCAGAACGCCGCGATCGGTCTCGGTGCGGATGAGGCGACCGGCGCCCTGTTTGAGCGCGATCGCCGCCTGTGGCAACTGCCAATCCATGAAGGGGTTGCCGCCATCGGCCTTCAGGCGGTCGAGGCGCGCGGCGAACAGCGGATCGTCCGGCGGCGCGAACGGCAGCTTGTCGATCACGACCAGAGAGAGCGCGTCGCCCGGCACGTCGACACCCTCCCAGAAACTTGCGCTGCCCAGCAGCACCGCGTTGCCCAGCTGGCGGAAGCGCACCAGCAGTTCGGACTTCGACCCTTCGCCCTGAACGAGCAACGGATAGTCGAGACCTTCGCGCGCAAAGACCCCTGCAAGCCGCTCGCGCGCATGCATGAGCGCCCGCAGCGTCGTGAATAGCAGGAAAGTGCGTCCGCCGGCCGCACGCAACAGCGGCAGCGCGGCGTCGACGACGGCGTCGGTATGGTCGAGCGAGTTGGGTGCCGGCAATCCGCGCGGCACGTACAGGAGCCCCTGCGCGGAATAGTCGAAGGGGCTGTCCCACGCTCCCGTCATCGCGTGGTCGAGTCCCAGTTGCCCGGTGTAGAGCGAGAAGTCGCGGCCGACCGCAAGCGTGGCCGACGTGAAGATCCATGCGCGCGCGGTCGACTCGACCTGCCGCCTGAACAACGGTGCGACCGAGAGCGGCGACGCCTGCAGCTGGAAGCCGTGGGGCGTGACGTCGATCCACCGGATCCAGTCGCCGTCGTCGTCAGGCCCTTGCGGCGTACCTCCGTCCGCGTCGCGCCAGCGCGCCACCTGTCGGGCGGCTTCCTCCGCGCGCCGCGCGACCAGCGCCAGTTCCTCGCCGCGCTCGGCGAAGTGGCCCAGTTCGGTGGCGAGGCGGTCTAGCGCCGCGGCCAAGCCATCGAGCGCCGCCGCGAAGCCCTCGCGCGCCAGGGCGGCGTCGCGCGCGAACTTGCCGGGAACACCGCCCGCGGCGAGGCGCAGCTTCTGGATGGCCGGCAGCAGTTCGGATGCGGCATCCGGAAGGTCAGGCACGTCGCGTGCGGCCGTGCGGCAGACCACTTCCGCGTCCCGCGCCAGTTCGGCCAGCTGGCCGCCCCCGACCTGCTCGCCGAAGAAGAGTGTTGCAGTGTCGGGCAGCTGGTGGGCTTCGTCGAGGATCACCGTGTTGCAGTTCGGCAGCAGCTCCGACACGCCTTCGTCGCGCAGCATCACGTCCGCGAAGAAGAGATGATGGTTGACGACCACGACGTCGGCCTCGAGCGCATCGCGACGCGCCTTGAGCACGAAGCAGTCCGCGTGGTACGCGCAATTCTGGCCAAGGCAGTTGTCGCGCGTGGACGTGACCAGCGGCCAGATCGACGCGTGTTCGGGCACGTCGGCGAGTTCGGCGCGGTCGCCGCGCTGCGTCGCGCGCGAAAAGGCGATGATCTTCTTTAAGTGTCGCGCGTCGTCGCGCGACGGCAGGCGGTCCTCGTGCGAAGCGCGCTCGAGGTGGTAGTGGCAGACGTAGTTGGCGCGGCCTTTCAGCAGCGCGATGGTCACCGGGACCTTCAGCGCATCGCGCACCAGCGGCAGGTCGCGCTCGAACAGCTGGTCCTGCAGCGTCTTGGTGCCGGTGGACACGATGACCTTGCCGCCATACAGCAGCGCCGGCACCAGGTAGGCAAACGTCTTGCCGGTGCCGGTGCCGGCTTCGGCCACCAGTTGCCCGCGCGTCGCGATCGTGTGCGCGACGGCCTGCGCCATCTCGAGCTGCTGCCGGCGGAAATGAAAGCCCGGCAATTCGCGCGCGAGCGTGCCACCCTCGCCGAAGATCGCCGCCAGCGCGGCATCGTCGGTGGACGCCGCGGCGTGCACGGGGTCGTCGGGCGATGCGTCGGGGGCCTCTTCGTCGATCAGTGCTTGAGGCTGGGCGTTCAGCGGACCCTCATCGGCCACTCATTTGGCACTCAGTTGGCACTCAGTTGGCACTCAGTTCGCACTCAGGGAGCCTTGGCCTTGGACGTGGGCTTGGCGGCGGGTGCCTTGGGCGCGCTGGCCAGCGATTTCTGGATGGCGTCGGACCACTCGACGAACGCGACATAGGGCCGCGAGACCCGGTTCTTGTAGTCGTCGTCCGTTTCACCGGTCTTCCAACGCAGCCCGACCATCGCTTCCACCCAAAGCTGCTGGAGCGTCTTCAGGCCCTGGACGGCGTCCTTCGAGGCCGCCGCTTCGCTCAGTGCTGCCTGATAGGGTCGCGCGATGTTGGCCTTCTGCTTGTCGATGCAATAGTCGCTCTTGGCGCCGTTGACGCCCTCCTGCGATTTTTCATACCCGAACTCGATGACCTCGATGCTCTTGATGTGGCGGCACATCGTGTACAGGTGGCGGACGGCGTCGAGATAGCAGTCGAGTCCCGTGCTGGAATTGTTGGGACAGATGTAGTTGCTAGCCGGCTGGAATTTCTGCGCAGTTGCGGCTGGTGCGAAGGCAAAGGCCGCGCAGGCCAGTGCCGTTGCCAACGAGAGGAAGCGTTTCGACATGATGGTCGCGGATAAGTGGGTGGCAATCACGCATGCTACCGCGCGGGACGCACTTGCGGGAAGTCAGTCCAAGGGACTAGTGAATCACCGCGATCCGGAGATGAAAAACCGCTGGAGGCACGGAGCCGGCCGGCGGTTTAGGTGACGGTCGGAAAACCGCTCAGATGGTCACACCGCCGGAAACCTCGATGACGGCGCCATTGATGTAGGACGCCTCGTCGGACGCGAGCCACGCGTAGGTGTTGGCGATCTCCTCGGGCTGCCCCAAGCGTCCCATCGGGACCTTGTCCTCGATCATCTTGAGGACCTTGGCCGGCATCGACGCCAGGATCGGCGTGGAAATGTACCCCGGGCAGATCGCGTTGGCGCGGATTCCCTTGCTGCCCAACTCGCGCGCCCAGGTCTTGACCATGCCGATGACGCCGAACTTGGTGGCGGCATAGTTGGTCTGGCCGAAATTGCCGTAGATGCCGACGATCGACGACGCATTGAGGATGCAGCCGGAATTCTGCGCCAGCATGATGTCGACGACGGCCTTGGTGCAGTTGTAGACGCCCTTCAGGTTGACGTCGATGACGCGGTCGAACTGCTCTTCGCTCATCTTTTTGAACTGCGCGTCCTGCACGATGCCGGCGTTGTTGACGAGTGTGTCGATGCGACCCCACTTGGCCATCACGCCTTCGACCATCTGCGCGATGCTGGCCTTGTCGGTCACGTCGACCCGATAGCCCGCCGCCTCGCCGCCCGCGTCCAGGATCGCCTTGACCGTTTCGTCGATTGCCACGGTGTTGACGTCGCAAACCGCGACCTTGGCGCCTTCCTTGGCGAACTTGATTGCGGTAGCGCGGCCGATGCCCTGGGCGGCGCCGGTGATGATCGAGACTTTGCCGGTCAAACGCATGGTTTTCCTTGGTTGATTCCGTCGCACTCGCCGGGCGTTCCCGGCCAATGGCTAAACCCGGCGAATATAGCGGGAAATGGTGCAATGCACAAGACCGGATGTCGCTTTCGTGACGGATCGAATGTCAGTGTTCACTAACAGAAAATAATAGTTATAAAACAGGCAATTACGATTATATCCGGCCGGCGCCCGGAGATCGCATGACTGTCCCCCGTCGATATGCCCGGCCCCCCGTTTTCGCGGGTGCAATCGTCGCCGCAACCGGTCTCAGGCGGGCAACCAGTGCTCGATCGTCAGCTGCAGCGACGCGTTGCCCTGCCATTCATTGACCTCGGGCCGGAATGCCGCGCGAATTCGCGCCGGCAGCAGGTCCGCGTGATTGAACAGGATGGCCTCGAACCGCTCGTTGCCCCGCGTCAACCCTAAACGGGTGTGCTTGCCACCGACAATCCGCGTTTCGCGCACGTCGAACGTGTCGTCGAAGGCCGGAGCCGGCATGCCCTGTCCCCACACCTGTTCCCGCAATTGCGCGGCGAGTTCGAGGGTCAGCTGGCCCACCTCCAGCGCGCCATCGGATTCGTGGGTCCGGTGCAATTGCGAAAGCGTGAGCCGGTCGCGCGCGACCTGCTCGAACGCCGCCACGAACGCCGCCAGGCGGTCCTCGCCGATCGTCAGGCCGGCGGCAAAGGCGTGGCCGCCGAAGCGCGAAATTAGCGCGGGATCCCGCTTGGCCACGAGGTCGAGCGCGTCGCGCAGGTGAAAGCCCTCGATCGACCGGCCGGATCCCTTGAGTTCGCCTGCATTGCCGCGCGCGAACACGATCGTGGGTCGATGAAACTTGTCCTTCAGGCGCGACGCGACGATGCCCACGACGCCTTGATGCCATTCCTCGCGATAAAGGCACACGGTGAAGCTGTCGGCAATGGTCGCCTCGTCCAACGTGCGAAGGTCCGCCAGCGCCTCCTCCTGCATCGACGCTTCGACCTCGCGGCGCTCGCAATTGAGACGATCGAGTTCACCCGCAAGCGCGGTGGCGTCCGCCGCGTTCGTCGCCATCAGGCAGCGAATGCCGAGCGACATGTCGGCCAGCCGCCCCGCGGCATTCAGGCGCGGGCCGGCGACAAAGCCCAGGTCGAACGCCGTCGCGCGGCGCGCCTCGCGGCCGGCGACCGCGAACAGCGCCAGCACGCCAGGTTGCGCACGTCCCGCGCGTATCCGTGCCAGGCCCTGCGCGACGAAGATCCGGTTCACCTGGTCCAGGCGCACGACGTCGGCCACGGTGCCCAACGCGACCAGGTCCGTCAGGTCGGCGAGATTGGGCTCCTCCTTGCCCGCAAATGCGCGTTGCGACCGCAGCAGCGAACGCGTCGCCAACAGCACGTAGAACATCACGCCGACACCCGCGATGTGCTTGCTCGGGAATGTACATCCGGGCTGGTTCGGATTCACGATGATCGCCGGTGCGGGCAACGTGTCACCGGGCAGGTGATGGTCGGTGACCAGCACGTCTATCCCTCGCGCCGCCGCGGCCGCGACGCCGGCGACGCTGGCGATGCCGTTGTCCACCGTGACGAGCAGCCGCGGCTGCATGCGCGCTGCCAACGCGACGATCTCCGGCGTGAGGCCATAGCCGAACTCGAAGCGATTGGGCACGATGAAGTCGACGTCGGCGCCCATGGCGCGCAGGCCGCGCAGGCCCACCGCGCAGGCCGTGGCGCCATCCGCGTCGTAGTCGGCGACGATGACGATCTTCTCCCTCGCGCGAATCGCCTGCGACAAGCGCTCCGCGGCGGCGTCGATGCCCTTCATCCGGTCAGGGGACGGCAATGCGGCAAAGCCGTTGTCGAGTTCCGACAACGCCGTGATGCCACGTGCTGCGTAGATTCGGGCCAGGACGTCGGGCATGCCGGTGGCTGCTAGTTTCTGAGCGGCAGCCGGGACGGACCGGCGAACTATCGCGACCGTCATGCGTCGTCCTCGCCGCGCGCGGGCAGCGCAAACGGTGGTGCCGCCAATCGCGCCAGCGCGCGCACGCGCCATGCCGGACGCGCCGCTTTCCACGCTGCGGCCGTGCCGCCGCCATCGCCGAGCAGCGTAAGCGTCGCGAGCGTGCCCTCCTCCAACGCCGCGACGGCGGGAGCGATCCATTCCGAAAGCAATCTCGGTACATTCGCGGCGACAGCGCGGTCGAGCACCACGATGGCGTCGCCATGCGCCGGCAACGCGGCGAAACGCCCGGGCGGCAGCGCGGCGGCAATTCCCCGTAGTCGAGCGAGCCCGCGCGCGACGTCGCCGTCTCTGCCTGCCGCCGCGAAGATTGTTGTTGTGTTGTCTCGAGCGATATCCGCGACACGACCACCGTCGGAAATCCAGACGCCGGTCACCGGGACGCGCCCACGCGCCTCGCGCAAGGTGTTGGCAGGATGCGCGTGCAGCAGCATCTGCATTTCGCTCAACCAGCGGCGCCAGCGCGGTGCATCGCCGCCCGCCGGAAGCGACGGGTAGATCGGGCCACGCACCGATGCCAGCGGCGTCGTGGTCACGTCGGGCGCCGCGTCCTGAAGGATGAACCAGGCATCGGGCCGGGGTGCGCGGAAGGTCAGGCCATCGCCAGCGAAATGCGCGTTCAGCGACGCGATCATCGCGCCGGTCTCGCCGTCATCGAGATCGTCGATCCGCGCGGCGAGAGCGACGTCGTTGCGTCCGGCGACCAGCGAAACCGGGTCTGCGCGCAACACGTGCGATGTGCCGGGGTCGAGTCCCGCGCCCAGCGCGGCCAGCGGCGCAACGCCCGCGCCATCCGCTGAATCGGGGACAACGAACGCATCGAGCGTGCCGCGCCGCGTGACATGTTGGCCCGCATAGCGCGCCAGCCTCGCCAGCGACGGCGCGGCGGCCAGCGCGGCGGGGTCGAGCGCGAGCAATTGAGGGACGGCGAGCGTGAGACGCATGGCGGGTAGATTGCCACATCGCGGCGCATGCCTCGATCGGCAGTGCGGGGCTGGGAGCGCGCGAAGTCCGGCATGCGATAATTACCGGTCATCGTTCCGCGGCTTTTCCCCTCGTTTCCCCTGATTGCTCTTGTCCCCCTACGAACTCGCCGTCGGCCTTCGCTACACCCGCGCCCGCAAGGGATCCGGGCGCAACACGTTCATCTCGTTCATCTCGCTGATGTCGATGGCGGGCATCGCGCTGGGCGTGGCGGCGCTCATCGTTGTGCTCTCGGTGATGAACGGGTTCCAGCAGGAGCTGCGCAATCGCATCCTCGCCGTGGCGTCGCACATTGAGATCCAGGGCATGCCGCAGTTGGACAACTGGTCCGGCGTCGCGGCCGCCGCGAAACAGAATCCGCACGTCGTCGGCGCCGCGCCCTATGTCCTCGGGCAGGCGATGCTGGTGGCAGGCGACGCCAATCGCGGTGCACTGGTCCGCGGCATCGATCCGGCGCTCGAGGATTCGGTGGCGGATATCGGGCGACACATGCGGCGCGGCTCGCTGGCCGATCTTGCGCCGGGCACGTTCGGCATCGTGCTGGGGGGCGAGTTGGCGCGGGCCTTAAGCGTCCTGCCCGGCGATTCGGTCGTCGTGATCACGCCGCAGGGCACGATCACGCCCGCGGGAACGCTGCCGCGCGTGAAGAGCTTCAGGGTGGTCGGCATTTTCGAAGTCGGCATGTACGAGTTCGACAGCGGCCTGGCGCTGGTCAACATCGAGGACGCGAAGAAGCTGTACCGCCTGGAGGGCGTTTCCGGCGTACGTTTGAAGCTCGACGATCTGTACGCGGCGCCGCTCGTCGCGCGGGACCTGTGGCAGAAGCTGCCGGTGACGGCGGATGTGCGCGACTGGACCCGGAGCCACGCCAATTTCTTCCGTGCCGTGCAGATAGAGAAGCGCGTGATGTTCATCATCCTCACGCTGATCGTCGCGGTCGCGGCGTTCAACATCGTCTCGGCGCAGGTGATGGTCGTCACCGACAAGCAGGCAGACATAGCCATCCTGCGCACGCTGGGGGCGTCGCCTCTGTCCATCATGGCCATCTTCATCGTGCAGGGTGCGCTGATCGGCATCATCGGCACGGCCATCGGCGTGCTGGGCGGCATCCTGCTGGCGGTCAACATCGGCACCGTGGTCCCATTCCTCGAGCGCCTGCTCAACACGCAGTTCCTCGACAAGTCGATCTATTACATCAGCGACCTGCCTTCCGACCTGCAGCGCGCCGACGTCGCCACCATCGCGGCCATCGCGCTGGGACTGGCGCTGATCGCGACGATTTACCCGGCGTGGAAGGCCGCCCGGGTCAACCCGGCGGATGCCCTGCGATATGAATGAACCGCGGGCAAATGGCGCGACGCCGGTGATTGCTTGCCGTGGGCTCGCCAAGACCTACACCAGCGGTCCGGCGGACGTGAACGTGCTGACCGGCATCGATCTCACCGTCCTGCCCGGCGAGCGCATCGCGATCGTCGGCGTCTCGGGCTCGGGCAAGAGCACGCTCTTGCATCTGCTGGGCGGACTCGACGTGCCGACCGCAGGCGAAGTGAGCGTCGACGGTGTCCCCTTCGCGACACTGTCGGAAGCCGCGCGCGGGCAGGTGCGCAACCGCGCGCTGGGTTTCATGTACCAGTTCCACCACTTGCTGCCGGAGTTCAACGCGATCGAGAACACGGCGATGCCTCTCTTGATTCGCCGCATGACGCCAGCCGATGCGCAGGCGACAGCCGCCGCCATGCTCGAGCGTGTCGGCCTGGGACACCGCTTGAAACACCGCCCCGGCGAATTGTCCGGCGGCGAACGTCAGCGCGTGGCGCTTGCGCGCGCACTGGTCACGCAACCGAAATGCGTGCTCGCCGATGAACCCACCGGGAATCTCGACCGCCGGACCGCCGGCGAGGTGTTCGACTTGATGCTCGAGCTCAATGCGGTGGCGGGGACCGCCATCGTCATCGTCACGCACGACCCGGAACTGGCCGCGCGCACGGACCGCACGCTGCATCTCGTGGACGGGACGCTGCGCTAGGTCGTCTGTCGGACGTCGGCACTAGTATTCGACCGGAATCGGGTCGAGCGAGCGCCACAGGTACCACGTCGCCACGCTGCGCCACGGCGCCCACATCGCGGCGAATTCGCGCAGCTGCGCAATCGGTATACGCGTACCGCCGTGGTAGTGGAGGGCGACCGCGTTCTGCAGGCCGATGTCGGCGACGGGCAGCACGTCGGGGCGCAGTTCGTGGAACATGAGGAACATCTCCGCCGTCCAGCGGCCGATGCCGTGCACGGCGGTCAGGCGCACGATCAGCGCTTCATCGTCCAGTTCCGGCCATTCGCGCGGGTCGAGGTGACCGGTAATGAAATGGCGCGCGAGGTCACGAATGTACAGCGCCTTGCTTTCCGACAGCCCGACGCGGCGCAGCGTCGCCACATGCATGCGACCGACGCGCCCTGGATCGAGACGAACGGGATTGCCACTGCCCTTGGCGGCGGCAACGAGCCGGTCCCAGATCGATTGCGCCGCCTTGACCGAGATCTGCTGCCCGACGATGGCGCGGGCCAGCGTCGTGAACGGATCGCCGCGCCGCACGACGTGGATTTTCGGATGGTCGGCGATCAGCCGGGCCATCACGACGTCCCGCTCGGCAAGCGAGCGCGTCGCCACGTCCCAGTAGGGCGGTTTGGTGGAGGAGCGGATGGGACGGGGCGGCATGGCGCGGTACGGGTGGGGAATGGTACATTGGCGAGCCATTTTTTTGCGGAGACAGGATGGTCGTCGCGCAGTGCAGGTCAGGGTCGCGGTGCGGAAGGCGCAACGGCGTTGCCGGGGTCCTGCGTCTCGCGGCCAGCGTCGCCTCGTTGGCCTTTGCGGCGCATTGCGCGGCCGCGGCGGACCCGAACAAGGTATTGCGCATCGCGTTTCCCACGGGCGAAACCGGTTTCGATCCCGTGCGCGTGTTCGATCTCTACTCCGCTACGGTCAACGAAGCGATCTTCGACCGGCTGCTGACCTACGACTACCTGGCCCGCCCGGCCAAGCTCGCGCCGATGGCGGCAGAAGCGCTGCCGGAAGTCACCGACGAAGGGCGCACCTACACGTTCCGTTTGCGCAAGGGCATCTATTTCACGCCCGACCCGGCGTTCAAGGGCGCGAAGCGCGAACTGGTGGCGCAGGACTTCGTGTATTCGATCATGCGCTTCATGGACCCGGCCATACGGTCGCAGTATGCATTGCTGATCGAGGGCAAGATCAAGGGGCTGGACGCGCTGGCAGCGGCGGCGAAGAAAGGCGGCAAGTTCGACTATGACGCGAAGCTGCCGGACCTGGAAGCGGTGGACCGCTACACGCTGCGCATCCATCTGGCCAGCCGGGATTACAACTTCCCGCTGGTCATCGCGCATACCTCTTTCGGCGCCGTCGCCCGCGAAGTGATCGAAGCCTATCCGGGCGACACCATGGCGCACCCCGTCGGCACCGGCCCCTATCAGCTCAAGGAATGGAAGCGCGGTTCCAAGATCGTGCTCGAGGCGAATCCGGGATTTCCCGCCTTCACGTGGGATTTCAAGCCGGAGCCGGGAAGCCAATGGGATGAGCTGACTGTCGCGGCAATGCAGGGCAAGACCATGCCGCGGATCGGCCGGGTCGAGATCAGCATCATCGAAGAGGATCAATCGCGGTGGCTCGCGTTCAACCAGAAGGAAATCGACATCCTCGAGCTGCCGTTTCCCTTCGTGAACAAGGCGCTCAACGCGGACAACCAGCTGCTGCCCGAATGGGTGGACCAGCGGGTCAGGATCTTTCGCGCGGTCAACGCGGACGTGACCTACACGTATTTCAACTTCCAGGATCCGATCGTCGGCGGTTTCACGAAGGAAAAAATCGCGCTGCGCCGCGCGGTCATCATGGCATTCAACATCGACGAACTGATCCGGGTCGTGCGCAAGAACCAGGCGATCCACGCGGAAATGCCCATCCCTCCGGGTGTCGTCGGGCACGACCCGAAATACCGATCGTCGAACTATTACGATCCCGACCTCGCGAACAAGCTGCTTGACCATTTCGGCTACAAGAAGGGCGCGGACGGCTTCCGCACGCTGCCCGATGGCAAGCCGCTCGTTCTGAAGCTTGCGTCGGGGACCTCCGCCATCGAGCGCGAGCAGAACGAACTATGGAAGAAATCGATGGACACGATCGGCGTGCACATCGACTTCCAGATCTCCAAGTTCGCCGATCACCTGAAGGCCGCGCGCGCCTGCCAGCTGATGATGTGGGGCGCGGGCTGGACGGCCGACTATCCGGACGGCGACAACTTTATGCAGCTCCTGTACGGCCCCAATTCCAATCAGAGCAACAACGGCTGCTACAAGTCGCCCGCCTTCGATGCGTTCTATACCAAGTCGACGCAGATTCCCGATTCGCCGGAGCGCAATCGCCTGTTCCTCGAAATGTCGCGGCAGATGGAGGTCGACGGCGCATGGAGCCTGCAGGACACCCGCTTGCGCAACGCGATGCTGCGCCCGTGGGTGCAGGGCTACAAGAAGCACCCGATCCTCGCCGCCAATTGGCAGAATATGGACATCCAGCCGTGAGCCGTAAGCGCGGCCCTCATGCCAAGAGTTTGCGCATGCTGAGTCGTCGCCTGGGGAGCGCGATGGCTGCAGTGGTTTTGTCCTTGCCGTTCGCGGCGCACGCGGCCGACATGAACAAGGTCATCCGCGATGTGTTCCCGGCGGCGGAAACGGGCTTCGACCCCGCGGCGTCGAACGATCTCTATTCCGGCACGATCGGGCAGGCGATCTTCGATACGCTCTACACGTACGACTATCTGGCGCGGCCGTCGAAGCTTGCTCCACTCGCGGCCGAATCGCTGCCGCAGATCACCGACAACGGCAAGACCTACACGATCAAGCTCCGTAAAGGCATCACCTTCACCTCGGACCCGGCGTTCGGCGGCAAGAAGCGCGAGCTGGTCGCGGACGACGTCGTCTACTCGCTGAAGCGACTCGCCGACCCGAAGCTCCGGTCGCCATGGGTGTTCCTGGTCGAAGGCAGGTTCGTCGGCCTGGACGAGGAGATCGCCGCGGCCAAGCTGTCCGGGAATTTCGCCTACGACAAGAAAATTCCCGGGCTGGAAGTCGTGGACAGGTACACGCTTCGTCTTCGGCTCAAGGACACCGACTACAACCTGCCGTACGTGCTCGCGCACGAGCCGACGGCCATCGTCGCACGCGAAGTCATCGAGAAATACGGCGAGTCCGACGGTCGCGCGATGGGGAATCCCGTGGGCTCCGGCCCCTACAAGCTGGCGCAGTGGGTGCGCAGCTCGAAGATCGTGCTCGAAGCCAATCCCGATTACCGCGGATTCACATGGGACTTCACGTCGACGGATCCCGCGGACCAGAAGATGATCGCGCAGATGAAGGGCAGGAAGATGCCCGCAGTCGGTCGCGTCGAGATCAGCATCATCGAGGAGGACCAGGCGCGCTGGCTCGCGTTCCAGAACCGCGAGCTCGACATCATGAACATGGAGGGCCCGCTCGCGCCGCAGGCGCTTGTCGACGGCAAGCTGAAGCCCGAACTGGCGGTGAAGGGCATCCGGCTCGACCGCATCGTCGATCCGGAGATCTCGTACGTGTACTGGAATCTGCAGGATCCGGTGGTCGGCGGCCTGTCCAAGGAAAAGGTCGCGCTGCGGCGCGCGATGGCGATGTCCTACAACGTGGAACAGGACATCAAGGTGATCCGCAATGGACAGGCGGTCGCGGCGACGTATCCGATTCCGCCGGGTGTGGTCGGCAACGTGGCGGGCTG
>Ga0302323_100003582_pt1 | contig 12627 bp, 12 predicted proteins | sample Fen_T0_3_FD_201950 | JGI IMG/M metagenome (GOLD analysis project Ga0302323, IMG submission 201950) | Peat permafrost microbial communities from Stordalen Mire near Abisko, Sweden - Fen_T0_3 | ecosystem: Environmental > Terrestrial > Soil > Wetlands > Permafrost | place: Sweden: Abisko... | reverse complement strand
CCGACGGCCGAGCCACTTGTCCCCTTGCCGCTGGGTCGCAGAGCCGCACTGAACCTGTATCGCGGCGTCCATCAAGTTTCAACCGCCGCAAGGCTGCCGAGTGTGGCCCGGCCGGCTGCCTAGACCTCGGTCTGCGGCACCCGCCACGCCATCCATGCGCCCAGCGCCGCCAGGGCGGCAGCGCCGTAGAAGGCGTGGTGAAACGCCGCCACCACCGCCTCGCGGCTGGCGGCAGACAGCGCCGCTGCATCGTGAATGTCGACGCCGTTCAGGAGCGCGAATACCAGCGCGCCAAACAAGGCCGTGCCCAACGCCGAACCAGTGGCGCGGGCCAGCGAGGTGGTGGCCGAGGCAATGCCCAGGCGGTCGCGCCCGGCGCGGGTCTGGATCACGATCTGCGAGGTCGGCATCACGGTGCCGAAGCCCAGGCCGCACAGGAAACCCAGAGCGCTGATCACTCCGCTTAGCGGCGGCAGCAGTGCCATAAGTAGCAGGCCGGCGCTGGCCAGCGACAGGCCGCCCACCGGCAGCCACTTCGGCTTGCCGTATTTGGCGATCATCCGCCCGGTCGAGGTCGATCCGGTGACGATGCCGAAGGTCAGCGGCAGCACCATCAGCCCGGCCTGGGTGGCGGCGATGCCGTGCCCCACCTGCAGGTACAGCGGCAGGAAGAACACCAGGGCGAACATGCAGGCGGCAAAGCAGACGATGGTCAGCGCCATGAACGTGATCGCCGGCTGGCGCAGCAACTCGACCGGCAGGTAGGCCGGCGTGTGAACCCGCTGGCGCCACACCAGCAGGCTCCACAGCACCACGAAGGCGGCCACGAACAGGCCGCTGTCGGCCGAGAACCAGGCGAAGCGGTGCCCGGCCTGCGAGACCCAGATCAGGGTGAGCACGCTGGCACTGCTGAACAACACCAGGCCGGGCACGTCGTGCACCCCCGGCGCCTGCGGGTTGCGCGCGCCGCGCGAGAGCAGGCTCAGGCGCCAGGCGGCGAATAGCCCCAGGGGCACGTTGACCCAGAACAGCCAGCGCCAGCTGGCATGCGTCACCACCAGGCCGCCGAGCACCGGGCCGCTCACCGAGGCGAGGGTGAACACCGCCGCGAAGTAACCTTGGAAGCGGGCGCGCTGGCGCGGCGGCACCAGTTCGCCGATCAGGGCCTGCGCCATGACCATCAGGCCGCCGCCGCCTAAGCCCTGCAGCATGCGCGCGACCACCAGCTGCGGCAGGCTTTGCGCCAGGCCGCAGGCGAGCGAGCCGACGATGAAGCCGCCGAGGGCCGCCAGCAGCAGGTCGCGGCGTCCATAACGGTCGCCCAGGCGCCCGTAGAGCGGCACCATCACGGTTGACGCGAGCAGGTAGCCGATGGCGATCCATGAGGTATCGCGCAAGCCGCCCAGGTCGGCGGCGATCGCCGGGGTGGCCGTGGCCAGGAGAGTCTGGTCGACCGCGGCCAGGAACATCGGCAGCATCACCCCGCTGAACAATTGCAGGAAATCGCGCACACTGACATTGGCGCTGGAAAACGCGGTCTCTACGTCGGGGGCGGGATCAGGAATCAGGTCGGGAGGCGAGGACATAGGGGAACTGCGCAGGGGGCGATGCAGGGGACGGGGTGATGCGGTACAACGCGGGCAAGGTAACTTGGGTCAAGGCTGCTGCGACCAGCGTCCACCCTGTTGGCCAAGCCGTGCGCGACGCCACGCGGCATTCTAGCCGCTATGGCCACGCACGGCCTTCCGGCCGCAGGGCCGGGTCCCAAATCAGATGCGATGCCCGGATCGAAGTTCCGTTTCCGAATATTAAAATCCGTACAGCTTGGCCGGATTGGCGACCAATATCTTCGCGCGCGTGGCATCGTCGTCAGCCCAGTCCAGCAGCAGGTCCAGCATCGCAGCGCTCTCGGGCAGCGGGCTCTGATTCGGGTGCGGCCAGTTGCTGGCCCACAGGCAGCGTTCCGGGTTGGCCCGGACCAGCGCCCGCGCCAGCGCTGCCACGTCGTCGTAGCGCGGACCGCCCAGGCGCGAAGTTTCGTAGGGCGCCGCCAGCTTGACCCAGCACTTGCCGCTGTCGAGCAGGCGCAGCAGCGTCAGGAAGGCCGGATGTTCGACGCTGACCGGTTCAAGATACTTGCCGGTGTGGTCTATCACCAGATTGCCCGGCAGACTCAGCAACTGCTCTTCATAGAGCGGCAGGTCGCGGCCGTCCATTTGCAGGTTGATGTGCCAGCCCACGTTATGTACCCGCGCGGCCATCTCATCGAGGTTGTCCCAGCCCAGCAGTCCGCCGGCCAACATGAAAAACCGCACTCCGCGCATGCCGGCGCGCGCCAGGCGCTCCAGTTCGGAATCGCTGACCTCCGGCGGCACGATCGCCACGCCGCGCGCGGCCGCGCCCAGGGTGGCCAGCGCCTTCTCCGCGCAGCGGTTGTCGAACCCATATCCGCTGGGCTGCACCACTATCACCCGCTGCAGGCCGAGCGCCTGCTGCACCTTGCGGTACTCGGAGACCGGTGCATGGGGTGGCCGGAAGGTCGCCGTCGGCGCAAGGGCGTAGCGGTTCTCGTAGATGTGCATATGGCAGTCGCAAGCGCCTGCGGGAGCCGACAATTTCGGTTCTTGCATGGGATTTGCCCTGTTATTGTTTTGCCTGATACCTGCCTGCCGCGCAATTGCGCCCTACCCCGCGGGCCGGTGCGCGGCGCGGCCCGCGAGCCCGGCAATTGTATCCATGACTGGGGGGCGCCTCGACACCCACCCGCCCCGCGCTCTCAGCGCACGGGCGAGAAGGCCGCCGCGGTGAGAATCTTGGATTCCTGCGCCACCATCGCGTAGCGCGGCGAGCCGGTCTCCGGGTCCTTGGATGCAGGCGGCCATTTGCCAGTCTCCAGCGCCCTCTTGCGCGTGTCCATGCGTTGGTCCAGGCTCTGGTAAGGCCAGATGTGCACAAAGCGGTTCAGCGAACCGAGTTCCGAATACCACAGCGCGGCCACCGGGCTCAGCGCCTGGCGCACCGGCAGCGCCGCTTCCCAGTCCTGCATGATCTTCGGCAGGTCGCCCGCGTTGTAGGTGTAGGTGCGCATCTCGAAATACGGCCCCACCTCGCCCTTCGGGAAGGCCGGCGAAAAGCTGAACGGCACCATGATCTCGGAACGCATGTTCAGCACGAACTCGGAAATCTTCGGCGGCCAATTGCCGGACTTGACGGCCTCGGCACGAATCCGCGCACGCTCTTCCAGGTCCTTGTAGGGCCAGATGTGGATGATCTGGTTCAGCGGGCCGATCTCGGTGTGCCAGAAGGCAGCCATCTCCGAGAGCTGCTTGCGCTTCTCGTAGGCCTCGCCGAAGCGCTTGACCACTTCCGGCTGGGTGCGCGGCTTGAGGTCGTAGGTTCTCATCTCAAAAATCATGCTGGTCTGCCTCTAATAAATTGGAGTTGTCGAATTTTCGTGTACATCGAATACGTGAAGTACGCATCCGCCGCCCGGCCCTTGCCCGTGGCCCGGCGTAAGCACTGAATATAGCGCAGCAGCCCGCGCGAGTGGCTTATGCACGGTTCACGATTCCCACAATGCCGGCCGGACCCGCTTGAATCAATACGCACTTGCCTGGTTCAGGGATGCGATGGCTGCCGCGTCCAGGGTAAGCCGGGTGGCCGCGATCAACTCGTTCAACTGCGCGATGCTGGTGGCACTGACGATCGGTGCGGTGATGCCGGGCCGGGCGATCAGCCAGGCCAGGGCGACGGCGGTCGGGGTCGAGGCGCAGCGCGCCGCCACCGCGTCGAGCGCCGCCAAGATCCGCAGGCCGCGCTCGTTCAGGTAGCCCTTGGCCTTGGCGCCGCGCGGGCTCTTGCCAGCGTCGGCCTCGGAGCGGTATTTCCCGCTCAGGAAGCCGCTGGCCAGCGAGTAGTAGCTGATCACGCCGATATTGCGCGCCCGGCACAGAGGCTCCAGTTCGGCCTCGTAGCCGGCGCGGTCGTAGAGGTTGTAGTTGGGCTGCAGGCTCTGGTACATGGGAAAGCCGCGCGCCGCCGCCAGGTCCAGCGCCTCGCCCAGGCGCGGCGCCGTAAAGTTGGATGCGCCGATGGCGCGCACCTTTCCATCCCTGATCAACTGGGCATAGGCCTCGAAAGTCTCTTCCATCGGCGTGGCCGCGTCGTCGGTGTGTGACTGGTACAGATCGATGTAGTCGGTCTGCAGGCGCTTGAGCGAGTCTTCCACCGCGCGCAGGATATAGGCCTTGGCCAGGCCCTTGCGGTCCGGCGCCATTTCCATCCCCACCTTGGTGGCGATCAGCACCTTGTCACGCGGCCCGCCGCGCTTAAGCCACTTGCCGATGATGGTCTCGGACTCGCCGCCCTGGTTGCCGGGCGCCCAGCGCGAATACACGTCGGCGGTGTCGATCAGATTCAGCCCGGCAGCCACAAAGGCGTCGAGCAGCGCGAAGGAGGTGGGCTCGTCGGCGGTCCAGCCGAACACATTGCCGCCAAAGGCCAGGGGAGACACCATCAAACCGGAGTTGCCCAGAGGTCGCTGTTCCATGTCCGCTCGCTATAAGTGAAGACAAAGTCCTAAGGCGGACAATATACAGGTTGCCGCCGGGACCAATCCAGCCTTGTCGGAGAAGCAACCCCGGCGCTGTCCAGACAGGTTTGAAATCCGGCACGCTTTGAGGGACACTATGGGGCTTACAACAATTGAGGAGACAAACTCATGGACGATCACATGGACAATAATAGCGTCAGCATGGGCGCCGGCGGCGGTTTCGGCACCGGCATGTCCTGCGTCTGCCACCCGTCCCGGCGCAGCTTCCTGGGTGGCCTGGCGGCCCTGGGCGCGAGCGCCCTGTTGCCCGGCTGCGCCGCTCCCACGGTGATCGGCAAGCGCGACCGCATCGACACCCACCACCACTTTTTCGCGCCTAGCGTGCTGGCCGAAATGGTCTCGCGCAAGATCGCCGAGCCGCCGGCCCTGAACTGGTCGCTGGCCAAGACCCTGGACGATATGGACCGCGCCGGCACCGCCACGTCCATCCTATCTGCAACCACCCCGCAGGTCAGTTTTGCCGACCCGGCATTGGCCAAACGCCTGGCGCGCGAGAACAACGAGTACGCCGCCAAGCTGGCGGGCGACCACAAGGGTCGCTTCGGCTCCTTTGCGATGCTGCCGATGTTCAACGCCGACGATGCGCTCAAGGAGGTCGAATATGCCCTTGACGTGCTCAAGGCGGACGGCATCGGCCTGCTCACCAGCTACGGCGACAAGTGGCTGGGCCACCCCTCTTTTGCCCCCATCCTGGACGAGTTGAACCGACGCAAGGCGATTCTCTACACCCACCCGACGGTGGCCAACTGCTGTCGCAACCTGCTGCCCGACGTGCCGCCGACTGTCGTCGAATACGGCACCGACACCACCCGCACCATCGTCAACCTGGTGTTTTCCGGCGCCGCCGCGCGCTGTCCGGACCTGCGTTTCATTTTCTCGCACGCCGGCGGCTCGCTGCCCTTCCTGACCGAGCGCCTGCAGAAGATGCCGGTGATCAACAAGAGCCTGGAAGCACGGGTGCCCAACGGCGTGATGCACGAGTTGCAGCGCTTCTACTACGACACCGCCTGGACCGCCAATGCCTACGCGCTGTCATCGCTGCTGCACCTGGTGCCCAAGGACCAGGTCCTGTTCGGCTCCGACTATCCCTACCGCACCAGCGAGGACAACATCAAGGGCCTGATCGCCTACGGCTTCACCCAGGGCGATCTGGATACCATCACCCGCGGCAACGCCGTCAAACTGATGCCGCGCTGGAGGGCCTGAGTGTTTTTCCGGTCATGGCGCCTCCGGTAAAAGACCGCCGGGGCTCCCAAGACAAACGCCGGTTTTTGCCTTACAATAAGTTTCATGAGCGCACCCCAAACCGATCCGGATGGCTTCGACTTCGACTACTGGCGCAAGCTGGCGGTCGATGACCCGCGAGCCTTTTTTCAGGCCCGCGAAAAGGCGATCGAGGACTGCATCAGCAGCAATCCTCATCCGGAAGGCCAGGAGCAGATGCGCCGCCTGCAGGAACAGGTCGACGGCATGCGGGTGATCGCCGGCGGCCCGGACCGCGCCCTGCAGGGGATCGCGACCATGTTGTCCGATCATCTGTATGCGCTCACCGCCAACCTGAGCCAGTTGGGCGAAGAAGCGCTGAACCTGAGCCGGCTGCTCAAGCAGGTCAATCCGTCTTAAGAGTCGGGAACCGCGCAAGCTGGCCGACGCCTCGGCGGCGGCCGAACCAGGCCGATCCTTTCCTGGATCGGCCTTTTTATTTGGCGGACCGCCCGCGCCGCGCCAGCGGAGCCAGATGAGCGAGGATTTCCGCTTCGCCCACCACCTCGGCATACTTGGCCTGCAGGTCGAACAGGCTGGCCTCGTGAGGACGCGGGTCGCGGTCGCCGACCGCGTCGCGCACCACGAAGGGCACGAAGCCGTACTGGCAGGCATCGAGCGCGGTGGCGCGCACGCAGCCGCTGGTAGACACACCGGTGATGATCACCGTATCGATACCCAGTGAAGTCAGGGTGGCCGCCAGGCTGGTGCCGAAAAATGCGCTGGCGTACTGCTTGAGCAGCAGCAGTTCGCCGCTGCGCGGCTCCATCCCGTCGCAGTACTCGCCCAGGCGCGAACCCTTGTCGAACAACTTGAGCGCGCCGACCTTGCGGTAGAAAACGCCACCGTTGATGCCGCCGGGTTCGTACTCGACACCGGTGAAAATTACCGGGATGCCGGCCTCGCGCGCCGCCGTCAGCACCCGCTTGGCCGACGCGAATGCCGGCGCGCAGTTGGCATACAGCGGCGAACCCGGCTCGATGTAGGCGCGCACAAAGTCGACGATCAGCAGCGCGGGGCGCGCGCCAAACGGCAGCGCCCGGCCAAAGCCGGCGTCTCGATAATCGCCAGCCAGATCAGCTTTTTGGGTCTCGCTCATTTTTTTCGACCTAGGGTTTCTGCCAAAGAGTTACCGCGAAAAGGCGGCGGCGAAAAGATTGCTGCAAAAAGCCTGCAACGAAACATGCTGCTGGTATCGAAACTGCTTTGCACCACAGGTATTATGTCATCGACTTCCCGCTCGAAAATGTCACTACATTTCAAGTCCTTACATAAAGCATTCCACCATGTCCGTCACGGATAAAGTAATGATCGCCGGCGCCGGTCCAGTCGGCCTGATCGGCGCCCTGCAACTGGCCCGCAAAGGCGTGCAGGTGACTCTGATCGAGCCGCTTACCGCGCCCGCCGAGGACCTGCGCGCCTCTACCTTCCACCCGCCTACGCTGGACATGCTCGACGACCTGGGCCTGACCGAGTGGATGCTGCCACGCGGCCTGAAGTCCCCAGTGTTCCAGCATCGCGACCGCCCGACCGGCCAGGTGTTCTCCTTCGACCTGGGCCTGCTCGCCGGCGAAGTACGCCACCCCTATCGCCTGCAGTGCGAGCAATGGAAAATGATGCGCCGGGTCGCCGAGTTGCTGGCCGAAATGCCGAACGTGGAAATGCGCTTCGGCGAGCGCGTCACCCGGGTGGAGCAGGACGACCTCGGCGTGCGCCTGTGCACCGAAGCCGTGGAAGGCGGGGCGCGGCGCCAGCACGCAGGCCGCTTTCTGATCGGCTGCGACGGCGCCAATTCGGCGATCCGCAAGGCGATGGGCATCGAATTCGAGGGCATGACCTACCCGGAAAAATTCTACTGCGTCACCACGCCTTTCCCGTTCGAGGAACATTTCGACAACCTGTCCAACGTCAACTATGTGGCCGACCCGGACCAGTGGTATGTACTGCTGCGCGTGCCTGAGCTCTGGCGGGTGCTGCTGCCGGTGGCCGACAGCATGCCGGACGCGGAGATCCTGTCCGATGCCTACACCGAGCAAAGCCTGCAGCGCATCGTCGCCAAGGAAGGTTCCTACCAGGTGCGCCACCGCACCATCTACCGGGTGCACCAGCGAGTCGCCACGCAATATCGCAAGGGCCGCGTCTTTCTCGCCGGCGACAGCGCGCATATCAACAATCCGCTCGGCGGGATGGGGATGAACGGCGGGGTGCACGACGTGCTCAACCTGGCAGAGAAGATGATGGCAGTCATGGGCGGCGCCGACGACGCGCTGCTGGACCGCTACGAGCGTCAGCGCCGCACCGTCTGCTATCGCTACGTGCAGGCGCAGACCGCGCGCAACAAGGCCGATATGGAAGCCAAGGGCGACGCGGCGCGGGAGCAGCGCCTGGGCGAGATGCGCCGCCTGATCGACGATCCGGTCGCCACCCGGGAGTTCCTGATCAAAAATTCGATGCTCGCCAGCCTGCGTGACGCCGCGGCCATTGAGTGAAATGTGCACAGACCCGAGCCATAACCTAGCGCTTACTGCGTAACAACCACGTAACAACGGCGGAGAAATCAGATGCCAGACCACCTGGGCTACCGGAAAAAATTCGGCGCACTCGGGCCCTCGACCAACACCATCGTCCAACCCGATTTCGACGACCTACGGCCGCGCGGCGTCACCAACCACTACAGCCGCATCGTCATTCCCAACCTGCCGGTGAATGACGATGCCGGCTTTTTGCGCCTGGTGGCCGCGATCAACGAGTCCACCGTAGCGGCAGTCGAGGTGCTCAAGAGCTGCGAGATGGACTACCTGGTGATGGGCATGTCGGCCGCCACCTTCTGGGACGGCCGCGCCGGCGCCGAGAAATACCTGGCGACCATGCGCGAGCGCGCCGGGGTCGGGGTCTCCTGCGGCTCGTTCGCGATGGAAGCGGCGCTCAATGTCTACAAAGTCAAGCGCATCGCCTTTCTGTCACCCTACTTCCCGGTCGCCAACGCCCAGGTGCGGCGCTTTTTCGAGGACTGCGGCTTCACGGTCGTACGCGACGTCTGCCTGCGCCGGCCCAGCCCGGTGCTGATCGCCCACACCACCGACGCCATGTGCCGCGCCGCGATCCGCGAACTGGACGGCGATGAAGTCGACGCCATCGTCCAGGTCGGCACCAACCTGTCGATGATCCGCCTGGCCGCCGCCGCCGAGTTGTTCCTCGGCAAGCCGGTGATCGCCATCAACACCGCCACCTACTGGCATGCCCTGCGCGCGGTCGGCATCAGCGACACGATCGAGGGTTTTGGCGATCTGATGGAGCGGCATTAGGCCAGCGTGGCCAAAAAGTACGCGCAACTCATGGCTCAATCGGAGTGATCCGCGGTCTGCACGCGGCAAGCCCGGTTCGGCCCGGGCATTGACACCATGGCAAGTTGACTGAAATACCTAGGAGCGGCAAATGGCGGAAAAGGCAGCAGGATTGGGCAAATGGATGGCGTGGCTCGCGCTCGCGAGTTTTTGTGCGGGGACCTGCGCACCCGCGCTCGCGCAGGAGTGGCCGGTCCACCCGATCAAGATTATCGTCCCCTATACTCCCGGCACCGGGCAGGACATTATTGCCCGCACCGTCGGGCAAAAGCTCTCCGAGCGCTTCGGCCAGGCGGTGGTGATCGACAACCGCGCCGGCGCCTCCGGCAATATCGGCATGGACGCGGTGGCCAAAGCGCCGCCCGACGGCTACACCCTGTTGATGACCGCCAGCACCATCGTGCTCAACCCCCTGCTGTACCAGAACATCACCTGGGACCCGTTCCGCGACTTCGCCCCGGTGGCCAACATCACCACCGGCTACCTCGCGCTGGCGGTTAACCCGGCGGTCAAGGCAAGCAACGTCAAGGAATTCGTCGCCCTGCTCAAGGCCGCGCCGGGCAAACTCTCGTATGCCTCGACCGGAGTCGGCACTCCGCAACACTTGACCGGCGAACTGTTCAAGATCGCCACCGGCACCTACATGCTGCACGTGCCCTACCGTGGCTCGGCCGGGGCGATCACCGGCGTGATGGGCGGCGACGTCGAGGCGATGTTCATGCCGGTGCACTCGGCGCTGCCGCAGGCCAGGCAGGGGCGACTGAAAATACTCGGCCTGGTCAGCGACAAGCGGGTGGCCTTCGCTCCCGAGGTGCCGACCATCCAGGAAGCCGGTGGCCCGAAACTCGATGCCAGTGTCTGGTATCCGATGTATGCCCCGGCCGGCACGCCGCCAGCGGTCATCAACAAGCTGAGCGCCGCGATCGCCGAGATCGTCAGGCAGCCGGACGTCGCCGAGACCCTGGGCAAGCAAGGCCTGGTGGTGCTCTACAAAACGCCGCAGGAACTGGCCCAGCTGATGCGCCAGGAATCCACCAAGTGGGCCGCAGTGGTCAAGGAAAAGAACCTGAAGGCCGAATAGCTGCGGCAGGCTTACCTCAAGCCGGCAGCGCCAGCAGGTCGCCGGTGATCGCCTCGATATGCGGAGCGCCGCATAAGCGCATGGCGCGCACGAGTTCAGCATGGAGGATTTCCAGCGCCCGCTGCACGCCGGCCTCGCCGGCCGCGCACGCGCCATATAGCGCCGGCCGGCCGATCAGCACTGCTTCGGCTCCCAACGCACGCGCCTTGAGCATGTCGACGCCGCGCCGCACGCCGCCATCGACCAGCACGGCGCAGCGCCCGCCGACCGCCGCCACCACGCCCGGCAGGGCCGCCAAGGTGGCACTGGCGCCATCGAGCTGGCGCCCACCGTGGTTCGAAACGACTATCGCATCGCAGCCAATCGCCGCCGCGCGCTGTGCATCGTTGGCGCGCAGCACGCCCTTGAGCACCAGCTTGCGCGGCCAGGCGTCGCGGATTTGCTGCAGGCCATCCCAGTTGAAACCGGCGTCGAATTCGCGCCCCACTGAAGAAGCCAGTTGCGCGGTGTCGTTCGCCTCGGGCGCCATCTCGAGCAGGTTTTCCATCACCGGTACGCCGCGCAGCAGCATGTCCAGGGCCCAGGCGGGGCGGGAAGCGAAGTCGAGCAGGTTGCGAGGGGTGAAGCGGAAAGGGATCGCAAAGTCGTTGCGCAGGTCCCGCTCGCGCTTGCCGCCCACCGGGACGTCGGCGGTGATCATCAGCGCCTCGTAACCGGCGGCCTGCGCGCGCTCCATCAGGCGCGTGGTCTGGACGCGCTGCTTGAGCACGTAGGCCTGGAACCAGAGGCGCCCGCCGGCCTCGCGGGCGATACGCTCGATCGAAGCGGTGGCCATGGTCGAGAGCACGTAGGGCACGTCGGCATGGGCGGCCGCGCGGGCGATGGCCACGTCGGCGCCGCGCCGCCCGAAGCCCACCGCGCCCATCGGCGCGATCACCAGGGGCATGCGCGCGGTCTGGCCGAGGATTGCGGTACCGGTGTCCACCTGCGCTACGTCCACCAACACCTTCGGCAGGAGGCGCACATCGGCAAAGGCGGCGCGATTGGCAGCCAGGGTCAGCTCATCCTCGGCCCCGCCCTCGAAGAAATCGAACACCGCGCGCGGCAGGGCCTGCCGCGCCATGCGGCGCAGGTCATCGATGGAGAACGCCCGCGCCAGCCTGGCCATTGCCGCCTTGTTTGAGTACCGCTACCGGTATGAGTCGGGATAGAGACCAGAATCAGCGCTTGGCCGGCTTGGCCAGTTGCACCAGCATTTTGGCAGACTCGCGGTCGGACTTGAGGAACGCCGCGAACTCCTGCGGCGTGCCGGTCGCGCCTTCGACATAGTGAGTCTCCATGAACTCGACAAACTTGGGATCGTGAAACACGTTCACGAACTCGGCATTGAGCCTGGCGATCACCGGCGCGGGCGTGCCGGCCGGCACGACCAGCCCCCACCAGGTGCGCGCCGGGAATCCCCCCAGGCCGGCCTCGGCCATGGTCGGCACCTGCGGCAAAGCCTTGGAACGCTGGCTGGCGGCAAGCGCCAGGGGACGCAGCTTGCCTGCCTGGATCAGGCCGAGAAAATTTCCCAGGCCCATTTGCCCGATCTGGATTTCGCCGGCGCCCAGCGCATTGGCAATCGGCCCGCCGCCCTTGTAGGCGATGCCGACGATGCTGGTTTTCCATTCACGATTGAGCCAGCTGACGAACAATTCCTGCAGGGAGCCCTCGCCCAGGGTGCCCAGGTTGACGCCGGTGGGATTCTTCACCGCGTAGGTACGCAGTTCGGCCACCGACTGCACCGGCAGCGAGGCGGGCACCACCAGCCCTTCGGTGACAAAGAACAGGTTGGTGACGGGCGCGTAGTCGCGCTCCGGGTCATAGGGCAGCTTATCGAAGGTGTAGGGGTTGTAGGACATGATGGAGTGATACACCGCGCACACCGTGTAGCCGTCGGGCGTGGCCCGGGCGCAGGCCTCGGCGCCGACGATGCCGCTGGCGCCGGTGCGGTTGTCCACCACCACCTGCTGGCCCAGGCGTTGCGAGAGCGGCTGGGCGGCGGCGCGCAGCACCACGTCGGTGACGCTGCCGGCGGCGATCGGCAGCAGCAGCCGGATCGGCTTGTTCGGGAAGTCGCTTTGCGCGCTCGCGCTGCCGGCCGCAAGGCCGAAGGCCGCCAGCGCACCGGCCAGCAGAACGCGTTTGAATGGTTGTTGCATCGTTGTCTCCTTTTTGGGTTTTATGAACTGGCGGTGTTCAGTACAGCCCCGCCGCGCTACCGGCCTTGGTGCCCAGGGTGTCGATGATCTGGCCGAACTGGGCGTCGTCTTCCTCCATGTAGC
>Ga0302323_100003581_pt1 | contig 12628 bp, 10 predicted proteins | sample Fen_T0_3_FD_201950 | JGI IMG/M metagenome (GOLD analysis project Ga0302323, IMG submission 201950) | Peat permafrost microbial communities from Stordalen Mire near Abisko, Sweden - Fen_T0_3 | ecosystem: Environmental > Terrestrial > Soil > Wetlands > Permafrost | place: Sweden: Abisko... | reverse complement strand
TTGGTTTGATCGTCGACCGTATTTCAAAGAGTAAATATTGGATGGAGACGGCGATATTTGTGTTGGAAGATGATGCGCAAAACGGTCCAGATCATGTAGACGCTCACCGTTCGCCATGTCTTGTGATCAGTCCATTCATTAAAAAGCACAGTGTGCATCACACTCTTTATACGACTGCTTCAATTCTTCGAACGATAGAATTAATCCTGGGACTGCCTCCGATGAGCCAGTACGATGCTTCTGCAACGCCGATGTTCAATGCTTTTTCGACTCTAGCGGATACTGCCAGGTATACGGCAAAAGAACCTCGGTGGAATTTGAACGAACGGAATAAAAGTGGTTCCTATGGCGAAACGTTGATGGAGAAGTTCAATTTAGATCAAGAAGACGAAATACCGGATCGCGAGTTCAGCGAAATCATCTGGCGGGTAGTGACTGGTAAACCCATGCCGGCACCGCGCTATTCCATCTTCTCGAGAGCCATGAGTTCACAGGATCGTTGAACCTGTTGTGAGTAGGTGAGCAGCCGGTGGTGACAAAAACGCGGCTATTGTGCAAGCGCTGCCGATGCGGCGATGATGCTTGATACACCGGATGAAAGAAGAACCTGTGCACATGAATTCATTGTTGCACCCGTTGTGATGACATCATCGACCAAGAGACATTTTTTCTCCTGCAAAATATTTGCTGTTTGTGGAATCAACTCAAACGCGTGTTCCATATTCTTGCGCCGTTCTTCAATGTTGAGTTTCGTTTGTGTCTGCGTATGACGCGTCCGGCGCACAGTATTCAGAACCACGGGCTTGCCAATGACGGAAGCTATACCGCGAGCAATGAATTCTGACTGGTTGTACCCTCGCTCACGAAGTTTGATACGGTGGAGCGGAAGTGGAATGAGAATATCAATATCAACATTCCCATCGCCCAGCACTTTCCCTATGCGTGTTCCCAACTCTCTGCCAAGAGATTTATACTCTTGGTATTTCAATGCATGGGCGATGTGCTGGAATGGCCCGTTCTTTTCGAAAACAAAACACGAAATGAGATCGCTGATGCCGCCTTCGGCGAGGAGTCTCTCTCTCGTTTCTTGGTAGAGAGGGAGAAGTTGTGTCACATGCGGAATTGCATTCCAGCAGGCAGTACAAACTTTTTGGCTTCCATCCGGCAGAGGTGTGGTACAGGAGATGCAAACCGGCGGGTACAGGAAGTCGATAAGTGGAGAAGCAAAACGATTTGTGAAGGTGCGTGCGTTCAATGTTTTATTGAGTCATATTCAACGTCTACAACAAGGATCCGTCTGCTTTCATGTTCCTCATGGTATCAGTGTGAACTTTCACATGGTGGACAGTTCACTTGCTTTCCAAATGTTCAATCTCATTTCGAAGTTCTGCTGCCCGTTCAAATTCTAAATCCTTCGCTGCCCGCTTCATTTCTGCTTTTAATTCATCGAGCAAATCTTTTTTCTGATCACTGGTCAGATATTTTGCCACGGTCTCGGCGATCGCTCGTGGCTTGGATTTCTGATAACGTTCATCGTGCTTCATCTTCACATCAGCGATCGAAGTGGCGGCGAGTATTTCTTCTGTCGTTTTGTAGATGGTCGTCGGTGTAATTCCATGCTTGGTGTTATAGGCGATCTGTTTATGACGGCGGCGGCTTGTTTCACTCATCATTCGTTCCATCGACCCTGTCATTTTATCGGCATACAATATGACTTTCCCGTTCGCATTGCGAGCAGTACGGCCGGCTGTTTGAATCAGTGAGCGTTCGGAACGGAGAAAGCCTTCTTTGTCCGCATCAATGATGGCAACGAGTGAGACCTCCGGTAAATCCAGACCTTCGCGAAGCAAATTCACACCTACGAGGACGTCAAACTCCCCCAATCTCAAATCCCGCAATGTCTCAACACGCTCCAAAGCATCCACTTCAGAATGAATGTACCGTACTTTGATGTTAATATTTGTCAAATACTCGGTTAAATCTTCCGCCATTCGTTTCGTGAGAGTGGTGACCAGCGTGCGTTCTTTTTTCAACGTGCGACTACGAATCTCTCCAATTAAATCGTCAATCTGATGTTTGCTTGGACGAACTTCCACTTCCGGATCAATCAAGCCGGTGGGGCGAATGACCTGCTCCACAACAACACCCTGGCATTTCTGTAATTCATACGGTCCAGGCGTGGCGCTGACGTAAATGATTTGTTTCTCCATCGCTTCCCATTCATCAAATTTGAGCGGTCGATTATCGAGCGCTGAAGGAAGGCGGAATCCGTACTCCACCAGTGTTGTTTTGCGCGACCGATCGCCGGCATACATCGCACCTATTTGCGATACGGTAACGTGTGACTCGTCAATGATGGTGAGAAAATCTTTTGGGAAGTAATCTAATAAGCAGGACGGTCGTGATCCCGGCGGTCTGCCTGCAAAATGGCGTGAATAATTTTCAATACCCGAACAGTACCCGACTTCGCGCAGCATTTCCATATCGAATCGTGTTCGCTGCTCAATTCGCTGTGCCTCCACAAGCTTTCCCAGCGAACGAAGCTCTGTAGTCCGCTCGCGCAATTCATCGTAAATGCCGTTCATTGCACGTTCGATGGTTTCGCGCGATGTGATAAACTGTTTTGCAGGATAGATCATTTCGTTGTCCGCTTCACCTAGGACACGTCCATCCACTTTGTTGATGTATGAAATACGTTCTATTTCATCACCAAAAAATTCGATGCGCACTGCTTCTTCATTCTCATAGCTTGGGATGACTTCAACAACATCGCCGCGCACCCGGAAAGTACCGCGGGCAAATTCGTAATCATTTCTCGTATACAATAAGTCGATCAGCCGCTTGAGCAATTCCTGACGGTTGAGACGATCACCTTTTTTTATCATGAGTGTCTGACTGATCCATTCATCCGGTGCGCCGATTCCGTAGATGCAGCTGACAGACGCGACAACAATGACATTCGTGTCGCCGCTGAGCAGCGCACTTGTCGCCCGTAAACGCAAGCGATCAATTTCATCGTTCACCGAGGAATCTTTGGCAATATACGTGTCGGTGGTTGGAACATAGGCTTCCGGCTGATAATAATCATAGTAACTAATGAAGAACTCAACGCGGTTGTTGGGAAAATAATTTTTGAATTCTGCATACAATTGCGCAGCCAGAGTTTTATTGTGTGACATCACCAGTACGGGCTTGTTGATGTGTGTGATAACATTGGAAATGGTGAAGGTTTTGCCGCTTCCAGTGACGCCCAGAAGTGTTTGATGCCGATCACCACGTTCTATTCCTTCAATGAGTTGTTTGATTGCTTCCGGTTGATCACCGGACGGAATGAGGTCAGAGAGAAGTTGATAGGCCATACTGGGAATCGTGATACTCCAATGTCCAATGAATGGGTGAAGAATACTCTTGTCGGTACTCTACCAACTAAAATACAAATTTTAATCATTTGAGCAAGGTATTTATGACAAGATCAGAAGAATCGCCTTGAATCTCCACGTGTGATATCAGGTCACGCGCTTTGATTTTAATAATGATAAAGGGTAACTTTCATTCGAAGAGATGACCTGGTGTGGACAGATGTCTAGAAATGAATGAAAAGACTTGAAAAACGAGGAACGGAGTTCTCTGCGAATGCTTTTTCAATTCTTCAAAATACCATATGGTTGAAGGTCGCAATACAATAGTCTAACGGTCAATTACGTTTTTTCGAAGTTCCTGCAATTCTATTCGATGGTACTGATTTTGCTCAATATTATGGCACCACCCATCAATCATGCTCTAACGTGTAAACTTCGGAGACTTGGCAGCTTCATCGCAACATGGGTAATCCCTTCTCATTGTCAACACGGACAAAACACAATGAATAATTTCCGTTTTCTCCCAACCATTGTACGAACCATGTTTCTTTTAACGGTGTGTCTTTTCTCGTTCGCCTTCGGGCAGCAAAGTCGGAGTGATACGATCCTCACAGTCACGCAAGCACGCATTGATGCAAATCATGATTTCGTTCCGGATAGAATCGGTCAGCGCCTTACTGTTGGAGGCCGTGCAAATGTTTATAGTGGAGCTCTTCACACAGACCGGCTTGTCGTATTTCTCCAGGATGATGAGAGTGGAATAGAACTTTACAGTACCGAGTTTGGCCAATCGATAGCAGAAGGAGATAGCGTTATTGCAACGGGGTTACTGGAACAATATGAAGGCCTCACTCGCCTAACACAAATTACTTACAGATCGGTTTATGTTACCCGCCCCATGTCTCTTCCTCTCACTCTTTCCATTGCTACGGTGAACTCTGAAAAGTATGAAGGAAGAGTGATCAATGTGTTCGGGGAAATCACAAGAAAATGGGAGGATGCGTACGGACATTACCTGATCCTGCGTGAACATCGGTCCGACAAGGACAGTATAATTATTTTTTTAACGCACCGTCATCAATCGGGAATTGATTTCAAAAATTTCGACGTGGGAGATCGGGTCACGATCACGGGTATCCTCGCTCAATTTTCTCGTGGCGAGGCACTCAACACGGGGTATGAAATTTTCCCGCGGTATGCTTCAGATGTTGAATTGATTGGCGCAACGAGCCGCTCCTATCTCATTGTGATTTATAGTGTCATCGGATTGTTGGCTGTAGTGCTGCTCTGGGTGTGGTTGTTGCGCCGCCAGGTTGCTCTGCAAACAAAAGAGCTGCGGGATTCTGAAAATCGATTTCGGATCATTGCCGAACAATCCGGTCAGGTAGTCTATGCCTATGATGTCGTTGCCGGCACGATCACGTGGGCTGGAGCAATTCAGGAAGTCTTGGGATTTACCCCTGAAGAATTCCAGTCAACGACAATAATCAATTGGCGAAAAAATATTCATCCGAACGACTATGATTCCGTCGTTGCGTATCTCAATACAGCGGAGAACACAGCAAGCCAATATTTTATCGAGTACCGTTCTCGACGCAAAAACGGTGAATATATTTATGTTGAAGATCATGGAGCGTATGTCAAGAACGAATCGGGGAACATAGTTCGTGTCCTGGGGACCATTGCAAATATTAATGAACGTCGACTCGCAGAAGAATCGCTCCAGCATGAACGCAATCTTCTGCGAACGGTTGTAGAAAATTTACCCGACGCCGTCTATACGAAGAATTTGAAATATCAGAAAACACTCACGAATCGGGTCGATGTGTATAATATGGGCCGCACATCCGAGGCCGATGTGTTGGGAAAAGATGACTATGAATTATTCCCAAAAGAATTGGCAGAAGGATTCGTTACCGACGACCGGTCGGTAATACAAACCGGTCAGCCGGTGATTAACAGAGAAGAATTTGTAATTGATGCACATGGTCAGACACATTTTCTGTTGACGACCAAATTGCCCTTGCGGGATGAACAAAATCAGATCATTGGCTTAATAGGCATCGGTCGTGATATTACCGAACGTAAACGTGCAGAAGAAGCGCTTCAAAATGAACGCAATCTGCTGAGAACCGTCATTGATAACTTACCAGACATGATTTTCTTCAAAGATGTGAAAGGGCGGTATATTCTTGATAATCTTTCGCACTTGCGGTCACTTGGAATGAAACGCCAGGAGGATATTATTGGAAAGAACACATTTGATTTTAATCCACCTGAATTGGCGAAACTCTATATGGAAGATGAGATGAGTATGATACAATCCAAACAGCCCATGCTCGGAAAGGAAGAACTTGCCCTGCATCGCGACACAGGAGAACAGCGCTGGCACCTTACATCGAGAGTTCCATTATTGGATAGCGACGGAAACGTCACGGGGATAATTGGGATTGCCAGTGATATCACAGAACGGAAACAAGCTGAAACAGAACGTGAACGGTTAATTAAAGAGCTTCAAAATGCACTTGCCGATATCAAAACACTAAGCGGACTGGTTCCTATTTGTGCAAACTGCAAGAAGATTCGGGACGATAAGGGATATTGGACACAACTCGAGGGATATATCCAAGCGCATTCCCATGCAAAATTTAGCCACGGCGTCTGTCCGGACTGCATGAAAAAGCTCTATCCAGAATATTTGCCCAAGGAAAAAGAATAATATGTGTTACAGGAAAACGATTAATCACTCCGATCGTGATCACCCTGAAAAAATCCTTCCCTCAATGAGATCTTTTGCTCATCTGCTCTTTTAGTCCTTCAAAGCACTTTTTTGATGGACATTGCAAATCCTTAGGAAAGAGTGATAGGCTTTGTCGTGTGCTTAACCTGATATTCATTGCAGGTTGTGATACACATTTCTCCTGCTAGTTCTAATGAATTCCTTATCGTACTGTTTATGAAGTACTCTTGCTTTGCTCCTTCTCGTCAGCATGATGTTTCACCACGCGTGCTTGGGTTTGAAAGATGACTTCTTCTGCAATGTTGGTTGCTAAATCAGCAACACGTTCCAAGTTGCGACTCACACGGTTCAATTCCAGGCCACATTCGATGGTCTGGGTATTGCTCTTTACTAATTCGATAATTCTTCGGGCAACCAATCGGTTCAGGTCGTCGATTTGATCATCGGTTTCCAGGACGAGGCGCGCTTTTGCAGGATCAAGTAGGATGAAGCTATCCAGCGCATCTTTGAGCATCATCTTCGTAATATCCGCCATGGTTGGAATTTCTTCCAACATCTCAACCTTCGACAGTGAACAAATAGTTTCAGCAGCCTCCGCTATATTGACGGCATGGTCGCCGATCCGTTCAAGATCGTTATTGATTTTTTGTGCTGCGATAATAAACCGCAAATCGCTTGCCACTGGTTGCTGCAATGCGAGCAAATCGATCACCGCATTGTCGATTTCAATCTCTAAAGCATCAACGCGTTTGTCCGTCTCGATCACTTTATGAGTGAGATCGTTTCTCTTCTCGAGCACTGAACGTATCGCAAATGCGATATTTTCTTCCACCACACTGCCCATTTTAATGAGCGAGGTCTTGAGACTTTCTAATTCTCTCTGGAAATGCCGTTCCATTGTACTACTCTCCTCTCGTTATTAACCGAATCTTCCTGTCAGATAATCTTCCGTTCGTTTCTCTTTTGGCGAGGAATAAATACGTTTGGTCTCACCATACTCGATGAGTTCGCCAAGATAGAGAAATGCAGTGTTGTCGCTTGCACGTGCTGCTTGTTGCATATTATGCGTCACGATGACGATTGTGTAATTTTTTTTCAGCTCCTGCATCAGTTCTTCAATTTTCAATGTAGCAATCGGGTCGAGTGCTGAGCAGGGCTCGTCCATTAAAATAATCTGCGGTTTCATTGCCAGGACGCGGGCGATACATAGGCGTTGCTGCTGTTCCAGCGAGAGTTTCAGTGCAGAACTCTCCAGGCGATCTTTCAGGTCACCCCACAGAAGTACGTCTTTCAAGGACGCTTCAACGACAGCGCCATATTGATCTTTTGTGTGGCTGCTGTGAATATCAAGGCCAAACGTAATATTCTCCCGAAGAGAAAGGGGAAACGGATTCGGTCTTTGAAAAACCATGCCGACCTTTTGTCGGAGCGCAATAAGATCAGTCTCCTGCGTAAAAATATTGTCGCCTAAGACTTTGACCTCGCCGGTGATCCGAACCCCGTCAATCAAATCGTTCATTCGGTTGAAGACCCGTACCAGCGTTGATTTTCCGCATCCGGAGGGCCCGATGAGAGCAGTAATCTTCTGCGCTTCGATGTTGAGATGAATATCGGTCAACGCCTGAAAGCTACCGTAAAACAAATCAAGGTGCTGCGTTTCAATAACGAACTTGTTCATACTTATCCGAATTTTCCAGTGATATAATCGTCTGTTCGTTTGTCCGCGGCCGAAGTGAAAAGACGTTTCGTATCATTCAGTTCGATCAATTCTCCCATCAAGAGAAATGCGGTTCTATCTCCGACACGCGCGGCCTGTGCAACATTGTTCGTCACGAGGATGATGGTATATCGCTCTTTCAACTCACGCATGGTTTCTTCGACCCGTGCCGTTGAAATCGGATCGAGCCCGGACGTCGGTTCATCAAACATTATGACTTCCGGTTCTACAGCAAGAATTCGGGCGATGCAGAGACGCTGCTGTTGTCCGCCGGAAAGATTCATCGCTGGAATATGAAGCCTGTCTTTTACCTCATCCCACAAATATGCTTCCTGCAGACTTTTTTCAACAATTTCGTTGAGCGTTGCTTTGTTTTTGATCCCGTGCATGCGCGGTCCGTAGGCGATGTTGTCAAAAATTGACAGCGGAAGCGGAAAAGGCAACGCGAAAACAATACTCACCCGTTTACGCAGAGATTCAATGTCCAGGCCTTCAATGTCTTTTCCATCAATGACAATGGTCCCACTCTTTCGATACGTTGCTTTCAAATCGTTCAGACGGTTGAGCGACTGTAAGAATGAGGACTTGCCAGAATTTGCCGGGCCAATGATCGTAAAAATTTCGTTGTTGTAAATATCAAGATTCAAATTCTTGAGTGCAACAATATTCCCGAAGTGGAGTGTTAACTCGTGAATAGAAATTTTTGTGGTTTTTGCGCCTACCATTTTTTCCGCTTTCTAAATTGGTATCGGAGAATGATGGCGGCAAGGTTGAGAATGAGAACCAGGAGCAATAAGACAAGAGCCGTTCCATAACGAACGTTTTCCGGGATGCCCGGAACTTGTGTCGAGATCACATACAAATGATAGGGGAGCGCCATTGTTTGGTCGAACAATGATGTTGGCAGTTTGGGAAGATAGAAAGCTGCCACAGTAAAAAGAATAGGGGCGGTTTCGCCGGCAGCGCGTCCGAGACCGAGAATCGTTCCGGTAAGAATTCCGGGGAGCGCGTGCGGCAGTACCGAATGACGAATGGTTTGCCATTTGCTTGCTCCGAGTGACAAGCTGACAATCCGGAATGATTGAGGAACACTTTCCAATGCTTCACGTGATGAAGTAATAATCACCGGCAATATCATAATGCCAAGTGTCAGTGAACCGGAAAGGATAGAGGCGCCAAATCCTAAAAAAAGAACAAAGATGCCTAATCCGAAAAGACCATAGACCACGGACGGTACGCCGGCAAGATTCACAATTGCCAGTTTAACGATCCGGCTTACAAAAGAATCCTGCGAATACTCAACGAGGTAAATCGCGGAAAGCACTCCGAGCGGTACAGCAAATACGATAGCCCCGAGAACCAGGTACAATGTTCCCAATATCGCCGGGAATATTCCGCCAGCAGTCATTCCATTGGTCGGCATTTCAAACAAAAAACTTGCACTCAACGCACTTGCGCCCTTTACAAAAATAATGACGAGAATGATCATTACCGGCACAACGACAAGGAGTGTGCAGAGGAAAAGAATACTGAATGCAATTTTTTGTTCACGCTGAACGTTCATGGATCCGCTGTCACATTCCTATTTTTTTGTTTTATGAAGATAAATATCGGCCACTGCATTGATCAGAAACGTGATGATGAACAATACAATCCCGATTGCGAAGAGGGCTGCATAATGCTCGCCGCCTTGCACGGTCTCGCCCATTTCTGCGGCGACGGTGGCTGTCAATGTGCGAACCGGTTGAAGAATGCTGTGGGGAATCAATGCAGCATTTCCGGTCACCATCATCACCGCCATTGTTTCACCGATCACGCGGCCTATACCAAGCATCACTGCCGCGACCATGCCGGGACGGGCGGCATATGCGACGATGCGCCAGGTTGTTTGCCATTTTGTTGCACCCATGGCGATCGCGGCTTCGCGATATTGTCGGGGAACAGCAGTGATCGCATCTTCGGCAATCGAAACAATAGTCGGCATGGCCATAAAGGCAAGCGTAATTGAACCAGTCAGTGCTGTGAGTCCGGTCGAAAGATAGAATAAATCTTTGATAAACGGACCAAGCGTTACCATGCCGATAAAACCGATGACCACCGAAGGAATAGCGGCAAGCAGTTCGATACCTGCTTTCAACACTTCCTTCGTTTTGCGCGGTGCAATCTCTGCAATGAAGAGCGCGCTGGCGATTCCTATCGGAATAGAAATAATTCCTGCACCTGCTGTTACCACTATGGAACCGATGATCAGCGGTAAGATTCCAAATTGCGGCGGGTCAGAGATGGGATACCAATTGCGTGAGAATATGAAGTCCGAGAGAGGAACTCTCCAGAAGATGGATAGTCCTTCCTTCAGCAAAAATGCAAAGATCAACGCGACAATCACAATGGACATCATGCCGCTGAGGAAAATCAAACGCTCAATGAAGAACTCTTTTATTTTTCTGATCTGCATTTCATTCTTTTAGTCATTCCCGCCTTCACAGGGCTGACTCCTGTCTTTCTTTTTGGATAGTCGCGACAATGCAAATTACTTTCCTTGTTCCAATGGATTCACAGGCACGAAGTCTAATTTCTTGACAATTTGTTGCCCGGTTGGTGAAAGCACATACTCAATAAAAGCTTTTGCCAATCCTTTTGCTTCACCTTTTGTGTACATGAGCAGCGGACGCGAGATAGGATAGGCACCGCTCATCACGTTCTCCATCGTCGGTGGAATTGCTGATGAATTTTTATCTTTTGCCACTTTGAGAGCTTTTTCTTTTACAGTGATATAGCCCATGCCATAATAACCGATTGCATCTTGGTTCTGCGTCACTTCATCCGCAATTGCCTGCGAACTGGACAGTAACAATGCTTCTGCGGCAAATTCCTCCTTGCCATCAGATTTTCCATGGCGAAGGACATGCTCTTTAAAGTACACATGTGTTCCGGAATTTACTTCCCGCGACAAGAGAACAATCTTTGCGTCGCGCCCGCCGACTTCTTTCCAGTTTTTTACCTTACCGGTGAAAATATCTGCAAGCTGGTCAATCGTGAGTTCTGAGATTTTATTTGCCGGGTTTACCACGACGGCGAGACCATCGAGTGCTACGACAATTTTAATAGGGGCAGTCCCTTTTGATGAAATGAGATCAATTTCGCTTTGTTTCATCTCTCGCGAAACTTCCGCAATATCGCACGTACTGTTGACCAAAGCTGTAATACCGGTTCCAGAACCGCCACCTGTGACTGCAATGGACATTCCAGGATTCTGCTTCATATATTCTTCTGCCCATGCCTGTCCGAGGTTCACCATGGTATCCGAACCTTTAATCTGCAAGGAGTTTGCGTCATTGCTTTTCCTCGCACAGCCGCTGAGGAGCATCAGTCCGATGATGGTAGAAATGAGAAAAGAGGTCGTTTTGTTCATTTGAATGTTCCTTTACACGGTTGTGAGATCGTTCAATTTTGTAATATCAAATATAGATAAACATGTTGTAACAATGTTGTTATGAAATTGTTAAGTTATTGGAAATGGATAATGATACAGCGAGAAAATGATCCCTGCTGAATACGCGCATTGAAGGGGAGGAAAAAGAGGAGAAAACGGTTTTATTTCTCTTCGGCGTGGTGCTTCACAACTCTTGCCTGAGTGTAATAAATAACATCCTCAGCAATATTTGTTGTAATATCAGCGACACGTTCCAGATTTTGGCTGATACGGATAAGTGCAAGACCTGGTTCGATCATTTTTTTATCACTTTTTAAAAGTTCAATAACCTGTGTTGTCATAGAACGATTCAGATCATCGATCCGGTCATCCGTTTCCAGCACCTGACGTGCCAATTGGGAATCAAGGAGGATAAAACTATCCAAGGCGTATCGCAACATCATTTTTGTTGCTGGGACCATCTGGGGTATTTCCAACAATGATTCCAATTTCTTGTACTTCATCAGTGTTATTGCGGATTCTGCGAGGTTGACAGCATGGTCACCGATTCGTTCAAGATCATTGTTGATCTTTTGCGCTGCAATAATGAACCTGAGATCGCTCGCGACCGGCTGCTGTAATGCCAGCATATCGACAATCGCATTGTCGATATCGATTTCGAGTGTATCGACACGGTCGTCGTTGGCTATCACCTTCTTTGCAAGGGCTTCATCCCGTTCCAGGATTGCTGTAATAGCATGAATAATATTTTCTTCGACCGCACTACCCATTTTGATGAGGGTGGTTTTTACGCTTTCAAGTTCCTGCTGAAAATGCCGTTCCATCGTTATTCCTTTATTATCCGAATCTGCCCGTAACATAGTCTTCTGTTTGTTTTATCGACGGTGCTGTAAATATTTTCTTGGTGTTGTCAAATTCAATGATCTCACCCAAGTAAAAGAACGCCGTCTCATCGCTCACGCGTGCTGCTTGCTGCATATTGTGCGTCACAATGACGATCGTATAATCTTTCTTCAACTCATAAATCAATTCTTCAATTTTTGCTGTCGAGATCGGATCGAGTGCACTCGCAGGTTCATCCATTAAAATTACTTCTGGATTGACAGCAAGGGCGCGTGCTATACACAAGCGTTGTTGCTGCCCTCCGGAAATACTCATGCCGCTTTTCGAAAGGGAATCTTTTACTTCATTCCAGAGTGCAGCCTGTTGAAGGCTCCGCTCAACTGTTTCTGCAATATGATTTTTATGCGCCATACCGTTCAGCCGAAGACCTGCTGCGACATTATCAAAGATCGACATTGTTGGGAATGGATTGGGCTTTTGAAACACCATACCGACTCGCCGCCTGAGGTGTACAGGATCGTTCTCGTGGATATCTT
>Ga0302323_100003580_pt1 | contig 12629 bp, 10 predicted proteins | sample Fen_T0_3_FD_201950 | JGI IMG/M metagenome (GOLD analysis project Ga0302323, IMG submission 201950) | Peat permafrost microbial communities from Stordalen Mire near Abisko, Sweden - Fen_T0_3 | ecosystem: Environmental > Terrestrial > Soil > Wetlands > Permafrost | place: Sweden: Abisko... | reverse complement strand
CATAAAAAGTTTTCATGAGCAAGCCTTCGACAGGTATGCGCGAGATATCGCGATCAAAATAGTGACCGAGCATTTCCTCGATCGTCATGTCTTCGTAATGCCGCAGCATACCGGCGTGATCGAAAAGGTATTGGTCCTGCAGAAAATCGCGTTCGATTTCCTGAAACATAATTATGTCGGGCCCGTTGCCGCCGTCGAATTGCGCGACCACGCGCGCAATGTTGTTCATCTTGGTCAGCAGGTGATCACGGGAATAACGTTTCGGGCCATAGTCTTCCGACTGCGTGCGGCCATTGGCGGCCGTCAGATTTTCAACGTTATAGACCAGCACGGTGAACTGCACCGCCCGTGTCGAAACGACGAGGGCGAACATGACACAGAACGTGGCGAAAAGGCGCATCGGCAGACTGCAGTCGAGGAATACTCTATTGATCGGCTAAATCCGGGGGAAATGAAGCCGTACGCTAATCCGGATGACTCGCGATTGACCAGCCGATCCCGTCGAGTGAGTCTCAATTCTTCGTGAAAAAGGAATCCAGTCCCATTTTGGCCGTATCAGACCTGTGTGTGGTGCGTGGTTCGACCACCATCCTGCATGATGTCACCTGGAAAGTCAGCCCCGGCCAGCACTGGGTGGTCCTCGGCGCCAATGGCAGCGGAAAAACCTCCCTCCTGCGAGTATTGACCGGCTATTTGACTCCCACCCTCGGTTCCGTCGCCGTATTCGGACGCGTTTATGGCCGATCCGACTGGCGTGATCTCCGCGAACGTATTGGAATCGTCTCATCGTCGCTTCAGATGTCGATTCCGTTCGCCGAGCCCGTCATCGAGACGGTGATTAGCGGGAAATTTGCTCAACTGGATCTCTGGGCCAAAGTCAGCCGATCCGACACTACCGAGGCGACGCGCTTGCTCAGGCATGTGGGAATTTCAAGACTCGGCGGACGCGAATGGGTTTACCTCTCACAGGGAGAACGCCAACGTGTACTTATCGCCCGCGCGCTGATGGCCAAACCTGAGTTACTGATCCTCGACGAACCTTGCGCCGGGCTCGACCCGATCGCTCGCGAACACTTTCTCGGCTTCATAGAACGACTGGCGCGGAAACGGGGCAGCCCTTCGCTCGTACTTGTAACGCACCATGTGGAAGAAATCACGCCTGCATTTACCCACGCGCTATTACTGCGGGGCGGACAGGTCGTGTCGGCAGGGCGCCGGCAAACTGCCCTCAACCGCCAGAATTTGAGCAAAACGTTTGGCGTCTCCGTGCGCCTGATACGCCGCGGCCGGAATTTGCAGCTTGCCCTACCCCGCTCCCTGCACTCTTCACGAACCCTGTGAATTTCTTTGTACAAGCCATCGACGGTGTTGGGTTAGCCCATCCGATCACTTACGCGCTCCTGTTTCTGGGCGCTTCGATGCTTATGATTTGGCGGCTCAACTCCATGCTTGAACATGGACTTCAAGGCACCGCGCTCGGCACCCTGGTGATGCCTTATTGTTCGGGTCTTGGAAATTTGATCTTCGTCTTTCTTCTTCTGCAGGGCCACGGCGCGTCGCGCGAGGTCATGACCAACTGCCTGGTCAACAATACCACCAATCTGACGCTCGTCCTCGCACTGCCTGCACTTATTTGGGGGCTGAATCTCGTGCCATCCGCCCCTGGCAAAGACAACAAGCCCAAGCGCGCCAAGAAAAACCCTAAAGCCGAAAAAATCGAGACTGAGCAACACCTGAATCGCCTGTCTCTCCTGCTAACGATGGCTGCGGTGGCGTTTTTTACCGGAGCAGTGTGGGCACTCGGACAGGATGGTTTTCTGGACTTCAACGATGGCCTGGTGCTGGTGGGCTTGTTCCTATTTTGGCAGTGCTTTCAAGTATTCGACGTCCTCAAGCACAACGTCCGCCAACGCCGCTCCTTCTCGGCACTCTTTTACGCCGACCTCGCATTCCTGCTCCTCGGATCCGCGCTGCTTTACGTGAGTCTCGACTGGTTAGTGCAATGGCTTACCACGCAAAAAACCGGTTTTATTAGCGCAAAAAATCTCGGTTGGCTGAGCGGTTGGCTGATGGTGCTGCCCAACGCCATCCTCGCCATCTACTACGGCTGGAAGGGTCGTGCTGACATCGTCTATACTTCGCAAATCGGCGACGGCCATATTTGCATTCCGCTCTGCGTGGGCCTATTTGCGATCTTCAAACCGATTCCCCTCCCGGACTTTTTTCAAACAGGTATAATCATCATGCTGGCCGCGACTGCCCTGCACTTTCTGGTGGTCGTCACGATGGGGCGACTCCCGCGCTGGGCTGGCTGGCTGCTTCTTATCGCTTACGCGTGGTTTGTCTATGCCAGCCTCGGCACCTTCGCCTAGCCTTTATTGGAGCGGGTCGACCCGAAATCTTTCCGTCAAATCGACGAAAGGCTTCTGCGCCTCACGCCAGCGAATGTCCTGCCTCAACGCGCCCATCGAGCCAAACGTGTTATTGCACAGCAGATAGGCTGTTTCACCCAATCGCACACACGCGTCGAAACGTGAACCATGCGCTTGATCCACAAACTCGAAGTCACCAACGCCATAGTGTTTGCCCTGCATTTCGGCAAACAGCGGCGCAGAGTCGCCATGAAGTTGCTTGGTGAATGTCTCGGAACGGGGTCCGGTGTAAGCCAGAACGCTTGCCTTACCTTGTGAAAAGTTAACGACCACCCATTCGTCAAAAACGGGTTTTAGATAGAGCGTATCCATGCGCTCACGACAGGCTTGAATATGTTTCGATGCGTTTTCGAGGTTCATGCAATGCAGGGTCGTCGCATTCCCATGCAAACCGCGCCGACACGCCAGTTTTTAATGGTGAACGAACTGCGAAAATGCACGCACTTGCCTCCGACCACGAAAACTTCAGGTAAAAAGCGCGTCGATCGCGCAGGGACGCCGTCTCAACTGTGCACGCCGGCGATGTACTGCCGCAGGTGGTTGACCTCATGGCGCTGCGACTCGACCAGCCAACGCGTGACGTCGCCAATCGAAATCAAGCCAACCAATCGCTCCGTTTCCTCGTCAATCACCGGAATCTGCCGACACCGTTTTTCAGTAAAGAGACCCATGACCTCTTCAACCGTAGCACGCGGAGCGACAACAACTGGATGTCGTGTCATCACATCTGCAACACAGGTAAGATCCGGTTGCCGACCCGCTGCGACCACACGCGTCAGCACATCACGCTCGGTTAGAAGCCCGATCAGTTTTCCATTTTCCAACACAGCAACAGAACCAATATTGCGGTAGTTCATCTCACAAACCGCCTCGGCCACCGTATCGCGGCCCGCCACGGAGTATACATCAGCTCCCTTGTGGCTTAATAAAACAGCTATCGGAGTATTCATGGGGAATGATAACTATCCGTACTTTCTCCAGTTTCTCTCGGGCGACAACCCCTAATTTCACCAACTAATCGTTTTTGTAAGCAACGCTTATTGCCGTTTGAACACCGAGTCCAACGAGCCGAGGCTCTTGAGGGGTCCCATTTTTTTGGTGGGCAATTTGGTCGCAACAATCGGAGTCGGCGTAGGATCGGTCGAAGCCGCACGGGTGGCCAACATCTCTTTCGGAGGCTGGCCTACCGAATCGGCGGCGCGTCCCGTTTTCACATCCGCCAGCGCACGATCGAGTTTCACCGTCGAGACCGCCTCCGCGGTCCCAATCTCCTGTGCGAAGAGACTCACTCGGAATTCTTCGACCAGCCAGCGCAGCGCTTCGCCGCCGGGCCGCGCCCTTAGCTCCGCCGCCGCTTTCGCATAGGGGGCGAGCTGTTTCGCCCGCTCGGCATCCTTCGTCGGATTCTGCCGCCCACGGTCCGCGCGCAATCGCATCGCTTTTAAATAACGCGGCAAATGCGCGAGCTGTGCATAAGGCGTCGTTGCCAGGAAATCCGGCGGTATCAGCGCGGCCAAATCAGTTTCGAGCCCATTGAACGGATGCGGGTGCACCAGCAAAGCCTGACGCAACGTCAGAATTTCTTTTAACAAATCCATCAGCCGCGGCACCAGTCCTCGCAGATCTGCCTTTGCACGTTCAAGTGTCACATCAAATGCCATGGCCGTGAGCGGCGTGACCACCCTCGCGCAAATCCAGCATCGTACCGAACTATACGCTTGATCTATAATTTCCGTGATAGGCACCAGCGTGGCGGTAAGTGTGCCAAGATCACGGAGCGCCTTTAAATCCTTTTGCAGCCAGGCGAGCTCGTAACGGAGTTGCAGCTCGATCAGGCGTTCCAGCCCGCGTTGTGTCGCAGCGTTTGCTTCCTCGGGCTGACGGAAAAGCCGCAGCGACACACCGTCACCTTCGACCTTTAGGCCGGGAAACGCCAATACCGGCACGCCAGCCTGATCTCCGATCGAGACACGATCCGGCACATCGCCGAAAGTCCACGCCGTTTGGGGCGCTTTTTCCCAACGAGCCCGCGCCTGTCGCCAGGCCTGCGGATCATCGTGCGCCGCACTCGCGCTAACCTCGCGCCGACGTGTCGCCAGCGCTTTCTGAATCTCCGTGAGCTCACGACTCGCACAAATTTCCGCGCCTTCGTCGTCGAGCACACGAATCCTGACGCGCAAGTGATCGGGCAAGGGTTTTTCATTCCACAACGCCGGGTCGATCCGAATTTTAAAACGCTCAGCGAGCTGTGCGGCCAACGCTTCGGTCAAACTCTCGCGCCGGCCGGTCAATCGATCGCGTTGAGCAAGTTGCACTGCCATGCTTTTTGCTGTTTCCGCGAGCGGCATAAACGCGCGACGCAATTCTTTAGGCGTGGCGCGTAGGTAGAGCTCAACCTTGGCTTCCAAGTGACCAGGCACCGCCCAGTCGAGCGCCGCCTGGGTAAGCAATGCCGCCTCGCGCACCGGCACCTCGATCGTCACGCCATCATCGGATTGTCCAGGCTTATATGCGTACGCGATCGGCAGCGCTCGATTGTCCAATGGCAAAGCCTCGGGAAACGCATCGAGGTCATGCTGCAACTCCTCGGGGTCGCGCAGATCGTCGGGCTCCATCATCAGAAAGCGCGGCTCAGCACCTTTCCGCTCACGCACCAGATCGACCAACTCAGCAACGGAAGAAACAGCGGCGCCTTCTTCTGGTTTCAATCGCTCTGCGTAAAACCGGTACACGCCTTCATCCAGATTCATGTAACTGCTGTCGCGCGCACGCGTGAGCAGGTTTTCGATTTTGGCGCGAACAGAACGATTGTGCGTCAGAAAATCGAAAGGCCACGTGACCGTGTCATTAACCAAAGCTTCGCGTATAAAAATCTCTGTCGCTTGCACAGGATCGATTTTTCCAAAACTCACCGCACGGGTTTCCAGCTCCAAACCGTACAGCCGCGTTTTCTGCTTCACCATCACACGACCGCCATCCGCATTCCAGAAAGGTTCACTGTGCGAAATTTTCACCAGGTGCTCCGCCAGATCGAGAACCCATGCTGGATCGAGCCGAGCACACGTGCGCGCATACAGACGTGATGTCTCCATGATCTCTGCCGCCATGATCCAACGTGGGCTCTTCGATTCTTTCTTGGGTGGAACACGCGCTCCATGCGTGTTTTTTCGCGGCTCGTCTTTCGCAAACAAAACCGACCCAGGAAAAATTACTACGCGTCGATCGTGGGTAGCTTTATAGCCCCCGTTTTCATCATCGCGGGTGGCGATATTGCCCAGCAGCCCCGCCATAATTGAGCGGTGTACGGCGCGATAAGGCGGCGTACCAAAAGCTTCTTTGGCGGGAGTGATCTGTTCCGGCTTTAGGCCGTGAAACGCAGAGGTCAGTTTGAAATCTTTTCGTTCCTCCAATACATCGAGCAATTGGGAATGAATATCGCGCCACTCGCGCATGCGCGTGTAACTAAGAAAATGATCGCGGCAAAAGCGCCTCAGTTTGGCCTGCGACATCGTTTCAAACTGATCGTGAAACGCATCCCAGATGTTCAGCAGCGCAAGAAAATCCGAATCAGGATGCGAAAAGCATCGATGAGCAGCATCAGCTTTTTCGCGGGCTTCGAGCGGGCGCTCGCGCGGATCCTGAATAGAAAGACCAGCTGCGATCACTAAAACTTCGCGCAAGCACTTCTCGGTACGCGCTTGTAAAATCATGCGCCCCACCGTGGGGTCAACCGGTAGACGGGCCAGCTCGCGACCGAGCGGAGTGAGGACAGAGGTCAAAGGTCGGGCATCAGAGGTCGGAGAAAGGCCTCGATTTGTGTTATCGCTGCTGCCGTCGGCCGGATGACGTCCGACTGCCGATTTCTGATCTCTGGCTTCCGATTTCTGGCTTTCAATCGCCCCTAATTCCTCCAACAGCGCATAACCCGCACGGATCGCTTTCGCGGCCGGCATATTGATAAAGGGGAATCGTTCAATATCTCCAAGGCCGAAGGCCTTCATGCGCAGAATAACATCGGCCAAATTGGCGCGTTGGATCTCGGGCTGGGCGTAGCGAGGGCGTTCGTTAAAATCTTTCTCTGAATAAAGACGGATGCACACGCCCTCGGCCACACGACCACTTCGACCTTTACGCTGATCGGCGCTGGATTGCGCGATTTCCTCGATCGGCAAGCGCCGCGTGCGTGACTGCTGTGCATAACGACTCACACGCGCCAAACCCGTGTCGATGACGAAGCGGATACCTGGGATCGTCAGCGAGGTTTCGGCGATGTTGGTGGCGACCACGATTTTTCTTCGCTGCGTCGAAGAAAAAACGCGCTGCTGCTCGGCATTGGAAAGGCGTCCAAAAAGCGGCACGAGCTCGCAATTTTTCAATCGGCGCCCGTCGAGCAGATCACAGGCTTCGCGAATATCGCGTTCCGACGGCATGAAAACGAGGATATCGCCGTGATCACTTTCGCGCACGATGCGTTCCACCGATTCAACTGCACCATCGACGTAGTGCAGCGCCTCGGCCTTGCCATTAACGTCGTCGTCCGGCGAAGCGTCGCTGCCAAGTTCATCGAGCGGCGCGTAGATGATCTCGACCGGAAACATGCGACCAGAGACTTGGATGATCGGCGCGTCGTCGAAAGCTTTTGAAAAAGCCTCGGTATCGATCGTGGCCGAGGTGACGATGATTTTCAGTTCTAGACGTTTATGTCGGAGCAGCCGCAAGTGCCCGAGGAGAAGATCGATATTGAGCGAGCGTTCGTGAGCTTCGTCGATGATAATGGTGTCGTAACCGTGCAACATCGGATCGCTCTGTACCTCGGCCAGCAACATGCCATCAGTGAGAAATTTGATGATCGTGGCCTCAGAGGTTTGATCATTGAAGCGGATCTTGCAGCCGACCTCGCGCCCCCAACCTACTCCGAGTTCCTCGGCCACGCGGCGAGAAATCGAAAGCGCAGCTACGCGGCGCGGTTGCGTGCAGGCGATTTTGCCCAGTGTTCCACGCCCTGCAGCCAAGCACATCTTAGGAATCTGAGTGGTTTTGCCGGAACCAGTTTCACCCGCTAAAATCACGACCTGGTTTGCCTGGATGGCCGCGACGATCTCTTCCGCGCGCACACTGATGGGCAGCTCGGGCGGAAAATCGATGCGAAAGGGAAACGAGGAAGTTGGCACAGGCTATAGAAACGCAGACCGGTTTTAATTTGTCATTCAAACTAGCTGCGCGGAAAGTGAAAACCGACCGCAAGGAAATATCCATGCCTAAGCCTCCTCTACTGCCGGCCGAAGTTCTCGCTCGGGTTTTGCGCATCGCGAACATCGACGGATCAGTGCTGGTTTTCCTCGCTGGAGGATTTGCGGTGATCTCCGCGTACTGCGCCGACTGGGTCGGTGCTCTCGTGGGCGGCCTCGCCGCTTCAGCCGGCTTCATCGAACTGCGCGGCCGACGCAAGTTGAAGGCAGGCGATCATGAAGGCGTACGCTGGCTCGTGCGCAGCCAATTCTTTTTACTCGTGGTTATCCTTTCGTACGTCGCGTATCAATTTCGCTGTTTCGATCCGCGGCCGTTGCTCGAACTCACCGAGCGCCAATTCGCAGCCGCTCAACGTGCGAGCGGGATGGAACCCATAACTCTGGCAGCGAATCTAGGACAGACACCAGCGCAACTCCTTGCTCTCGCAAGGCAAACCGCGCGACTAGCCTACGCTCTCGTCGCTGTCCTCTCAGTCGGTTTTCAGGGCGGGCTGGCTTATTATTACCACTGCAAAAGCCCGACCATCGCACGCGCTTTGAGCAAAAGCTGACAACACCGACCCGATCGGCGGGAACAGTACGATTTGAGTAGATAAGTGATGGAAAACTATGAGCAGTTTTCATATCAACCCTCAACTGGCTCGACACTTGCTTTATACCGGCAGCCACAAGGCGCAAAACAGCCATGACTCCCATTCTCGACAGCCGGAAATTGCTCGCGTTCACCACGCTGGCTCGTGTTGGCAGTTTCACATTAGCTGCCCGCGAGCTCTACATCACGCAATCAGCTGTCAGCCACGCGATCAAATCTTTGGAGTCGGAGCTCGATTGCCGTCTGTTCGACCGGCTCGGTCGCAGCGTCAAGCTCACGCCAGGCGGTCATCAACTCTTAGATCATGCACAGCGTATCTTGGCCGAAATGAAAACGGCGCGCGCCGGTCTTGCTGAGTTGATTAAATAACACGCCTGACTCGTTTAGACATTTCCCGTGCAGCGTGTAGAGGTTGCGATATCCTAGGCCGGATTTGGAGTCGCTGCCGTCTGTAGCAACGGAGCAAAAAGCGCCTTATTCGCGCCTTTCATGTACGCTTCGTGCGGATCGATTACGCCTTCTTTGACCCGCGCCATCAAACACTGGTCCATCGTGCACATGCCCTCAGCCGAACCACTCTCTATCAACTGGCGAATATTCGCGATCTGGCCTGTGCGTATAGTGTTCGGCAAAGCCTCATGAGGGAGAAGAATCTCGTGCACGGCTATGCGGCCCTTCGGCACGCGCTTGCAGAGCAACTGTGAAACCACGCCAGCCAGACAGCTCGAAAGCATCGTGCGCACCTGATTCTGCTCGTCGGCAGGAAAGGCGTTGATGATGCGGTCGATCGTCTTTGGCGCATTATTGGTGTGCAACGTCCCGAAAACCAACATGCCCATCGACGCACAACTGAGCGCGAGTTTGATCGTCTCCAGTTCGCGCATCTCGCCGAGCAAGATGATATCGGGATCGTGCCGCATGGCGCCTTTCAACGCGTCGGCAAACGACGCCGTGTGCTCGCCAACCTCGCGATGCACGATCACGGACCGCTTGTTCTGGTGAACAAACTCTATCGGATCTTCGATAGTGATGATGTGTCGCGAGAGCTGGTTGTTAATGTAATCGATCATCGCGGCCAGCGTAGTGCTCTTTCCACTACCGGTCGGCCCGGTGACGAGGACCAATCCTTCGTGGAGATGGCAAAGTCCCTTCAGCACTTCGGGCAGTTTCAGCGCTTCAAAAGACAGGATTTTTGTTGGTATCTGACGGAAAACCGCCGCTTGCCCCCAATGGTTATACAGAAAATTTGCGCGAAACCGGGCCACACCAGGGATTTCATGCGCGAGGTCCATATCTTTGCGTTCGAGAAACTCACGCCAGCGTCGCGGCGGGCAAATCTCCTCAAGCATCTTTTCCATTTGCGCCGCCGTCACTGCCACTTCGCCAACGGATACGATCGAACCCGAGACGCGAACTTTGGGCGGAACGCCGACGGCAAGGTGCAGGTCAGAGCCTCCTTGGGCCAACATCATTTGAAGAAGAGTATCGATGGCAGGCATGGAAATAGTTACCTCGTCTCAATCGGGATTTTCGCGCGAATCATACGATTAGCGATATTAGCTCGCGCGGTGGCGGCACTGATCTTGTGCTTCTGCCAGAGTTCGAAAATCACAGTCTCCATCAGGTACATACCCTCTTTGAGGCCAGTCTCCATGATGTTACGGAGTCCCTGGGTTTTTCCTTCTCGAATCACGTTAGCAACCGCAGCATTGGCGACGAGAATTTCGCTCGCAAGCACGAGGCCGCCTTTCGCTTTCGGCAGGAGCCGTTGACAAATAATCCCGCGCAAGCTCTCTGCCACGCTGGCCCGGATTTGCGGTTGCTGGGCCGACGGAAAAACGTCGAGCAAACGATTGAGCGTCGTGGCCGCATCGCTCGTGTGCATCGTGCCGATCACGAGGTGGCCAGTCTCGGCCGCGGTGATAGCCATCTCGATCGTTTCTAGATCGCGGAGTTCGCCGATCACAATCACGTCCGGGTCTTCGCGGAGCGCACCTTTGAGCGCAGAGGCAAATGACTGCGTGTGCGGACCTACCTCGCGCTGCGTGACCTGACATTTGTGCGACGGCTGCACGACCTCGATCGGATCCTCGATCGTGACGATGTGGTCGTCACGGGTTTCGTTCAGCTCGGCCACGAGTGCGGCCAGCGTCGTCGTTTTTCCAGCACCCACCGGGCCCGTAACGAGGATGAGGCCGTTGTGATAGCTGAGGAATTTGTGAATCGGCGCAAGATCGCGCAGCCCGATCTCAGGCAGGCGCGGAATACGGGCAGGAACCATTCGGTAGGAGCCAGCCGCGCCTTCCTTGTGAAACATCAGGTTGACGCGGTAGCGGCTATCATTGTCCAGCGCCAAAGCATAGTCAAAATCGCGTCGCTCGACGAAAAGCTGTTTCTGATGCGAGGCGAGGAGCGCTGTGTTCAGGCGCAAAGCATCGTCCGCACTCAACGGTTGCTCCGCGAGCATGATCAGTTGGCGATTCTTGCGCATAAAAGGCCGAGCGCCTGCCGAGAGATGCAGATCGCTCGCGCCGTATTGGGCCGTCTCGCGCAAAAATTGACGGAGCTCTTGTTCAAGCCCGGCGTCAGTGAACTCACTCAAACCTACAAAATCGAAATCAGGCGGCGGACCTTTCGAGATAAATGGCGGCATAGTGTCACCGCCCGAAGTCGCCGCCGCTGGCTTTACGCTGACCGCTCCGGTCTGCGGCAACTGCAACAAAGGAGCCTCACTTTGGCTCGCCTTGGCCAATGCCTCCGTTCCCAGCCCTTCCAGTCGGCCAACGTCACGGACGATTCCATCGTCGATCAGCCGCTGTGCGAAATCCATCAAACAGACGCCGTCGCCTAATGCGCGCGCGACGCTGGAACACTGGGCAAGCGTGAAAAGTCCTTGCTCTGTGCCCAGATGGACCAGCCACCGAACATCATTATTCATCGAAATATTTAAGATACTCTGAAGAGCATCGTCACATTTCATATGCCGGGTAAACCAAAAGGCCTGAGGACTTTCCCCGGTACAAATTGGGTAAATAGTCGGCCACTGCCGCACCCACAAGCTAGGGTGACTACCCGTGCTAGGCCTAATCGGCCGTTCTATCTACAACCACGGGCGATCGACTATTCATGATCAACCTTATCATAAGGTATTCACCGTAAAACCTGCTCACAGTCTTCTGCAACGCCCTGAGCAACTCGCGTCAACGCGCTGAAGCGTAACGAATGTGAAACGTCACGTGATCGGCTTTGGAGAGAGAATACTTGGCGTTGATTTTATCGTTCTGCTCGATCGGATCGCCTTTGTTCCATCGTGGATCCTCACCGATAATCAAGTAACCGTGCTCCGGAGCCTGCGTGCCTGGACGTTGTTCAGGAATATCAAAGTGCAAACCGTCCGCCCGATATGCCACGATGACCGTTGTCTCTGACGATGAACGCTGGCGGCGAAACACGATCGCCATATCTTCACCGCGACGAATACGGAAACTCATCGGATCATAAGCGTAGTTTCTTCCCATGAAAGTAATCGAACCTCCCTCAATCGACACATCAATCACATCGCGCGGCCCCAGCTGTGCTTGCGGGTGATGACGCTCCGGTGGAGGAGGCGGCGGAGCCCAACGCGCCTCATGTTCATGAAGCATGCGTCGAAATGGTTCGGGATCACGCCGATAGGCCTGCACGAGCCGGATTTCTTCATCGGAGAGGTTGCGAACCGGTTCACCATAACCTTGGGCCTGGACGGCGAGATTCGCGCAAAGAAAAAGTATAAACGAGAGAAGCTTCTTCATAGGGTATAAGTGAGTTAGCTCAAAACATCGGTCCCGTATGGGCAGGAAAGTTTAGGACTTAGCGTTGAACAAACAAATCGTTATCCCCAGAATGTCTAGCTTTTTACGATCTGTCGCTGCCCTAAACCGTCTCACAAAGCAACCGCTGCGGTCTGCCAATCGCGGCCCGGACACGTTCATAAAACGTCGTTTGCACATAATGATAAACACACGTTTTCTTACACAGGAAAGTTATAGGTGCGACAGACTGCATCAAGTCCGCTATTGAAAACACCGGTAGAGAAAAGCCGGATACAAGAAAACGTCCATCCGCCTTTGGCTGTCGTTGTAATTTTTGGTTTTACTCCCGATAACAACCTGAGACATAACCGTCAGCTATGAGCGATGTCTATTGTTTCGGTCATGTGAGCACGGGTGTTATTTTGCGGCTGAAGGGAGCATTTCCCCATGCGGATGGTTACGGCGAAGTTATCGAACGCTTAGACAATCACTCTGGAGAGGCGACGGGCAGCGCTCTGGTGCTGACTCGTCTTGGCAATAGCGTGACACTCGAAGGCAACTGGAT
>Ga0302323_100003579_pt1 | contig 12629 bp, 16 predicted proteins | sample Fen_T0_3_FD_201950 | JGI IMG/M metagenome (GOLD analysis project Ga0302323, IMG submission 201950) | Peat permafrost microbial communities from Stordalen Mire near Abisko, Sweden - Fen_T0_3 | ecosystem: Environmental > Terrestrial > Soil > Wetlands > Permafrost | place: Sweden: Abisko... | reverse complement strand
CCGCGGCCGCCCTTTTACGCTGCTGCCCGATTCATGTTGTACAGGCACCAAGCCCAAATACGCGGAACACTGGCTGGCGCTGTCAAACTGGCGGCTACCGATAACCATCAACATCCGTGTGGCGATGGCTTTGCCCACGCCGGGGATGCTCCCGAGCAAGGCTTTGTTGGCTTTAAGCTTGTCATGTTTGTTGATATGCCCTTCAATCAGTCCCTCAAGCCGCTGTTGTTCGCTTGCAAGCAGCCCGATCATTTGTGCGAGTGAGTGCAGGACTTCGCCAGGGGCTTCACTGGCCAAGGCTTTTTCCTGGCGGTTGCGCTCACGTTGCAGGTCTTTCTCAACGCCGTCCAAACGGGCTATTAATGCCTTTAAGGTGCGTATTTCCTGGGTTTCTGGTTGCCAGGGCTTGGGCTTTTCCTCCAAGCCATAACGCGCCAACACCACGCTGTCTTTCTTGTCGTTCTTAGTCCGTACGCCTAAGCCTTGGGCATAAAACTTCACTTGTGCCGGATTGACCACGGAAACCTTCGCCCCCGCACCGTACAGCCAAGTGGCCAGCCGTTCGTGGTAAACCCCGGTGGCTTCCATGACGAAATGCAGTTGTCCGACTGCCAAGCCGGTGTTGTTTAGCGGCCACTCCAGCAGTTCTTTCCAGCCCACGACAACATTGGGAAAGGTCTTGGCTTTTAATTTGTTGCCTTCCCTAAGCCACGCGCAATCGAGCTTTGCCTTGCTGACATCAATGCCTATTACATTCATTTCTTGACGACTCCCCTTGTCCGTTCAGCCTCATTCCACGCTTGGAAGGACTCGGATACCATTCAGTGTTAAGAAAATACGTGCATGGGTTTTATCTACGTCACAGACTTCCGTCTAAGGATGGGTACAAACTCTGATCATGCACGTCCACGATATAAGGCTAGCTAGGCAACTATAGCATGGGGCGGAGAGATACAAGGCTGGGTTGGTAAACCCAGCAAGCAAGTAGCCCGTATGGAGTGCAACGTAATACGGGACATCGAAGACGAACCCTTGGATTCCGCAAGCTCCATCTAGGCTACTCATTGCAACAATTCATCAACCTTATCAGGCGCAGAAAACTCAAGTTCATACCCAGAATATTTACGAAGATTAATCACCCCAGTATCCAACAACAAATACTGGCCTTTTATGCCTTCCAGAATTCCCGACACTTCGGGATTCGTATCCAAATTGAAGGATTTGACCTTATCGGGATAACGGTTGACTGGATAATGAATATCAACCAATTGTTCATCAGGCAACCTTTCAATGGCTTGTTCCCCAAAGCGTTGAGTGATGTCGGCTAATTCAGTTTTACAAGTTGCCATCAATTCATCCCGTTTTGCAGCCAAATCGACTTCCTCAACATTGTTTTTCAGCATTTGCTGCCAACTGGTCTTGTCGCTGATGTGCTTTGCTATTGCGACTTCAACCAAGCCCGAAATATGCCGTGACTGCACCTTGAATATGGGCAATGCCTGCACCGCACCTTGGTCTATCCAGCGGGTCGGGATTTGGTTCTGCCGGGTGATGCCGACTTTGATACCGCTGGAATTTGCCAAGTAAACGTAGTGGGTTTGCATACAGAAGGTCTCGCCCCAGGCGGGTTCGCGGCAGGTTCCGGCAGCGTAATGGCAAGTCTCAGGCTTCATGATGCACATGTCGCATTGTGCGAGCGAGATAAAACAGGGATAACAATAACCTTGGTTAAAGCTCTTTTTGGTTGCACGTCCACAATAGACACAGCTTATCTTTCCGGTGTAAGCCAGACTGATGTGCTTGCCGATGAAAGGATTCAGGGGCATAACCTGATCGCTTAATAGCAACGCATACTGTACTGGCTTGTCCAGCCTGACGCGCATTTTACTCAAATGTCCCTGCATTTGGATTCTCTTTGTGTTAACAGCAACTGCTATAATGACCTGATTTTACTATTCATCAACCCGGATGCCTACCACCCATGAAAATCACTAGCGGAAAAAATGTTCCTGAGGACATCAATGTTGTGATTGAAATTCCGGCGTACAGCAGCCCGGTAAAATACGAAATCGACAAACATACCGGGGCGCTGACCGTTGACCGCTTTATGGGGACTGCCATGCAATACCCGACCAATTACGGGTATATTCCGCAAAGCCTTTCCGGTGACGGCGATCCCGTCGATGTTTTGGTTATCACGCCCGACCCGGTGCTGAGCGGCTCTGTGATCCGTTGCCGACCCATCGGCTTGCTTAAGATGATTGATGAAGCGGGTGAAGATAATAAAGTTTTAGCTGTACCTATACAAAAACTCACCCCATCTTACAACGGGGTAAGCACTTACAAAGACATTTCTGCCGATAAGCTGGCGAAAATATCCCACTTCTTCAAACATTATAAAGATCTGGAGCCGGGCAAATGGGTGATAATCGAAGGCTGGTTTGGGATTGATCATGCGAAAGAAGAAATTCTCACTAGCATTGAACGTTATATAGCCTTGGATGATAAGCCAGCTTTTTAGGGAAACGCTGAACAAGTTGGTTCGGCTCATGATTCGACAAGGCTCTCCTGAGTTAAGAAGGGCTCACCACGAACAGAATCAACTCATTACCGTTCGTCCTGAGCTTGTCGAAGGACTTATTCAGAGTTTTCTTAGCTTTTTATTACTTTGGCTTGGCAAAAGGTTTCGCTAAAGGTTCCCCAACAAAAATCCCCTGTCCCGGTTCAGCAACACTTTTCCAATACGCTTCAATCAGGGAATTCCCCCTCAGATAGTAATCCATCAACACACCAGGATTTGAAAATTTTTCAGGGAAATTACAGGGTTCTACTACTGTGCCATAACTGCCCGTCGCCCCGGCTTCTAGCCATTCAAGGATAGACATCTGATCACTACCTACTAATATGCCTCCAGTCGAGGTCAAATGGTCTGCAATTGCCCCCGGTAAATAGTTATTTCGGTTAATTTTTTGTACATGCGTCAGCCCAGTGAAGTAGAACATTACATCTGGCCGTTTTTCGATAAAGTTTTTTTGTAGATAGTTGACAGAAAAAACAGCGTCAAATTTTTTCACCACCTCTGGAAAAAACACGGCACGAGAACTACGTGCAACATCTGTGGTTTTAAGCAAGTACGCAGAACCTTTGGGCTGCGAATAATCGGCAGCAACACCCCGGTCTATAAGCTGCGTTGCAGCAACATAGTCTTTGGCTGCCAACACCATAGTTGGTCGCCAACGGAAATCATTATAAGGCCGTGAACTGACGGAATTAAAGTAGGGATTGTGGCGCGTTTCCTTACATCCACTTGCACAAAAAGACTTGTCAAAACCCACGGCAAAAGCAGTTGTGATTGACATACAATCCACACGAAACGGCAAAAGCCAAGTCAGTACATAGCCTTGGACATAGGCTGGCGTTTGTTTGTCAACCTGTTGTTTTATTGCTTTAAACTCCCCCTCTGATAGGCTTTGGATACCGGATTTGAAGCGTACGTGGATTATCTGTTCGGGCGGAATGTTTCTCTTGGTTTGATAATACTGAGCAATCTGACCGCTTAGGGGATCGCTATCATTGATGATAACGGCGATTTCTTTTGCTGTCCAGGCAGGTAAAGTTCTGATGACTGAAGCCATGTTTTCTGCCTGTAGCATCGAACTGAAACTTATCATAAGTAAGCAGCATAAACCTCCAAAGACTATGCTTACAAGCGAATCGAGATCAAGTTTTCTGATAACCATCGGTATTCTTTTCCACCCATCGTGTTTGGCCTGAATCCAACAATTCTTTTTTCCAGAACGGCGCGGTCGATTTCAAGGCTTCCATAATAAACCGACAAGCATCGAACGCATCGCCTCGATGCGATGACCACACCGCCACCAGAACAATGGTATCGTCGGGTTTTATTTCGCCTACGCGATGGACGATATAGGTATCAATGAGTTGCCACTGTTGCCCCGCATCGGTAAGGATTTTTTCCAATTGTTTTTCCGTCATGCCAGGGTAATAGTCCAATGTCATGCTTTGCACACCAACGCCTTCGTTGAAATCACGCATGGTGCCTATGAAAATGCTGGTCGCGCCAAATTTAGCTGAAGCCTCTAGTGCTGTATCTTGATAGCCCTGTATTTCTTGCCAGGGATTGAAAGCTTCTGCACAAATTTTTACCTTCACCTCAACCTCCGGTCACCGGTGGAAAAAACGCCACTTCATCACCATCTTGCACTTGAAAATCCAGTTCGGAATATTCCATATTGACCGCGACCAATAAATTATCTGGGATTGGTTTCCCTAATGTATCAAGCTGCCAAACGTCCCGTACCGTCATTGCTTGCGTAAACTCCAAATCACCCTCCGACCTGCCCACACGTTCACCCAAACTTGCAAAATAACGTACTTTAATTGACATAGACATTCCCGCAGCCACACAATAAACACATCAATCCTGATGGCTTCACTGTACTAAAACCTAATTCTACCCATAAATGACTTACACACCACATTTTAATCAAGCGGGTGAAGCCCACATCGTCGATATCAGTGAAAAATCAGTTACCCAGCGTATGGCGATTACCGAGGGTTACATTGAGATGCAAGCGGATACGCTAAAACTGATTGTCGAGATGGGGCATAAAAAAGGCGATGTCCTCGCCATAGCCAGGATTGCGGGGATCATGGCCTGCAAGAAAACAGCGGAATTGATTCCGCTCTGCCATCCGATTTTCATAACCCATGTCGAGATTGACCTCGCTCCAGAGCTAGACACCAACCGTGTACGTTGCCAAGCCACAGTCAAAACCACCGGCCAGACAGGCGTAGAAATGGAAGCGTTAACCGCCACGCAAATCGCCCTGCTCACCATCTATGACATGTGTAAGGGCTTGGATCGCGGCATGGTGATTCAATCCGTCCGGTTATTGGAAAAAGAGGGCGGCAAATCAGGCCGTTGGTTAAGTGTGTAATGGCTTATTTCTCGGATGCACTTTCTGGAGCCATTCAACTCATTTTGAAGTTTGATCCCAAGGTTTACGAAATAGTCTGGACCTCATTGAAAATCTCACTGATCGCCACCACCTTTTCCGGTTTATTGGGTGTATTCCTGGGGGTCTGGGGGGTATCAAAGAATTTATCGGTAAAACGCTGGTCAGACACACGCTCAATACCCTGATGGCAATGCCTACCGTGATGATAGGCTTGATCTTTTATGGGTTGCTCAGCCGTAAAGGGCCATTAGGGGAATTCGGCCTATTATATACGGAGGATGCCGTTATTCTGGGTGAAGCCTGCCTTATTCTGCCCATAATCATGAACATGACTTTACTGGCTGTCGATTCTGCCGATAAACGCTTTTTGACTACCTTAAAGATTCTTGGCGCTAAAACACACCAGCAAATCGGCCTAACCTTGAGCGAATTACGTTATGTTATCAGTGCGGGCATTATTACCGGATTTGGCCGCGCCATCGGCGAAGTCGGTGTCGCGATGATGTTGGGCGGCAACATACAAGGGGTTACACGCACCATGACTACCGCCATCGCAATGGAAACCGGAAAAGGTGATTTTGAATTGGGTTTAGCCTTAGGCATTTTGCTTTTGCTAATCGCATTGACCGTCAACCTGTTATTTCACTTACTGAAAAACAAACCTGAATACTAGATCGAGCTACTCTTGGTATTTGCTACACTACGAACAAAAAATAACAACTGAGAACCCTATGCTAATTACATTAAAAGAACTCGCGGCCTTATGTGATGCCCGAATTGAGGGCGGCGATCCGTCGGCTAGCATCCATTCTGCGGCGGACATCACCAGCGCTCAACAAGGCCAAGTCACGCAACTGACAAACGCTAAATACGTTCGGCATATCAAAAACTCGACCGCAACGGCTTGCTTTATTGCCGAAGGTTTTGTTGTTGAGAATATTCCAGAAAATACGGCATTACTTATCTGCGCCGACCCGGAAATGAGCTTTATTAAAGCTGTCGAACAATTACATCCGGCTAAGGTATATAACAGCCAGATTGCCGACCAAGCAATTATCGACGATACCGTAACATTAGGCCATGACCTGTTTATCGGCCCTTATGCTGTCATCGGCGAATACACTACAATCGGTGATAACACAGCGATACTGGCTGGCACTTATATCGGCAACAATGTGACCATTGGCCGAAACTGCCGAATCCATCCATATTCCGTGATCTACGACGATACCATTATCGGCGACAACGTTATTATCCACTCTGGGGCTATCATTGGCGCTGACGGTTTTGGTTATAAATTCAGGAACAATGCCCATATTAAAGTCCCTCAAGTCGGCAATGTGGTCATTGAAGATAATGTCGAAATTGGTGCCAACACCTGTATCGACAGGGGCGCATTAGGCAGCACCACCATAGGCATGGGCAGCAAAATAGATAACTTGGTACAAATCGGCCACAACAATAAAGTTGGCAAGCACGTTATCATGTGCGGACTGACTGGAGTTTCCGGTTCATGTACTATCGAGGATTATGCCATTCTGGCGGGCAGCTCAGGTATCGCCGACCATGTGACTATCGGACAAGGTGCAGTGGTTATGGCAAGGTCAGGCGTAGCAGGAGATGTGCCGGCAGGTTCACAATTTTTTGGCAGCCCCGCTAAAGACAAGAAAACGGCATACAAGGAGCAAATTGCAATCAGTAAATTGCCTGAGTTGATTAAAAAGGTAAAAGCATTGGAAGAAGAAATCCGCCAGCTCCAAAATCAAAGCTAGGTTACGTTCAGATGGTTCGAGGAAGGATGTGGTGTAGGGGAAAGGTGGGGCTGACTTAATTTGAAGTTAAATATGTTGCCCTTTAGGCTAAACCTGAAGGGCAACATTAAAACACAAAGCTTTACTTAGCGACGTTGTTGGCGCCTAGTTGTTGGTGTTTTTTGTTTAAGTTAGCATCAACTTCAGCGTTACTAGCGGCAACAGCTCCACTTTGTAAATGCTTGGTTTCATCTTTCTTCAGCATTACAACCAACAAAATGATACAAGCGATTGCAAAACCAACCCATACCCAGGTGTTATCTTTTTCTTGTGCTTCAGCCATTTTAAAATCCTCTATAGTTATTAATATTTTTTTATCCCCCCCTCTTGCGAGAGAGCAACTCAACAAATTCTGTGAGTAGGTTGTCGAAGTATTTTCAACGGTGTAATTTTTAACACGAGATAAGGGGTTGTGTCAAAGCTATATATAAAAAAACCGATGAGAAATGAATTTTTTTTATAATAACCAGTCGCAGCACTCACTTTGTCTCTCTGCAATTTGTTAACATTATGAAATATAAAGCCTGTGAAAATTAGCTTCACAGGCAGATTCCCTCCTACGTAAGAACCGTAAAACCCTCAAATCCCCGTCTGCTTAACAGCCAACAAGTCTTTGTCATTGCAGTAAAAAATTATCTGTTAAGCGATACGCCTAAGCCAACCAGAAAAACATCATAGCTCACCCGCAAAGTTGAATTTGCAAACAACCCGTGTCTGGTTTTACATGGGTAATTACCAATTCGAAGCCCTAAGACTGTAACAGCTATCGCCTTGTTGACACAAAATCATCTCACTCCTGAGTAAGCAACTTCTTACATTAAGCAAGTCTACACTTTCATATTATTCATATTCGGATAAAATAGCCTATAAAAATAATTTGACGCTTCCCATTGTGGGTGGTGCCAAGCTTAATAAGCTTGATTTACCGAGGCAACCCTATGCAACAAAAACTTCCTGCCATTTTATGGGGTAGCATCCTGCTGCTTATCCATACTGTCGGTTTCGCAGCAACTGACTTACCCCCATCGGCTAAAGTTGACATAGGCCCAGTAGAACCAGTCTGTTCCAACTTTATTTCTCCAGAAGCCCGTAAAGCACAGGTTATTGATGGGGTAAATATACAAGAATCACTCTTGTGCGACCCTGATGCCCCAGAAGACATCGCAGCTTTTGTCAAAGGCACCAACAACATTTCCATGGAAACCCTGATGGCAACCCAGTTGGCTTCAGATGCCATCACTATGACCGATGACATGGATCATGACGGCGATCCAGACAAAATCATCATCAAACTCGAAGTCGTCGAAATCAATGGGCATTCTCCTGACGTTAAAGAACCGATCACCACCTTTGACATTGCCCCCGGCATACAACCCACCTTTTGGGTGTTTGCCCCGAAGACCAGGGATATGTCTACCCGCAGCCTTTATGAACCCATAGCTAATCCGCTATTACGGGCACCATCCCCAGTCATTCGTGTTGAACAAGACGATGTCGTCTGGATTGTCTTGGAAAACACCCACTATCTGCCCCACTCTATCCATCTGCACGGCATCGACCATCCATTCATGGATATGAGCGGCATGGGCAACGATGGAGTAGGACAGACCAGTAATATGGACACCATGCCTGGCGAAAGCAAAACGTATGTGATCAAACCCCGCCAAGCCGGCACCATGTATTACCACTGCCACGTACAGCCGCATGTCCATATCCCTATGGGCTTGCAGGGAATTTTTGTCGTCGAGGAAAATCGTCCGAACAATTGGCCGCAAACCTTCAACGTCGGCGGCGGACAAGTGCGCCACCCTTCGGTAGCAGTCTTGGAAAAGTACGCCAGGGAATATGATTTGCATTATCAATCGGTAGATAAAGAATTGCATGAAGTGATCGCCCGGTCAGCCAATGATCCGCGTCTAATTGCAAAGCACATGAACACCGAATATGACATCACCGATGCCACGGATGATTATTTCATGCTCAATGGCCGTTCTTTTCCATATACCCTGCGTGAGTCGTTGATTCACATGGGCAAGGATGAAAAGGTAAAGCTGCGGGTTTTAAACGGGCATACCGAATCCTTCGCCCTACATATTCACGGCCATAAGCCGACCATCACTCACTATGACGGTGTCGATAATGGCCCAAGTTCCTATATTACCCGTGATGTCCATGGTATGGTGCCAGCCCAGCGTATAGATCTGGAATTGAGCGGCGTTGATGATGGCTTGCACAGTTTTGGCCAGGGTATCTGGATGTTCCATGACCATGTTGAAAAGTCGTTTACAACCAATGGACTTGGCGAAGGCGGTGATATTAGCCTGGTAGTTTACAAGGGTTTTCTTGATGATAAAGGCATCCCTTTAGCACATGGCATGAGCCTCGCCCCTTATTTCAGCAAGACATTATGGAAAGGAAAATATCCAATTTGGCAGGATTATGATGCTTGGCAAAGCTTGGGCCTACCCGACTTGAAAGCTGGGTATGAACCTGCCAAGGTAGCCGTGCAAAAAGCGCCAGTTCAACTTGGTGCGAGTAGTGCGACAGTTACACAACAAGACTCTGTAGCGACTAAACTTTTTTATGGTTTCTTACTTGGCTTAATCAGCTATCTGGCGATTGTTAAACGGAATTTAATTTTAGCGATTGCCCGCCAATTGCTGGATAAAACAATGGCGTTGTTGCCTAAAAAAGGAAGCTGATGGTTATGTGATTGCCCGGTTATTTCATATTCGATGAAGCAACCGGAAAAAATAATGCCCACAAGATGCCCCCTAACCGTCCCGCCGTCTTATCATTTTCTGGTCACGATCCCAGCGGCGGCGCGGGTGTTCAGGCAGATATAGAAACATTCGTTAGCCATCAGTGTCATGCCGTCAGCGTCATTACGGCGCTGACAGAGCAAGACACGCTGAATGTAAAAAAGCTTATCCCCCAAAACCCCGATAATATTATCAACCAAGCGACAACCCTAATGGCGGACATCCCTGTCAAAGCCATCAAGATTGGCTTGCTTGGTCATCCTGAAACCGCCCTGGCAGTTCAGAGCATACTCAAACAACACCCACACATTCCAATTGTTTTCGATCCGGTACTCGCTGCTGGCGGTGGCGCAGACTTATCGGATGATAGCTTGATTAAAGCAATCAACGATTTACTTTTGCCTTATACAACCGTATTAACACCCAATAGCGAAGAAGCACGCAGACTGACCGGATTAAGCGATCTCAAGGAATGCGGTCTCAGCTTGTTGGAAAAAGGCTGCGACTATGTGCTGATTACCGGCACCCACGAAACCACCCCAGAAGTCAGCAACCAACTGTTCCATAATGGACAATGTATAGAGACCTATACCTGGAATCGCTTGCCTTACAGTTATCACGGTTCCGGCTGCACACTCGCCGCCAGCATAGCCGCCTTATTGGCGCGAGGTTTGGATGTATTGGATGCCATTGCCGAAGCCCAGGAGTTCACCTGGAATTCCTTAAAATCTGCCTACCAACCCGGTAAAGGCCAGCACAACCCTAACCGCTTTTACTGGGTGGATGATGAATGAAGGCTTTTCCAACCCGTGGTCTTTATGCCATAACCCAAACCCAGAATAACCAAATCAAGCCCAAATCAGCCGATGCCCTTTTCGAAGCTGTGGCTGCCGCTATTCGTGGGGGGGCAGTTGTCATCCAGTACCGGGATAAAAACACGACTGACGCACCTTTCGTTGCCCGTGAGTTAGTTAAAATCTGCCACCAACATAACATCCCACTGATTATCAATGATGATATAGATCTCGCCATTCTTGCTAAGGCAGACGGCGTTCACATTGGCAGAGACGACGGTGAAATAATCGAAGCCAGAAAGCGTTTAGGAAATGCCGCTATCATCGGCGTATCCTGTTATAACTCAATCGAACAGGCATTGAATGCACAAGCCTTGGGTGCAACCTACGTTGCCTTTGGAAGGTTCTTTCCTTCAACATCTAAACCATTGGCAGCTCCAGCCGATATTGACACCCTACGCAATGCAAAACAAAAAATACAACTTCCAATCGTTGCCATCGGCGGGATTCTGCCGGAAAATGGCGGTCAATTGCTGGCGAGTGGCGCTGATTTATTGGCGGTTATCGGAGGTGTATTTGACCATGAACCAGAACAAGCGGCATTGGCTTATCAATGCTTATTTGAGAATTGAACCCTACTGATGAAGACTATCATTAGCCTTGTTTTTTTGACCTTGTTCTCCTGTACTTCTATCACAAAAATGCCAGAACAAGCATTTAGCCCAGGCAAACAAATCGCCTTTAGCCGCGACAAAGGCAATTGCCTTGCGTGTCATGCCATTGAAGACGGTGAATATCCTGGTAATATTGGCCCTGCTTTGAAAGCCTTATCAACCCGATTTAAAAACAAACAGCAACTCCGCGAGCAAATATGGGATGCGACCCAATTTAACCCAGAAACCAGCATGCCCCCTTTTGGAAAAAACAAGATAATCAGTTCAGAAGAAATTGACCAAGTCGTTGACTATCTTTGGGGTATAGAATAAACCTTCGATAAACATAAGAAAAATAGCTATGAAAGTTAATCGTAGAAAATTCCTAAAAACAACTATTGCTTTCAGTGCGGCCGGGATAGCTTTGTTGGAATCAACTTTAGCAAAAGCAGAATGGCTAGCCGCCGATTTCGCACCCGGCCCGTTCGATGCAACCATGAAGCAACTGCTCAAAGGCAAGCCCATCGTTGAAACCGATAAAATCGACCTGAATATCCCTGAGATCGCGGAAAACGGTGCCTTGGTCCCAGTTACCGTGACCAGTAGCATTAAAGATATTCAAAGCATCGCCATAGTGGTCGAACAAAATCCGGTTCCATTGGTAATTCAGGCGCAGCTAATGCCCGAACTTGAACCTTTTATGTCGGCACGATTAAAAATAGCCAATACTTCATTCGTGTTTGCCTTGGTTGAGACCGAAAAAGTTTGCTACAGCGTAAAGAAAAAAGTGAAAGTCACCATCGGCGGGTGTGGAGGTTAATATGTCCAGCATAAAAATACGCACCAAACGTCTGGACGGCAATACCCAAATCCGCACCTTGATTTCCCACCCCATGGAACATGGGCGAAACAAAGATAAAGTCACTAACAAACTCATTCCCGCGCATTACATTCAGGTATTGACTGTTACCCATAACGGCAAAACCATCGCCACCTGTAATATGGGCGCGGGGATTTCCAAAGACCCTTACTTTGCTTTTTTGTTAAAAGGCGGTAATCCGGGAGATGCAATCGTCATAAACTGGGTTGATAATTTAGGTAATAAGGATTCTGAAAAGCATACGATTACCTGATTCAATTTTGTCAGATGGCACGAACATTTTAAAGAGAAGCAAGATTTTGCGCCTCTACGAACCACCCATGGCACTGGATAACCGCTTCCAGGCGAGTATGATGCATACTGACACGACAGCACTAATCCATACAATTGATTTTTTATTGATGATTCCTTACCCCAAAAAATCTGCCAAACTAATTATGGGAAATCCCCTGTGGCGCAGACTGTCATTAATCCTAATTAGTTTTCTAATCGCCCTGCCCTTATACGCCACACCCAAGCAAGATCAAGCTGCGTTCAGAAAACATTATCAGCTAGTTTTCCCCCAGCTAAAACTGGCTGACTACGCTAACGGCGTTTATGCAATTGATGAGATTGCTCGGCAATCCTGGCTAGCGATTGAAGAATTTCCGCCTTGTATGATCAAATTTAATCAATGTTGCCAAGGAGATCAAGTAAGCTTTAACCGTTCATTGGGAGGCCGTATCCGCCTGAGGACTGACAACTGTC
>Ga0302323_100003578_pt1 | contig 12631 bp, 10 predicted proteins | sample Fen_T0_3_FD_201950 | JGI IMG/M metagenome (GOLD analysis project Ga0302323, IMG submission 201950) | Peat permafrost microbial communities from Stordalen Mire near Abisko, Sweden - Fen_T0_3 | ecosystem: Environmental > Terrestrial > Soil > Wetlands > Permafrost | place: Sweden: Abisko... | reverse complement strand
AATCCGAAATTGTCATACGATGACGGCGAATTCAAAACACCTATGACAAATCATTCTGAATTATTCTTCAACGAACCCGCCGATCCGAACCGAGAGGCGCATGAACTTGCTCGCGAAGCCATCTGCCGCTTTCTCCTTTGGACTGGTGATGCTCCGACTCTTGCTGATCGAGGACTGCGAACTTCAGTTGCACTGTACTGCTTGAGGCCGGATTTGATCCAAGGTGCCACCCTGGAGGAACTGGGATTTCCGATGGGATTAACGCGGCAAACGGTGCATCGGATGGTGGTGAGCTTTCGCGAATCGTTCGGACTAAAATCATGAGCGACGAACTTTCAGCAATCTACCAAATTAACCGCCTCCACGCTGAAGTGGTCGAACAGAGGGAAGCCTCGAGCAAAAGCCTCCACGCCGCTTTGGTTTCGGCGTGGAGAGCCGGACAACTGCTGATAAAAGAAAGAAAACGCATACGCGAAACCATGGGTGGTGTATGGGGCGAGTGGCTGAAGCAAAATTTTCGCGGTTCTCATGTGACCGCGACAAAATACATCCGCTTAGCGGAAGTTATAACGGACGAGAAGGAACTCGAAGGGCTGAGCTTAAGGCAAATGTACCTGCGCCTGGGAATCGCCACTGAACCCAAAGCGCGTGCCCAATCCGGGGCTATCGCACCCTTTCCGGCTCACGTGCGTCTGGCCAACCAGCTCCTCGCCGTCTTGAAACCGCCAGCGGATTTCCGGGACTCCTCGGCTTATGCAATCTACCGTCAGGATTTGCGAACGCTCTATCTCCGGCTGCGGGTTCATTTCGAAGACGAGGGCGAGCTGCGGAGAAACATTCTTGGCGCTTTCCATGCCAGTCCATAAGATCGAACGATGAAACGAAGCAGGCTTCTTCCCGTGACGAACCCTATTTGGCAGCTGCTCACCGAGAATAAAGAGACCGCAACGGCTGCCTTGTTTCGTGAGCTCTGTGTTACATCGCCAAATTTGCGGCATTGGTTATGGAATGATTTTGCGCGCGAGGACGACGTTCGCACTTCGTTCAAACAAGCGCTAAAAGATCCGGTTGCAGGACATAAGTGGGACAGGGCCTTTGCAGGCCAAAGCGAAGCGTGGCTGGTAGAGCAGAGACGGTTGCGTGAATCAATGGCTGAAACCGTCACCTACGGCGGTCTCAGCCGAATCGAGGTCGAACAACTTATCCGCTATTACCAGGCTGCCGGCCGCGTCGACCTTGGCGCATTCCTCCTTGCGCAGTATTGGTTCAAAAACCGAGAAAGAGGCTCGGCCACGCTGATTCGTGCAACGATGAGGTTTATCGCCAACATTGTGAAGTCAGGACAGGTCGGATTACTCAATGATTTTGCCAAAGCACTTGGCTACTTGGAAACGTTTAGGCACAAGACCAAGCGTGCTTCTGTCGTGGGCTATCAGGACTGGTGGAAACTCAATCTGTCACTCTACATTTTGCAGAATCCACGCAGCGCTTATCGCAAACGCGACTTAACTGCACATCTTAAAGGGCTTGGATTAAGTATCGATTTGCGACAAATCCAGCGCTTTTGCGTCCAACACGGCATCGCGCGCGATATCAGCGCTGGCCGTCCACGCCGACAAAATTTAAGGTCGAGTTAAGCTCGCCGGCGTTCGGGGCCGGACGAGCCGTAGCAAAGCGCCGAAACCGGCGCGTGGAGTTCCGGCGACTCCCACCAACGTTGAGTTTTCAGTCAAAGCCCAGCAACCAGCCAACATCAGTAACTGTCCCCAGCGCGTTGCTTCCACCTCTCGCGGCGCAGACTCGCTTTGGCGATGATCGTTTGCGCTGTTTCAAGGCCACCGCTCTGCACGAAATCGCGCACTTCATGCTTTGTGCGTATGTGGTCGGCCGGCCCCATCTCTTTCACGCGCAGGCGATCAGTAATGATCCGCAACGCGTCGGAGTTTTCACGAAGTGAAAGCATGACTTGAGCATCGATTGGCATCAGCGAAAGCAGACCGCGCATGGCCGTTTTTGTGCCGCCTCTGCGAATAATCTGATTATCCCTCACGTAGTAGAGGTCGAGCGTACGTTACATGCCGGACGCGCTCACGCTGCGTAAGACGGTGTAGATGACCGCGCCAGGTTGGAGCACTTCGCGCAGCGAACTAATCGCGCGATCGCGTTCAGTCTTCTTGGTCGAAACCGAATCATTTTGGTTGAGTAACATTATAATGGCGAAACCTCGCCCGCATTCCGGCAACGTTGCCGGGTTGTTCGGGCTGCGTGATTTCGCGACCGCGAAGCTCACGCCAAGGCAAAGCCGGCTTCCGCGAAGCCGGCGGGGTGGAGGCGCGCCCCGCGCGCACAACCTTGCCGGTGTGACAAACTGGGCGCACACAGCAGCAGCCCTCTTCCCCAACCGTCTAGGTGTTCAATTGACGCGCAGATAAGGGAGATGAAACTCGAAACAATTCTCAACTCTCTGCAGGCTGCAGAGACTCTCCTCAAGGCACCGCTTCAAGAAGCGGTTTCACAGGCGCTCAAGGACGCGTACTGCGCAACTAAAGCGTATCTGCAAAAGAAGCTGGGTAACGATTATGCCGACCTTCAACCCGCGACCAGCGAGGCTGACCCAGAGCTGGATCGCTTAAGCGAAGAGCTTCAGTCGTTGATCGCAAATGCGCGTACACCCGCCGCTGAAGTCCACGTGATTGGCAGTCACAATCACGTGCAGTACGCAGCGCGTGATCTGGTGATCAAGACCGAGCGCAATGTCCGCCGTAACGTCGTCATTCCCGATGAGCGTCACCTATCGGGTCCGCAGTTGGAAACCGTGCGCAATCTCATCAAAGAAGTCGCTGGGAGAATTAGCGGAACGGATAGCGAAATCAAATTCGCTGCGGTGCATCGGATGCTACAGCGACGATTTGGCATAGCGTCGTATCTGCTTATTTCGCGTGAGTGCGGTGAAGAAGCCATTGGCTACTTAAAGCAACAGCGCACGATCCTGAGCGGGAAGGGTAAGTATCAGAACGATCTTTTCCGTTCGATTTTCGCGGGTGCACGCGAGATGGGCTGGGATCGGTTTCAGGTTTATTTATTCGCGGCAGAGACCCTGCATCTAAAACAGCCGATCCAGTCGCTCAAGCAGCTCAATCATCCACAGCTCAAAGAGCTCTGCCAGGCGGTTCGTTGTGCGGTCGGTAAGTTCCGAGCCAAAGAGTATGCCCAAAGCTGCGCGTCATAAAAGGACACCTTTTAAAATCGTGACGCAGGTGCGACAAACCGGGTGGCCAGAGCGGAGTCCCGGGAGCTAACGAACGAAGGCATACGAAGTGACGGGCGACCGGGTCTCCGCTTCCCGTGCCACATCGCTCCCGCGAATTCACGAGGGCGCGCGGTCAAGCGCGCTTTCGTGAGCGTCGGAAATTGTTCGTGCAAGTCTGCACCGGTTTACGCGCAGCCAAGGGCGGAATGCCAAACCTACTTACATAAGTTAAAATCTTACGCGGCAGCGTAAGACGTGGGGCGTCTGGTCTCAGACATAACGCGGGTGCGTTATGCAAATCATCCAAACACGAAATCGAAAATCATTTCATATGTTGACAATCAAATCTCAGAAAAAAATCCAAAATGCTCGTGAGTATTTTCGCGAACACTTGTGTATCGGCGACTATTATTCGGAGCAGCACAAGATGACGGGTGAGTGGTTCGGCCTAGGTGCCGAAAAGTTAGGACTCAACGGCTTTGTTCAAGAGGAACCGTTTTTAAGCCTGTGCGAAGGACTCGACCCAAACACACAGAAACGCCTGACGTTGCGTCAAAACACCGAGCGTCGCGAAAACGGTCAAATGGTGGCCAATCGCCGCATTCTTTATGACTTCACGATCAGTCCGCCGAAAAGTGTTTCCATCATCGCGCTGCTGCAAGACGACCGTATCGTGCGCCTGCACAACGAATCAGTCAGGTCCGCGATGCGCGAAATCGAAGCGTTTGCATCAGCTCAATTGCACAAGGGAAGCGCTCACGGTGTGCGCACGACGGGCAACGTGACTGGCGCGATGTTTCGTCATGAAACCAGCCGCGAACTCGATCCGCATTTGCACACCCATTGCATCGTCTTTAACGCAACCTTTGATCAAGCCGAACAGCGCTGGAAAGCGCTAGAGTCATCCGCGATGTATCGCGCACAAAAGTTCGCAGAGAACGTTTACTACCACGAGCTCTGTCAGGGTCTTCATGCGCTCGGTTATGAAATCGAGCCCGCCAAATACGGCTTTGAAATCAAAGGCGTTCCGCAGAGCGTCGTTCAGCGCTTCTCCAAGCGCCACGAGCAGATCGATATCGAGACACAGAAAGTACAGGCCAACTACAGCGGTAACGTGCACGATTTGCGCGAGCAGATTGCGCGTAGCAGTCGCAAGCATAAAGCCAATAGCGCGACGGCTGGACAGCTATGTCCAGATTGGCTCAAACAACTGTCTTTAGATGAGAAAGCTGCACTCGGTTCGCTCAAGTCTGTGCGCGCGAGCGTGTCTGCCTTGCGCGCTGATGCCGCGCAACTCGTCGCTTGGGCTGACGCGCATCTCTTCGAGCGTCGCTCCGTCGTCTTTGAGCACGAGCTTCTCTCGGCTGCGCTCGCGCGCGGTCGCGGTCAAAACGTAAGCGTTGATGAGCTCAGGAAAGCGATCGAAGCGCGCCACTATGCGCGACAAATCGGCACCGACAAACTCACTTCACAGGAAGCGCTCCAATGCGAACTCGACATCGTGCTTACTGCCGAGAAAGGACGCAGCCGCCATCTGCCGTTTAACCCGCGCTATGATGGTGCTTCAGCGTTGTCTGAAGAACAGCGTGCGGCGGTGAAACAGATTCTGAACAGCCGGGACTTCATCACGCTCTTCTGTGGTCGCGCCGGTACGGGCAAGAGCTTCGCTTTGAAAGAAGTGAACAGCGGCTTGGCTGCAGCTGGACAATCCGTCGTCGTTGTAGCACCTCAGCGCCAGCAAGTCATCGACCTGGAGAAAGATGGATTGCGCGCGCAAACCCTATCGCAACTGCTCGCAGTGCAGCGACTGCCTCGGCAGGCCGTGGTTATTGTCGATGAAGCAGGGCAGGTCGGTGGAAAAGACCTGCATGCCTTGATTCATTTGGTGCAGGCGCACGACGGTCGTCTCATCCTCTCAGGTGATACTCGCCAGCACGGCGCGGTGCCGGCGTCGGACGCGCTGCGCGCGATCGAAAAGCATTCGGGTCTCACTCCCGCGGAAATCCGCACGATTCGCCGCCAGGATCCGGCACTCGGAAAATCACGCGAAGAGCGGACGTTCATTCGCCAATATCGGCAGGCGGTTAAACTGGCCTCAAACGGCGAAGCGCTTGAATCCTTTGATCAGCTAGATCGGCTTGGCTGCGTTCGCGAATTGCCCGCTTCTGATCGCCATAAAACCCTGGCGAAGGAATACGTTGCAACTACGCAGCACAATGACTCGGTGCTGGTCGTCGCGCAAACCTGGGATGAAGTCCATGCCGTGAATGACGCGATTCGCGACGAACTTAATAAAACCGGTAAACTAAGCGACGATCACCCGCTGACCACGTACCGAGCCATCGACAGCACCGATGCGCAAAAACACGATCCTCATTTCTATCAGCCCGGACGGTCTGTTTATTTTCTACGCCGCTATAGCCGCTACGCCAAAGGCGACGTGTATGCAGTGGTCGGTGCCAGCGATCACGGCATCAGTTTGATGAAAGATGGACGCACAGCAACGATCAGCTATCGCTATGCTGACCGGCTGGCCATAGTGGAAACAGTGTCGATGCCGGTAACCAAAGGCGACCGACTCCAGCTAAAGTTCAATGGACGCTCGGTCGAAGGTCATACGCTCGCCAATGGCGAACTGGTGACTGTGCAATCGCTGCTGCGCGACGGTGCGCTCGTGGTCACGAACGACTCCGGCGTCACTAAAACGTTGTCTGCAACGCAGCGCTTGTTCAATCGCGGCTACGCGGTCACGTCCTACGCGTCACAGGGTAAAACGGTCGATCGGGTACTGATTTCCGATTCGGCCAATCCGGCTGCCACGAATCTTAATCAGTGGTATGTGGCGATTTCGCGCGGGAGAAAGTCGGCGACGATTTTCACGTCAGACAAAACGCAGCTTCGAACGGCCGTCACGCAATCGGGAAACCGCGAACTCGCGATTGAGCTCGGTTCATCCGATGGCGCGGCATGTTCGCCCCAACCGGCTTGGGTGCAACGCGCTTGGGAAAACATCCGCCGGTTGAAACAGCGGCAATGGGTACAGCCTCAGCTCCATCAGCAAACTCAGCAACACCGTGTCCGCCTATGAGCACGCTTCAAGAACTCATCCGCCAGCGTCAGCGCGAAATCGTAGCTTCCCCGCTCAAGGACCAGTCCGTCAAAACGCCTGGCCCTTCGCTGCGCGTCTTTGCCTCGAACGGAGAATTGTGGGGTTTCCCCTGGGCTCATTTTATTTATGTGCGCGCGTTAACATGCGAAGCGCGTGAAGTAATGAGCGTTGTTTTTGTTTCGCACGAAGTCGCCGTCTTCGGGCAACGCCTCATCGGCCTCGCTGAGGAAGTTGCCGATCAGCGTTTGATTGAATTGAGAGCCAGCAAAAATAGCTACGCGACAAAAGACAGCTACGTATGCTGGATAGATCTTGTTGAGGTCTTTGCTCGTGAGGAGCTGCGCAAAAAGAATGAAGCCATTGGTTCTGTACCTAGCGACGAGTAGTTACTCTATGCGCCTTGCTTTGAATTAGAAACTACTTATCTCCAAAACTGCTGTGCGCACCTCTGCGCAGAGCTTAGTTGTGAAGTTAGGCTTGGCGCGGGATGCGGTTGTCGCATCCCGCGCTTGCATATGAAGGTCCGTTATTAAATTGCCGGTGGGCGTTTATTGAAATCGCGAGCTTTGCTGGATAGGTGAGCGCGTAGCGCACTCACTTTCATGGGCAAGCCGGCTTCGCTCAGCTCTCTGGCCAATTGCGGGTAGCTCCAGCCTTTCGCGCGGAGTTCGCTCAGCCGGCCGGCAATCGGAGCCAGCACGTCGGCAACGCCCTTGCGCGTTTTCGGCGGTGGTTGGGAACGCAACTGGTCCAGCTTCTTATCCAGCGCGGCATAATTTAGTTTTGTGGCTATCTGATGGTAGTCGGTACGAGTGCTCATCGTTCCTATTGCGTTGTCAACTAGGCTGTATTTGAAAAGGGGCAGGCTGATCTCGACGCCTGGTGTCGGCGCAGAATGAACCGATTGACGTTGCGCCGTCTAACGTGAGACACGCGAATGTCCCCTTTTTCACCGCAACGGGACATTCATGAAATTGCACCGCGGCAGAGCCGCTAACTTTGTGGCATGCCTGGAAGAAAACCTCTGCTGGAAAATGACGAACCTTTAGTTATTGCTGCGCTGGAGGAGTTTTCACTGCGCGATCAAACGCTGGTAATATTAGGTCTTAATACTGGTTTTAGAATCACCGAGATCCTGTCGCTGACGGTTGGGCATCCGCGGGCAACTCAATCCAGGGATAACGGTCGAACCAGTGTCCATGCTTAGTGCGCTTCAGTTTACCCGGCGTCTGCTCACATTGACAGGGGTGAATTTTGAGAACGATGGATGGCAGCTTCCGGCTACCGATCCGTACATGCGCGCAGCTGGCCTGACCCCGGAGCGTTTATTGGAGTTCGTCGCCACCTGTCGGGATGACTTCAATCGCATCCTTCAGTCGGTTGACCTTAAGTGAGTCAGGAGCCGGTCAAGTATCTGCCGCGTGCGCGGCTTCGCTAGATGGCATCTCAGAGGCATATCCACGTTCGAATAAAAAATCGGCCGTCGGCTCTGGAACGCGATGTTTAGCCAACCCTGGTCTCTGTTGTCATCCACAAGCGAAGGAATTCCCGCCGCGGAATCCGATTTCTCGACTGCCATGGGGCACGACGTGCCGCCAACGATGCAACGAACATACGGTAAGGTTACATTCACGAGGGGAGCGGATCGTGGACGGCGAGGCCGGTTGGGTGGGGCGGTGCGGCCGCTAACTTCCCGACATGTCCAGACCATTCACCGCGTTTGAGGAAGAGCGTCTCATTCAGAATTTGCAGGCCAGCGGCCGGGCGCGCGATGCACTGCTCGTGGAGATGGGCTGTTTTTTGGGATTCAGGGTGTCGGAGCTTTTGACGCTACGGGTGTGCGACGTGGCGGATGCCGGTGTGGTGAAGGCAGAACTTGTGGTGGCGCGCCGGCACCTGAAGGGAGGGAAGGGGGAGCGGCGGCGCTCGGTTTGCAGTCGTCGGGCGGTAGTGCCACAGCGGATACGACAGTCGCTGGAGGGTTATTTGCGAACGAACATGCTGCTGCCGGGAAGTTATTTGTTTCAGAGTCGGAAGAACGGGAACAGCCCGATCAGTCGTGTGCAGGCTTACCGAATCGTCGTCGCGGCTGCAGAAGAGGTTGGGGTGGTGGGGCGGATTGGGACTCACTCGGCACGTAAACGGTTTATTCAAAGAATTTATACGCTCTCAGGGCACGATCTCATCAAGACACAGCGGATCGTGGGGCACCGCTCGCCACTTACGACCGCGAGGTATTTGGAAACCGATCAGGCGGACTTGGACGCGCTGGTACTGGCGCAGGATGCGACCCATGATTCGCCGAATAGTACCGTGGCCTCACCGGAGGCAGCGGCTCTTTGATTGAAGCAAATTCTACACTCCGTTTGTTTCGAAACGAAGCGTCGTGCTTTAATCGGCTTTTTCAACGGTGCACGGGTGTGGGCGTCACGAAGTCGTCGCGCTGCCGATAGCAGGCAGAGGACCCTAGTTCTACACATGCGTTCAGTAGGCCAAGAACAGCGGTTTTCATTTCTGGAGTGGCTTTGAGCCTCGCTGGATCGGAATAGATGAAGCGTCCGAGAATCTCCTCAAGACAACGCAGGGCGGTGGAAGTCAACACCTCCAGCGGTGGTTGTTTTAAAATTTGGGCCGCTAGTCCAACGAATGCGTTTGGGAGCAAGCGTGCTGAACCAATACGGCGCAGGAAAAGGAGATAATTCTCGATAACGAGTGGATGCGGACGAAAGCGGAGAAAAGTTTCTTCCAGTCTCCGGGCCTCACCTTCCAGCGGTGGCCAGTCGCGACTGTCCGATTTCCAATCGATCACAAGAAAGATCCGTGTCAGCAAGTTGTCGACACCCTGTCGCTTCGCCTCGCCACGTTTCTGGCCGAGGCCCGCGAAGAACCGTTCAACGACCGCTTGCCAAATTACCCAGAAAGTCGGAGTCGGTTTATGATAATCCTGCGCTATGATGAGCCGTTTGAGGAACTCGCTGCCGTGCTCTGGGTGCAATACTGCTGCATCGAGCACGGGCTCGGAAATGGCTACGGCCACATCTTCCGGTAGATCGAGGAGGAATTGTGCCAAGTGCTGGGAAAGTAGCCGTTCCTTTTCCAGGTCCAATCCCTCTTCTTCGTCGTCAAACTTAGAGCTGATCCTACGCGAACCCTTTTCCGCTTCCGTGGTCCATGCCACCGCCAAGGTTCGCGCCACATGAGCAAAGAATTCACGCGCGAGCGGATCCTCTGGTGGTGCATACGCCGCCAGCCCAAGGATGAACGGCAGAATTTTGTGACCAGAACCGTCTCCAAGCGGCAACGTAAGTAAAGTATCACGATCCGGCGGTTTGCCAGCCAGCAGGTCTGCGCGTGCAACAACCGCTGCTTCCTGCTCAATCTTCTCGTGAGGTATCCGCTGGCTGTATGGAATTGGTTCCTGTTCTTTCCGGAGCTTCTTAATTATGCCAATTTCTTTCGCTAGCACGCCGATGCTACTCCAGACACGGGCTGGGTCAGTGTTCCACAAGTGGCGCCGCATACCGGTAGCGGCTGCAAGCCGCATGCGGTCGGTGGAATGTGTTAGGGCGACCGCAAGGCTCTCCATAACTTCTTGCCTCTGCGTTGCGGTTAGAGGCTTACCGAGCAGAGACGACAGCACTTCGGCTGCGCCCATGTTCAGATCGAGCGTTCCTCGCATCAGCGTACCAAACGGACTGCGATCATCCGCCCCTTCAACCGCTGCGTCGCACACGCAAACGCGGCACCATTCCCGCTCCTCCTCCACCATTTCGTCCCAGTGGTCGCGGACGCAGATGGCGGCGACCTGGGGTACGGCCGAGTCTTCCAAGCGATCTTCGATGCGGTTCGGGTCGGCCTCTTCCTCGGCCATTCTTTGCGCCTCTACAAGACGTGCGCGCCATTCTTTCGGGTCGCTGCTCGATCCAGATTTCTGTTCCCAGCATTGGGTAGCCCATAGCCATAGGCTCATTCGCCGGTTAGTGCGCTCAAGCCTTGGGCGGCGCTTTTCAACTACCTCCTGCACGTCGGGAGGGGGATCCCCGGAATGAACCATATGCCGACCATCCGGCAGAACGCCGCCGACCTTAAAGTTTCGTACGTCGATCCGGTGCAAGTGCAGGCGCCAGATTTTGGTTTCCTCGTCTTGCTCCTCCGGAGGCGGCAACTCTGCCTTGTATTCGTCCAGTAGCTTCTGCACGACTGTTCGGTGGCGGCTCAGCTGGAGCCGGACGGCCAGTACTTCTAAGTTTTCCTGTCGATGGGGCCGCTCGTAGGCGCGGCTTCGCTCCTGTTCAAAATCTGCATGCTCGGTATCGCGTGTAGGGAAGCTGTCAGCCCAAATCTTATCGTGGTTACTTTGATCCGAAACGTAACGCCCGCGATCCAGATCGAAGAACGCCGGGCACGTTAGGAGTGCTATACCGGAACCTCCGGCCGAACTTGGAAACGCTTGAGCTACGCTCGATACCACGGCTGTGACAGCTACATTGTTGCTTCGCCGAAGAAGGTCGAGGAGCACGGATTCGAGTTGCTCAGGCTTGGTCTCGGCGAGTTCGAAAAGCCAAGTTTCCAATGCCATTAAGGCAGAACTCAGGATGTAAGGAGCCACAGATGTCCCGCGATACATCAACCACAACCGGCTGTTGGCCCATTGCTCCACAGCGGTGCCGTCGGGCAAACGGAACGACACGCGTTCTGGTTTTTCGACGAACTCGACTTCGAGTTTTGGATCACTGTAGGCGTCGACCGCGCGGTTCATGACTGCTAAAGTCAGGTCTATGCCGCGAGACGGGTGATACCGTAGCAGGTTCAAGAACGGGCCCCGGATACCGCTGGCCGGGTGGTCGTCAATCTCCATTCGCGCTGGCAGGCCAAACGCTTCTGCGACCTCGCGGCGGTGGCCTTGGCGATGTCGCAACACTGGATGATCGGTGAAGCCGAGATAGGCCTCAACCGCACTGATTACGAGGTCCGGAAAGTCACGTGCGATGGCCCAACCTTTTGAGTGACTCATTACCAAACTCCCGAATCTCGGACGCCATCGGTCCCAGCGCCCGTCATCAATACTCGCTTGCACGCGCCGTCGAAGTTCTGCTTCAACGGATTTCGGCACAACTAGCATCACCTCTCCCAAATGATGGTTTAGGTCGTCCCGACGTGAGTAATGATCTTCCTTAGCAGGCAGCAGTGAATCGGCGAGGCGCGCGGCCGATTCGGCGCCGGCGGGATACGGGGTTTGGGGCGTAACACCACACGACCAGTCTACGAGCAATCCGGTTAACAGGAACCGATCATCAGCAGTAAAGTTTGCTCGGTGCCGATAGACTGTGTCCATGATCGCACCCCAGGCTTTCCCTTCCGGGACAAGCGGCGCGAAGCCAGTTGCGCCGCCACGATGCCATGCTGGACTACTCTTACATGCGACCCGCAGCAGATGAATGCATCGCCTCAGCAATGTGAGATTATCGACGATCAAGGCTGCTTCGTTCCGGACAAAGAAAGCCGGTGCAGCGGAAGAAAGTAGCACGGCCGCGAGCGTGTCATCGCGCCAGTGATTATCGAATGTGCCGCCGAGTATCGACAAAACCAAACGGTCCGCTCCAGTCGGATCAGCCTCGGACACTTCTGTAAGCCAGCGTCGATATGCGCGGCGAAGCGCAGGGAATGTCCCGATCTGTGCAAGAAACCCTGAAATGTCGTTCTCGCGCCGCCGCCACTGCTGCGTGAGCCATTGTAATAATGCCCAGTCTTCGAGGACGTCGTGGGCTGTCGCGACCCATGTATCATCGCTCGGTGGTGAGGCGATGAGCCCATCACCCCTAAGAGAGACAAGAGCGCCCGCATCGAGGTCGCTGCAATCGACAAATGGGTCGAGTTTCTGAGCTCGGCGCAGAGCAATTTCGATAAACGCGTGCCCGCGCAGATGCGGCATTCCTCCTGCCGGTCGGTCGTCGCGTCGGATTGCCTCCCGCCACACTTTGTCGCGAAACTCCCTTTCGTTTTTCGGCAACACAACTCCGGAGGCCCAATCCAGCGCTGCCGCCTTTTCCAAAAAGAAAAGATTCCGCAGAAGTTCACAAATTCTCGGCGCTCCAAGCGGCGCTATTAGAGCCGGCATCTGACGCTGGACGTCCGCCAGTTCCGTGTCTGTTAGAAGCGGAACGGGTACGTGAATGAAATCAAGCCCGAGTGCTCCAAATGTAGCAGACCGCACGGACTCAACCTGGTAATCGCGACACGTTAAAATAAGGCGGAATGTCGGGTCCTTCGCG